>ERZ773112.1686-NODE-1686-length-11932-cov-119.320872_pt1 | contig 11932 bp, 7 predicted proteins | sample MGYA00580566_ERZ773112 | MGnify/ENA primary metagenome ERZ773112 (study PRJEB29015, sample SAMEA2737842) | human gut metagenome | biome: human gut; feature: human-associated habitat; material: faeces | place: China | collected 2012 ... | reverse complement strand
ATCATCTTTTTGCCGCCTACAGCATGAACGTTCATCATGTCTGCACCCAAATCGCTGAGTACGGTAAGTGCATGAGCAACAGTGTTAGGAATATCCTGCAGCTTGAGGTCCAAGAAAACATGCTTGCCCTGTTCCTTTAAGAAGCGGATTATTTCGCTGCCTACTGCATAATAAAGCTCCATGCCAACCTTGTAGTAGCTTACTGCGTCACCCAATTCGACAACGCAAGCCTTAGCCTGCTCCAAGGTAGGAAAGTCGAGTGCGACTATTAATCTATCATCATGTTGCATGAGAAAATCTCCCTATCAAATATATTTTTTCAGGACGCCGGAGAATAACGTTATAAATCGTCGTTATTCAGCTTCGTTAAACAACGGCATGCTTTTTTTACCTTCAGGTAATGCCAGGCCGACAATTTCGGAAATATTCTGCGCGTTGTGTCTGTCCAGATATGCCAGCATACCATGGGCAATGGTTTCAGCAATATCAGGCTGTACAAAGTTTGCGGTACCGACTGCTACCGCACTTGCGCCTGCCAGTATGAACTCAATTGCATCCTCGGCACACATAATGCCGCCCATGCCAATGATGGGGATATGCACAGCCTGTGCTACCTGATAAACCAGGCGCACTGCTACCGGACGTACAGCAGGACCGCTGAGGCCGCCGGTTACGTTTCCGAGTACAGGACGCTGACGCTCAATATCAATCTTGGTACCGAGCAGCGTGTTAATCATGGAAATTGCATCTGCACCTGCTGCCTCTACAGCCTTCGCCATCACCACAATATCCGTTACGTTCGGAGAAAGCTTGGCGATAACCATTTTGCCGGTGTTGGCCTTAACAGCACGTACAACCTCAGCAGCTGCTTCCGGCACAGTGCCGAAAACAATACCGCCCTCTTTTACGTTCGGACAGGAGATGTTGATTTCTACTGCATCAACACCGTCTACATCCAGCTTTTTGGCAACAGCGCCGTATTCCTCGGGGGTATGGCCGTAGATGTTGACAATCACAGGTACGTTATATTTTTTCAGCTCAGGCAGAGTGTGCTCCAAGAAGTACTCGCTGCCGGGGTTTTCCAGACCGATGCAGTTCAGCATACCGGACGGGGTTTCTACCGCGCGCTGGCCCTTATTGCCTGCTGCAGGCTCCAGAGATGTACCCTTTACAGTAACAGCGCCAACCTTTTCCAGGTCGAGAAAATCGGTAAATTCCAGGCCAAAGCCAAAGGTGCCGGAGCCGGTAGTAACAGGAGTAGCCATCTTCACACCGGCAATATCAACTGCCAGACGGCCATCATACAATGCTTTTACCATTCTCCTACCTCCTCTGCCCAGAATACCGGGCCGTCCTTGCAGACCTTGATGCGCTTGCCGATGCCTTCGCAGGCACAGGACAGGCACGCACCCAGACCGCAGGCCATGTATTTTTCCAGAGATACCTGACATTTTACGCCGGCTTCTAAGCAGGCATTGGCAACTGCGCGCATCATCGGTACAGGACCGCAAACGTATACGCAGTCATAGCCACCCTCTTTCAACAGCTGCGGCAGCAGAGCCATTACGGTACCCTTAGTGCCGACACTGCCGTCATCGGTGGTCAGGTAAATATTTTTGCTGAGGCTTTCATAAAGCTTGGTCCAGAACAATTCATCGGCACTGCGGCCGCCCATCAGGATATCGGTATTGCCCTCACCGAAGCCCTCTGCCAAAAACAGCAGCGGAGCCAGGCCCAAGCCGCCGCCAACCAGCAGCGGTTTCTTGGCGCTCATATCGAAGCCGTGTCCCAGCGGACCGACGATGCTCAGCTCGTCGCCGCTGCAAACGTCAGCCAGAATATGAGTGGCTTCACCAATGATACGGTAGATCATGGTGATGCTGCCTTCAGCCTTGTTAACTCCCGCTACGCCGAAGGGACGGCGCAGCAGCGGAGCAGTATTCTTGCACACCTTTACGTTAACGAACTGTCCGGGGACAGCCTCGGCAGCGATTTCCGGTGCATAAACATTTATTAATTTTGTCGTACTATTTAAAACTCGTTGACCAATTACCTTGGCACTCGCAATAGTTTTAGACATAATCAATCCTCCCAGGTCAGGTCCTGCAGAGCGGTAACGCGTACAACGCTGCGACGACGCATTGCGCTCATAACGTTCAGCAGCTCACGTGCAGTATCCATAGAGGTCAGGCAGGCAATTGCATGCTCTACGGTAGAACGGCGGATTTTGAAGCCGTCACGTTCAGCGTCACGGCCGTGGTTGGTGGTGTTGATAACCATACCGATGCGGCCGCTCTTGATATCATCAATCAGGTTCGGATGACCTTCGCTTACCTTGGTAGCAACCTCAACGGTTACACCATATTGCTGCAGGTATTCTGCAGTACCGCCGGTTGCGATAACGGTGTATCCCAGCTCTTCAAAGCCGCGGGCAATAGCAACTGCCTCTGGCTTATCCATATCAGCAACAGTAATCAGGATTGCACCTTCATGCGGTACATTGATACCGGAAGCAATGCAGGCCTTATACAGCGCACGGCTATACTGGTAGTCGCATGCCATAACCTCACCGGTGGATTTCATTTCAGGTCCAAGGGTGATATCTACGTTGCTCATCTTATTGAAGCTGAATACAGGAGCTTTAACAGCATAGTAGTCCGGGAAGAAGCGTAAACCTGCTTGCAGGCCCTGCTCTTTGAGGCTCATGCCCATTGCGCATCTGGTAGCAACGTCTACCATGGAGATGCCGGTAATCTTGCTCAGGAACGGTACAGTTCTGGAGGAACGCGGGTTAACCTCGATTACATATACATGCTCGTCACGAACAATGTACTGAATGTTAATCATGCCCTTAACTTCCAGACCCAGAGCCATTTTATTGGTGTATTCGATAATGGTGCGGATAACACTCTCGCTCAGGCTGCGCGGCGGATATACGGCGATGGAGTCACCGCTGTGTACGCCTGCACGTTCAACGTGTTCCATGATGCCGGGGATTAATACTTCCTTGCCGTCGCAGATAGCGTCAACCTCTACCTCAGTGCCCTGCAGGTAATGGTCAACCAGTACCGGATGCTCGTGAGAAGCCTTAACAGCATAGGTCATGTAGTTGCGCAGCTCGTCATCGTTATAAACGATTTCCATAGCACGGCCGCCCAGTACGTAGGAAGGACGAACCATAGTCGGGTAGCCAACATTGTGGGCAGCAACCAGCGCACCCTCGGTATCGAATACGGTGTGGCCCTGCGGACGCGGGATATTGCAGCTTGTCAGCAACTCGTCGAAGCGTTCACGGTCCTCAGCGCGGTCGATGCTGTCAACGGAGGAGCCCAGAATCTTCACGCCTGCGCGGGAGAGCGGACCTGCCAGGTTGATAGCGGTCTGACCACCGAATTGAACGATAACACCTTCCGGTTTTTCTTTGTCGATAACGTTGAGAACATCCTCAACAGTCAGCGGCTCAAAGTACAGTTTATCGGAAATATCGAAGTCAGTGGAAACTGTTTCCGGGTTGTTGTTGATGATAATGGTTTCATAACCCATTTCCTTCAACGCCCATACGCAGTGTACGGAGCAGTAGTCGAATTCTACGCCCTGACCGATACGGATAGGACCGGAGCCGAGTACAACTACTCTCTTTCTGTCGCTTACTTCAACCTCATCCTCGGTTTCGTAGCAGGAATAGTAGTACGGAGTTGCAGCTTCAAATTCCGCAGCGCAGGTATCAACCATTTTGTAGGTCGGCAGAATGCCGTTAGCCTTACGCATATCGCGGATTTCAAACTCAGTCTTGCCTACACGTTTACCGATAACAGCATCGGCAAAGCCCATTCTCTTAGCCTTACGCAGCAGGCTCGGAGTCAGCTCGTGAGTTTCCAGAGCTTTTTCCATTTTAATGATGTTTTGGATTTTGGAAAGGAACCACAGGTCAATCTTGGTGGTATCGTGAATCTCTTCCAGAGTAATACCGCGGCGGATAGCCTCAGCAACAACGAAGCAGCGCTCGTCATCAATGCGTTTGATGCGGTCATGAATTTCTTCATCGCTCAAAGCCTTCAGCTCAGGCATTTCCAGATGATTGAGGCCGATTTCCAGGCAGCGAACTGCTTTCAGCATAGAAGCTTCAAAACTGCGCTCAATTGCCATAACCTCACCGGTAGCCTTCATCTGAGTGCCCAGGGTGCGGTCAGCGGTTACGAATTTATCGAACGGCCAACGCGGGAATTTCAGTACGATATAGTCAATGGTAGGCTCGAAGCAAGCCTTAGTCTTTTTGGTAACAGCGTTTTCGATTTCGTCCAGGTTGTAGCCGACAGCAATTTTGCTGGTAACCTTAGCAATAGGATAACCGGTAGCTTTGGAAGCCAGTGCGGAAGAACGGCTTACACGCGGGTTAACTTCGATTACATAATAGTTTTCGGAGTACGGGTCGAGAGCCAGCTGTACGTTACAGCCGCCAACTACGCCCAGCTCACGCACGATATCGATAGAAGCCTGACGCAGCAGCTGTACTTCTTTATCGCTCAAAGTCTGTGCCGGAGCCACAACGATGGAGTCACCGGTGTGTACGCCAACGGGGTCCACGTTTTCCATGGAGCAGACGGTAATGCAGTTGTCAGCAGCGTCACGGATTACTTCGAATTCGATTTCCTTCCAGCCGGCGATGCTGCGTTCAATCAGGCACTGGCTAATCGGGCTGTAGCCCAGGCCCTTTTGCACGATGTCAATCAGCTCTTCCTCGTTTTCAGCAATGCCGCCGCCGGTACCACCGAGGGTATAAGCAGGACGGACAATCAGCGGATAACCGATTTCCTTGCCGAAGTCGCAAGCAGCTTCAATGGTTTCTACGATAGTGCTTTCAGGAATCGGCTGATGGATTTTCTCCATAGTTTCCTTGAACATTTCGCGGTCTTCGCCGCGTTTGATAGCGCTGATCTGAGTGCCCAGCAGACGAACGTTGTATTTGCTCAGGATACCCTGCTCGTCCAGCTTCATAGCCATGTTCAGGCCAACCTGACCGCCAAGAGTTGCCAGCAGGGAATCAGGACGCTCACGTTTGATAATTTTTTCAATGAATTCAATGCTGATAGGTTCAACATATACACGGTCAGCCACATGCACATCGGTCATAATGGTTGCAGGGTTACTGTTTACCAGTACAACCTCCAGGCCTTCTTCCTTCAGAGCACGGCAAGCCTGGGTGCCTGCATAGTCAAACTCTGCTGCCTGACCGATAATAATAGGGCCGGAGCCGATAACGAGAACCTTTTTAACATCTTTAAGTTTCGGCATAATTAACGACCCTCCATCATATCAACAAAATGTTTAAACAAATAATCATGATCACCAGGGCCAGGGCAGGCTTCCGGATGATATTGAACGGTGAATGTAGGATGCTTGGTGTATTCCAGGCCTTCGATAGTACCGTCGTTCATGGAAATGTGGCTGATGTTGATGCCCTTGCCTTCCAGAGATTTTTCATCTACAGCATAACCGTGGTTTTGGGCGCTGATGTAGATGCGGCCGGTTGTCAGGTATTTTACCGGTTGGTTGATACCGCGATGGCCGAATTTCATTTTATAGGTATCAGCACCGTTAGCCAAAGCCATGAGCTGATGACCGAGGCAGATACCGAAAATCGGTTTCTTGCCGATTAATTTCTTAATGTTTTCAATAACCTCAGGCAAATCCTTCGGGTCGCCGGGGCCGTTGGACAGGAAGATACCGTCCGGATCACATGCCAGTACCTCTTCTGCGGTAGCGGAAGCAGGGAATACTGTCAGGCGGCAGCCAAAAGCTTCAATGGATTTCAGGATATTGCGTTTAATACCGAAGTCCATAACAGCTACATGGAGCTTGCCCTCGCCCATAGTGTAAACCTCGTGAGTAGTAACCTGCTCAACCTGGTTGTGTACTGCCGGTAAATCCAGCAGCTTCTGTACTTCATCATCAGGCATTTCTGCCGGAACGATTACGCCCTGCAGTACGCCGTGATTACGGATTTTACGGGTGATAGCACGTGTATCTACACCTGCTAAGGTCGGGATATCCTGTTCAATCAGGAAGTCCTCCAGGCTCTGCTCATTGCGCCAGTTGCTGGGGCAATCGCACAGCTCGCCGATAACGAATCCCTGGAAGAAGCATTTCTTGCCTTGGTTAAACAGCGGGTTGCAGCCATAGTTGCCTACCAGCGGATAGGTCATTACTACAATCTGACCGCAGAAGGACGGGTCGGTCAAGGTCTCCTGGTAACCGCTCATGCCGGTGGTGAATACAACCTCACCTACAGCATTGCGTTTGCCACCATACAGAGTGCCTTCAAAAACGCTGCCGTCTTTTAAAACTAATTTTCCTTTTCTCACTTTTTCGTGCATACTACACCATCCCTCATTACAAAATTACCGTGCAGCATAGTGGCAACTGCCTTACCGGTGCAAGCCTTGCCTTCGTACGGGGTGAATTTGCCGCGGGTATAGAATTTGGAGCTGTCAACAGTCCATTTTTTATTCAGGTCCATAATAGTGATATCAGCAACGCTGCCCTCTTTCAGAGTACCGCCGGCAAGCTTGAACAGCTTAGCAGGCTCACAGCTCATTTTGCTGATAATAGTATTCAGGTCGAATACATGGGTGTGATATAAATCAGTCAGCATTACTGCCAAAGAGGTTTCCAGACCGCAGAAGCCGTTCGGAGCATAACGGAATTCAACATCCTTTTCTTCCGGAGCATGCGGGGAGTGGTCGGTAACGATTGCGTCAACAGTGCCGTCCAGAACAGCCTCACGCATAGCCTGTACGTGGTCTGCACTGCGCAGCGGTGGGTTAACGCGGGTTGCGGAATTGTAATCTGCGCAAGCCTCATCAGTCAGAGTCAGATGATGTACGGTTACTTCACTGGTAACATTTACGCCGCGTTTTTTAGCCTGGCGGATGATATCGATAGCACCCTTGGAGGCAACGTGGCAGATGTGTACATGTGCGCCTGTGTATTCAGCGATGATGCAGTCACGTGCAACAGCGATATCCTCGCTGATTGCCGGTACGCCCGGTACGCCGATACGAGCGGAAACAGCGCCTTCATGCATGTAGCCTTCGGAATCCAATTCTGGATCAATTGCATGGCACAGCAGCGGTTTGTCAAAAGCAGTTACATATTTGGCAGCCAGCACCATCAGGCGGGAGCTCTTTACATAGTGGCCGTCATCAGAGAAGCCCATAGCGCCTTTTTCTGCCATGTCGCCCATCTCTGCCAGCTCTTCGCCCTTTTCGCCCTTGCTGATTGCGCCGATAACTTCAACGTTAGCGTAGCTTTCCTCGCGAGCGCGTTCTTTGATACCGCTTACTACGATGGAGGTATCAATAACAGGCTTGGTATTAGGCATGCAGGCAACGGTGGTTACACCGCCGGCAGCAGCAGCCTTGGTACCGCTGATAATATCTTCCTTAGCTTCCAGGCCGGGCTCACGCATATGAGTGTGTACGTCAATCAGACCGGGAGTTACTACGAGGCCGGTTGCATCAAAAACCTCGTCAGCTGCTTCGGCAATATCCTTGCCCAAAGCTTTAATTTTGCCATCCTCAACGAGGATATCCATTACAGCATCTAATTTTTGGCTGGGGTCTACTACCCTGCCGTTTTTAATCAACGTTTTCAATGTGTTTACCTCCTGTCAAAGTCAAGAATAAGAGTGCCATACGTACAGCTACGCCGTTTTGTACCTCAGTACGGATTGCGGCGTTATCGCAGTAACCAACCTCCCAGGAGATTTCCAGACCACGGTTCATCGGGCCGGGATGCAGCACGGTTACGTCAGGCTTAGCCAGCTTCAGGCGGTTTTCGTTAATACCGAAGATACGTGCATATTCACGCGGAGACGGGAACAGGCCCTTTTGCTGACGTTCCAGCTGAATACGCAGGATATCGATTACGTCAGCGCCTTCGATTGCTTCTTCAACGCGTTTGTGTACGGTAACGCCCAGAGAAGCGATGTCATGCGGCAGCAGAGTCATAGGACCTGCAACGTGTACCTCAGCGCCCATTTTGGTCCAGGCAGCAATATTGGTGCGGGCAACACGGCTGTAGAGAATATCACCGATGATTGCCATTTTCAAGCCCTTCAGGTTTTTGCCCTGCTCACGGATAGTAAACATATCCAGGAAGCCTTGAGAAGGATGTGCGTGTGCGCCATCGCCGGCGTTGATGATTACAGGGTCTGCAACCTTAGCAGCATATGCTGCAGCGCCTTCAATGGGATGACGCATAACAATCGCATCACAAGCCATGGATTGTACAGTCAGGATGGTGTCGCGCAGGCATTCACCTTTGACAACACTGGAGGAGGATGTAGTGATGTTTACTACATCGGCACCCAGATATTTGCCTGCCAGCTCGAAGGATGTACGGGTACGTGTACTGGGCTCATAGAACAGATTGATGATAGATTTACCGCGCAGTGAGGGCACCTTTTTGATATCCCTCTTCATAATCTTCTTCATTTCCTCAGCTGTTTTCAAAACCAGCTCGATTTCCTCAACGCTGAGGCTTTCCAGATCCAGTATATCTCTGCCACCCAGAGATACATTTGATTTAGCCATTAGCTTTACCTCCTGTTTTTTATAATAAAATTGCATAATAAAAGGCCTTCTCGTCCCATGATGGTGCAAAAAGGCCTTAGGTTTCATAATAACTTATACCTTGCAGTCTCACAGGACCAATTTAAAGGTGCAAATTGATTGTATATATTTTACACCTTAATGAAGAATACGTCAAATATTTCGAGGTAAAATCTTGGCAGGATTTTTTTACTTATAGTATAATAAAGAAGATTAAAAATTAGCGAGGTACTTATGCGAAATACCATTATAGATAATCTGCGTGGCATCTGCATGCTTGGCGTCATCGGTATTCATATCGGCAGCCTGGCACTTGCCCCCAACAACTTTACTCTTTACTTATTACTGGAGATTTTAAGCCGTTACAGTGTCCCCTCCTTTTTCTTTATCTCCGGCTACGGCCTGGCCTGTACGGATAAAGGCCTATTAAGCGGCAGCCGGCTGAACTATATCGACTTTATGAAGAAGCGTCTGCGGGGAGCAGGCCTGCCCTACCTCAGCTGGTCGCTTTTTTACATGCTTTACTTCTGGCTGATTCTGCCACCGGGCTTCGTCAGCTGGAATCCGCTGCATGTGGCCTATGTGTTATTCTTCGGCCTTGGCTGCTACCATTTGTATTTTATGGTCATCCTGCTGTGGTTTTATGCAAGCTATCCGCTCTGGCGCCGGCTTCTGCGTATAATTATACACCAAAGCATACCGTTTATGCTAGTGCTTTTATTCATTTTCCAGCTTGCTTTCAACTGGTGGACAACGCATCCGGGCTTGAATACAGCTGGTTGGAGCGTTCTGGCTAAAAATTTCTTTGATTATCGCCTCAACTATCTCCCCTTGCATTATTTGCTTATTTTTATAAGCGGCGGCTTAGCAGCCTGCTATTGGGAAAAATTCATCGCCCTTCTGCGCAGATACAGCGCCATGGTATGCATAATTTTTGCTGCAAGCGTGGCCTGGGACGTGCAAAGCTGTTACGAAGCAGTTACGGTCAAAGGCTACACGCTGATTGATCTGGCCAACACCTACCACCAGCTCAGCCCGCAGGGACTCTGCTACACCATAGGCTCGCTGCTCTTCTTCTGTCTGGCACTGGATTGGCTGGAGCGCAGAGCGCAGGCAAAAGCACATACAGAGGCTCCCCTTGTCGTCGCAAGCGACATTAGCACGACCAACAGCTTGTCGCCGCGCAAGCTCACGACAAGCTGGGTCTTAGCGTCGGGGAGCTGTCACCGCAAGGTGACTGAGAGGGGTTCCCTTGCCAACCTCCTCTACAAAGCTATCAGTACCCTCTCCGCCTACTCCATGCTCATCTACTTTGTGCATCCGTTGCTTTTGGACTGGCTCAGCAGCGCCTATAACCATTTCGGCATTATCATGACCGTTAAAAAGGTAGCCCTTTCCTACGTATTGCTGGTGCTCGGCTCGCTGGCCCTCAGCATCCTGCTGACGAAGGCATTTGAAAAATGCAGTACGGCAAAGCTGCTGTTCACAGGCAAACGCTGAATTCAATACAAAGCAAAAAGACGTTGCGTGCTTTTTCAAGCACACAACGTCTAATTTTTTTCTTTTAAAAATTACAGTTGAGCCTTCATTAATTTCTTATATACCTCAACGCCGGGCTGGTCAAATGCATCCACATCCGCCAGCTCGCCCTCGTAAGCAATCGTCAGCATCAAAAAGTACATCAGCTGGCCAAGATAATACTCATTCAGCTTCGGCAGCGTAAAGCGCGCATTGTAACGGTTATCACCCGTCAGCGCCGCTTCATTGGCATTAAGCGCCGCCTTGAGCGCCTTCGCCATATCCATGCCCTCGTACTTATCGAAGAACGGTACATCGGCAAAAGGATTGTGCAAAACTGCCTCAACCTCAGGATTGGCAACCTCCAGGAACTGCACCACCTTATTCAGACGACCGTCCTGATGCTGCTGTGTCTGCGCATGCATATCCGTTGTGCCGACAGCAACAATCGGCGTTCTGCCGTAGTGAACAGTTGCACCCTCACGGTTGCAGCGCTTGCCAAGCGATTCCGCCAGCAGCTGCACATACCATTCGCTCAACGATTTCAGGCGCATGCTGTACGGCATGAACACTTCAATATCGCGTCCTCGCTCATAGGCCATGAATTTCAGCAAAGCGTTGAGCAGCGCAGGATTCTCCGCAAGCTCTGCCTGCTGGCAATAGATATCCATATCACGCGCACCGCGCAAAAACTCTTCGATATCTCCGCCCAAGGCAGCCATCGTTACGAGTCCCGGGTCAGTCATAATGCAGAAACGTCCGCCGATGCCTTCCTTAATATCAAAGCGCTCCCAGCCAAATTTTTCCGCCAGCTGCAAAAGCGGCGCATTTTCCACCGGAGCCTTTAAATCAGTAACTACCGTGCAGTCAAGGTCGATATCTGCGTTTTGAGACAGATTAGTATAGAAATACGTAAAGGCAGAAATTGTTTCCAGCGTAGTACCGGATTTAGAAATCGGCACCAGCATAATCTTTAGCTTCTTGCCTTCTTGCGCACTTACTCCAGCCATACGGCGCATCTTGAACAGCAAGCTGTTGCAGTCCACCGGATCAAGATTATTGCCGGAAAAATAAATGCAGGGCTGGCCTTGGCGCAGTGTTGCACTGGTATTCCAATGATAACCGCCAAAGGCATCAAACAGCACCTTGTTGCCCAAGTAGGAGCCGCCAACGCCAAAAAAGATTACGACATCTTTACTGCGCAGATACTTGCTGTAGCGCATCAGCTTGATAATCGACTGCTCCGTATTGGGGTTGCCGTCAGCAATATACGGCATACGTGGAAAATAAACATGCTCAGGCGTGCCGTCCTTAGATAAATGCTTCTTGGCAAAGCCGCTACGGCGCAGCTCGCACACAGCCTTCTCGGCTACGGCTCCCTGCTGCTGCAGTGCCTGCTCCACTTCCTGCGCTTGCAGTCTGCCCGCTCCAACCATATTGCTGAAGTCAAAAACAATACCACTGGGCATAACAATTTTATATTCCAAAATATACACTCCCAAATATTAGTTGTACCTATAATATGCTATTGTACATATGTTATTATAACATATTCATATAGCAAGTTCCATAGACTATAAGAGCAAGTAATATTTTATTGCAAACAAGACTGAAGCTTTATTTTACCTCTACCAACTCAATATGGAAGTTCAGTTCCTTGCCGGCCATTTCATGGTTAGCATCAAAAGTAATGTTGGTGTCGTCCTTTTCGGTTACCAACACAGGCACCGGCTGACCGAATTGGTTCTGCAGGTAAACTCTCTGGCCAACGGTCAGGTTTTCAGAACCCGGCAGCTGGGCAA
>ERZ773112.1682-NODE-1682-length-11960-cov-6.157749_pt1 | contig 11960 bp, 10 predicted proteins | sample MGYA00580566_ERZ773112 | MGnify/ENA primary metagenome ERZ773112 (study PRJEB29015, sample SAMEA2737842) | human gut metagenome | biome: human gut; feature: human-associated habitat; material: faeces | place: China | collected 2012 ... | reverse complement strand
GTAACAACCCGATGGTAGGATGTACAGTGGCTTGTGCGGTTGACGTGGCTACTGCTTTGAGCAAGTAATATAATACATTGCTAATATATAAATCCCTATAACCATTGCAGTTATAGGGATTTTTATTTCCAGTAATTTCATTCGTTTAACTGATGACCCACCCCCTCCTATTTTTCAATATCAATCAAAAGTATTGCAAATAATTGTCTAAAATTACGGAATGAAATTGGTTCTTTAAATCATAAATCGGTTATACAATTAAGAGTTGGTTTAGGATAAAAGGAGGTCAAAACGAAGATTATTTATATGCAATCTGGCATTTTTGAAAATTTAAAAACAAGCAAAATTCAACAACCTGTTTTATCCTGCATATACTCAAAGAACGATTATCATAATATAAAATTGACGAGCAAGAAAAACTAGATCAAATCCCTGTATCTTAAATATTATCAAAAAAAGGAAGGCTGTTTTCACGCCCTCCTGTCTGTCCGCACAATTATATAATCCCGTATTTGCAGTATCTCACAGAAGGTAGAGTTAGCTGATGCCTAACATGATAGCCCCTTTACCTAGTTGTTTTCGGTCTGTTCGAACTAATATACATTTTAATATCAGACTTCCCCTGCCAAATTCACATCAAAAACGAGGTTTTACAAATTTGTCATCTGGAGATGTAAAAGACAACCCCGGAACAGAACGGCGGATATCTTTATAGGCATGTTCTTTAATCAGTGAATAATCTGTAGCATCCAAAGCATAGTAATAATCATCTTTATCTGTCGATAACTTTACAGTCCAGTCAAACATATTTCCAAAGATGGTCAACTCATCTTTTGCCGGATCGAAACCGGGGAGAGCTGATTTCACCAAACTTCCATCACTATTGATAATATAAAAATGATGCTTGCTATCTACCATATACCCCAAAGTCCGACGGCTACGGAATTCAGTAATAAACACATATTCCGGCAAAACTCCTTCAGGCAACTGAATAGCTTTCACATACGGACGTCCTTTGGTGCACTTCAGATGGAACAATTTATGGTTGGCATCTAAAACCAGATATCCCTCATCATAGTCTTTACGAGTAGTTGGATTGCCCGAAGCATAGCATGCAGGAAAAGCAAACCCTTTCTGAACCAGCATATCCGTAAACAATTTGCTTTTCGCCTCATCGATACAATTCGTCTCCATACGAATAAATTCTATACCTTTATCGGTAAAACGGAATGCATCTTCGGGCATTTTCAAATCCACCCGTTTGGACATGGACTCCATCAGAAAATAGAGTCCTGTCTGGGGAGCATTGATGGCTGACGGCACACTCTTGAAAGTAAAGTTTGTCAATTGAATATCTTTCGGACTAACTGCCTTACCACAAATGGTATCAGGGAAACGTTCGTCCGCCGTAAGCTGGCGCACATAGAGAGAAGGCAACAAACTGTCTACCTGCTGTTGTGTATATGTATTGCCTTTCGTATCATAGCGGTGAAGTTGCTTATTCTCATCTAGTTGTGTAATAACAAAATCACCAAGTACGGAACTATACATAGTAAAAGGAGTTTTGACAGGCTTCAGTGTGAGAAAAGCATAACACCAAGGCAACTGCCATACAAGCAGGACAGCTACGGTAATATAAAAAAATATTTTGCTGAATCGAATCATGTTTGTTTGATTTTTTAATAATAAACATTCAATTAGTCTTGCTTACCGGCCTTGAACCGTACCACAGAAATCCACGAAAGAGAAGCGGCAAGCAACGTATAAAGTGTCAGACAGGGCAAGAAACTATTATATGCCTCCGCTCCCGGAGCCAGAAAGTAGACACGGAAAATCAATGCCGCAATAATCAGATTCAAAACCCTGCGCTTCCATGTGGGTTCCAGGCAAATCCATGAAACAAGCAGATAACCGGCAAATCCGGCAAAAAACCATGGAGCCGCAGATAATAAAACACGCTGCACCAACTCACTTGTAAAATGTTGTGGCAGATAAACTCCCATCATAATAAAACTCATAGCAAAACAGGTCACCAGTGCAAGTACGCCATAGGCCAACATTGACATGACCATTTTCTTCTGTGAATAAGGCAAATGCAAAGTAAGCTTCAAACACTTACGTTGCATCTCGGGGAAAAACTGTACGGCAGCAAGCAAGATACCGATAAGTAAAGGGACAAATTGCAACAAATCAATAAATATAGCATCCTTCTGGACCATCACTACCCATAAATGATCGATTCCCTGTATGGCAATGGTACGGCCAATACGAAGCATGGAATATCCTGTGATCCCTATCATAAAAAGAGTTGCCAGCAACCAATACCAACGCGTTTTTATCCACTCTTTATAAAATATGGCTTGTATCATATTTCTTCTATTTAGTTTACATATTAATACTTTCCGGTAAGACCGATAAAGGCATCTTCCAGACTTACATTTTCGTGCTGCAAACCAGTAAAGGGAACTTGACTTTCCTTCAACAGTTTCTCCACATCCACGAGAGGCAAAAAGGAGTACGTTTCCAAGGTTTGACGAATGACAGCCGGATGATAGCAAGTTGCCGGCAACTGAGGCTGATAACCCTCGGGCACAGTACAAGTATATCTTCTCAGCTCTTTCATCAACGTTTCAATAGGCTGTTGAATAAGGATAGAGCCATAATCCATAATAATACAATCATCAATCAACCGCTCCATATCCTGAATAATATGGGAAGTCAGGAAAACAGTCTTGTTCTCGGAACGGGCATAATCACGTAAATAATCCACAAAAAGACGGCGATAGCCCGGATCAAGTCCTAAAGAGAAATCATCCAGAATCAACAACTCCGGATTTTGTGCCAGGATCAGTCCCAATGCCACTTGCGAACGCTGTCCGTTCGACATTCTTGAGATACGTTGTCCCGGAGCTACCTTCAATTTATTCATCAAGTCATAATAAGCCTCCTTTTTCCATTGTCCCGGATAAAAAGAAGCATAAAACTTTTCTATTTGTGTGATATTCATAAACTGATATTGAACATGACCTTCCAGCAATAAACCGATATTCCTGCGTAAAGCAGGATTCATGGTCTGAATGTTCTCACCAAAGATGCGACATTCGCCTGAACGCGGCTGAAGATAACCGCTCAATATATTAATGGTTGTCGTTTTCCCTGTACCATTTTTACCCAACAACCCCAAGATACGCCCTTGAGGAACTTCAAAACTCAAGTTCTCATAAATCTTGCGTTGACCGTAATAATGGGTCAGGTTCTTACATTCTATAATTGCACTCATGCTTTATAAATCATTTTTCGTTTGCTATTAGAAACACGCCAGGAAAAGAATAGGAATCAAGATACCGGCCACCAACTCGATTCCTCCTCTGCCCCACAATCCTTTAGGACCTTTTATCATCACTATACCGCTGACAGTGATAATAATCAGACAGACAGCAAAAGCATCGGCAAACCAAGTCCACCACTTACCCGGATTGAAATGGAGTTGTACCATGGAAGAGATCAGCGGACGGCGCTTCACCCCCTCGTAGACAGCATCTTTTGTCCGGGTGTTAATCACCAGACTTGAGCCTCCTTTCAGAAAAACCTTAATCAGATCCGGTTCCGGGTAATAATATTTAGTAAAATTTCCGGCTTCGCCCAGCGGTTCCAACAAAGTCAAAATCATCTTCTCATTAACTTTGCTCTTGTCCGACAGATCCTCTGTTATTTTATATTCCGTTCGTGTAACTGTATAATGGGGATTTATGCTATCCCTATGGTTCATCACGATACCCGAAATAGCATAAATCAAAATCATTCCCGCAAAGAAGAAAGACAGATCACGATGGATGATCCGGCTCCACTTGCGGAATGCAGTACCTTTATTCTGCGATTTCATAAGAACTGGCTTCCATATAGTAGAATGACAGATAATCTTTTCCGGTAGCAGCTTTTCTTTCTGCTATCTTTGCGCGAAAGTCCGCAATACGGGCTTCAGGGGTGCTGGCTGTTTCACCGCGTGCTTTTTTTTCCGAATCACACCCGGCAGCAGTTTCTCCATGAGATTTTTCAGTCTGTGCTTTCAGTTTAGCCTCCCAGTTTTGCAAGTAAGCTTCATCTACCCGCTGTTCCTTTAACGTTCCGGTCACTGTGACAATAGCGTTGATGCATTTGGTATCAAACGAGCCCAAAGGTCCGGCTTCCACACGAATCGTTTTGGTATCATCACTACCCATCAGGAATATTTTTGTAGCTCCGTGCTTGCAGGTATGTGTGCAGATTCCTTCGATAGTCACCTCCTTGTTGGCCAGTGAATCGGCATGCACCAGCAGATTATCGATGCTCAATGCCGCCGGAGCCGCCTGCTCCGTTTTTTCAGACTGGCTCTGTTTGTTACTGTTTCCACAAGAAGTAGTAGTTACTAAAGCTGCCATTAAGGTTGCAGCGACCATAAACTTAATTTTCATATGCTAACTGTTTTTATTTTTTAAAAAAAGATGCCCAATGAACAAACGGCATACTGGGCCGTTCCGCATTTTTTATAATATGCCGCCTGCCATTGAACAGACAAAGACAGGTTATATTGTTTCATGATGGGATAATCCCCTTGCAGACGAATCCCCACCATACTATAACTATCAGATAAATAGTCAATATTTGCCAATAAAGTCTGGGCGGACGACTTCGCGGTATTCAATCCCGGTAAAGAATATTCAGCCGATAAATTGGCATAATATCCACCGTTAGCTTCTGCGGTCAATCGTAGCAGCCTCTTCTGATACAGCAAACGGGCACGCAAAGAACTCTCCAAAACAGACAAATGAACAAACCGGGATACGGCGTTGTAATCCGTTTCCAACCGATGGTAGATTATGTTTGGGACAATTGCTCCTCCCCATACACCTTTATCGGTCAAAAGCTTCTCCCACAAACCACTTACGGCAATCCGACTATTCGTGACCTTCATTCCCGGAGATGTACTAATTAATGCTCCATAGGAGCTTCCGCCCGCCTCTCCGTAAATATTCTCCATTCCTTTACGAACTATATAGCCTGCATCCAGTTTCACAGCAAGGTGTTCTGCCTGCTGAAGTTCCCGCATCCAGGTCACGTTTCCTTTCAAATCAGTCGTATTCAATTCCAGCAAAGTGAGATTATTGGCATTGCTCAATTTCTTGTCCATTGACATACGGTCAATTGAAACTGTGGCCGATATCCCCTTTTCCGTATCAACTGGCAGAATGCCTATGCTTCCTCCCCACCGGATGCCTTGATGCTTCGTCCCGGTCTGGTTTCCGGCGAAACGCACATAATCCATGCCCAATCCCAACATATGGTATACCGAAGTAGAGCCTTTATCTGCAAGGAATGAAATCTCACTTTTCTGCTGATAAAGCCGGAAATCTGCGGAAACTCCCAAACGATATGTCCCCAGACGATATCCTGCTCCCAAAGCAAAAGAGAGATCGGAAGCTGTATTACGTGGACGCGGATCTTTATCCCGATAATTATGAGACGCTCTGTAACCACCGGTGATTCCCCATGTCCAGGAACCTGACTCACTGGCGTAACCTCCATTGAAATAATAAGTTTCTCCCTTCAGGAAACCACCAATGGAATCACCAGTCACGTAAGGAGCGATCAATTTCCAGTCTATATTTTCATTCCATAACACATTCTCCTGCTTCTCACTCCTGTATCCTGCTGAACCGAATACACGATCACGTTCCGAAAGAATAACGAAGGAATTGACATCTACCCCGATACGGGTATCCTTATCACCTTCCTGTTTCAAAGATGCTTTTCCTTTATCATGATAAGCTCCATTTACGTCCAGCCTTGTCCATGTATACGGAGTATAGTAATAATAAAGTGCCGGATTCTGCCATATCTCGCCACGAAATCCAGTCGCAAATGAAGCGGTACGGATTACCTTATCGGACAGGGAGAGTGTGTCGGTAGTCTGCCCGAAGGCTTCCTGCCGACTCTCCACAAATAAAGCAATCAGCAACATAATGATAATTCGGATTAGCATCATGAATAATAAAGATTTATATATCAATAAGACGGATTCAATTATTTGTTAAACAGGCTCGGAGTAGCCGCAGGTGTGAAATCAACGGTAGAGTTATTTGTATCCTGCAATACTTCCCGATCACCATCCTTGTAGGCGGCTTTACGCATTACGCACTTTCCGATGTTTTCTGCAACGGTATTGTTCATACCGATATAAGTATGCCCCATATCCAGCCCGGTAGAGGTTACATTCCACTGCCATTCATTGGAAGCACCTACATTTACAGCATCAATCACCCATTCATTGGGGAACTTATATTTGCTTTGCGGTTTACTGACTGTTCCATTTTGCATAATATACGTATAGTTGTATGCATAGTCTGAAATATACTTTTCTTTAGTCATACTTTTGGGTAATCTGCCAATAGCATAAGCGCGATTTCCCTGTTTATTCAACACCCAGATAGTTTTGGAATAACAATAATAAACATCTAGATTGGGAACAGCCGGATTATCCACATCTTGCTTTGATTCAATATACCACTCAAAATTGGCTTTACTTAAATCTATAGAATTCGGATTAGCCTCTTTATGATTGATCGCATTGTCACAAAGGATAAAGGATTCTCCCGGTTGTACCGGATAATCTGTTCCACTGCCCGGTACTGCTACAACAGAGCCTACCGCAATAGCTTCATCCATGATATCCGGATCTACCGATTGATATTTCTGAGTAGTTTGGAATTGTGATTCCATAAATATCAATCCATCCGCATACAAAACTTTATCCGAGTTATTATAGATACGTATATACTGGTCGCCATTATATTGCTTACCTGCTTCATTATAGGTTCCGGGAATAAATATCTCGGCAATCACAAAATCAGGATCACCTGTATTGAGTACATGAACCTTCAGTTCCAGCTTGTACGACCCTCCAGATACGGCCACATTCTGTTGTACTCCCTGTACATCGACTTCCACCGGAGTTCCATTCTGTGAGTAAGTTCCCTTACCAATGAAAGTTACATTATACAACCCGTCCGCCAGTTCAATACTCTGAGCCGGATAGGTAATGTCTGTCTTGACAGATGTATTTACATTTTCAAAAGTATAGGTTCCACCGGTCAGTTGCAGCCCCTCGATAGTTGTATCTACAGTAGTGGTAATACCTACAGTGGATATGCTCACTTTGTCATCATCACTACATGCGGTAAATCCCAGCATTGTCACAAAAAGGACTAACATTGTCAATTGATTCTTTTTCATCTTCATCTCTATTTTATTGTTCATTTACTAAAAGGTTAAGTTCATTTCCATACCGAAATAAGGCGATTCGGACGTTCTCCGTTGCAGTACGCCCCGTAACGTATAATCAGGATAAATACCCAAAAGCCGGTTTACATAAAAAGCCAGATTCAGATACTTACCGATCCGTTTACTCGCCTTCAAATTGATATCCATATAAAAAGGCACGGTAGTACGCTCAAAATAAGTGGCTGAATATTTCTCCACCAGATGCTGTAACTGAATATTGTTTTTATCCTCTTCGCGAAACGGATGCGTTTCACCGGATTGATCTATATAGCTTACTGGCACGCCATTATTCCACAAGTTCCGTCTGTTGGTATACCAAGTGCATTGTGCCGACGTAGAGAAAGTAAGTCCCAAACGCTGTATATAGGTATCAAACATAAAGTTCGTATTGAATGCCTGGCTTTCTGTTCCGTTGTCCCCATTGTACAATCCCACATATTTCAGCTGTTTATTGTCCAACAATATAGAAGAGGCCTTATATTGAGGAGAATCCGAATTATAAATTGTCTTTATCCAGGCTCCATACATAGTGACGCGAGTCTTGAGCGATTCTATTCGTTTGGAAGCGAACTGAAACTCCACTCCTTCTTTACACACCTTCATTACATTACCTTGTGTGGAATACACATCCAGATTATATTCATTTGTATAAGTCAACTGAGAAAGTTCTGGAGGAGCCGTCAATGCTGATCCGTCGATACTAGCAGGATCATATAGTTTATATGCCAATGACCTATAATAAGTGATATCATCAAAAGCATTATTCATCCGTTCGCGGAAATAAGTTATCGACAGGCGGTTTCCCTTATAGCTGACGTCGGCCCGCACTTCCCATTTCATGTTACGTGCTGGTTCCAATTGATAGTTTGTATTATCCCATTTATATGTCATCATATTGATACGGCGATAATCCGGATTGGTATGGTAATAGTTCAACTGAATCAAATCTACATACTTAAAATCCGGATATAGCTGTGCGGTGGTCGGCATACGGCTGATCCAGCCCAAACCTCCCGAAAAGGAAACATCCCATCCGTTTGATACCGGTAAACTCCATTGCAAGTCCAGACGAAGATCGGGATATATCTTGCCCTGCATCTTATATTTAGTGTCCAGCCCCAATAAAGACTGCAAACGGATACCAGCCGTAAAAGCCAATTTATGTCTATTTACAGGAAGATTCAACACCTCCTCGGCATAGAAGGCGAAAGGTTGCAGCTCCGGTATATCCTTAAAACGGCGAGGCCGTGTACTCAAACTTTCACTGATGGGCCGTGTCACATCGAATACCTGGCCTTCTCCCAAATTCTTCTGATAATTCCATTCCATCCCCATATTCATCGCATTCTGTAATACCCCCAACGGAAAAGCCAACCGCGTACGGGCGGAAGCCGTAACATATAAAGGTTTACCATCAATATCCATCTGTGCCACATAATTATAAGGTAGATAGATGCCATCAAACTCTCCGGTTTCTGTCTGAGTAGCAATAGCTGCCGGACGATTCAGAGAAACGGACTTTATTTCACGCATCTTCTCCCACTGCTGACTGACAGAAGTAGCCACACCAACCTCACGAATCCATAAATGGGCCGGAAACTTCATGCTCCATTTCCCCGCTATCTTCAGGCTGTTAAAGTCCGATTTATAAGAATCTTCCTTTACTGTCGCATCTTTATCCCTCTTCGCATCATCAAACGAGCCGGTATAATCGGAACTGATATTCCAATGAATATTACGTTCATTCCATAACCATTTGCCATCCAAGCGGGCGGAAGCAGTAAGGCGAGTGTAATTTTTCACACTGTTACGCGGATCTATTTTGGACTCCAAATAGTTTAAATCAGCATTCAACACATAACGCCCGTTCCCATCCAGCCGAATTCCCTTGCCTACAGAAAACAGTTTACTGGTTTTATCAGCCTTAAAACGCGCAGACAAGGGGCTCTCATTCATTTTACGCTGAATGATTACCGCACCGTTTGCCACATTACCATAAGCCACGGAAGGAATGCCACGAATGATTTCCACCTTCTCAATATTATCGGTTGAGATGGTACGCATATCCATCCCTTTTGACATTGTGCTCGTTGCATTCACTGCGGAAGTACTGTTTGGCATATATTGCAGATTCGCATCCGTATTCTGGGAGATACCATCAATATAAAATCCAACTCCCAATGAAGAGATATCCTCCGTCTTACCTGTTTCACGTATCCGGATCAGATTGGCCTGCCCCATCTGAGGATCAGCCGACTTTCCTCCAGGTACTAATTCCATCAAGTCACTGAAACTGCTGGGCTGAAGATGTTTCATGGCTGTACGGTCAACGATAGAAGCGCTGGTAGCGCGTTTTGATTCAGAAGCGGTCACCACTACCTCGTTCAGCGCCATGACCGAAGGTTTTAAATAAAAGATTGCTGAAATATCCCCAATGACCTTCACTTCTTTTTCTGTAGAATCATATCCTAAATAGGATACAATAACCCGATAAGTTCCAGGATGGATATGTAGAAGTTCAAAATGTCCATTCGCATCTGTTATTCCCCCATAAACAATCTGCTTATCCACAAACAATTGAACTGTAGCGTAATCCAACGCTTTATGAGTCTGCTCATCCAGTACAGTTCCCCGAAATACAAATGTCTGCCCCCATAAAAGAGACACATTGCTACAAATTATAAATAAAAAAATATATGCAATCTTACAAATCATTTCATTCTCTATTGGTTTGCAAAATTACAATTCATAAAAGCTCGGCACAATCCCCATTTCTAGGTATATACTAAATTATACATAGATCGGAGATACCTACATGACGGTATACAATTTACAAATAAAATCACTTTCACCTAAACTTTATATTCACATTTTTTTTCAATGATAAGATAAATACATCTACTTTTTACCTATTTCAATGGGGAAAATGCCACGCCATATAAATACAGTTCATTATCAACATATTACCCCATAAGCAATGGTATGAAAGCATAATGGCATACAACTTTATATTACAAATCCATTGGCAGAATATTTATATCCGGCAGTCAAGGCACATCAGGTTTATTAAGTAATATCTATCCTTCAAATATTAAATTAGCAAATGAAGAAAAGCAACTGCAAAAAACACTATATTTGTGAAAATGAATTCAAATTAAACAGTTAGATTATGGGTACTTTAGGTTGCATCAATGACATGATGAGAAGAGATAAAGAAAATCGTGAACTACGAAAGGCAGGAAAGGAACGCTTGAATGAAACTAGAAACCGACTGATTGATTTGAACAAAAAAGGGCACTCCTCCCATCTATCCCTTGAGCAATTAGAAGAGATCAGAATAAAAACGCAAGAAAAAGAAGAAGCGGAAACCCACCAGCTCTTCAAAATAAAATTAATCATGTTAGGCATTGTTCTAATAGCAGGAGTTCTGATATGGATAGGAATTACTTTTCTTTAAAATTCCACTCTCTATTTTTCTTTCTTATTCCTTGAAAAAACCAATAAGAATTCTTATATTTGTGATACCAACTTGGAATAACCTTAAAAACAGATAGATATGAAAAGAATATTATTACTACTGGTTTTATGTTTAAACATAAGTATGGTGCTTGGACAAGAGTATAAAAATTGGGAAAAATATGATATAGAGGGATTCTATATTATTGCCAAATCAAAAGCAGAAGCCAAGATTAGCAAAAATGTATTGATGTTTTTTATCCGAATGTGTTGCGATAATGAATTCTTATGAGATTTGTAAGGAAATTAATATTAATGGAGATTGTGTTTGGGGAGTATTTGAGACACCTAACATAGATGATGTTGATGCAGTAATAGATGTTGCAGCAAAACTTTGTAGTATGATTAATGTATTAAATTACAAGTTGAGTAAAAAGAAATATGAAAAAATAGATGTGGGGATTGGAATTGATGATGGAGTTGCTTTAATGGTTAAAGCAGGATATTCTGGAAGTGGTTTGAATGATGTTATTTGGATGGGAGATGTAGTGAATTCAGCCTGCCATTTAGCAAATAAGGCAGGCAGAGATTTTAGAGAACCAATATTGATTACAAGCAAAGTCTACAATAATGTTTTAGAAGCTACGCAGAAATTGCTCACTAAATGTACAGTAGATGGAACAACTTACTATGAGGGGAATATTATTTGGGATCCGATAGAAAACTGGTATAAAGAAAATTGTAGATAAAATCTTTGTAATATTTAATTTGATACATTTTAAATAGTTTTGCAGTAGATAAAGGCTATTCTTGGCTTGTTAGATTAAGAAACATATGAGGAATCGGTTTTGCAGAATACAGTTCTTGCTAAGATAAAAAGAATGGTAATAATAATCAATAAATGAAAGGCAGGTTTTGATAAGATGAATGCATCTTTTTATAACGAAATCAAAGAAATTTTAATTTCGGCGAGAAACAAAGTCTACCAAACTGCCAATTTTGCAATGGTTGAAGCTTACTGGAATATAGGAAAATCAATCATTGAAGAACAGGGTGGTAATGAAAAGGCGGAGTATGGGACGGGTTTATTGAAAGAATTATCAAAGCAAATGACTCAAGATTTTGGGAAAGGATTTACCGTTGCAAACTTGAAAAATATGCGGCAGTTTTATTTAACGTTTCCAAAT
>ERZ773112.1677-NODE-1677-length-11969-cov-13.450227_pt1 | contig 11969 bp, 10 predicted proteins | sample MGYA00580566_ERZ773112 | MGnify/ENA primary metagenome ERZ773112 (study PRJEB29015, sample SAMEA2737842) | human gut metagenome | biome: human gut; feature: human-associated habitat; material: faeces | place: China | collected 2012 ... | reverse complement strand
TAGCTCGTTTTACCCTATTTTTTTTACGCAATCCTTATCCCGAACTCGCGTTGTTGGCTTTTTGTGGCTTTGATCCTTCGTCTATTTCCAACCATATATCACCCATACTTGTGTACTTCACAGCTTTTGTCAGTCGTTGCAGTTTCTTGTTCATCACTTTCAATTTCGGACGAATTCCAAACACTACTTCCATACGTTCTTTCTCTGTCATCTTATTCTTTGACAGACATACTGTTCGTATGTCATTTACGATTTCTACGCTGTTCAGTATCAACTCACGATAGATTTTATTGCGCTTGGTGGATAACGCTACGGCCAATCCATTACTCGGATGGGCATCCAGTTGTTTGATTAATCCACCCATATTATTTGTGAACTGCGTCACCTCATGATAGAATCCGTATACCTGCGCTGCATAACATACAATCGAACGAAACGAGTCAAGGTAGTTGTTGAACTCTCGATGCAAGTCTGTAGTTGCCTTCACTTCTTCCTTTGTCCAGATATGACCTGTGGTCATCATCAACATCACTTGTTCTTGGTTCTTCAACTGTTTCTCTGCCTTGTTGGTGTACATCAGTATCATTCCCGTCAACGTCGGGTCTGACTGGGCATAGGTTTTGGCAATGCTCAGTAGCATCACTATCACCACTGCTCCTATATATTTTACAACTCCCATTTATTCCATTGCTCTTTTGTACAACATTGTATTTGTCCTATCTTACTTATCCGTCCAATACTGTTCATTGCATATTTTTTTCATCAATGGCTTAGTCGGCATAAAGAGGCTTAGAAAGGCTCATTCACCTACAAACAGCCAATTACACTCTATGAATCAGTCTGCCTAAAAAGGCTCAATAAGGCTTATTCCAACAAAGTGTTCTTATTCTCCTGTCACTTGTGCTGCTCTTCGCCATCGTCCCATTGCTTGCCTTGCAACATCTGCATTGTTTCTGTCTATCATTCCTGCCGTAGCATTATTCCATACGTCATTGAATGTATAGTAGCGTATGCTCAGATACAACCGATGGAGTTTCTTGCTGAAACAGCTGAGTTTGTCGTTCAAAGCCCAAAGGGTCTTGCTTCGGTCAGCTCCTGTTATCATGTTCTCGTTACCTCCTTTTGATACGGCATCGTTCAGCAATGTAAAGACTGATACCAATTCTGTAGCTGTCTCAATATACAGGTTGTTCATTGACATACTGGCAACAATGCCTTGCGGATTATTGTTGATGGCTTTGCGCAACTTGCCTAAAGTGATGAAGATTCTCACTCCATCATCATATAGATGGGTACAGGCTTTCAACGAAGAGGCGTAACCGCTGATGTCTTTCAAATAGCTGTTGTATTGTTTCTGCCATTTGTGCATTTGATTGAACTCTGCTGCAATGGTATTCTGCAATATAGCTGTTTTCTTCTGACCATTGATCTGACTGTCTATCTGCCTTTCCAATAGTTCATTACCCTCTGCCAGTGCCATCCATTCCAATGGATTTGATGCAGTTATCTGTGCCTTTCCATTCATGGCTGTTCCCAGAGCTATTCCCATCACCAATATCACTCTTCTCATTTTTACCTCCTCATTCCTCCTGGTTTTCTTTCGTCTGGTACTCCCAATGGTTCGAATTCTCCTTCCAATGATTTGATATGCTCCTCACTTGGTTTGTCCAACAACACATCATTCCAATCTTTTGCCCACATGGGGATTGGCATGACTCTAACGTTGTCTGGATTTATACCTTGCTCTTTCGCAATTTGTTTGAATAGCTCCACAAATTCACGTCCTGCCTTATCGTTATCAAAGCATAGATAATGTTGAGCTTGCGGTGTGGCTTCCAACATACCTTTTATCTGTCCTTTGGTTGGTGAACCGCCAGTAGATACGTATATGCCCTTACGTGAAAGCTCGGGATTTTGCTTTATTGCCTCACGGTGTATCTGATAAAATGCCATTGCATCATAGGCACTCTCAAACCATCCGACACCACCTACACGATCCAAAGGTTCGTTCTTCAAGTTGGCTATCCACAGACCTTCACTTCCATTGCTGCCCTCGGCCTTGCCTTTATATGTGCTACTTCCATCCATTCTTGGACGACCGCGTTCTTCCAGTCCGACAATGGTGTTGTCTCCCGGCTTGGTCAACGGAAAAGCCAAATTGGTATATTTCAGTCCGTCGTTCCTGTGTTTGGTCGCAAGAACAAAGTGCTTGTTAAAGGCATATTGTGTATACAGGTCTATACCTCTTGGCTTGAAGTAGAAATAGAATGGCTTTTGGGTGATTCTATCTCCTGTGTCAAACTTCAACAAATCATAGTCTTTTAATGAGAATGGCTTACTTGCAGCTTTTGGTGCCAATATCGGGTTATGGTGCTCTTGCACTGGATTGTTCAACAAGCGGTTGCATACCAAGTTTACCAATCTGTCTGTGGACATTCCTGCTCGATATTCGTCAAATTTTTCTGGGTGTTCCTTGATGAAGGAGATTACATTATACAGTTTCTGATGTGGTGGCTGAAAACAGCATTGACCGTTGGGTGTCACCAGAAATTTATCCCCATGCACACGCCTTCCGTCACTGTCTGTCCGCACATACGACGGATAGCGCAATCCATCTCGTTTGTTCAGATGATAACCTGCATCCACGAGTACGTCTTGTATGCGCAATCGCTGCAAGAAGTCATTGTATGTCAAATCTCCGTCCATTAATATCCTCGTCGTATTTCTGTTATTTCCTGATTCATCTGTGCTTCGAAATTTCTCGCTGCCACCTCATTGGGCATGTCTACTCCAGGCTTGAAGTAGGGGCGTGGGGGATGTCTTCCTTCCGTGCAATCTACATAGATTTCAGGATGGGTATGATGGCTCATTCCATGCGCTACTTCTGATGTCACTACGGCTCCTGCCGCCAAAGCTGCAAAGATTTTGGTTCCCAATCCAGTGCTTGCTTCAGGACGTGACTTCATGTCCACTTCCTTAAAGATGTTGGAAAAGAGCTTCATACGGTGATAGTCATCCACTGCCATAAACTTGTCATATTGTTTCTGGCTTATTTCATGACTGATGGATTCTCCGTTGATAATGGCTGTCATGCGGTATTTCACATCGCCCTTTTCTTGTTGCTTTGCCGATGGTTCCTGCTCTCTTGCTTGCTCGCTTGCTGCAACTGGTGCTTCTGTATTCTGTATCTTTTCGACATATATTTCGTCCACTTGCACCTCACGTCCGTTCTTTACTTCTCGGTACCAACCTTTACTTTCGTCCAATAGGTTCAGGTCTTGTCCGTTTACCGATGCGTCACCATGAATCTGTGGTTCTCGCTCCACAGTCAGTTCTTCGTCTTGTCCGGCTTCAACGACTGGTTGCTGTCGTTGCTCCATTTCTTGCTGCACTTCTGGACGCAACCCTATGTTGATGCGCTCTTTGTTGTTCAGCATATTCATGGTAACCTTATCCGCAAAGTCATCTTTGATAACATTGTTCAGTATGTCCAGTCGTTTGTCTATTGGCATTTGCTTGATTGAGTTGTTGGTCAACGCTTTCAGCTCGTCTTCTTTCAAGTCATACACCATGTCTACATTCGTGGCTTTTGACTGGATGGTAAGTGTTTTGCTCTGCTCATCAATGATGATACCATGCGATGAAAGACATTCCTGCCATTTCTCGTTGGAGAAATAGACAGGGGATGTTATCAACTCCTTGTAGGGTTTGGCTGGTTCATTACTTCTTGGTCTGCTTACCACTGGTGTTACCACTGCTTGCAGATTTTGCAGTACATCTTGACTTACAACTGGCTGTTGCGCCTGTCCCTTATAATAGAACCCATAACCGCCTGATTGCAGTTCGCCTGGATTCATTCTTCTGTCCCAACGCTCTGACACCATTGGGGCTTGCGGATAGAAAAGTTGACCGCCAACTCTTCGGAGATGCCAGCCATCCTGCATTCTCGGTGTCCATCCCAAAAAGTGAGGAGGGTGCATACAATACCCTCCTGTTCGTCCATACTCACCAATTCCTACACGATACCCATGTAGTCCCATTGCTACACGTCCGTTGGCATTACGGGCATGCACGAAGTTTTTAGGCAGATAAAAGTCATTGCCTACAACACTCGTGAAAGTGTTATAGGCTGTCTTGTTGGCATAGCTGGTTCCCCAGTCTGTCAATGCAAGCAATTGCTTCTCGGTGAGTCTGTAGGTGAGTAACGGACTGTCATGTCCTTGCACTGCCAACTGATACCCATTGCCATCGGCAATGATGTGCGCTTGCATACCATTGCGCATAAGCAGATCACGCAACTCTGTGGACAAGTCCATCTGCCTTGGATTCAATTGTTTTCTTATCGCCATTCTTTTCTCGTGTTTTTAGTGATACTTCTACGCATCCCCTCGCTCCAGTGCTTCTTCCAACAATTTGTCTTTATATGCTACAAACTGTCTTGCACTGTCCTCGCAGATGCATAATCCCTTGTTTAAGCAGTACTGTGTATATTCTTCCTGCCATTCCTCTGAGTAATGGTTGACATAATCCAACCAACCATATTCTCCTTTCTGAACTTTTTCTACCAGTACTTCCTCTGGATAATATTTGTTCTTTGCCATTCTTCTTGTATTATTCTATATTCTTTTTTAATGATGTCCCATTCTCGCAAGATGTCCCTCTCGCTTGCGTGACAACTCATTCCACAACTCTTCCGTATAATCATCCTCACTGACATAGTCCAGATTACCATCATCGTCCATCACCCAACAGCCATAACATCCGAATGTGTATTTATCCCATTCTCTTTTAGTCTGCTCTTGCCATTTACGGTCATCACCTTGGCATAGTCTGATACCTGTGCTTTCATTCAGGTCAATGCCAACTGTCACGGGGTCTTCGTCCATTACGAATGTAAGCGGTTCACCATGCTGGATGACTTTTACTTCTGCTGAACTCAGATGCATTTCTCCTGACAGTACTTGCAGGTTGCGACCAATGACTGGTGTGGGGGCATACATCACTTGGTTGGTCTCTGCATCCAACTGGACGAATGCTTTGCTCTGTTTTCCGTCCATCATCATGTCTGCAAGGATGGCTTTTCCTGATAACAACTGCTTCTGTTGTTCCTGATCATATTGCGCCAAAGGTGCTTGGCTCAGTACTGGATAGAACATTACGTCTACCTTACCATCTTCCATGCGTACAAAAGCGAAACGTGTTCGACTCTTGATAACATTCTCATTTTCATCCTCCACCTGTATGGGCAGTACTGGCGAACGTCTTCCCTGACCAATGTCTTCCAATGCATGCATGGGCAGGTCTTCAATCATTTCTCGTGTCAATCCGTACTTGGCAAGTGTCTCATACGGCACTTCATGTTCTTCTATTCTTGCTTTCATATTTGATTGTATTTATTGATTTCCAACTATGCAGCCTTTTGCCTTCAACGCAAACATACGCCACACATCAGCAAAATTATATTGGAATGCGGCCATTACAAGAATATCGCTCATTCTTGGAGCTTACATTTATGCTAATTTATAATTCAAGTATGATAATCAATGAATAATCATACTTGATTCTTATTTGATGTTATATTTTCGTTCCTTCACTCTTCGCAGTTTTGCCTTTCCTTTTCCTAATACTACTTTTGTCTACATGAAAAAGTTTTTATTGGTCTTCATAACTGCTGTCGGACTCTCTGTATCTACAACAGTTCACGCTCAGTTCTACTCTGTAGATAATCATAATCGTCGTTACAAGGTTAAGGTCGTAACACCACAGACAAAAAAAGAGGCACCACTTTCTCGTGATACCTCTTCTATTAAGCTGCCATTAGTCATTGACTCGACGGCTACCAATGATTTTACAACAAATAAGCCTGTTACTGCAAGCTCACAAATCTCGTTTCCTCTTCAAAATATCTATATTACGTCACCATATGGCTACCGCAATGACCCATTCACTGCCAAGAGGAAGTTTCATAACGGTATTGACCTGCGTGCCAACTATGAACCTTGTTATGCCATACTTGATGGTATTGTAGAACGCATCGGCAATGACAAACGTTCCGGCAATTTCATTACTCTTCGGCATGGTAACTATACCATCAGTTACTGCCATCTCTCACACATTCTCGTTCCACAGGGGAGACCTGTCCAAGCAGGTACTCCAATCGCTATTACAGGTTCCTCTGGCCGCTCCACAGCCCCACATCTTCATATGTCAATAAAATACAAACGTAAGTCTATCGATGCCAAGATGTTATTGGACTATATCGTCCAATCCCAATAGCCACAAGCGTTTTTCTTCTGTTTACGATGTATGTATTCTCAATGCACAGTTTAAGAGTCCCTACGGTTTTTATTCTGTTTATCGCCGTATCTGTTTTTGTTAAAGCCCACCTTGCAGCAGCTTTTCCTCGAAAGTTCATACTATGCCATAAAACTCAAAAGCGGATGCTCAAGACTCTCCATCTTGCACATCCGCCTTTGCCTATACTCATTCTATGAAGCTACTTCTTCACTCCGTATATCTCATAGTCCTTCTTTCGTCTTTCTACTATCGGAGGATTCTTCCCGTCATAGTACATATCAAACCATGTTGATGATTCTTTTGGTTTCATACTATCACTCAGTACAAAATGTTTGCCGTCCAATGACCGTTGCTGTATGTAATAATGGTATTTTCTATATGCCGTCTTGACGAATACCTCTCTTGTTCCCAAAAAGCAGATGTCATCGTACATCCTTATCTCTGCTATTCTGTAGGTTTCACCATTGTTTCTTCCACGTCTCATATACACTCCACCAATCTTCAAGAAATCCAGGAAACCAATGGTGACAAATTCTGGCTTACGGGTTAAGCAGGTCATATTCTCCAAATATACCCAGTATTCCTTGCCTTGCTCCGTAAAATGAAGCAGGGCGTTGTCCTGCAGCTCTGCAAACTCATACGTCTGTTCTGGCTTTTCCATTGGTTTGTACAGTTCTGTGCGTACAAGGTATTTGCCTTCTCTGTTCTGCACTATTCTTATACCGTATGCCTGGGGGTATATCTTAGCATAACTGCCTAATGACTCCCATTTATCCAGCCAATTTCTTCGATAATATACTTGGTAATTGTTCTTCGTGACGCAGGTGACTCTCAGATTGGCAGGTTCTTTATAGTCAGCTAACTGTGTTCTGCATCCGATGTAATCTATTTTTATTTCTGGTCTGAAAAAAATTATGTACTGTTTCTTTTCCTCTTCAAACTGCTTGACTTCTTCTTCCCATGTGTTTCTCTTTTCTACTAATTCTTCAGCTGTCATAGGATGCAACATGGTATCCCAAGCCTTTCGCCATGCCAAACCTCCTTGCTCGTCTTCCCAAATCGACAGGTCTTCTATTTTCTCCTTGAACATGTATAGTCTGTCTGGCTCTGATGGCTGCACAAAGAAATTGCGGAACCGCAGCCCTTCGTCTGTCCCATTATTCAACGCATTCCGCAATACAAAACTGTTCTCGTCCATCTGACGTGTCTTTACTCTCGGATAGAGGCGCAACCCGTCTGTAGTGGAAAACTCCATAAAGCCATGTTTCTCGATTCTCGGACGCTTAAAGTATCGCACACCATTACGCAAGTCCATCCAGGGGCGTTCTCTGTCTATCTTCCGTCGAGAATACAGTTTGGTTATTCCGTATGCTTTCAGTTCTACCTTATTATATTCACATGCTAGCACTTCCTTGCCGTCCTTATCCACAACACCCGACAGACCTTCCTTGTTGCTGACTATCTCGTAGCCATATGCTTCCTCCAAATCCATACGTTGCCCCTCATGTGTCATCACGGTGATTAACTCTGTTCGTGCGTCCGAAGTGATTCTCTCTCGCTCGTTACAAATAGAATAGGCTATGTTATACAGCCCTTCCTCTTTCTCTGTCAGAATGCCTTTACCAGCGACACGTCCCTCAAACATGGCTTGCCAGTCTCTGTCATCTGACGGGAGTCCAAACAAACGGTACAGCCCGACATTGTCCAATATCAAGCAAAACTTCTTGCCCTCAAACACACGCATGCCACGTCCTACTTGCTGCAGGTACTTCGCCAACGACAGTGTGGGTCTCGCCAACTGGATAAACTCTACATCGGGACAGTCAAAGCCTTCTCCGAACAAATCAACGTTCACCAACACTTGTATGTTGGCTTTCTGTTCCACTGTCTTATCCCTCACGTCTGCCTTAGAGTCTGCACTCAATGTTTCACCTAATAGCTTAGTAAGGCCCAGAGAGGCACAACAAGGCTTACCATAATAATCTCCTACACTTGTTTCCTTAAACCTTTCAATGATTGCCTTTCTTTCTTCAAGCGGTGTCTTGCTGCTTATCGCCACAGCATTTATGCCATGCTGTCTGTACGCTTCTGCGATATGCTCCGCATGGGCTATGTCTATGGCGTAAGTGATGCCTTTCTTGTTTGCTGCATATCTTATCACCGTATCGCAAAGCCTCTCGATACTTGGCTGCACATTCATTTTCTCACTCATCTCTCTCAGCGAGAAGTCTCCGTCGGCACCACGTTTCTTCAGCGAGTTCACCAAGCGCCAGTCCTCGCTGTCCTCTCTGATGGACATATAGTCATACAGCGATAACCACCCATCGGCAATAAACTTCTTTGCTGACCACGACTGCAGTAGCACATCAAACAAATCGGTGAACCCTCGTCTGGTCAGTCGACACGGAGTAGCAGTCAGTCCCAGTTTCTTTGCCTCAGGATAAGCATCCATCACCTCCTTGTAGGTTTTCGCCACGGCATGATGCGCCTCGTCGATAACTATCAATGATGGAATTTCCTCCATTTCTTGATAGTGTCTCGACAGCCATTGTATCGACATTACTTTTATGCGGGAATCATCCAATAAAAGGGAAAGAGCAGTGCCAGAAGTAGAGCAAGGACTGCTTAGCATGGTTTCAAGCGTTTCTCTTATCTGTTCTACCAATTCACGCCGATGTACCACAATCCACACCCATGTATTTTTCCCTTTTAACTTTTCACTTTTCACTACTTCTGCAAGAAGTATCGTTTTTCCCGTACCTGTCGGCATCTGCACCATCACGGATTGACACGACCGAAAAGCCGCCTCAATCCGTTCACTCATTTCTCTTTGATAGTCGTATAGCTGAATATCCTTCATATCAGTATCTCCTCGGCAAATATGCTGAGGGTATCTCTTTCATTTTTCGTGGATTCTTTCCCCATACGTCCTGCAACTTCAGATACCATTGTCTGCCTTTGTTGTACTCGCCCTCCACGTAGTACACTTTGTCTGGTTCTTCCTGCAATATCACATATTGTTCCATAAACATGAACATTCTATTGTTCACGGCACATCCCCAGTCGCGCAGCGGTATGCCGGCGAGTTTCTTGTTCTTATAGAAATAGTAGTTGTAACCTACCTTCAGCAGTTCCATAAATCCCATACGTTCCACTTGCGGACGCTTGTCAAACTCTTGCATGGTATACAGGTTTACCCATGTGGTTTTGTCTTCTCCTGCAAACACTACTTCTGCAATATTGTCGTCGGAGAGTTTCACTTTCTCCAGTCCTCTTAGGATGATGTGATTGTTGTTGTTGCTGATGGCATACTCGTTGCGCATGAAATGCTCACAGACGTATGCGTCCTTGCTGTTTAACTCCTTTCCCTTGTTCTTGTTTACGCCATAATAGACGTATGTCACCATATAGTACTCGCCATTCACTTCCTGCTGTATGCTGCCTTTCTGCTGCTTGCGCTTTTCGCCTGTGATGTAGGTCGGTTCTTCTATGGGTATTTCGGTCAACTGGTTGTCGTTGTTTTCACACGGATAGAAGTACTGCTTGATGATGCCTGTGGCACGTTCACTCCATGGATTTCTCCTGCCGACATACTCCATGCGCTCACTTCTTTCATGCAGCGCATAATAGCGTGTCACGCCATCCACCGTTCTGTATACCATTCTCCATCCCAAACGTATATCATTGGTGGTTTTGTAGATGCCTTGATTTTCTATCGTTCGGATATAGACTCCATCACCGATATATCCACATTCCGTCTTGCGCAAGTTGCGTATCGTGCGGTACATATCTGCCAGTTCCTGCATCTGTGCCTGTACTCTGGGGACATCATGACGTGCTATCACTACCATGGTGTCGTTGTCCATGTCCATCCGTTCTCTCTTCTGACCGCTGTAGCATGCTCCAATGGTTTTCAAAGCAAAGTCTTTTGCCATATTCACCTCGCCCATGCCACTCTGGTTGCCAAGGAACATCGCTGTCCAGTTCCATTCCGTGGTGGGAAGTCCAAATAGTCGGTACAGTCCTACATTGTCCAGGATGATGCAACATTCCTTGCTCTTCGCTACACGCAGACCACGTCCTACCATCTGTAAGTATTTCGCCAACGATAGTGTGGGTCTTGCCAACTGGATGAACTCTACATCGGGACAGTCGAAGCCTTCACCGAACAAGTCCACATTCACCAATACCTGAATGTTGACCATTTGTTCTGTTGACGTACCTGTCTTATCAGTCTGGCCACAATTTTCCGTACTCAATGGTTTGTTATCAGCATCATTCTTCCTCTCCACCGGCTCAGAAAGGCTCAAAGAGGCATAGTTAGACTTACTATCAATGCTTGTCCCCTTAAACTTCTCAATGATGCTCTTTCTTTCTGCCAACGGTGTCTTGCTGCTTATCGCCACGGCTTCTATTCCTTGCTCTCGATAATACGCTGCAATATGCTCTGCATGTTCTATATTGATGGCATACACGATGCCTTTCTTTCCTGCCGCAAATTCCTTTATGGTCTGATATAATCGCCCAATGGATGGCTTGCAGTCCAACACATCCTGCATCTCTGCAATGCTATAATCTCCGTCGGTGGCTCGTTTTGACATTCTGTCAATCTTCTTCTGGTCTTCACTGCTCGGATTGAGCGACACATAATCGAAGTCTGACAGATAACCGTCTTTGATAAAGTTGGAAATGGAGTGAGAAGTAAGCAGTACTTCAAACAAATCGGTGAAGCCTCGCTTGTTGAGTCGGCAAGGGGTGGCTGTCACTCCGAGTTTCTTAGCCTCTGGATAGGCATTCATCATCTCGGCATAGGTCTTTGCCAGGGCATGATGTGCCTCGTCTATCACAATGAGTGTTGGTCTTTCCTCCTGCTCTTGATAGTGCCTCGACAACCACTGTATAGAGAAAACTTCTATAACGTTTGATTTTTCTCTTTCGGAATCAAGAGAAGTTCCTAATCGTCTTTCAAGCGTTTCCTTTATCTGTTCTACCAATTCACGCCTATGTACCACAATCCACACACATGGATTCTTCACTCTTCGTTCTTCTCTCTTCACTACTTCCGAAATCAGAACGGTCTTTCCAGTTCCAGTAGGCATCTGTACCATCACAGATTGGTGCGTTCCAAACGCATCCTCTATCTGCCGTAACATATCCTTCTGGTATTCGTACAACTGTATTTCTTTTATCATTTGTGTCTTTTCCACAAATTATTATCTACGCATCAAATCAATTTCATGCGCTTTATCTCTTCCATGTTTTCCTTGATGAACTCACTGACTTTCTTGCCGTTGTTCGGGTATATCACGGTTATTCGGATGCTGTCATCCAGCACCCCATACACCTCGTCCATCAATTTATTGAATGGACTATCCTTACATATATCTGGCAACCATAGTATCACGTCTCCACGCTTTACGGTTACATGATAGTCCTTTATCAGATAGTGTCCTACCAATTCCCTTATCTTCTTTTCTATTTCAACACTATTCATAATTTTTCATAGATATATTTGATTCATCCGATATTCAAAGTTTTGCAATTTGGATCTTATAGAGTGATTTGCAAGCCCCACAGGTTTTTATTCTGTTTATCGCCGTATTTGTTTTCCGAGTGGCACTTCGTGCCACTCGGCCCCAAATAGACTACAATTTACCTTTGTCGTGATATGA
>ERZ773112.1671-NODE-1671-length-12044-cov-47.886896_pt1 | contig 12044 bp, 10 predicted proteins | sample MGYA00580566_ERZ773112 | MGnify/ENA primary metagenome ERZ773112 (study PRJEB29015, sample SAMEA2737842) | human gut metagenome | biome: human gut; feature: human-associated habitat; material: faeces | place: China | collected 2012 ... | reverse complement strand
AGTGTGAATATGGAGAAGAACTGAAAGAAATTGTATTTGAAATGCTTCATCATACGCGTTCAACCGCAGAAAATCTTTACTATCTCCAAGGGAAGCTCTATCAGTTTTTCTCAGTACTGGCTCGTGGGATTGAAATTCAGCAATATTCAAATGATACAAAAGAAAGCATACATGTGCAGGAAGCAATTGCCTATATAAAGAATTACTATTCACAGAAAATCACAGTGGAAGATATAGCAAATTATTTGGCACTAAATCGAAGCTATTTATATACAATATTTATGAACAGTCTTGGAATCTCTCCGAAAGATTTTTTGACGGAATTTCGAATTTCCAGAGGAAAGGAGCAGCTCGCACTTACAAATCTGTCTGTGGAGGAAATTGCAGTTTCCTGCGGCTATCGTAATTCCCTTGCTTTCGGTAAAGTATTCAAGCAGAAAGTGGGAATAACGCCGACCCAATATCGTAATGACAACAGAAAGGATGCCCGAGAACGATTGATCCGTGCACAAAATGAGCTGAAAGAATACAAGAAGCATAAAACAATTTATGTAGGAAACATCGAAAAAGAATAGACCGAAAAAGAATAGATAAAATGTTAAAAAAGCATCTGATACCTAACATTTGAGATATAAATCTTAACAAAAAGGTATAACGGATGCTTTTTTTGTACGCTATACTTGTATCAACAAACATAAGGAACAAGTGCACAGGTTTCTTCACTTAAACAACAAATAAACAAATGAGTGTTAAAGGAGGAGAATCATGGAAAATCAAAATGAGACTCAGAAAAATCCGCAATATAAATATGCGTCCACAAGAGAAAAATTATGTTTTGGAATTGGAGCAATCGGTAAAGATGCAATTTGCAATTTAGTAGGAGCATTTTTAATGCTTTATTTTACAGATACATTGTATCTGGCACCGGCATTTGTCGGCATACTGTTTTTTGTAGCAAGAATATGGGATGCGATCAATGACCCAATGATGGGAATGATTGTTGACAATACACATACACGTTTTGGTAAATTCAGAATCTGGCTTGTAATCGGAACATTGGTAAATTCAGTTGTATTTGTTTTGTTATTCCACAGTTTTAACCTGTCAGGAACAGCATTGTACGTATATGTATCCGTTATGTACATCTTATATGGAATGACTTATACAATCATGGATGTCCCTTACTGGTCATGGCTTCCGAACTTGACAAATGATCCGCACGAACGTGAGAAAGTATCCGTAATTCCAAGATTTTTCGCAAGTCTTGCAGGATTTTCAGTAGCAACATTTGGACTTTACATTATCAATTACCTGAACAAAGTTGCAGGCGAGAGCAATCTCTACGCAGAAAAAGGATATACACTTTTCGCAATCATTATCGCAGTTATTTTCATCGTTACAATCGGTATTACCGTATTTAATGTAAAAGAGGAATCAACATTAGGGGTATCATCAGAAAAGACAAGTCTGAAACAGGCATTTCAAGTAATTGTAAAAAATGATCAGCTACTTGCATTTATCGGACTACTTTTGACATTTAACCTTTGTACACAGCTTGCAAAAAGCTTTGCTGTATATTATTTCAAATGTGTATGCCATGATGAATATCTGTATTCTATTTTTGGATTTGCGATTATTGCTGAGATGGCAGGACTTGTATTCTTCCCGAAAATCGCAGAAAAAATTAGCCGTGAAAAAGTATACGCATTTGCATGCGGACTTCCGATTGTTGGATTTGTACTGCTCGGTGCAGCAGGCTATGTAGCACCACAGAACAAAGTGTTAGTTATTGTATGTTGTGCGCTTCTTTTCTTTGGATCAGGTCTTTCACTTGGAGTAACAACATGCTGTATGGCAGATGTTATCGACTATGGAGAAGTGAAATTTGGTGTACGAAATGAAAGTGTAACATGCTCTGCACAGACATTCCTTATGAAGGCAGCTATGGCAGCAGCAGGTGGATTAACAGGAATTGGTCTTCAGATTGTAGGATACAACGCAAAAGCGGTAACTCAGAGCGCAGCAACCGTAATGGGTATTCGCGTATTAATGATTGTAATTCCAATTATTCTTGCATTTGCCAGCTTTGGTATTTACAAAAAATACTACACTTTAAAAGGTGAGAAGATGGAAGAAATCACAAGAAAAGTAAATGAAATGCATGCGAAAAAGCACACAGCTTAAAAGACAACAATTCAATTGTAAAAGAGGTAATATATGAGACAGATTATTTTTCACAAGGAAACGAAAACTTTTCATTTATACAATGAAAAAATCAGTTATATCTTATGTGTATTAGAAAATGGACATCTGGGACAATTATATTTTGGAAAACGACTTCATGATAAAGCAGATTTTTCTTATCTGGTTGAAAAATGTGGACGCCCAATGACATCATATATATATGAATGGGATCGTACTTTTTCATTGGAACATATCCGACAGGAATATCCTGTTTACGGTACGACAGACTACAGACATCCGGCAATTGAATTGTTGCAGGAAAATGGCAGCAGGATCAGTGAGTTCCAATATGACAGCTATGAGATTATTGCCGGAAAACCGAAGCTCTCCGGATTGCCGGCAACTTACACAGAGTCCGAGGAGGAAGCGCAGACATTGCGCATCTTCCTGAAAGACGCTTTGACTGGTGCAAAACTGGCGCTTTTATATACGATTTTTGATGAATATAGTGCAATTGCAAGAAGTGCTTATATTGAAAATGCCGGTGAGAAAAATCTGCATGTATTAAATATGATGAGCTTAAGCCTGGATCTTCCGGATAAGGATTATGAGTGGATGCAGTTGTCCGGTGCGTGGTCCAGAGAGCGCTATATTAAGAATCGAACATTGGAGCAAGGCATAACAGCTATCGACAGCATGCGCGGAAATTCTTCTCACGAACATAATCCGTTCCTTGCTTTAAAACGTCACAACACAGATGAAAATGCAGGAGAAGCAATTGGAATAAGCCTTGTATACAGTGGAAATTTCCGTATACAGGCAGAGGTAGATACACATGATGTGACACGAATTACAGCCGGGATCAATCCGGAAGGATTCGATTGGAAATTAGAACCGGGAGAAAGCTTTCAGACACCGGAAGCGGTTCTGGTTTACAGTGAAAACGGATTAAATGGCATGAGTCAGACATTCCAGAAGCTGTATGCTAAGAGACTCGCAAGAGGATACTGGCGTGATAAGGCAAGACCGATTTTAAATAACAACTGGGAAGCAACTTATTTTGACTTTACAGAAGATCGCCTTGTAGAGATTGCAAAGAAAGCAAAAGAATGTGGAGTAGAACTGTTTGTCTTAGATGACGGATGGTTTGGCGCAAGAAGGAATGACAGAGCCGGTCTTGGTGATTGGGTAGCAAATGAAGAGCTTCTGCCAAATGGCATCAAGGGCCTGTCAGAAAGAATTGAAGCACTGGGATTAAAATTCGGTCTTTGGTTTGAGCCGGAGATGGTAAATAAAGACTCTGATCTTTATCGAGCACATCCAGACTGGATCTTACAGACACCGGGAAGAAATACATCACACGGCAGATACCAGTATGTACTCGATTTTTCAAGAAAAGAAGTAGTAGATCATATTTACGGAATGATGGCAAAGTTATTATCGGAGTCGAAAATCTCATATATTAAATGGGATATGAACCGAAGTATTACAGAATGCTACAGCAGCAAACTTCCTTCAGACAGACAGGGAGAAGTGTTCCATCGTTATATTTTAGGTGTATATGCTCTGTATGAACGTTTGACAAATGAGTTTCCAGAAGTATTATTTGAATCCTGCGCCAGTGGTGGCGGAAGATTTGACCCGGGAATGCTGTATTATGCACCACAGGGATGGACAAGTGATGATTCGGATGCAATTGAGCGTCTGAAGATTCAGTATGGAACTTCTATGTGTTATCCGCTCAGCAGTATGGGAAGCCATGTGTCTGTTGTCCCGAATCACCAGGTATTTCGCAATACCCCATTGCATACAAGAGCGAATGTAGCATACTTTGGAACCTTTGGATACGAACTGGATCTCAACAAACTGACAGAAGAAGAGATCAAAGAAGTAAAAGAACAGATCACATTTATGAAAGAATACCGGGAAGTGTTACAGTTTGGAACATTTTATCGTCTGAAAAGTCCATTCGAAGGAAATGAGACGGTATGGATGGTGACAAATGAAGACCGCACGCTTGCAATCGTAGGCTACTATCGTGTTTTAAATGGAGTAAATCAGCCGTATAGCCGTGTCAGATTACAAGGATTGAACCCGGATATGATTTATGAAAATGTATGGAACCATACAGAAAATTACGGAGATGAATTAATGAATTATGGATTGATCACATCCGATGCGACAGCCGGTGAAGTGCCTGGGAATGTGACTCATTGTACCGATTTTGAATCTAGAATATATATGCTGAAAGGCAAAAATGTTCAGGAGGTAAGATAGAAAATGACGAAGACAAAAAGAATCATCGGAATGGTACTGGGAATATTGTTTATTGGATTATGTGTATCTTTCTTACGACTTTCACAATTTGGTGTGGATCCGTTCAGTGCGATGAATCTTGGAATCAGCGGGTTTATCGGATGGAGTTTTGGAACATGGCAGCTACTTATCAATGCGATCATTCTTGTAGTTGTATTCTTTCAGGCAAGATCCTGCATTGGTGCGGGTACCATTATCAATATGGTATTTGTCGGATACATTGCAGACTTTATTTGTTATGTAGCGAATGATGTAGTGCAGATTCAGATGAATCTGCCACTGCGTATCATTGCACTGCTGCTTGCTCAGCTGATGGCATCTATGGGAGTGGCATTATATATGGTCGCAAATATGGGAATCGCTCCATATGACAGCGTCGCAGTTATAATCGAGAAACTGACACATCAGAAAATTCCATTCCATAAAGCAAGGGTTCTTTCAGATGTTGTTGTTGTGATTATCGGAATCATATTTGCCATTGCATCCGGGGCAGGTATCTGGTCGGTAGTAGGGATTGGTACAATTATAAATGCCTGCTTCAACGGTCCATTAATTCAATTTTTTAAAACAAAACTGGAAAGATTTTTCTTGTAAAATCTAAAGATTACAATTCTCCAATTCTTCAAGGCTCATATCCATAACAGATACGGGCCTTTCATTTCCATGACTACACCTCAGCCATCTTCTCCTGTGAAAGTCCAGCCTGTTTTCTGTAATGTTTAATTTGTTCTTCTAAAGTCATTTTTCTACCTCCGTTTTCGGTTTCTTATTTTCTTTATCATTTGTCTTTGTACATCTCATGCATCTATTATGATATTTTTTTCAAAATCTTTTTCTCTTTTGTCTTAGAAAAATCACTTAACCGATAGGATCGGATCCGTGTCTTGACAATGATTGGAATTAACAAACCATTATTTACCAGCTTTGCACATCTATTAATAATCGTTTTGTTGGTTACACCAAGCATTTTGCTTACTTCAATTGGTGTAAACTCATATAATCGCTTTTTTAACAGAAAGGCTAAGAATTCCTTTTCTTTCGCATTTAAATAGGACAGGCTTCCATCTAACTCATCGTTCTCGGATTCTTTTGATAATTCGTATACTTTTTTAGAATACAATACCATCATTCTTAAAAAATAATTAATCCAAATTTCCGGATGAGGAGGATTTTCTCGTCCGGAATAATACAATGCCGGTAATCCCATTTGCAGTGATGCATAATACTCATCTGGGTCATAGGCAAAATATTCTTCCAAAGAACCTATTCCATTAAAACCATATCCATAATAATCAAGGATATATCCTGACATTAATCTGGCGGTTCTGCCATTTCCATCTTCAAAAGGATGAATGGTAACCAATTGATAATGAACTATAGCAGCGATAATCAGCGGATGGTCATCTGTAGTATTTACATATTCAACAAGCTCTTCCAGTAAATCCGGAATATCAATGTACTCTGGCGGAATATATTCCGCTGCGCCTGTCTCGGAATCATATACTGCAAATAGCATCCCTGGTGGCATATGACCTCTTAGGCCTATCTTTTCTTTTGAAGCACCTTTTTCAACCATTGCCTGCACTTCTAAAATCATTTCTTTTGAAAAACGTTCCTTCTTTTTCAGCTTTTCTTCTAAAACATTTAAGGCCAAAAAGTAATTTCGCACTTCCTGTTCCGGCTTTAAAAAATGTTTGTGCGGATCACTATCAATAGCTTCATTTGCCTGTTTTTCAGTCAATGGATTTCCTTCAATCTTATTAGAAGCATAGGAGCTTTTTTTCTTGGAGTTTTTTCTTAGCCTGTTTTTTGTAACAGGTGGCATTTCTATCGAACTAAGTGAAAAGCGTTTTTCGTCTATTTCCGATATTCTTTTTAAAATTTCATTTGTCAGAGTAACTTTAATCACATGTTCCACCTCCATTTCATCCATATATTATATCGTTTTGCGAATTGTTTTTCCACTAAAATTACACTATTTTTTCACTATTTTTCATTACTTCATCGTCTTCGCCACGCTACTGTGCCTGAATCAGCCGTCCGTTAATCCCCTTTTGAGAAAATATAATAATGATACTATTATGAAATGAACCCCCAGTAGTGCCAGCTGCTGGGGGTTCTTCTCTTTTTGTTCGGTTGAGCATCCGATTAGGCTAATAAATGGCATGAATGATTTTTGTTTATTTTCCTTTATGAATGGGCAGCCAGTGTTGCCAGCTTCTGCATAATTGCACTTACATCCTGCATTACATTCAAATTTTCTTCCTCTGCCTGCATCGTCTCGCCTGCGTGCGCCGATACCTGCTGGGAAATCGCTGAGATTGTCTGAATGGAATCTATAATTTCCTTATTTGCATTCTGCAACTCGGAAATGCTTCTTGAAAGCGTATCTGCATTTTTCTGAATTGCCCGCGTATTGTCCTCAATACTTTCAAAGCTTTCTTCTGCATTTGATGCACCAGTCTTCTCTTCGTTAATTCCATCTATCATATTGGAGACAACACCGACCACCTCCATGATTGCATTGGACACGTTGCTGATCAACTCTGTAATATGTACGGTTGCTTCTTTGGTTCTCGTTGCCATACCAGAAATTTCTGTTGCAACGACAGAAAATCCTCTTCCTGCCTCTCCGGCACGGGCTGCTTCAATGCTCGCATTCAATGCAAGAAGACTTGTTTGGTTCGTAATTCCTCCAATCAATTCTACAATGGAATTCATTTCATCCATATACTGGTTCAGATTTTCCAGTTTTTCTGTAACCTCGGTTCCATTATCAACAGAAGCTTCAACTTCCGATGCCAGGTGCTCGATATCCTGTTTGCCTTCCGCTAACGCTTTCAGAGTAAGTGTCATGCTGTTTCCGATTTCTTCCACAGCGGTTGCAACTTCATCCACCTTATCCTGAATTGCATGTGTCTGTTCCAACTGATTCTGCACATGTTCTGCGGTATCAGTAGCACCTGCAGATACTTCCTGCATTGCCTCAGTCGTTGTCTTAGATGCCGCTGTCAGCTTTTCGAAACGTACATTGATATCTGCAATATTGCCGGAAAGCTGCTGATCAAGTTCCTCATTTCTTTCCAGAAGATTTTCAGCCTCTGCTTTTGCCTGCGCCACTTCTGTAAATCTCTTTCTTGTGTTTTCGCGAATCACTTTTGTAGTCAAAACAGAATACGCTCCAACCATGATCATAACAACAATCTGTACAACTGCTGCTTCAATTCCATGATACCCAAAACCGCCTTTTGTCGCACCGATCACAGCAACAATGATACTCTCTAATATGGCACCTGTATTAATCAAAAGAAGATAACGTGTGTCACTGTAAGTGGTGACAACAAAAATCATCGGAATTACAAATACATAAATCAGATTTGTCGGTGATGTAAAAAGACATATTGTGTAAAACAATGAAAATCCATAGGAAACCAGATGTTTGATCATCGCATGTTCCGTATTACTTTTCCAACAAATCACCTCGCCAATCAAAGGTATGACACCAACAACCGTAGCGATTGTCATATATACCGGAGACAGTTGTCCTCTTACGCTTTCCCATATCATAAAAAACACCATAACCGTTACCGTACTGATATGTGACAGCATCGCAATGCGATTCGACCGCGTCAATTCCGAAATTTCTTTTGTTTCCACCATCATAATTCCTCCTCTAGAAAAGTTTTTCCTACTTATATGACTATTCTTCTAACTTTTAAAATATCATAAATATCCACACGCTTCAAGAAAATCTTTTTATTTTTCCACAACCACCTGACTTCCCATAATGATACTATTATGAAAAAGGAAAAATCCTTCCAATCAGAGGCATATTGTCAAGTGTGTATAAAAATATAACTTATGTCCATTCGCCACCAGCATCTGAGCTATTGCATTTTCATAAAGCATTCCTTCATTAATCTGTAATTTGCCTGCCAATATCTGTTTATATACTTCATCTTCAAGTAATTCATTCTCATCAAATGCATGGCTTACCAAAAGTCCAGTATCATCCATATAACACTTTACATAGCTTCTTGTCTCATTCAATGATAAGCCAACATTCGGATCATTACACAAAAAGCACTCATTGGATATCATAGAATCCGACAGCCAGAAAAAAGTTTCTTCATACTGGTCTGCATAACTACCATCTTGTAGCTTTTTGAATACAACTCTTTTTTCATGCTGTGAAAGAAATCCCGGAATCTGATCATAGATTGCAAGAACTTTGCTTCTATATCTCATATCTATCTTCATAATATCTTCCCGATACAATTTAAGAATGTCCCTTTTTTCTTTATCCGCTTCTGTAAAATCTTTTTTACTTTCAATAAATGCCACTACAGGCATAGGCATCCCACCAACAAGCATATACTGATGAAACAAAAGCATTGCCTGATTATGCATACTTCTTTCCAAAGGTTCTCTTTTTTCAAAGCATTTTTTTATATATTCAACCAGCAAATCTTCTTCTAATGCCATTGCAAATTCTTCAAAATCCAATGGATACATATTGATATTTCTTTCTTCTGACGGTATGACAATATTCTTTACATTTTCTCTGATAGATATCAATGAACCAGTTTCGATATAATCATATCTTCCATCTGCCACTAAATATTTTATCGCTGCTCTTGCCTGTGGAAACATCTGCACCTCATCAAAAATAATAAGAGAGTTTCTCTCTGTCAGTTTTTTCCCAAAATGCGTCTGTAACAGCATAAAAAATGTATCCAAATCATTCAGATATCGCTCAAAATACATTTCGACTTCCTTATCTTTTTTAGCAAAGTCAATCAGAAGATAACTTTCGTATTGGTTTTTTCCAAATTCTTCGCAAATGGTAGACTTTCCAATACGTCTGGCGCCTTCTGTCAGTAAAGCTTTTTTCCCCTGACACTCCTTTTTCCATTCCAATAGTTTTTTATAGATTTTCCGTTTTAATATCATGGTTCCTCCAGATTATGCGCACATATATTAGTTCTATATTTTATGATTATACGCACATTGTAATTTATTTTTTGATTATACGCAAGTATTATAACCCTATTTTTTATGATTATGCGCACTTTTCATAAAAATTTTTAATTAAAATTTTTTCATGTATCTTCTTGAAATTCTTTAACACTTCCATATCCTCTGCGCTGATCTCGAAATCAACCTCTGCGTTCGTCTTCATATGCTCTGGATTGCCAGTCTTTGGAAGGGAGATTGTACCAAGCTGTACGGCAGCCTTCACTGCATCTGCTGCCTGATCGTCCGGGATAAACCAGGTCCCAAGTCCAAGCTGTGGGATCTCTACGCCATTGTTCAAAGTAATTGTCTTGTTATACCTGTAAATTGCCCCTTTCCAATGATTTTCTATTTGCAATCTTTTCCGAATGTGTTATTATCATAACACTTAAACCTAACTTTAGATCAAGGCATTTCAACAATTTTTTTGAGGAGGATACTTATGTACACCATTGGACAGGTCGCTGAATTATACAATTTCCCAATCTCTACGCTTCGCTACTATGATAAGGAGGGTCTCTTCCCAAACCTCAAACGGCAGTCCGGCATCCGGCAGTTTGACGAGAGTGACCTCGAAGCCCTTCGAATCATCGAGTGTCTAAAGGCATCCGGGCTGGAAATCGCAGACATCAAACGTTACTTCGAGCTATGCCAGCAGGGAAATTCTACATATGCAGAACGCAGACAATTATTTGAGAACAGAAAGAAAGCCGTCGAGGAAGAAATCAAACGGCTGAACAAAACTTTAGATCTATTAAATTATAAATGCTGGTACTACAATCAGGCAATCGCAGATGGCAATGAGGATGGCATCCACGCCATGCTCCCGGACAAGCTTCCGAAAAATATCCAGAAACTGTACGACAGCGCCCATACAAATTAAACGAGTAGTAACATCGTTCCGGCTACGATCAACAAAAGACCGATACCTGCCTTTGCCGTTAATTTCTCATGAAATACGACATAGGAAAATGCAATCGTAACCAATATACTCAATTTATCGATCGGTACAACGACGCTTGCCGGTCCGGTCTGCAGCGCCCGGTAATAGCAAAGCCACGAAGCACCCGTTGCAACTCCGGATAATACTAAAAATAACCAGCTTGATTTGTCGATCTGCTTTACGGTATGTTGCTTTCCGGTCACAAATACAATCACCCATGCCATGATGAGTACCACAATCGTCCGGATGGCTGTACCGAGGTTGGAATTTATATCCTGCATGCCAACCTTCCCAAGAATCGACGTCAGACTTGCAAATACCGCAGAGGCAAGTGCGTAAAACAGCCATTTCTTCCCGGATGCTTCTTCCGTTTTATCCACTTCTTTTTTCTGAATCATCAGATAGGTACCCACTCCAATCGCCACCATCGCAATCACTTTCAGTACCGACAGATTTTCCCTCAAAAAGATAAACGCAAGCAACATCGTAAGGATCGTACTGGATTTATCAATCGGAGCCACCTTGTTTACATCTCCAAGCTGCAATGCCCGGTAATAACAAAGCCACGACGCACCGGTCGACAAACCGGAAAGCACAAGAAAGACAATCGTCTTCCCCGTCAATGTCGTAATCCCGTTCTGTGCGCCTACGACAAATACCATGATCCATGAAAAAATCAGGACTACAATTGTCCGGAGTGCCGTTGCAACGTTGGAATCAGTATTTTTAATTCCACATTTTGCCAAGATTGCGGTCAGTCCTGCGAACAGCGCAGAGCCAAATGCAAATGCAATCCACATCGTTATTCCTTCTTTCGTTTTATGCCTTTTGTTCTATCCGGACTGTGCCGAACCAATATGTGAACAGCGCGATGCCAGTCCCAATCAATGCTCCGCCCAGCACATCCGATGGATAATTCACGCCGACATACAACCGGGATAAGCCCATCAGACAGGCAAAGACTAAAATCGGTATCCCATACTTCTTCGGCAATCCCAGGAACATCACAACCGCCGCTGCAAAGGCACTACCGGTATGTCCGGACGGAAAGGAATAATCCTTCTGTACACCGACCAGACTTGTCAGTCCTTCGATCACCTCATATGGTCTTGTCCGCGCAACGACGTTCTTCAAGATCACATTATCAATCAAAGCCGAGAAGACAAGTGAAACTAACGCCAACGCGCCAACGCGCCTCGTCTTCTTTGGGATCAGCAATCCCACAGAAAGGACAATCCAGATCACGCCCGCATTTCCAAGTGTCGTAATAAACTTGAAAATCGGAGTCAACACATCATTCCGTATATTATTTTGAATCCATAATAAAATATCTGCTTCCATCGCGACCAAAACTATCTCCAATTACCATAGCTGTCATTTGTATTTGGACATAACTATACTATGTAATTACGTTTACATCAAGTTATGGGGGTATTTTTTTGTTTGAATTATAATTTTACCCCTTTAACTCATTATTATCTTTTACACGTTTTTGAAGTCTCTGAAGGCTTAATCATATCTACTTTATTTCTTCTCAACCGCTTCAAAAGCACATAGCCGACCAGACATGAAAGAAGCTCTGTGA
>ERZ773112.1669-NODE-1669-length-12050-cov-8.765736_pt1 | contig 12050 bp, 8 predicted proteins | sample MGYA00580566_ERZ773112 | MGnify/ENA primary metagenome ERZ773112 (study PRJEB29015, sample SAMEA2737842) | human gut metagenome | biome: human gut; feature: human-associated habitat; material: faeces | place: China | collected 2012 ... | reverse complement strand
TAGGCCTGAACCCCCATGCCGACAAACAGGTGAATGGCCCCCAGAATCAGAGACACCACCAAAAGCCGCATAGGCTCGCTCAGAGGGTCAAACCACAAAGGCCTGATGACAAACTCCTTCCCGAAAAAGGTCTTTGCCGCCACGGTAAAGAAGTTCCCGAACCAGCCGCCGAATAATGCGCCCCACATAAAGGTAGACAAACCACAGAACATAAACATCTTAATCATGCGGTGGGTCGTGCCCTCCGGCTTGTATTTCTTTAGAATGATTGCACATAGAGTTGTCAGGATGAGCCCATAGGCAGCATCACTGAGCATCAGCCCGAAGAACAGGAAATAGAAGGGTGCCAGAATTGCCGTAGGGTCGATATCATGCCGCCCCGGCAGGCTGTACATCCCCGTAACCGCCTCAAAGGGGGTCACGATGGAATTGTTCTGTAGCAGAACAGGCACACTCTCATCATCAGGGTCAGGCTCTTCAATATTATAGTAGAATTCATATTCCTTTAACAGTGCTTCTACCTCAGGCTGCGCCTTTGCCGGCATCCAGCCGTCGAAATAGAATACCATTTCCGTGCTGACCATATCCCCGACAACCCTTGCTCTGTCTCTGCGCATCATCAGGCTGTCATACAGAAATTCGATATGCTCTCTGTAAGCCACTAGCTTTTTCAGTATTTCTTCGTCTTCCGCAATATTTTTTTCATTTTTTTCAATTTCTTTTTCATAGCGATGCATCGCTTCTGTTGCAGTCCCCTTCTGGTCTGCCAGCGTGACTGCCGAGAAGTTGTATGGACGCAGTGCCTCAAGCAGCTGCTCCTTTTCCTCCTTCAAACAAATGAACGCATAATACTTCTGCTGCTTATCCTTGCTGACCTCCTGTACAATCACAGAAGGTGCTGCCGCCTGCACATCTGCCGTCATCTGCACCGTATCGGTCTTTACAGGTGCTGCGCCAAGCTGCACCAGAGCATGCTCCGTTTCATTCATTTCCAGCGGAATATCCAGCGTTTCCCAAGGCTTCAGCCCTGCAATCAGTCCACGCAGCCGGTTGATTTCTGTCCGCCTGTCGGCAATATCCTTATAGGTCCCGACAGCCTTATCCACATTCAGCTCCGTTTCCGTTTTAATGGAATCCATCAGCTTCGCAAAATCGCCTCTGTCCAGCTTTATTCTTGAGGGGAACAGCGGCTTCTTTGCAGTGTCATACTTCCCAATGGCCTCCAATGCAGTGCTTACACGGCTGATATCCGCCTCCAGACGCGAAACATCGGCACTGTTACTGGTTCGGAAAATGTCGGGCATCCATTCCTCATCGTTGATTACACCCTCGTTCGAGTCGATTTCCACAACCCCAAGGTGCATCAGCTCATGGATGAAGGGTGTCCGGCTGCTGTTCAAACCAATGACAGTAAGCTTTCGCATCTCAACAACTGCCATATTCTCCCACAACCTTTCCGATTACCGCCAGAACGGCTTCTTCCTTCCTTTGCGCTGCCTGCTCTCTAATCTGAGAACAAGCCTCCTCCGCTTCCTTTAAAATCTTTTGGATTGCCTCCTGGCTCTCCGCTACAGCGTTTTCTACGGCTTGGTGCATTTCCTTTGCCCCTTGCAGTTTTGCCTCCTCCAGCAGGATTTCCTGCTGCTTCAGTGCATCGGTGCCCTCGCCCGTCTCTTTATCCCGCAGGTCCAGCTCGGTCTGCATCCGCTCCCCGATCTTCTGCCACGTTTTCTGCGGCAGAGGGGTGGGCATCTGCTGGGGCTGCTCCGGGGCATCCTTCGGCCACAGGCGGTGGTCATCGGTGACGAACTCCCGCTCCAGCTGCCGCAGCACGCCGGGCGTCTGCCGGGTGAGCCAGCGGTACACCGGCGCTGCCGCCACCACCTTTTCCTCAGCGGTGATCTGCCGGTAGGCGTTCTGCCGCACATAGGTCAGCGGGCGCATCACGCTTTTGCGCTGTAAGCTGTCAATAACGTTTTCCACCGCGATATCGCACGCAAGGCTCCACAGCTGCGGCTCCCGGCGGCCTTTCAGCCACAAATGCCGGAATACGCAGTGGAATATGGTGTGCAGATACAACCGGTTGAGATATTTTGGGTTCTCCTGATAGAGCTGCAACAGGCGCTGCGGCTGGTAATACAAGGTCTGTCCGTCCGTAGCCAGCACCCGGCAGCGCTCGTCCGGGGCGGGGTTCAGGGCGCTGAGTGCCATATCCAGAAACCGGAAGTCCAGATACAGCCCGCTGCGCACCACCGCCAGCACCTCGCCACCCATGCGTGCCTGCCACTCCTCGTGGGTCTCCGGTCGCTGGGACTGGAAGGGCTTGCGGGGGTCGAAAAATTTTTCCTTTGGCAACGTGTGGTCACCTCTCAAAAATCAAAATCGTACCGCTGCTTTTTGGACTGGGGGGCATATTTTTTGTGCTCCGCATCTGCCAGCAGGGCGGCAGCGGCGGCGTTCTCTGCCTTGGCGGCAAGGGCGGCGGCGGACGCAAAAGCGGCTTTATCCAGCACGTCCAACGCCAGCAGGGCGCGGATGCTGTCGGTGTCCTGCGCCTTTAAAAGGCGGGCGAACACCCGGTCGGTGTTGGCTGCCAGAAACGCCCGGTAGTGCCCGGCGGCAGCTTCGGTCAGCTGCCACGGATACCGCAGGCGAGCAAAGCAGAGCATGGCCATAATGGCGGCGTCATCGGCATCGTGCCCCTGCGGGAAGATGGCGTCATATTCTGCGGGGAGGAATTTATTGTCGAGAAAACACTGTCTGTAATGGTATCCCTGCCCGGAAAAGGTGTGCAGCAGGATGTGGGCGGGGGTCTCCTCGATATCCTCCCAGTAGGCAGGGTACCACAGCGCCGCCAGCGGCGCGGGGGCATCGGCGGGCCAGAACTGCGCCTGCACGGCCTCGGTGATGTTGTTCACCAGTGCAAACAGCCCAGTGGGCTGCTCCGGTGCGGCCTGCACCCGCAGGGTCTCCAGCGCAAAGCAGTTCAAAAACACATCGCTGCCCACGGTCAGGCTGCTGCTGCCCACCGTGAGCAGACGCAGGCTGCGGCAGTTGTAAAAGGCGCAGCTGCCAATGACCTGTACGCTGTCCGGCAGGGTGACTTCCTCCAGAAAGCTGCCGCACACCGGATGCAGCTCCGGTTCGTCCTCTGCCGGGGCGTCAAGATCAAAATCGTACCGGCGGGCGGGCTTTTGCCCCACCGCCAGCCCGAATGCCCGGGTCAGCCGCACCGTGCCGTCTGCGCTTACTGCGTAGCGGCACAGGGCATCCGCCGCAGGCAGGCTGCGGGGCTTTTCCGAGAAGCAGTAGTCGCCCAGCTCGGTCAGGGCAAAACTGCCGCCCGCCGGGGCGGGCAGAGTGCCCGGCAGCGCCACGCAGGGCGCTGTGCCGTACACCCGCACCAGCCGTGCCGTCTGTGCCGAAAGGGGCAAGATATCCAATATCAGTTCGTTTGCCTGTTCCACCATGCTGCGACCTCGTTTTTTCTGCATTCATTCAGCTTTCAGTATACCGCGAACAGGGGGTGATTGTCCAGTGCAGAGAACGATTTGAACGGTTCTGTGCTGACGGGCTGCGGGACCCGGCAGCGCTGCCGGTGCTCCCCTTTTGCTGCCGCCCTGTTCAAGTCCGCTGTTCTGCCGGTGCCGCTGAAAAGAAATTGCCGCATAAAACAAAAAAGACAGCCATCAAAAGCTGTCTTTTTTGTGGTGCAGTAAAGCAATCCAAATCCGAACCATTTCCCTTTGATGCGGCTTCTGCCGCTTCCCCAAAGGTGACGGTCTGTGTTCCTTCTTTATAGTTGAAGGTTATCAAAACCTTATCATCATACAGGTAAATCGCATTGATGAAGGTATCCACCAGTGCCTGCCGCTGGTCTTTCAGGCTCATGTCCAGCTTGCGGAACCGCCGCAGCCAAAAGCGAATGAACTCCTCTGTGACCTTGGGCTTTGCCAGCTTTTCTTCTGCAATGCGGGCTTCAAGCTCACGCTTGGTTTCTTCCAGCTGCTCCAACCGCTCCTTGGTGGAGCTGGTCAGGATACCGGCCTGAATCGCATTCAGCATATTCTGGATACCCGATTCCGCATCCCGGAGCTGCTTTTCATAAAGAGGAATGTTGGTGTTCTCCTTGTTTTGCAGTTCCATCACCTTGGCAATGATGGACTCCATAGCGGCATCGTCTTTCACAAGTTGCATGGTCTGGTTGACCACAAGATCTTCCAGCCACTGTTTACGGACAGCCTTTTTCTTGCAGCCTTTATGCTTTTTGGCAGTAGCGCATTTATAATAGCGGTGGACTTCGCCCGTCCGGCTCGTGCCACTTTCGCCAAACATCAACGCCCCACAATAGCCGCAGAACAGCTTGGTGGTGAGCAGGGAGTCATCCTCTGCCTTTCTACGGGCAGGGGCTTTCTTGTTTTTCAATATCTTTTCCTGTACATCGTTGAAAAGCTCTGCGGACACAATGGAGAGAATCGCATCGGGAATCAAAACATTACGATATTTCAGCTCCCCGATGTAGCGGCGATTGTTCAGCATATGCTGAATGGTGTTGAAGGTCATCAGCCCGCCACGCTGGTTCTTGACGCCCTTTTCGTTCAGCCAATCCCGAATTTCCCGCATGGTCTGGCCATCGTTGTACCGCTGGAAGGTTTCTGCCACAAAGGGAGCAGTCAACGGGTCGATTTCAAAGCGGTGGTCTGCGTTGATGATGTAGCCAAAGGGAATGGCACCGCCAGTGAACTTTCCCTTCAGTGCGTTTTCGGTCATGCCACGAATGACCTTTTCAGACAGGTCAGCGGAATAATACTCCGCATAACCTTCCAGCACCGATTCCAGAATGATGCCTTCCGGCCCCTCGGAGATGATCTCGGTGGCAGACATGAGCTTGACACCATTCTTCTTCAGCTGGGTCTTGTACCGAGCACTGTCGTAGCGGTTTCGAGCAAAGCGGTCCAGCTTCCAGACCAGCACAATGTCAAACAGCTTCTTGTCGCTGTCTTTTATCATCTGCTGGAACTCTGGACGGTTGTCCGTCTTGGCAGAGATGGCACGGTCAATATAGTGCTTGACGATGGTGATGCCATTCTTTTCCGCATAGGCCGTACATTCCCGGATTTGGCCTTCGATGGATTCTTCACGCTGGTTGTCGCTGGAATAGCGGGCGTATATCACGGCAGTCATGGCAGGCACCTCACTTTACACATCATTAAACGGCGAACGGTTCTTTCAAAATGTAGTTTCGTATAATGTATATACCATATTTTACAACGGTTTGCAATGGGAAAATCAGCGAACAGCATTTAATTCTTTTCGTAAATCAGATGCCCACCGACCTATGGTTTTCGCCATAAGCTGGTGGGCATCTGTTGTTCTGGTTTATAATTCACTGATGGTTGCAGTAATGGGCTGCATGAGGATTCGCCTGACCGGGTTATATACTGCCAGCACCACAGCCGCCAGCACGACTACGACAATCACGGCAAGACAGCCCCACGGCACCTGCCACGCTGCACCGAAATAATGGGTGATGAGCAGGATATACAGCTTCCGATTCAGCACAAGACCCAGCGCAATGCCCACCACAAGACCGGACACCGCATAGGTGCCAGCTTCGGCAGAGATCATGCGTTTCAGCTGTGCATCATCCATCCCGATGGCACGCAGGATGCCATACTGCTTCATTCGTGCCGACACGCTCATGGAAATGCTGTTGATGATGTTCAGAATGGTGATTCCTGCAATCACGATGAGAAACGCATAGACCACCAGATGGAACGCCCAGTAGGTGCTTTGTATCATCCGATTTCCTTCGATTCGGTTGGAAAAAACAACCTGCTTGTTTAACGTGTCGCTCAGCAGGGTGTGTATTTGTGCAATGGCTGCGTCTGCTGTGGTATCTTTTAGTTGAATATCGATCACCGCATAGCGGTTTTGCCCGGTCAGCTGATGGAAGGTTTCTTCGGTGCAGATAACAATCGGGGAATCGGTACTGCTGAACGGGCTGTCGTTCAATACACCCACGACTGTGAGCTTTGCATCCTCCAGCTGAATGGTATCACCCACGGTCAGGGAGTTGCTTTTGTCGAATACCGTCAGCACAGGGTATGTGCCATCCTCCGGCTCCTGCGGAAGGGTTCCGCCAATCAGGTCTTTTTTCGCCCAGCCAAACTGTATAGTATCGTATGAAATCAGGTCGATGGACCCCTGTTTTCCCTGATATTCCGCCGGGAGCGGGCAATACATCCGCCCGAATGCGTGTTTGACTTCCGGCAGAGCTTCCAGCTGTTCCACCAGCACCGGGTCAAGGACATTTTGCCCGGATGTTTCACCCACCGATAAGTCCGGCGCGTAGGGCTGCAACGGATTCAGCGCAAATCCAACCCATCGAAGCAAAACCGAAAAGCTCAAAAACAGGAGAATGCTCAACGCAAAGGAACCTGTCATCAAAAGCAGATTCTTTTTGGACGAGGTTGCATGGCTCACGCCCAAAGAAAGCTCTGCACGACTTCCAAACAACCGAGCATGACACGGAGAAGCCGCTGCATTTTCCACCGCATTCCCGGTTGCTGCTGTGATTGGAGAAGCTTTTGCCGCCCGCCGTGCCGGAGAAGATGCCGCGAACCAAACCGTGACTAGTCCCAATACCATTCCGCAAACAATGCCGACCGGGCTTATTCCGAACACCGGCAAAGAGCTGAATTCATCGCCAATAAATCCACGCAGAAAGGAACACAATCCCCATGTGGAAACGATTCCCAGCACACACCCTGCTGGAACAGCAGTTTTACACCAGAAAAGAGCTTCCAGCCGGACAAGCGTCCGAACCTGATTTTTTCCTGCCCCAAGACAACGCAGCATTCCATAATAGCTGGTACGCTGAGCTACATTGCTGTTGATGCTGCCTGTGATCATAAAAATTCCGGCAAGGACGACCATGCCAGCCAACACAGCCGCTACCGCATATAAGCCTACAATATAATCGTTGTTGCTGCTTGCGTTCAACGCCATCAGGTAAGTATTTTCGGAGATTTTTTCTTCTGAAATTCCGTACTTGTTTTCGATGTTCACAATGGACTGCCGCAAATTGGTACGTGGCTTGAACTGGATGAAATACTGTGTTTCAAAGGATTCTTCTACCTGTGCGGCAATCTGAGAAAATGTACTGCGGTTCATCACCAGCACAACAGCATCATACTGGTTCGCATCGGAGGTATCCTCATTGAAACCTGCGACAGTAAGTGAAATGGTCTGTCCATCCGGGAGCGTCAGCGGAATCGCTGTACCGACCGTAACATCCAGCCAATCCCGGATGTTTGCTGTCACGAGCACTTCGCCATCCGCCGGGGCAGTGCTACACTGCATTCCCGGAAAGATTTGAAGGATTGCGTCATCTGCTCCTACCAGTGCGGCACGTTTATCTCCGGCAAAGTAGTTTTCCGTAAGGGAAGCGTTGATGTCGCTATACGCCGAAAATGCAGCAACATCCTCCTGTGCGGCAAGCTCTGCGGCTGTTTCAGGGGAGATGTCCTTTACCATGATATGCCAGTTTCCGTTTTTGTTCAGCTGGTTTGAGGTTTCCATCCGAATCGCCATATCTGCCATACTGAACACCACCGTAACCAGAAACACCGCAAGGACGATGCACAAAATCGTCATGCGGTTCTGCCGTCTGCGTACCTTGGCAGAAATCGGGATCAGGCTCAGATAGCTTTTCATTTCTGTGCTGCTCATTCCCGGCACCTCCCAAAATCGGTCAGGCAGCCGTCCGATACCTGCAACACCCGGTCTGCCGTCTGCGCAATGCTGCGGTTGTGGGTGATCATCAGGATGGTCTGCTCGTATTTCCGGGATGTTTCTTTTAGCAGGGCAATGACCTCGCTGGTGTTCTGGGTGTCCAGATTGCCGGTCGGCTCATCCGCCAAAATCAGGGAAGGGCGGGTCATCAGGGCGCGGCCGATGGCTACCCGTTGCTGCTGCCCACCGGAAAGCTGACTTGGCAGATGCTTCCGACGGTCTTTCAGATTCAGCACGGTCAGCAGTTCTTCCAGATATGCCCTGTCCGGCTTTTGGTAGTCCAGCAGCACCGGGAACAGGATGTTCTGTTCTACGGTCAGTTCCGGGATGAGGTTGAATGCCTGAAAGATAAAACCGATATTGCGGCGGCGGAAGATCGTCAGCTCCCGGTCTTTCATGGCAAAAACATCCTTGCCATCAATCAGCACCTTGCCGGAAGTCGGCGTATCCAGTCCGCCAATCAGGTTGAGCAGGGTGCTTTTGCCGGAGCCGGATTCGCCAACGACCGCCACATATTCGCCTTTCGGCACTGAAAAGCTAACATCTTTCAGCGCATGGACAGCGGTTTCTCCGCTGCCGTAGGTCTTGCAGAGATGGTTGACTTCTAATAGTTCCATAGTGTATCCCTCACTTTGCAGGTTCCTTCGATTCAGACGGATTATCTCTGTCTGTGCAGAAAAGGATAACACGTCAACCTTACTGCAAGCCTACACGCAGCCTACAATTTTGTAGGAATCGGAAAATTCAGAGTAAAGGTCGTGCCCTTTCCCAGCTCGCTGTCTACTTCAATGGTGCCGTGATGGGCTTCCACAACGGCTTTTGCCAGCGGCAGACCCAGCCCGATGCCCTGTGTATCCTGTGAAAAGCGGCTGCGATAAAACCGTTTGAAGATATGGTACAAATCTTCCGGGTGGATGCCGCTGCCGTTGTCGCGCACTTTGATCTGAACCATGGACGGCAGTGCATTCCACTCTACCTGAATCGTATCTCCGCTCTTTGTGTGGTCAAGGGCATTCTTTACAAGATTGTCCACAGCTTCCTGCATCCAGTCACGGTCGCACCAAAGTGTAACCGCCTCTGAGCCGGACAGAACAAGCTTTTTCTGTTCCTGCTTGGCACGATAGTGATACTGCCGCGCGATGTCCTGCACCATTTCAGCAACATTTTCGTTTTTCTTCTCCAAGACGACCGAACCGGCATCCAGCCGGGTGATTTTGAGCAGATTCTGCACCAGCGTTTCGATGCGGTCCAACTCCTGTTCGGACAGGTCTGCAAACTCTTTGACCTCCGACGGCGAAACAGCTTCGTCCTGAAGCAGACCGTTGTAGATATTCAACGCCGCCAGCGGTGTTTTGAGCTGGTGCGAAATATCTGCAATGGTATTTTTCAAAAAACGCTTCTCCCGCTGCTCGTTGTCTGCGTGTGCGCTCAGAACTGCCGCCAATGCATTAACGGAGTGAAACAGACGGTAAAATTCTCCCTCCCGGTCGCAGTCCAGTCGTGCATCCGGGTTGCCATCCAGACAGCTTTGGATTTGCTGGACTGCCTGTTCCAGAAGCGCGCTCTGCCTTTGGAAATAGCGAAAAAGCACGCCCCAGAGACAGCCGCCCAGAAGCAGAAAAACCAATAGTATCCCGAAAGAAAATACATGCGTCGTATGCCATACGATGCCCTGCGTGAGAGCCAATGCCACCGCCCAGACCGCCAGCACGGCTTGGAACAAATTTCGGATCTCCCGGTTTGCGAATACTTTCATACGGCACCTTTACCCATTCCATTTATAGCCCATGCCGCGGACAGTCAGCAGCATCTGCGGTTTGCCGGGGTCGTCCTCGATCTTCATCCGCAGCCGCCGGATGTACACTGTTAAGGCACTGCTGTCAATGTAATCCCCATCGCAGTCCCACAGTGCATCCAGAATTTGTTCCTTGGATAGCACGGCATTCGGATGCTGCATAAAGAAGCAGAGCAGCTTGTACTCTGCGCCGGTCAGTTCCAGCAAGACTCCGTTTTTGTATGCCTGCCCCTGCAACAGCCGGACGGTGATGCTGCCCGATTCCAGTACGGGTTCTCCTGCGCTGGACGCATTTGCACGGCGAAGCAGTGCATTGACCCGCGACAACAGGACACCCAGCTTGAACGGCTTGGTCAGGTAATCATCCCCGCCCAGTTCCAGTCCCATGATGATATTCATTTCCTCATCCGAAGCGGTCAGGAACAGAATCGGCACGTTGGATGTGCGCCGCACCTTCTGGCAGAAATCGAAGCCAGAGCCATCCGGCAGGGAAACATCCAGCACCAGCAGGTCATATTTTCTGTCTGACCACAGCACCTCGGCTTCTGCCAGTGTCCGGGCTGTATCCAGTGCAAAGCCCTGTTTCTTGAATGCAAAGGTCAGCCCACTGATCAGGCTCAGATCATCTTCCAAAAGGAACAGTTTTCTCATGATTCCCTCTCTTTTCCGCGTTTTGTGTGTCCTACAGGTTCAAAAGCATTATAAGTTTTTTCTGCGAACATTACAATGCGCGAAACGGAAATTGTTTCTTGCCGTGTGTTAAACATAAGTCCTACTATCACTGCTTTACTGCAATAAAATTTGCAAAACCATCTTGACGCTCGCCGCAATCCGTGATACCCTTTATCGCAAATCCCACCGAGCTTGTCGGGGCAATGCCCCTCCATCTTGCTTGCGCAAGACCGCTCTGCCGCTTAAAAGCCCCACTGGGGCTTTCATTGCTGCGCTGCGCTTCGCAAACGCGGTCCCACCCCAAACCCTGCCGGGAACGTGTATGGCAAACTGGAAGTTGTAAATACATGTTTTCCCAAGTTCTTTTGCCATATCATGTATTCTTGAATTTAACATCAAATCTACAATTCTATCAGGCTCTTACTTTTCCATTTTCCACTCTTCCATCTAAGCACCATTCCAATTGCTCTAGCGCACTCATCACCCGCCATGGCAATATATGCTCCTACCGCCAGAAGTCCCATGTGTATTCCAAGAAAATATGTTCCACCAACTGCAAACAGATACATAAATATTGCACCGATTATAACTGGAAAAATAGCATCTCCACTTGTTTTTAATGCCTGTCCATATACAAGATTTGTCACTCTTCCAAATTCAAGGAATATATCTACTATCAACAATTTTACTACAAGCTCAATCATCTGTGTATCATCCGTAAATATATGAACGATAAAACGTCCGGTCATTGCAAATGTCACAGAAAAGCACGTTGCTGTTACAAGACCATATATCACAGCTTTCCGTGTACCCCTGTCGCATTCCTCATACTTCTTTGCCCCGATTCTCCAGCCAGTCATAATAGCATTTGCCTGTGCAAGTGCTGCCCCCACACAATATGAGAAATTGGCTATCTGCATAGCATACGAACGAGCTGTAACATTCATTCCATCCGTATCCATCTGGTTCATAAAACGCACTATAAATGTCATTGCTACATTATAAAGTGCTGTCTCAAATGCAGAAGGAAACCCAATCTTAACAATCTGTGCAAGTATCCTTCGTGGTTGTTCACGTTCAGGACTCTGCTTTGCTTTTATAAGTACAGCCCCCATTGCCGCTACAATAATAAGATTCACAGCTTTTGAAATAACTGTTGCAGTAGCAACTCCCATGACTCCCCAGTGAAACACAAACAGGAATACTGAATTCAGTATAATATTAATTACATTACCGACAACTGTCCCTATCAAGGAATGTTTTGTATATCCAAATACTCTTAAATAGCTGGAAAAAATAGGAATAAGCGCATTTAAAAAGCTTGCGCCTCCAACAATTTTAAGATATGTTTCAGCTGATTCAAGCAAAGCAGGAGCAATACTCACTGCCCTCAGTATCCCTCCTGAAAAGACAGCAAGAACAACAGATATCAAGATACCTGTCAGTGCATTAAATACAAGTCCAAGCTGTCTCGCCTGATATGCAATTCCAGGTCTTCCAGCCCCGATATTCTGTGACATCACCGCTACCATACCAGATGATATTACCCCGAACATAATGATAAAAACACCTATATATGTATTTGCTGTTCCGACAGCCCCAACAGCCTGGTCGCTTACTGATGATAACATCAGTGTATCAACCATACCTGAAAGCATATAAAATAAAGTTTCCAGACATATTGGCACAGATAGTTGTGTCAACGTTTTTCTTTCACCTTGCATGTTTTCCTCCACAAATTCCGAGTTGTTGAACTGAGCCGAGTATACCACACCATCCCGCAAAG
>ERZ773112.1662-NODE-1662-length-12097-cov-6.673891_pt1 | contig 12097 bp, 9 predicted proteins | sample MGYA00580566_ERZ773112 | MGnify/ENA primary metagenome ERZ773112 (study PRJEB29015, sample SAMEA2737842) | human gut metagenome | biome: human gut; feature: human-associated habitat; material: faeces | place: China | collected 2012 ... | reverse complement strand
AGCACCTGACTGTTAATCAGGGTGTCGCCTGTTCGAGTCAGGCAAGAGGCGCCATTAGGCGGCGAGGGCAACTTCGCCGCTTGTTTTTTAACCGGATGTTGTAACCAATCTGAGACTTTTTTCACAAAATCTTCAAAATTAATGATTTCTTAAAAAATGTCCTCTTGAAGATGCTGTCAGATTGTGGTATACTACACCCAAACCTTGGAACAGTTTTTAAACGTTCCGTGGTGATTGACTCAGATCAAAGGGTAGGCGCTCCCTTCTTTTGATAGCAGCGGACTTCTGCTTTGCCCTGGTTCTCCGCAGGGCAGGGCAAAGCAGAAGGCTATGCGCTGTTAAACCGGAGTGCAAAAAGAAAACCTTTTTCATTTGTCAGACCTACGGTCAAAACAACAGCAAACTGGGGCTTGTGCAAACAGACCGGGTGTGCTAGAATAAAAGCCGTAGTTTTGAAATAGACACAGTACATTGAAAAAGAGATCGTTTGCTTTTGGTTGTCGGTCTCTTGTAAAGGAAACATCGTATGCGTTATACCTATGTGCGGCAGCACGATTCTACGGACTGCGCGGCCGCTTCGCTCGCAATGGTGTGCCTCCATTACAAAAAGGAAATCACCATCACCCGCCTGCGGGATATGATGGGAACCGACATGAAAGGCACGAACCTCGTTGGCCTGCAGAAAGCAGCCAATGAGCTGGGCTTCAGCACGGCGGCTGTCCGTGTTGACCGCGAAAACTTTTTAAGCGATTTCACACTGCCCGCAATTGCGCAGGTCATTACCGACCAGGGCATGACCCACTTTGTGGTCATCTTCAAAAAGACGACCATTAAGGAGGACGATGCCCGCCGCAAGCATGTGGCGCAGGAAGAAGAACGCAAGGCTGATGCAAGCAAAAAGTACAAATGCAAGGATTACGTCGTCATCGGCGACCCTGCAAATGAACTGAAAAAGATCAGCCTGGATGAGTTCTATAAAAACTTCACCGGCGTGCTGCTGCTGCTGAACCCCACAGCGGAGTTCAAGGGCGGCACCGGCAAGCATAAGGTGGAGGGTAAAGAGGAAGCCAAGGCAGCCCGCAACAACATGTTGAAGCGGTACATGGATCTGCTGCTTCCCCAGAAAAAGCTGTTTGCTTACGCTATTCTCAGTTCAGTGATCCTGACACTGATCGGCATCGTGTCCACCGTTTTCAACAAGGCGATCATGGACGAGGTGCTGCCTTACGGGTTGAAGAACCTGCTCGTATCGCTCATTATCGTGTTCAGTGTGGTCAACCTGACCAGTACGCTGATCTCGACTGTGAGAGAATGGATCCTGATCTTCCTTTCCATTAAAATCGACATCCCGTTGATGCTGGGCTACTTCGAGCATGTGTACAAACTGCCGATGAAGTTCTTTGCATCCCGTAAGACCGGCGAGATCACCACCCGCTATTCCGATGCAGGCACCATCAAATCGGTGCTGACCAGCATTGCAATGAGCGTGGTCATGGACATTGTGATGGCCATTGGTACAGGTTTTGTCCTGTTCCGGATGAACTCCTCGCTGTTCGCAATTACCCTGTTTACCACCATTCTGAGCTTGCTGCTCGTCATCATCTTCAAACAGCCCTACAAGCGGATCAATGAAGAGACGATGGTGCAGTCGGCGGTTCTGAACAGCCAGATGATCGAGAGCCTGCGCGGCATCGAGACCATCAAGTGCAACGCCTGCGAAGAGCGCGAGCTGGAAGCCCTTGAGCGTGAATACATCAAGAGCCTGAAGATCAGCCTGCGTTCCAGCAAGATCAGCACCGGCCAGAGCCTGATCTCCAGCGTGATCATGACCGTGTTAAGCATGGTCACCACTTATGTGGGCATCACACAGGTGCTGAATGGCCAGCTGACGCTGGGTGGTTATATGGCTTACAGCACTTTGGCTGGTTACTTTACTTCTCCGGTGAGCGACCTGATCGGTATGCAGATGTCCATTCAGGAAGCTTCCATCTCCATGAAGCGCCTGACGGAAATCATGGATTACGAATCTGAGCAGGACGATACCAGAGAGTACACCGAGATGGAGAGCATGGAGGGCGACATTGAGTTCAAGGATGTCACCTTCCGGTATGGCAACCGCACCCCGGCACTGGATCACATCTCCTTCACCATCCCGCAGGGCAAGAAGGTGGCGTTGGTTGGTTCCTCGGGTTCCGGCAAGTCCACCATCACCAAGCTCCTGCTCAAGTATTACGAGCCGGAGAGCGGCACCATCAGTGTGGATGGCGTTGATCTGGACGAGTACAGCAATACATCCGTCCGCCGCTGTATTTCCTATGTCCCGCAGAACGTTGAGCTGTTCAGCAAGACGATCTTCGAGAATATCCGTATCTCCCGCCCCGAGGCTACCCTCGATCAGGTACGGGAGGCGGCCAAGAAGGCCGACGCACACGAGTTCATCCGCAGGCTGCCGCTGCAGTACAACACCTATCTGGAGGAAGCCGGCAACGGCCTGTCCGGTGGTGAGAAGCAGCGTATCGCACTGGCGCGTGCCTTCCTGAAGGACTCCAACCTCTACATTCTGGACGAGTCCACCAGTAATCTGGACTTTGCCACCGAGACGCTGATCTTCAACATGATCTACGAGCAGCTGGCGGACCGCTCCATGCTGATCGTGGCGCACCGCCTTTCCACCATCCGTGACTGTGACCTGATCCTTGTGATGGATCACGGCAAGATCGTGGAGCGCGGCAACCATGAGGAACTGATGGCAAAGGATGGTCGCTATGCCGAGCTGTGGAACATGCAGCAGGGCATCTTCCGCAAGCGCAAGCCCGAGCCCGCTCCGCAAATGCCTTCCGCTGTGGTGGAAGAGGACGACGACGGCGAGTCCATCACCTACTGACCGCACCGCATCCGCAGCCTTTGCCCGGATGCTGCATAAGCGCTTTCCCGCTGGGAAACCAAAAAATGCCTCGTTATGGTGTGCCCGGAGGCAGACGCTTCCGGGCACCTTTTTGTTTCGGTTCACATTAAAAATATAACAGGATTAGGGGTAATTTATCATGAATGAGATCAAAGTTGCTGAAAACAAGACCCTCAAGCTGACCAATGTCCTTTCCCGCCTCGTGCGCCCTGAGGAACTGGGCAATCTGCCGGTCATCCTGACCCAGATGCAGAACTTTATGAAGAGCAACGGCGCACAGCCTATCGGCCCGCTGGTACAGGCGGTAAAGATGGGTACCGGCCCGGATCATGTGCCGGAACTGTACATGATGCAGCAGGCTACCCAGATGATCACCCAGATGGAGCCCGGCTACCACATGGACGCTGTGCTGCGGGTGAAGAACTGTCTGTACGCCCACTACACTGGTCCGATGAGCCACAACCAGCTGGCTACCGCCAAGCTGCAGATCATGGCCTTTGAAAACGACATCAAGCTGACCGGCAACAACTATACCATCTATGTCAATCAGGACGATGACGATGCCGTGATCGACGTATTTATGGAGACCAAATAATTATGACGACAACCATTCAGAACCTTTCGGATCTGCAGGACCGCCGGATCATGATGGACAAAAAGCTGCCCCCCTACGGGTATGCTTTTGTCATTCTGACCGGTCTGTTCATGATTTTTCTGGTGATCTGGAGCACCCAGACCAACCGCATCTATGTCAGCCAGAACAGCGGTGTGGTGCAGGCCGCCAACAAGACCTACATCATGTCCAGCTACTCCGGCTCCATCACCGAGTTGTATGTCTCTGAGGGCAGCTATGTGAATGAGGGCGACCTGATCGCCCGGCTGAAGAGCACCGATCTGGATATGCAGAAGGATAACCTGCAAAGCCAGCTGGATATCTACCAGAAGCAGCTGGATCAGTACAACAAGCTGCTCAAGTGCATTCAGGACGACACCAACTATTTCGACGAGACGAATGCCGAGGACCAGCCCTACTACTACCAGTACCAGACCTACAAAAGCCAGGTAGCGCAAAAGACCTTTGACGCCACCACCTATCAGGCTGCCGGTTACTCCGACACCCAGATCAAGGCTTTGATGGAGCAGAACCAGAGCGAGCTGGAGTCTTTGTACTACTCTACCATGCAGTCCATCTCCCAGAGCATTACCAGTGCACAGGTCAACGTGGATAACCTGCAGGCGCAGCTGGATTCTTTGAACACCGGCGCCAACGATTACTTCATCTACGCGCCCACCTCCGGCGTGATCCACATGGACAGCCCTTACAAGGAGGGCATGGTGCTGAGTGCCGGTTCTGCACTGGCTACCGTTGCCAGCGAGAACGATGATCTGGAGATCATGGCCATGGTGACGGTGAACGACCGCCCCCTGCTGCATGTCGGCGACCCCTGCAAGATCGCCATCACCGGCCTGTCGGAGTATTCCTACGGCACGCTGACCGGCACGGTCACCTCCATTGATAGCGATGTGACCTCCAGCAACAACGGCTCCTACTACAAGATGACCATCAAGCCCGACGCCACCTATGTGGTGAGCCGCAGCGGCGACAAGGTGGATCTTTCCAACGGTATGAGCGTGACCGCCCGCGTGGAATACGATCAGGTCACCTATTTTGAGTATGCTATGGAGGCTCTGGGCGTGCTGTTCCGCTAAAAACGGATTACGCAGCACGGCAGGATGCCCCCTTCTACACCACCCCAAAGAGGTACAAACAACATGATTCAAACCGCAAAGAAACTGGCCGCCTGTGTGCTGATGCTGGGTGTGCTGGTATGCGGCACCGCACTAAGCGCTGCCGCAGCCAGTCTGCCCGTTGAAGAGCAGAACGGCGTTTCACTGCCATGGCTCAAGGACGTGCCCGCCGAGAGCATTGCCACCGGCAGCTACTCTGCCAATATGCTGCTGGGCGCTTCTCAGCAGCTGTCCCCCGTGGTCAGCCCCAGTTACAGCACCGACTCTGTGGTCTTTTTGACCGATGACAGCAGCGTGCTGACCGTAAGCAGCAGCGGCGTGGTACAGGCTGTGGGCGTTGGCACTGCCACCGTTACGGCAGCAGCCGGCAACCAGATCTGCGCCTACACCATCGTGGTATCCATGGACTCCTCCATGATCGTGACCGAGATGGACCTTTCCCTCTCCTCCAACACCATCTATGTGGGCAACTCGGTGTCAGCTTCGCTGCAGGTGCGCCCCAGCTCTGCTTCCAACTATGCCACTGTTACCCTGACCTCCTCTAACGAGAAGATTGCTACGGTGAACAGCTTTGGCCGTGTGACCGGCGTAGCTCCCGGCAAAGCCACCATTACCGCAACCTGCGGCTCGGTGGTAGCCACCACCACCGTTACGGTGCTTGCCCTGCCCACGGATTCCTCCACCGGCACAAGTGGCACCACCTCCAACAACAGCGGACAGGTGATCACCCCCAACACCAACTACATCGTGCTTAAGCCCGGTGCCACCCGCACCATTACGGCCAAGGCCACCCCTGCCAGTGCATCCCAGTCCTTCACCTTCAAGTCCGGCAACAGCAGCATTGCCACGGTCAGCCCCACGGGCGTGGTCACGGCGGTAGGCACCGGTTCTACCTCCATTACCATCTCCAACGGCAAGGCTACTGCCATGGTCACCGTCATCGTGAACCGCTCGGCAGATGCCGCCTCCGGCAGCGACAGCAGCAATGACGGCACGAACACCCCGGACGACAACACCACTATCCCGCTGGACCCTGTGGTGCAGACCATTCAGGACAGCACCGAGGATCAGGTGGTGTTCGCCCAGTCTGAGGTTCCCATCGTGACCGGCGAGATCCTGAACGCCCTGCGCACCACCGGCAAGACCCTGTGCGTGGTAGGCGATGGCTATACCCTGAACGTTTCCGGTAAGGAGGTGAAGAGTACCACCAGCGAGATCGACACCGCCATCACCTTCACCGAGAGCGAAGAGGGGCTGGAGTTTGAGCTGGATAACGGCCGTACCCTTCCCTGCGCGGTGCAGCTGGAACTGGACGTGAGCACCTACTCCCGCCTGTACCTGTACAACACCATCAGCAACAAGTGGCAGTTCCTGAACAGCTACAAAGACGGCGTCATCACCGCCGACACTGCCGGCCGCTACCTGCTGACCAACCAGAACCTGCGGTTCGGTGATATCAACTGGACCTTCTTCATCGCAGGCGGCGTGGTGGTGATCCTCATCGCCATTGCCTACATCGTGCTCAAGAAGCGCTACTGGTTCTGGTAAGCTCCTCTTCCCCTGCATATATACGACCGCCCGCTGCACAGCATTTCGTGCAACGGGCGGTTTTGTGTTATAGACGATTTAGAATGGTCTCCGCGCGGCTCCGACCATATTCAGAGAAAAGATGATTTTTACTGTGGTTCAGAAACGCCTGTGGGCGGTTCTAAACCACTTTTTCACAAGAAGAGATGCCCTTTAGGGGATGGCTTTTCCCGTGAAAAAACAAGTCTGGAAAATCCGCAGATTTTCCAGACTTGTAAAATTAAAAAATATTCTTCCACTAAAAATGGTCAGAGCACACAGCGGAGACCATTCTAAATCTTATTCTCCCCGGTCACTCCACCGTTACGCTCTTGGCAAGGTTGCGGGGCTTATCCACATCGCAGCCGCGCAACACAGCCATATAGTAAGCGAACAATTGCAGCGGCACGATGAGCTGCAACGGCATCAGAATGTCGTCATACTCGTCCAAGCGGATAACCTCGGTGGCAACGCCCTCCGGCACCTCCGCGTCCTTGGTGGTGAACAGCAGCACCCGTGCACCGCGGCTGCGGGTCTCCTTGGCGTTGGAGATGGTCTTTTCGTAGACGTTTTTCTGGGTAGCCAGCGCAATCACCGGCACACCGTCCGTGATCAGGCTGATGGTACCGTGCTTCAACTCCCCTGCTGCGTAGGCATCCGAGTGCACATAGCTGATCTCCTTCAGCTTCAGGCTGCCCTCCAGCGAAAGAGCGTAGTCAAACCCGCGCCCGATGAAAAAGCAGCTCTGGGTGTTCACATAGCGGCTGGCAAGGTACTTGATCTGCTCGCAGTCCGCAAGGCGGGGCTTGATGACCTCTGGCGCGTGGAGCAGCTGGGCGGTGTAATACTTTGTCTTTTCCTCGGTCAGCTGCCCCCGCGCGTAGGCCAGACGCAGGGCAAACAGGTACAGCACGCACAGCTGCACCATATAGGCCTTGGTGGACGCTACCGCGATCTCCGGCCCTGCGTAGGTGTACATGACGTAATCCGCTGCCCGGGCAATGCTGCTGCCCACCACGTTTACAATGGCCAGCACCGGCACGCCCCGGCTCTTGGCCAGCTTGAGGGCGGCCAGCGTATCGCTGGTCTCGCCGGACTGGCTGATGATGATGACCAAATCCTCCGGCTTCAGGATGGGGTCGCGGTAGCGGAACTCGCTGGCGATATCCACCTGTGCGGGCACCCGCGCCAGCGCCTCGATGGCGGTCTTGCCCACCATGCCGGCGTGCATGGCCGTACCGCAGCCCACCAGATGCACTGTGCCTATGCTGCGCAGCTTTTCATCCGTCAATTCCGGGATGCGCAGCTCCGGCAGGCCGTTCTCCACCCGGGGGCTGACCGTTGCCGTAATGGCGGCGGGCTCCTCGTTGATCTCCTTGAGCATAAAGTGGGGGTAGCCGCCCTTTTCCGCGGCTTCCATATCCCAGTCTGCGGTCAGCTTTTCGCGCTCCACTGCCTCGCCGAACTCGTTATAGAAGCGGATGCCCTGTGCCGTGCACACGGCCATGTCCCCTTCCTCCAGTACGCTGTAGCTGCGGGTGTACTTGAGCAGCGCCGGGATATCCGACGCCACAAAGTTTTCGCCCTCGCCCCAGCCCACGATGAGCGGGCTTTCCCGCTTGACCGCAAAGATAGTGTCCGGGTAGTCCTTGAACAGCACCGCCAGCGCGTAGCTGCCCCGCACCTTGGCAAGCGCAGCCTGTAAAGCCTGTAAAGGCTCGCCCTGATAGCAGCTGTCGATGAGCTTTACCAGCACCTCAGTATCGGTCTCGCTGGCAAAGGTGTAGCCCTTAGCGATCAGACGCTCCTTCAGCGCGCCGTAGTTTTCAATAATACCGTTGTGCACGATGCTGACCCGGGGCGTGGAGTGCGGGTGGCTGTTCACATCGCTGGGCTCGCCGTGGGTCGCCCAGCGGGTATGACCGATGCCGCAGCTGCTCTGGGGCAGCGCCAGCTCTTCCAGCTTACTGCGCAGGGTGGAAAGCCGCCCCTTGCTTTTGACCACGCGGATACCGTCCCTCTGGGTAAGCGCCACACCGGCAGAATCGTACCCGCGGTACTCCAGCTTTTCCAAACCGTCCAGCAGCACCTGCTGGGCGCTGCGCATGCCAACATAACCTACAATGCCACACATACAAAATACCTCCAGACCGACTGCGGCGCGCCGAAATGCGCTGCTGCACAGTCAGTTTCCTCTATCAAAGTCTATGTTCTTGTATGGCTTTCTTTGCAGGGTTCTGTTTCGGTATTGCTGCCGGTTTTTGCCCTGTTCTGCGGCTGGTATAGCCCTCAGCCGGAGAAACATCCGCCGAATCTTTCGATGATTCCTCTCCTCGTCACCCTCACGGCTGTCACCCGTGTGGCCCGGCGCTTTGCGTCAGCTTGCGGTACGCATTCCTTCTTTCAATGTTTTTTGCAATGGCTTTTGGGGTTCAGTGCGTCCCCAGCATTTTATGCAGCTTGGGCTGCCACTTCAGCTTATACAGCAGCAGCATATTGCACAGTGCACGGTCGTACAGGGCAAAGGCTACATTTCCCATAGCCAGCGTGAGCAGGGTCATTGCCAGCGCGGTGGTGCGCAGCTCCTGCGAAACGCTGCCCGCCGGTACTATCACCAGCAGCAGGCCATACATCGCCAGCACCGCCGCGTTGCACAGCAGCAGCTTACACACCAGCTGCAATGCCCGGGGACGGATGCGGTCAAACCGGGGCTTTACCAGCGGGTAATAGCCCAGCAGCACCGTGAAGATCAGGGCGATTTCTTTATCCGGCACAAAGAGCAGCCCCAGCAGGCTGACGGCTGCGTACGCCGTCCATGCCATGGTGATGCCGCACTCCATGCACACCGTTGCAATGAGAAAGCTGGCCACCGCAGGCGCGATGAACATGGCAATGGGGATGATGGTGCCCAGCAGCATCAGTGCCACGCACAGTGCCGCTGCCATGCCGCAGTAGGCCATAGACCAGCTTTTGCTTTTTCGTTTCTTCATGGGATCTCCCATTTTTCGGTATCGGCGTCCTGCTCCAGCGGGTAGACCGCGTGCTGCAGGCCTAAGATCATGATATTGTTCAGCAGGGTGTCGTTCAGCTTGAGATCCAGCATCTTGTACGCCCGCATCAGGTCGTTGACCGCTGCCAGCGCCTGCCGCCGGGCGTTCTCTATGGCGGCAGCCTGTCCGTTGAGCTCATTGACCACGAACACGTTGTACTGGCCATTGCGGCGGTCGGCTTCAAAGCGCTCGGCCTTGTCCAGCAGATAGAAGATGCGGCCGATGCAGCTGCCGATGTACCGCATACTCTTGCGCTGGTTGGGGTCATCCGTAGCCAGCGTGGAGTACAAAGCGCCGTAGACGTTGCTCATAGGCTCGGCGGCAAGGGCGTAGTTTTTGGCGCTCAGGTTCATCTGCACCACCGCCTGCTCCCGCTCCTGCGCAAACAGCCGCTCCAGTGCCGGGTTCTCCTGCCGTGCTTTGTCGTAGGCGCGGCGCAGCAGCAGCTTGTCCACTGCGCGGCGCACACGCTTCGCCGGGCGCAGCTCGCTGTACTTGCGGTCCTGCAAATTATGCCAGCCCATCAGGATCTCCGTCTGCGCCGCCTGCCGGATGCCCAGCGTCTGGCACATCATGCTGCGCCGAAAAAGCGTACCGGGCACCCGCTGCCGTTTGCAGGTAGGCATACGTCCTGCCAGACTGTCGGATAGGATGGCAAACAGTACCCCGTTGGTGCGCAGCAGATGGCAGGCGTAGAAGCCGTAAGACTTATACATCTGCCGCCGCACCCCGCGGAGGTAACGCATATAGGTATTGTAGTCCCGGATCGTCAGTTCCGGCAGATAGGGCCGCATCCGTCCCTTCATAAGAGCCAGCCATCCTTTCTGTACAGTTTTTGTATCCTGCGGTCAATAAGGTTAGTATAGTCCTTTTTATGCGCCAGCGCAACTACCGGATGCAAAAACTGCCGTAATTTGTCATTATGCCGAATTTTGTGAAATCGTTTTCTCTTATAAAAAAACACCCGCAGTCCGTCTCTTTTGTGTAAAAGACAGGCTGCGGGTGTTTGTGCTTGATTTTCCCGGCAAAAGACACACTTTTCCGTGCAATGTCTGCCGAGAGCGTGGTTTAAATGCCCTTACTTCTTTTCAAAATGGGTGCGCTTGCCGTCAAAGCCGGATTTGGGCATGGGCTTTGCCACCTTCTCGGTCTTGGGGGCGTTATAGTACATATACAGCTGGCAGGGGATCATGCCGTTGTACATCTTGCGGCGCTTGTTGGCGCGCTTGCCGTAGTGCAGCTCAAAGTCCATATCGGCGGTAATGGCGTACAGGCCGGCGCAGGGGCTGGCTTCCATCTGCTGTCCCAGCGTGCGCGCCAGCTTGGCAGCGCCCTCAATAGTGCCCAGACGCTCACCATACGGAGGGTTTGTCAGCACGATGGCCTCCGGCTTTGCGGCAAAGGTGGCAACATCGGCCACTTCAAAGTGGCAGCGGTTTTCCACACCGGCCAGCTTGGCGTTGACGTTGGCCTGTGCCACGGCGGCGGGGTCGATATCGTAGCCGAAGGCCTCAAAGCCCACGTCCAGCTTGGACTCTGCCAGTGCCTTCTGGCGCTGCTCTGCCCAGATGTCGGCGGGCACAAAGTCGAAGTGCTCGGCGGCAAAGCGGCGGCGCAGGCCGGGGGCCAGGTTCAGTGCCTTCTGGGCAGCCTCAATGACCAGCGTGCCGGAGCCGCAGAACGGGTCCTGCACGAGGGAGTCGCGGCGCACGCGGCCCAGGTCGGCAATGGCGGCGGCCAGTGTCTCCTTGATGGGGGCCAGCGTCGCGTTTTTGCGGTAGCCGCGCTTGTGCAGGCCGTCGCCGGAGGTGTCGAGGTAGATTTCCGCCGTGTCGTGCATGATGGCGAACTGGATCTGATACTTCGCGCCGCTCTCCTCAAACCAGCCCTGGCCGTATTTCTGGGAAAGGCGCGAAACGACCGCCTTCTTGACGATCTTCTGACAGTCCGGAATGGAATGCAGCGCAGAGTCCAGGCTGTGTCCCTTGACCGGAAATGCGCCGTCCGCCGGGATGAATTCCTCCCACGGCAGCGCCTTCACGCCTTCGAAAAGCTGGTCGAACGTCTTTGCGCGGAACGCGCCCAGTCGGATGAGCACGCGCTCTGCGCAGCGCAGATTAAGGTTCGCCCACGCAAGCGTGCTCTCGTCGCCCTCGAAAAATACACGGCCGTTTTCCGCGCGTACATCGGTCAGCTTGCCGCCGAAGCGAAGCTCGTCCGCGACGATGCCCTCAAGCCCGAACAGCGTCGGGCAGCACATGGTAAGTTCCATTTTTGTTTCCTCCAAAAAGGCCCCTGCCTCCGAGGCAGGAGCCGCTATCTCGATATTATTTCTTTCTTATGATAGCTTTTTTACGCGCATTTGTCAAGATTTGCTGCGTTTTCTATTCTCTCCGAGCGGCAAGATAACGCAGCGGATGCAGGCCGCACAGCCGCAGCAGCGCAAGACAGAGCATTCCTGCCCGGTGAGCGTCATCGCAAGCGCAAGAACAGGACTTGCTACATGATCAGAAAACAGAAGCGCAAACAGCCGCGTCCAGAGGCCAGCCGCCGCGCCGCACATCAGCGGCAGTCCGAGACGCCGCATCGGACGCAGCGCAAAGCCGGTCGCATGATGCAGAACGGCAAGATTAAAAACGGCCGCTCCTGCGCCGCTCAGCAGCATCGCGAGAAGATACCCGTAAATGCCGAGCGCCGGGCGTGAGCACCATCGAATCACAAGTACGAGCTGTACGCATTCCGCCAGAACGGCGGTCAAAACGCTCCGGTTCTGCAATCCGAGTGCGACTACGAAAAATTGACTGGTTCCGATGCTATTGCCCGCAAG
>ERZ773112.1660-NODE-1660-length-12110-cov-4.257238_pt1 | contig 12110 bp, 8 predicted proteins | sample MGYA00580566_ERZ773112 | MGnify/ENA primary metagenome ERZ773112 (study PRJEB29015, sample SAMEA2737842) | human gut metagenome | biome: human gut; feature: human-associated habitat; material: faeces | place: China | collected 2012 ... | reverse complement strand
CCTACCATTCTTCTTGAAATCCTTGACAAGAGTATGCAATAATCTTTTGTCATGATATAGACAATGGCTTTGATCTCTCTTCCGCCTTTATTCTTGACGGTGATTTCCTGTTTGTCGTAAAAATCAGGATAGCCTTCATAAAGATCCAGGCTCTTTTCGCAGTCCCCGGTCAGTGACCAGAGGACGCCGTCCACATGGCTTCCCTCTTCCGGGAAGATGGTGGCAAGACCGCTTCCTGTGGCTGCAAAGGTCAGTCGATACCCCTCCAGGCGGACGGTTTCTACCACCTCCGCCTTTGGGCACCGATATGCCATCTGGTCCAGATCCATGTTGCTTCCATACGCAAAATATAATTGTTTCAGCCTATCTGCCCCCTTTTTTCTTCTTTCTTCTGGATGCCACACTCATACCAATCAGACCGCCTGCGGAAAGAATCAGGCACAGGGCCGGAATCCAGAGGTTGGTGTCATCACCTGTTTTCGGGTTGCTTGCAGACGGGGTATCCTCCGGCAGCTTCTCGTTCGTCACTTTCTGGATGACTTCGATCACTGGAGTTTTGTCATCTACATAGGTAAATGTCACCTCATGTTTGATCTCATCCAGCTGATAGCCCTCCGGTGCTTTTGTCTCAACCAGATAATAGGTGGCTGTCTTATCAAATTTGCCGTCCTTATAAGTTCCGATTGCAAGCAGTCCGCTGGTTGCATGGCCGTTTTCATCAGTGGTCATGGTTTCTACCACTTTGCCATCGGCATCCCTCAGTTCAAATTCTGCATCTTTCAGTGCTGCTCCGGTATCCTTATCTGTTTTCTCAATGATCAGGCGTCCCTTTGCGGTGTCATCTTTCATGGCTACCTTCTGGATCTCTGCGGTATCTGCCACCTCGAAGGTGATCTCCTCTGCAACCACATAACCGTTTGGAGCCTGCTCTTCTTTCAGGGTGTATTTACCAATCGGAAGTTTTTCGATATAATGCGGCTCTTTACCGGAAGTCCAGGTTTCTACGATGTTGCCATTTTCATCTGTGATGGTCAGTTTGGCTCCTTCGATCTCATTATCTCCGGTAATATCCGTTTTGCTGATCTTCACTTTGGTCACGTCATCTTCCATTACCTGTTTCTGGATCTCCGCAGTATTCTCTACGGTGAATGTGATGCTTTCCGCAGTGGCATATCCATCGGCCGGCTTGTTTTCTGTCAGGGTGTAAGATTTTCCTACAACCAGTTCTTTGATGATGTGCGGCTCCTTGGTGGATGTCCATTCCTCAACAACAGCCCCGTTTTCATCCGTCAGCTGTAATCTGGCTCCCGGCAGTTCCTCGCCCGTGGTCAGATCGGTTTTGGAAAGCTCCACGGTTGTCGGCTCATCTTCAAATACAAATTCATAGGATGCTTCTGCTTCTTTATCCCCCTGGTACTCAAAAACAAATTCCTGCTCTTCTCCGGTGGTGACAAATCCATCCGGTGCATACAGCTCCTTCACATAATAGGTTCCGTCGATCGGCAGGTCTGCAATAAAGGAAATCTTTCCATCTGCATCTGTTGTTTTTAACTCGATCAGGGTATCTGCTTCCATCAGCACCTTTCCAGATGCGGACAGGATGTCGTTTCTGGTGTACAGTCCAAAGATGCCGCCTTTTAATACACGGTCGGTATCCTTTTCTTTCTTCAGGACGTTCACTTTTACTTTCTGACGGTTGTTCTGCCAGTCCTCATCGTATACGACAACCGGGGTATCCTGGTCACGGTAGGAAAGATCTACATATCGTGGTTCTTCATCCAGCACATAACCATATGCTGTGCCCACCTCTTTGACATAGTATTTTCCAACCGGAAGGTCAGATACTTCTGCAACACCGTTTGCATCAGTAGCCACGGTTGCCACCAGCTCGTCCTTAGCATAATAATCCGGGCTTACACCATCGGCTGCTTTGATATCCTCTGCAGCGTAAATCTCAAAGGTAACGTCTGACAGGCTTCCTGTGATGTACTCAAACAGATGCTCTACAACGCCTTTGACATTGTCCAGCAGGGTGATCTTATCAAGGAATTCACCCTTCTTGTTTACGATCAGCAGGGCTTTCGGCACATCGTCTTTCATTTCCACTTTCTGTACTTTTGCGGTATCCTGAACGGTAAATTCCACATCCGTAGTCTTTAAATAACCAAGCGGTGCAAGAGATTCACGGAGGGTATAAGTTTTTCCAACGGTCAGGTATTTGATCACATGAGGCTCATCCTTTACGGAAGTCCAGCTGTCGATCACATTTCCATCCTTGTCCAGAACAGAAAGGGATGCCCCGTTCAGCTCTACGCCTGTGGTCAGGTCGGATTTTGTCACCTCGATGGTGGTCGGCTGGTTCTTCTTCACAGATTTCAGCTTGATGGTCGGAATGTCCTGCCCCTGATAGGTGGCATCAAATTCCAGTATCTCGTCAGAAGATACAAAACCATCCGGTGCAGAAATTTCTTTCACATAATAAGTTCCAAGCGGCAGGTCCAGGGTGAAGTGTGCCTGTCCTTTTTCATCGCTTGTGATCTCCTGTAATAAAGTGTCCGCTTTCACGATTACCTTATCACCGGATTTGATCTCGTTCTTATTGTAAAGACCGAATGTAGCTCCGGCTACTGTGCTTCCGGTTTCTGCATCCTGTTTTTCTACCGTGATGCTTACTTTCTGGCGTTCATTGGTAAAAGTCACTTCTTCGTCTACGACTGGGGTATCCTGTCCGGCATAGGTAAAAGTTACTTCTTCGCCTTTGGCATTCCAGGTGTAGCCCTCCGGCGTTTTTTTCTCTTCTACACGGTATTTGCCGAGCGGAAGGTTCTCTACTACGGCACTTCCGGTTTCATCGGTTGTCACCGTTGCCACCAGTGTGTCTTTGGCATATTCCAGATAACGGTTGCCGTTCTCATCTTTCTGATGGTCTGCGGTATAGATATCTTCTGCGGCATAAACCTCAAACACGGCTCCTGCAAGGCTGGCTTCCTCATAGGTGAAATCCTTGTCAAAACCTTTGACTACTTCTCCTTCCTTGTGGATGGTCAGTCTGCCTTTTGCCGGGTGGTTCTCGAATTCCACCTCGATGATCAGGTCACCGCTGACCGGATCTTCCTGGTATGCAGTATCGCTGTCTACCTTGATTTCCACGGTATTGGCACTGTGGGTGTATCCATCCGGTGCAGTCACTTCTTCGATGCGGTAATTTCCACAAGCCAGATTCTGTGGCAGGACCAGGTATCCATTCTCATCCGTAAAATAAGATTTATGTACCATAGTAGATGGGTAGGTGGTCACCTGTTCCACATATTTCTTGTTATCCAGATCGTATACTTTAAACTCAGTATTCGGAACCAGGACAGATTTCTTTGTCTCGTCATCTTTTTTGACGATCTTTAATTTTGCTTCAAACTCTTCGTCCAGAAGCACACGCCATACCTGCGGCTGATCCGGATTGTTTTCCGAGATCACAACCTTAAAGTCATCGACTGGTTTGAAGTTGTGCGGTGTGGTGGTCTCCCTTACAATGTAGGTTCCGTATGCAAGCGGAATGGAGCATGCATATCCACGCTCATCCGTGAACATTTCTGTCTGTCCGTCTGCGGTCAGTACAACCGGAGTTGCAGATGCAAAGTCATAGGAACCGTCCTTATTTTTCTTCAGGCTGCTCTCCAGATATGCACTGAATCCCACACCTTTTAACAGATCGGCATCGGTCTTACCATTGTTGGCTGCTTTAATGACCTGGAACGGCTGTTTGATCACATCTTCCAGAGAAGTTGCGGTACGTTCTACCGTCTGAACCAGATCTCCCTCGTCATTACACTCCAGATCATGTTCTTCCGGGTCTGCCAGATATCCAACAGGCGGCGTCAATTCTTTCACGTAATACTTTCCGAGATAGAGATCTGCGATTTCTGCATTTCCCTCGGCATCCGTAGTCAGGGTTGCAATCTGCGTTCCTGCCGGGTAAAGGACACCTGTCTGTCCATCCGGATGAACGATATCCTCACGGGCATACAGTCCGTAAACCGCACCCTCAAGGGTTGCATCTCCCTGTGCGGTCTTTCCGGTTTCGGAATCCTCTTTTACCAGTTTGATCTTCGCATTGACACGCTCGTTCTGGAACGTGTGGCTGAAAGAAACGGTTGCCTCTTTGTCTGTGGTGTACTGGAACGTAAAAGAGTACACATCCTCACTGTTTCTGGTATATCCGGCCGGTGCAGAAACCTCTTTCATGTAGTAGCTGTTAGCGATCGGCAGGTCTGCCTGATATACGGCTTTTCCGTCTGTTCCGGTCACTACCTTCTCAATGAGGGTATCTTTTTTGACCACAACGGTTCCGTCCGCTGCTTTGATGTCGTTTCCGGCATACAGGCCATAAGTGCCGCCCGGAAGGTATTTCCTGGTTTCCTTATCCTGTTTGTATACGCTTACGCTTGCTTTTTGGCGGTCATTTTTGAATGTCACGCTTCCCATGACCTTCTCCACATTGCTTCCGGCATAGGAAAGGGTGATTTCCTGGCTTTCGCCTGTGCATACCAGATTTTGTGGTGCCTGCATTTCTTTTACCACATATTTTCCCAGATATAGATTATCCAGTGTGACACTTCCGTCATCCCCGGTAGTAAGTCCGGCTTTGACCAGTGCGTCTTTTTTATAAATGACGGTTCCGTCTGCGGATACAATATCCGCTGCGGCATAAACATTGTAAACCGCACTCTTCTGTTTCTGCTCGGTATAAACAAAGGAAACACCATCATCAGTTACCTTTGCTCCGGTCAGGACTTCTCCTAATTTATAAACAGTCAGGCTTGCCATCTGCTCTGCATCGGTAACGGTTTGTTTTACAGTATCTCCGATGACCAGTTTCACATCGTAGGCTTTGGTATCCAGCAGATATCCGTTTGGTACGGAGATCTCTTTCAGGTATACGGTATCCTGTGTTTTGGTGATCGTAACGCTGGAAGCTCCGTTGGCATCTGTGGCCGGCATCTTTGTGATCAAGTTCTTTCCATCCTTGTCACTGTAAACGCCATAAACTGCACCTGCGATGGCTTTGTTGCTCTTGCGGTCCTTCTTTACGATCTCCAGAGTTGCCTGTTTTACCCATGACACTTTAAAATCTACATACTTCTCATCGGTCACGCCCTCGCCAAATACCAGGGCAAGGTCCTGTGTCTCGCTTCCGGTGGTGATCTTGTAAGCGGAGTAGTCTTTGATGACGCTTCCTTTCATAGTGGAAGACCATTCCCCTTTGACATCCACTGCCTGTGTCAGCGGTGCAGATAAGTAGAATTTGGTACCGCCGCAGATCTCCACGGATGCACCTGCACTGCTTGTTTTTCCCGTTGTCACATTATGCAGTTTGACACCGGAAGGCAGCTTCATGGTGATGGTCTGCAGTTCGGATGCCTTGAATGTGATCTCTTCTGTTCTCTGGCTGTTGCCGCTGATATATGCGGTAACATCTGCATTGGAGAAACTCATGTCCACTTCCGGTATCTCCGGCTGGCTCATGCAGTAATTGTAGAGTTCCATTGCCAGTGCCTGTCCGGTTGCATTCGTACCGGAAAAAGCGTCACTGCTGTTATTGGCATAAGATGCCGCCAGATGAACAATGATAAACTGTTTTCCAGAGGAAAAATCAGGATGTTTTTCTGAAAAGAATCCATTTTCGCCGGATGCCTTTGTGCCGTAGTAGCATACTTTTGCCAGTGCTTTGCTGTCACCCAGTTTGGTGATCTTATAAACACCATCCCCAGGTCCTGCTTTTGACGGCTGCACACAGTAGGCAGTTGCAGACACGTTTCCAAATTTTACGGTATATTTATAGGTTACATAAGAACCCAGACCGTAGTCTGCATAATAGTATGCAGTCCCTCTTGTCACATCTACATCCTGTGTTGCTCTTGTACTGGTATTGACTGCGGTGAAAGAAACGGTTTCCCCATCTTCCATTGCCATAAGGTCAATATCCTGTTCCCCTGCCTGCTCCAGAACATCGCTGAGTGTCAGCCCGGATTCTTTATCGGTTGTATTTTCTGTTTCGGCTTCCTCTAATGCGGCATCAAACTCAGATTCAGAAAGTCCACCCTGAAATTCGGGTTCTGTTTCTTCCGGTTCTTCTGTTTCAGATTCAGCTGTCTCCGGCTCAACAATTTCTGTCTCTACAGGCACTGTCTCAGTTTCTTCCTGCGAGGCAGCTTCCTCATCATCAGAACCTGTATCCTCTTCGGTAACTGCCTGTTCTGTCTGCGGTTCACTCTGAGCTGCTGTCACAGGCTCTTTTACGATCAGGTTTCTCCCAATCTGATAAACCGGGTGGTTCTGGTTGACTGGCTCCACATAATAAACGGCATGGTAAGTGTCTGCATGGCTGGTGCTGAAGTTCTCCCCGGCGTCATTCTCTGCTTTCTGGAATGTCACTTTGACTTTGCTTTCGTCCTTGATTTCCAAATTTGTAAAATCCGTGGAAACATCAAAGTCCTGTCCGACTTCCAGCTCCAGATCGGTGGCTTTTACCACTTCATTTTCATCCAGCTGATCCTTTACGGATTCATACGCTGGCGGTTCCGCCGCTTTCGGCTCTTCCGAAGCATATACAGTCAGCGGTGAAATAACCGTGGATAAGATGGTGACTGCCGCCATCACCCCTGAAAGGATTCGCCTGAATCGATATTTACTCTTCATGTTTTCTACCTCTTTCTTCTTTTTCTTCATTTTGCATAAGAACAGCCGGATGTTTCCACCCGGCCTGTCTGTTCTCATTATTCTGTTATCTCGCATCATCTGTCCGTCTTGGATTCTGCAGACAGGCATAGGTACTTTTGTCATACCGCCATGCCTTATCCCCGTCCAGATTGGCAAGTAGATGCTTCCGCACATTTTTGTATTCGTCCCCGATCAATCCGAGGCGGAGCAGAAAGGTGCGGAACGTAAATGCCGGGTTATCCCCGATCTCCGTCTTTTTTGCATGGGTACAAGATTGGTTGATCGCCTGTGCGGATATGGCAAGTGCCAGTGTGATATTCGACCGGACTTTTCCTGCATGGAGGGTGCTTTCAAAACAACGCCATTCCAGTGTTCCCTTGGAAAAAACAGCATGTAGGTTTAAGGCATAATACCTTGTCCAGTTGTAATGCTCGGAGCTTCCGTCATTTCCCTCATACCATGCCCTTTTGAATTTTTCCATCGTGATGGTGCTGTTTGGCATCCGGCGGATCTTCTCCAATACCATAGGACGGACTTTCTGGCAATACTCATCTTCCCTTCTCGTCTGTACATTTAAGGCTTTGAACAGAATATCCTCTTTGCAGTACATGATCGTCAGTGCATTTTTCAGACTCCTTGGTGTATGATTGGATGCGTCCACATGGACATGCATGCCACAGGATGAATTGACAAAAGCACCTGCGTTTTTGACACACCGCACCACTTCCTGGAGTTTCCCCATTTCCGAATATTCCAATTTCGGGGATACCATTTCTGTCGAATAATCTCCATCGGCATCTATTACAGTACCATTTGCCAGCCTTTCACAGTCGATACTGCTGTCTCTTGAAAATTTCCACGTTTTTCCATCTGAATCTTTTACACACCAGGAATCGTAAGAACGGATATGATATGGCTCTGTTCCGAACATTCTTCCAATCGCAACAGCCGCATCATAGCGGCTGATACCTGTCATCTCAATCTCTGTACCAAAATACTGGTCTTTTAGGTCGATCTGCTTCACCCACCCTTCGCTTCTGGAACAGGTGAGCCGCTTTGGATCTCTTCATCTACTGCTTTCAAATTTCTGCCTATTGCTTCAATGACATTGACAGTGACACCATTACCGGCCTGCTTGTAAAGCTGGTTATCCGATGTTTCTTTTTCCATCTTGGAAATCTGACCATCCCGATATCCCTGCAGCCGCAGACACTCCCTTGGCGTCAGCCTGCGGATTCTGCCGTGGTAAATCACTCCATGACGGTCAGTTGCCGTAATGGTGAACATTGGCTCTTCCGGTTCTTTCATCCTTCTTCCATTCTGGCGGACTTTTTCCTTGGCCGGTGTCAGCACTGCCCTTGGCGGTTCTTCCACCAGCACCCCGGAACTTTCGCCTCTGTGGTTATGGATGCTGGAATCCTGTCTGGTATTCAGACATCTTGCAACGTCTGTCACCAGCGGCGGAGGGGAGATATCTACAAAATGCAGTGTTCCCTGCTGGTTTCCGGTCGTCAGGGTATGGGCGATCTCATGCCCGACTCTCCCCCTGCGACTGTTGATTCCCGGATATCCGAGATCGATGCTGTCCCCCTCGTAGGCCATCTTGTATCCTTTTCGGGTGTTTTCCTTGATTGGGATACCGACTTCGTATAATCCGGTCTTGCCGCCCATACCACCAGCCCCGCTGGTCAGCGTGCAGCTCAGTCCTTCTTCTGCGTAGACTCTTTCTCCCTGTTTGCCAGCATGGACTTGTATAAGAGCTGTTCCATTTGCTTTTGGGAAAGGTAATATTTTTCCGGCACATCTTCCATCAAGATATCCGACAATATACACCCGCTTCCTTGACTGGGGGACTCCGAAATCCTTGCTGTTAAGCACTTTCCATTCGACATGATACCCCAGTTCAGATAGCGTACTGAGGATGGTGTGAAACGTCCGCCCTTTGTCATGCGAAAGCAGACCGGGTACGTTTTCAAGGAGAAAATACGCAGGTCGTTTGTCTGCAACCAGTCTGGCAACTTCAAAGAAAAGGGTTCCTCTTGCATCGGCAAATCCTTCCCTTCGTCCAGCGATTGAGAATGCCTGGCAAGGAAATCCCGCACATAAAAGATCAAAGTCCGGCATTCGTTCTGTTTCAATATTTCTTGCGTCATTGCAGAACCACTCTCCTTCCGTATCAAACAGCACCCGGTAGTTGTGGTCTGCATATGCATCTGCTTCACAGTGTCCGACACAGGTGAAGCCCCCTGCCCTGTGCAGCCCTTCTCGGAATCCTCCGATTCCACTGAACAGGTCAAAAAATCGAATTGTTCCGGCTATCAGCCTCCCTTCGCTGCGAAAAAAACAGTGCAGATTTCTCTGCACCGTTTCCGTCTCTTGGTTTCTGTTTTGTGATGTCTATTCTTCTGATTCCGCTTCCTCTGGCTCAGATTCTTCTGCTTCTTCGGTTTCCAGTTCTGTTGGCTCTGCTTCCGCTGGCTCTGTCGGCTCTTCATCTGCTTCAGCTTCGTCCGGTTCTGTCATTTCTCCGTCTGTTTCAGCTTCCAGTGCTTCTGTCTCAGGCTCTTCTGCTTCAGGTTCTACTGACTCTTCATCCGGTTCTGATTTCGCAGTCTCAGGATCTTCCATTTCTGTTTCTTCGGCTTCCTCTGACTCTGCTTTCCATTTGGCTTCTTCTTTTTCGATTGCATCTTCGATAAGCCCGATTAAGAAGTCTTTCTGTTTCATGCCATTCCTGGCGAGGACTGCTTTCAGTCTGGAAAATAAATCCTCGGTTACCTGTACTGCTACTGTTCTTAAATCTGCCATGTTCGTCTTTTCTCCTTTTCTTGTCATGTGTTCTTCGATTACCATTTCAAGGTATTTTGGTATGCTGATTCCTAACTCTTCGACTTCCAGTTTTAGCTTTTCATGCAGCTCTACCGGGATTTTTCCGCATATGTTTTTCATCTCCATTGTGTTCGTTCTCCTTTCTTTTTTCTACATACAACATACCCTAAAACGTGACAGAAAGCTATTCACAATACCCAACGAATATGAGGCTCTCAAAAGCTCCCAAAGGATGCAGATCCAATAACATTCAATAGGCATCACCCCTTTCAAAAATCCGTGATTTATACTAATTTGACTGCTTGAAATTTGGCTATTTTATCACCAGGAAAGACTTGACTTTTTCAGAATGCATCCTCAAGCCCGGAGAGAAAATCCAGCATCTGGGACGGGATTTCTTCCTTTTTTGAAACACTCTCCCCGGAGCCAGAAATGGAAACACCTGCCAGTTCTTCCCGGATTGCCTGCCGGATGCTTTTCTCCAGCTGGTTGTTTTCCTGATCTTTTAAGATCACCTGAACCAGATAGCTGCTCTTCTGTCCATCTGGAACACTTTGCAGGATCTCCCATGCCTTTTTGTGATCTGGGTTATCAAGGTTCAGGCGGAACGAGAAAACGGGTCTCTTTACTTCGCGCACATCTGCCCCACAATCCGCTCATAGCCGGAAGCATTGGCGTGTACGTCTGTCAGGTAAATCTGCCGACACAGCCCGTCCTGCGGTGTCACGTGCCGTTTCAGAATGCTGGCTCCGCCGCCCATGATCACGGACGGAATTGCCTTCAGATCGAACCCGGCTTCCATAATTGCAGACAGTATTTTCTCCGTGTAGAGCCTTCCCTGCCGGACAATGATTTCTTTTGCGGCCGGGTCCATGCTGCAGCTCTGACCGTTCAGAACACGTTCGATCTGAATATCCGTTACAGACAGTCCGGTATTTCTCCGCACCTGTTCTGCAGTCTCATCAATACACCGGATCACACCCAGCTCCAGACTCCTACAGGTTGCCGCATTCGGAACAGCATTATCCAGTCTCATCAGGTCGACTGTCCAGCCACCAATATCCACCAGAAGAACAGATGGTTCATTCTTCAGGTACTCTGGATGCAGAGCCAGGGCAGAATACCCCTGTGGGAACAGTTTCACATCTTTGATCTGTATCTCATACCATTCACTTTCATATAAAAAGCGCACTGGCTGTTCTTTCCGCAACAGATACTCCCGAAATCCCTGTTTCTCCCTTCCAAAGCTGGACAAAGGCAGTCCAACAGCCAGAATGACTTCCGTCTTTCGTTCTGCTTTCCGATGCTTGATTTCTTCCGCAATCGCAGCCAGCGTCAGCAGATAATAATTATCATTGGACGTTTTATTTTTTACCAGCGTCTGTCTCCCTGTACCGCAGACATAATACTTTCCCCGATACTGCAGAACATTCTGCATCGTATATGGCTCATAATCATACTTGATAATGCCACTGGGAAAAGACACATGTTTTGTCTTGATCGCATAATACCCATGATCAATCCCTACTATCATCACACTCACAACCTTCTTTCATTTTTTCTTGTCTGGCATAATGCCAAAAATCATTTTTTGCTGCAACGGATTGTTGCAAAAGTGTCTGTTTTGAACACTTTTCTAAGTTTCCACGCCCCAAAACCTGCGGAAACTCTGGGGTTCTCATACCGCTGCCGCTTGAGGAACACTCCCTGTTCTTTCCCAGCCGGTTAAAAAATATCCCTCTCCCGGCGGCTGTCCAGCCTGTCCGGGAGAGGGATATATCGCAATGTTCCTTTTTGAACAATGGCCTGTCTTTTTATTTTTATGAGATGTTCTTCCTGCTTTTGTAACATGGCAGAATACTCATCTTCCGTCAAAAATTTCCGGATATAAGCTCCTTTTTTCCCCTGCGTGTTATCTGTTTTTAACATCTCTATTTCTACCATGTAATGGGTATCCGGATGATATCTGGTTTCACATAAAATGCTTTCGCCTTTGATATAATCCGATTTCATCGCCTCCCTTGCCGCCGCTAAAAGTTCATGGATACTTACCTCCACCTGCATCACCTCCTTCAAAAATAGCGAAAGAAAAGCAGACCCCTTAATCGAAGTCTGCCTCTGTTGGATATGGTAATCCTCTTTTTTTATATTTTGAATCAATCATTTTTCGGAGCTTCTCTCTTTTCTCTTTCGTTGGCGCATGCTTTTGAAATTCAACCAGCCATCTTTCTAATCTTCCATCATCATCGATCCACGTATCGTTTTCATATTCCCATTCATCTAATAACTTGATCAGCGCATCCAATGGTTCTTCCACATCATCGCCAAACTCTTTCCATAGATTTATTCCATAACTTTCCAAGCCAAAGAATTCTGTTAAAAATGAAAATCTCTCCATATCCCCCAATGTCATCTTTTTTCTGCCCATCAATAACTCCTGATCCCTGCTGCCACAGTAACTCAAGAAAATCTTTTTTTCTTTCTCACTTTCGGTCATAGATTGTCCCCTTTCAAAAATAATTCTTAATTACTTCTCTGCTTTAAAAGTCATATTTCCCGATGAATGG
>ERZ773112.1657-NODE-1657-length-12118-cov-28.764155_pt1 | contig 12118 bp, 14 predicted proteins | sample MGYA00580566_ERZ773112 | MGnify/ENA primary metagenome ERZ773112 (study PRJEB29015, sample SAMEA2737842) | human gut metagenome | biome: human gut; feature: human-associated habitat; material: faeces | place: China | collected 2012 ... | reverse complement strand
AAAATATTGCATGTGTATAGCGAAATTGGATTAATGGTTATGATAGATGGTTCATTATGCACGAATCAATATGTTGTTCTAAAATTAAAACCGATGCATGGGACCAGGATAAATGACGTAATTTCCATTCAAAGCTCTATCGAAAGCGTAATTGGAATGAAATCACTAATGAATGTCATGTACAAAAAAGGATATATCGGAATTCTGCTTCCAATCTATCATTTTATAGAAAAAGAAAAAAATCCCACTACTGGCAAGTAATCAGTAGTGGGATTTTTAGTATTGTATGCAAAGTATAATGCTCTTATATTATTTTACAACGCCGGATAAGAGCCAGTAGGTCGTGATAAGTCCTACTTTTCTATCCGGTGTAAGTCCTCTGTTCCTCTGGAATACTTCTACGCACTTTCCGAGATAATCCGTCCATCCCTCATTGTAAGACAGCTTTGTAAAGCCATATACGTCTCTGAGTGTGCGTCTCAGCCATCTGATAGCCGTGATACAGTTGTGTGTCTGGCCGGACCATAAGATATGCGTTTTAGCAAAATTCTGTGAGCCGACACCGAATTTGTCATCAACAGACAGTGCGTTAGTATCAAACCCTTTGTTCATGGCTTTCTGCCATTCCCCAACACGGGAATTGTTAAGATAATACCGCTTGTCACCTTTCCAAGATTCATCTACCGGTTTAGGTGTCGGTGTTGCGGTCGGCTTCTGTACTGGAGTTACCGTACCGCCAAGGTCCTTATAGACATAGTTCACGTCTACATTTCCAGGGATTCCAGGAATAGAGCCTTTCGATGTGTACTGCCACATATCAATTCCGTCTACTCCGGCGGATTTAGATCCGTAAGATGCAATCCACAGAGAATATCCCCATGTCTGACCGATATAGTTCTTATACCAAGATGTAGACGCATAGATTCCGGCTTTATAGCCGTGAGCCACCATTGCGTCACAAAATGCTTTTGCATTGGCTTTTGCAACGCCCTGTGTTCCCGGCTGTTCGCTGTCAAAATATACAGGCCATGCCGGGGAATGTCCTTTCAGAAGTCTTAATGCGTGGTTGATTTCTCCACGTACCGCACCTGTAGTCTTTGCGTAAGAATACAGGTACACACCGTAAGGGATGCCAAGACGTTCACATTCAGATACATTTCTCAGCCATTTTTTATCATCCTGTCCTGTCTGATCTTGTCCATATCCGCATCTGATGATAGCACCTACAATGCCAGATGCTTTTACTTTCGCCCAGTCGATGTTCCTGTTATGTTCAGAAACATCGACTATCCTATTCAATATATCCCTCCTGTTTTAAGTGTTCTTTCGTTTCCGTAATCTCTGATGCATGATCTTTCACAAACTTTTCTGCATCTGCTTTTTCCATGCCGTAGTGTTCTGCCAATTCGTATACCGTGTAGCCGTAGGCACAGCTTTTTACTACTTCGCAAATGGTCTCTTCACTCATTTTTTTCATAATTACTTAATTTCCTTTCTGTAAAGATACTATAATTATGGAAAAAGTTCAGAAAAATATCGTCCCCGTATTTTTCTGAGTTAAATAATGATTTGTCCAATAAAGTTTCTGAATTTAAATGGCAAGATCGATCATAATTCCAGCAAGCGCATTCTGATCGGCAAATGGAGCAGTGCATGGAATCTTTCCGATATTGTCAAAACATCGAGTCTAAAAAAACCGCGGTTGATAACAAATACTACAAGATCAACTACTTCCGGTGCATCGGCATCCATACAGGCACAGGTTGTAGCAAGTGCCACAGTAGTAGATGATGCATACGTCCTGTTTGAAGCTGGCTATTCCTATAATGGATTAAGTGCGAACATCAACATGGGGCGCGTAGTGTTCCTACGATTTGTAACAGTGCTCACGCCACAGCTTAAGAAATTCTCGACATCTGGAGCTACGTCAACCACAGGAAACTCTTATATGGAGGTTGTGCATATTTATTAAGATAAGGTTATAAAACTAGCTGGTGTATAGTAGAGCAGTCCTGTAATTCGAAAGCGTCCGTTGACATTCTTGTTGAATACAGCGTATAGATTATCGCCTTGCCAAGTTACGCCCTCAGCATGTAAAGAGTCAGCATTTCCGTCTCCATTCATGATGACGGCTCCTGAATTTCGCGGACTAGCATCAGTTACACCAAACAACGAATTGATCTTTGTAATGTTGGTTATAAATGTACTGGAGTTATTAGTTCCAGTCGGAGTCATCGTGAAAGGAATGAACCGGGCATTGTTCGCATATTTTTTATTTAACTTACTAGTATATTCCACGATAGTTTGGTTGTCTAGTTCTGTAAATATCCAAGTAGATGCAATTCTTTTTTTAATGGAATCAAACAGCACTCCTAGCTTCGCTCTGCTTGTTATTGGAGTAGAATCTTCTATGATAATATCATCCGTATCGTTCACTTCTGTGACTTGTGGAAGATCTTTTATGTATTTTCCGTATATTTTCTGCGCTTTTAAATTTTCATTAGCCATTTGCATCATCCTCCTTTGCTACTGCTAATGTTTGTGTGGCCATGCTTTCAAGTTCTGAAATTCTTCGTTCAAGTTCATAGATATCGTCTTCTGTAAGTAATTTTTTTAAATTTACTCCATTATGCCAATAAGGTTGTGAAAGGCTTTGAATAACAGTATTTGCATTAATATCACCAACTTTTAATTTTACTGAAACGCCAGATTCTTCACTTTCTGTAGTTGCTTCAAACAAATTATAAATTGATTCATTTATTTCCCTTTTTAGGTTACCTGTCATATTTCCTCCGGCTGTCGGGACATAAGGTTGTCCGGATCCGGAGAAAACTTCATTTGCCGGAAAGTTAACATCTGTTTCTCCGTTTACTTTCCTTTCACATCCACCGATCGTTACAGTTCTTTCTGCTCCCCATCGCACTGTAGTGATTCCCTCTGTTCCGTCAAATGCCGTTCCATTAATTTTAATGCTATTCTTCAAACTTGAAGCTTTTATGTTCGATAATTCAATCGTAAGCGTCTCTCTACCATCTGTAGTTCCATTCCCGGTCGCATCTCCTGTTATAGATACCAAAAACGGAGTAGCAAGCTTTATGGCTTGTTCTACTGTCATTAAAGTTTTCAGCATTCCGATAGTTAGTTGTAAATCTTCGGTTTTGGTGTGGAGTAAGACAGTATCGTCATCCGAAAGGCTATTCGCTTTATTTAATTCTTCTATATATACATCTGCCATTTTATCACCTACTTACTATTGCGTCCGACAAATCATCTACCAGTGTCTCTACTTTTTTCACAAGATTATCATACTCTGTTTTCTTTACATATATTTCATCACTTTTCTGTGAAGAATATACAGTTGACGTACTGGTCTGCGTGTCGTCGATACCGACTTTCCCGGCCACAATTTGATTAGCTTTATCTATAGCATCTTGTGCCTTTTTCGATGCATTATTCGCATCTTCTATGGCTTGCTGTATGCTTTTTAAATCAGCTTCAAAATCTTCTCTTGTAGCCAACGTCTTAAATGTTCCGGCCGAAAAACAGATAAATACTTTTTGGTTTTCGGGCGCTTCGTCTATAGTAACTGCAAATTCTCCGGGGAGCATCTTGTTTGCATCAAAATCTTTTAATTGCCCCCTACGCATTTGAATTGCCATATATATTCTCCTTTCTATCCAGGAATCCACTGTACAAGCGAAACTCCGGATGGCGGTTGTATTGGTTCCTGTCCTCCACTGCTACCCGAATTTCCACCGGCAGTATAACGTAGTACATAATTCCATCCTCTCGAATAATTATAATATCTGCACACCCATATCTCTGTTCCCGTCTGATCACCGGCTTCTGGATGTCCTCTTGTAGATGATGCTTGCACCATCTGACCACCACCGATGTACATTGCAGTGTGATATCTAACATTTAGCAGTACATCACCTCTTTGCATTCCAGCACCAGTGGCTCTGTTGCAGCTTGCCGTTACATCCGTGAATCCGCAAGCACGAAAAACATTGTACATATTTCCCGTATAAGTAGCTCCATTTGATTTTACTGGAACTCCGGCTTGTTGCCATGCAGATATTACGAGTGATGAGCAATCATAGTCTGGATTCCCCCAACGGTTCGCTTGGCTGTAGCCATGCCTGCTGTCGTTGGCTATTCTGATAGCCCATTGAACCGCACTTTCTGTTTTTGTCATATATTATTCTCCTTAAAATACCGTACCGCTTGCTGTTCTTCCAGCGACCAATTTCCCGTTTTTGTAATCTAAGTAACTTCCGTCTGAGAATACTGCACGTCCCGTTTTTGTTTGTCTTCCTCCAGTTATAAGTTTGTCTGTATTAATTCTAATTGAATTGCCCCATATCTCGGTAGTTCCATTATTTTTAAGGATTACAGAAGAATGTCCACTACCACCATATGCATACATACTCAATCCTTCTGAACCATCGCTTGCAGATTTTACATAGTCTACTATTCCGACCAGTGTACCTTTGCCACCATATATTTCAACGTGTCCATTATTTATCCTAATGGCATATTTGTCGATCGGATCATTTGAGTAATATCCGTTTACCCCTAATGTTCCGACAACTTTTCCACTTGCATTTTCGATAGCGCAATGCCCGTTTGTGTTGTTGTAACCACCAAGCGTCAGAGTCCCAGAATGTATCCAGTCACAGTTAATACCTACAGCGGAAAGTACATTAACTACTGCATTGCCATTAGAATCCAACCCGGCGTTCCATGTCTTACCACCATCTGTAGACACAGCAAATGCATCACCAACCATTTTCCAGATAATGTTCGAATCTTCCAACCGTTCTTTGTTATGGAGATAAAATATAACTGATTTATCTTCTTTGATTTCTTCAGTCTTAAAAAATCCCATTCCCTGTGTCATTAAGGCTGTAAGGGACTGAACGGCTTCATCATATTTACTGATTTTTTTTTCGGTAATTTCCGAAGATTTTTGAATAGCTTTGGTTTCTGCGCTTACATATTTACTACTGTTTCTCACAGAATTTTCAGCCGAGCATTTAAGTTGAGTAAATCCAAGGAAGTTAAATGTAATGTCTGTAAGAATCGTCCTGTTCGTCTTTCCGGCACGATCAATCACATAGGCAAGATCCATAAACTCTGCCAAAGGATAAGATAAATGTTCACCAGAAAAATTCATAAATGTTAATCCTACAAGCTTTGCCCCCACTGTATTTACGAGAAGATTTTTATCTTCAATAAGCGAATTTTCTATTGACAAAACATACCCATCAGTGCCGTAAGTATATGTGTTCTCATTATCCGTTGTTTGTACGCCTGTAATCTTTATGTTTTCAACTCCGGTTGTTAACCCGATCTTCCATTGTGTTAAAAAGTGGAAATTATCAGCTAACTCAAACGTTCCATCATCGGCATTGTTTCCGCTTGTGTAGTAAGTAGTGGCATCGGAAAGAATATATCCGCTCGCCTCTTCCGCATCTACCGAATGAACACCTAATGTACGTCCGTCTCTGAGCCGGAATCCATCATGTTGCTTTGATATTAAGTGATAAGGATTTCTTTGTTGGCGCTCTACCGAACGATACATAATCCCGTAAGAATCATCCGTTAAAAGTTCTAATCCATTGTCAAAATAGCCACCGTCCATGTTGGAACCGCTTGTGTACAACTCTTTGTTCCAGTCAAGATCATCGTAAAAAAATTCATTAATATCATCACCAAAACTTCCACCAGTCACATCGGAATATGTCACATACTTTTCCGTGATGACATCTGTCTCAAATTGACCGCCGTCATAGTTTTGCCTTGGATCATCGAACCACCCACCATCAAGATCGGTCATTCCATCAAAAACTGTCATGTCGTAATCTGTAATCTGTAAATGGTTGTCTGCATTCATCCATGCATTTCCACCAGCGATCATGGATATTAATCCAACAACCTGTCTGTGAGTAGTGTTTGTCGGTGCTTTTTTTACGGTTATATCTTCTCCATTAAAATGCGCTGCGTCTAACTGTACTCCGCACGTTCTACAAGAATCTATCAATATTTCAGACAGTTTGAGGGGGTATTTTAAATGTGTCGTGTAATCACGATCAAGCTTATATGCATCATCGTAAGCAGAAAAGCTTACAGTATCCCCATAGCTTTCCGGGTCAATTACGGTATAAGTGCCGCTTTTTATAGTCAGGTCACCTATATCTGTGCTAATCGACTTATACAATGTTATCTTTGCGCCGAGAAAGCTATGAACTCTATATCTGTCATCTGCGTTGTACAGTTTTACTGTAATTTTTCTGGACACAACATTACCGAGTGGCAAGCTTTGTGTACCAGCTCCATCAACAATGTTGTTGCCGGATATTAAAAATTCGGATCGGCCAAGATTTAGCACTGTGCCATCCAAGAAAGTAACCCTTGCAGATGGATACCAGTCACTACGTCCGTATATAGCTTTCTTATATGCATTGCTAATGTGTATCATAGTGGATTCACCCCGATTATGTTAAAACTAAGGGATTTATACTTTTCTTCTCCCTCTTTTAATGTCCCGATATCTACGCTTCCTTGTGTGACGTAAAACGGTGCTTCTCTCCATCTTCCGTAATACACGGAAAAATAATATAGTTGCACCTGTCTCTGGTTTACAATCATCTGTAGCAGACTTGACATTTCTGATATACTTATGTCGCTACCCTCATAAGCGTAAGATTCTACCGTGAACATCGGTTCATTGCACATAACGCCACTCATTAATCGCTCTGTTCCCTCTGTAGAGGTAGTGGCAAAACTGAATTTGAATGTGTCTGGCTGATGAATAGTCCGACCATTAATCTTAATCACTTGCTGTGCCATTTTACCTACCTCCCGAGTTCGAATACATTCTGTCCATTGGACATCTGCATTTCTTTTGCTGTATTAATAAGCTGTTCAAGTACCGTTCTGCTGTCCAGATTTACCACAAGTTTTATCGTTCCTGTACCTTTGCCACTTTCTTCGCTTACGATTTTTCTTAACAGATTTTCCGGCATCTCCAAGTTGTTTCCCTTTGTCTGGTCACCAAGAACCGCTAAAAACGGATTTCCGGCCGGAATAACTGCCCCTTGTGCAAGATATGGAATTCTGGTGTAATTTGCATGGGAAAGATTAATTCCTTTACCACCGATACCTGGAACCCAATCCGGTACTTTAATGTGATTCAGTCCGTCTACCAAACCGTTAATTGCATTAATAATCGCTCGATTCAATCCATTAAATAGGGCGATAACCATATTTACAGGTGCTTTAAAAATTGAGTAGATTAAATTAGCAGCTCCACGGAGTATTTTTAGTATTCCTTTTAGCGCCATATCTACATTCCCTGTAAATACTCCTTTTAAAAATGTGACAAACCCAGAGCATATCTGTTTAATGCTGTTAAAAATCCCTTTAAAGCTGTTAAGAAAAACTTCCACTACATCTCCAAATACTCCGAATTGAGCGTGCCAGTCAGTGGCAAATACTCCTTTTATCCAGTCCATAAGATTTGACATTACGACTTTAAGCTGATCCCAGTGAGTAGCTATTAATATGATTGCTGCTATTGCTGCTGCTATTGCAATAGGAACAATGCCAAACGTAGAAACTACTTGACCGATAACGCCAATTAATCCACCGCCACCTTTTAAAATGTCAATTAATGTTCCTATGTGTCCAGCAAATCCAAGAACTGCGCTTGATATAGTTGCAATTAAAGGAACTATTTTTGATGTAGCAAACGCTGTAACTAATGCTGTCCCAATGGCATCAACAATCCACTGATGTTCACCGAGGAAATTAAACAAGCCAGCAAGTACATTAATAAGTGCCGGAAGACCGCTCTCTATCAGCCATGTAAGCATCGGCAATATAATGTTCGTATACAATCTTTCTAAGAAACTTCCAATAGCTTCTATCAGTGGTGACATAGATTCAAACAGATTCTTAATCGAATTAAGTAACGGGTAAAAGTTCAATGATCCCGCCCACTGAGCCGTATCCCACACAAGACGATTGATGATATCAAGTACCTTTTGGAAAGCATCTGCTATAGTCTGTATAATGGCCGTTCCTACTGCGTTTTTATTCCAAGCTATATCTAATTGCCTTGCGATGTTTCCAATCGTTGTAAGCAGTCCCTGTGCAATCTGTAACATGGTAGACAGTATCTGTGTACCTGTACCATTCGTCCAGACTTCCAACATACTACTGCCGACACTCTTTGCCAGTGTTCCAAGCTCCGATAATGCATACTTGGCCGCATCAATCGTGTTTTTCCCCTCACGCTCCCACGCTTCTTTGAACGGTTGGAATATCTGTCCCAGTACATCCTTGATTTTTTCAAAAATCGGCGGTGCATCTATTGGAACTTCTTCAAACATTTTGCTGATCGGTGTTCCGTTTGCACCGGATCCAGACGGTGTTGTGTCGGTATCCTTATTTGTCGTATACCGATTAATTTCATCCAATGGTGACAGGTAGTCTTTCGCTGCTTTTGTGGCTTTCTTCGTAGACTTGGCGGTCTTATCCAGACTGGCAGCATAATCTTTTTGCACTGCTAATGCCTTTGTGTACGTCTTATTCCCGGCAAGATACCCGAAAAACATTCCTACATAGGTTATGGCTGTGCTGATAAGGTCAATGAATCGTGACAGTATCGGTGTGATAACGGTTAGTATCGGACTGAAAGCTGTAGCAAATGCATTTTGCAATCTGATAAGGCTCCCCCACAAAGTAGATATATTTGCGTTTGTGGTTTTGGAGTATTGAGCAAGATTATTGAATCCACCTATTATTCCTTGCGTAAGAATGCTGATAAGTCGAAAAACGCTACTAAATAAAACAGACATCGTAAGCATTCTTCCAATGCTCATTCTTGCTGATCCGGCTGATTTGCCAGCGTCTTTAAAGGATCTGCTTAATTTCGAATTGGAATTTGCCGTCTTATTATTTGCACTGTTTACGCCAAAAAGTTTTTCTTTCAAAGACACTAAACCTGTACCATAACTTGCAAGTTTGTTTTTAATACCAGAATACGATGTATTTAATCGGTTCTGCATATCTGCAAGTTTTCTTTCTGCGGTCGCAAGTCTTTCCATGTCTGCCTGTGCTTCTTTGGTGTTCACACCAGTCGAAAAAGCTTTTCCAGAAACTTCCAGATCAATAAGCTCCGACCTTGCGTATTTAATAGTGTTCGCAAGTTCATCTATGTCATACTGCATTTTTTTATAAGTCGAAGTGTTCTTTTCCCCTCCGTTTGCTACAAAACGTTCCTGTGATGACATAAGCTGATTGAGTTTTGCTTCTGCTTTTGAAATTTGGTCGGATATTTCCTTGTATTCAGTAGTTGGGATACGCTGATTTGCATAGGATGCTACCTTTTGCCGTAACGATTCTACCTTTTGTTCTTGTGCGCTGTATTCGTTATTCAGTTTTGCAAAAGCATCTATTTGCTTGTTGATGGCGTTTTTCGCAGACGTTCCCAAATTATCCACCCTGTCTGCTGCTCTTCGCAATCCGGCTTCAATTTCTTGTGCGCCCGCCTTTACGCCATCAGTTCTGATTTTTGTGTTAATAACAATACTTCCATCTTCTGTCATGTATTGTCCTTTCTACCGCTAAATATTTGCGGTCAGCGGGTATCTCCGTATAATACCCGGTTAATTATTTGCGAGCCCGAATACTCTTCTTAATTCTTCTTTTTCTTCTTTGCTTCGCTCTGGTGTCGCTTTAAGGTCAACAAGTTCCTTATTGCTAGAATAGAATTCTTTTTCCCAACTATCCAATTTCTTCCCTTTCGAGACTTTTTCGCGAATGTTAGTGATAGTGCTGAACAGAGATTCTCCAATCTCCATGAAAAGTCCCATAAACGTCCACCAATGCAAGTACTCTTTCTCACGAATATCCTCATGTGCCACTTTATTAATGGCCGGAATCAGAATCTTTGCATCTTTTTTCCAATCCATAAGTTGTGGTTTTTTCTTATCTCCCTTAAATCCGCAGTCGATAAACTCTTTCGCCGTCTTTAAAGCTTCTTCCCAGTCTTCCGTTGGAAGATTATCAAAGTCTTCGTAGAATATAGCCAGAATCGTTGTGTATATCTCCAAGTTTTTTTCTTCCTCTGACATTCCGGCTACTATATCGGGATCATTAATAGCACAAAGAATGTCTAACACGGCTCTGTAATCTGAGCGTATTCGATATTCTTTGCCGTTTACGTTAACGGATTTCGGAAGTTTCCAGACATCCATTAGTTATGGTACTTGGCCACGTACTTATTTACACGGCGCTGTACCTTTGTTACGTTTGTGTTCAGTTTTGTTTCAATGACTTTTGCAACACTGTCAATTACAATTTCGAGGAAAATTCTTCCATCATCCATTGGCGAAAACGGTCCGAGAACCTGGAAAAATGCTTTTTCTGCATCTCCATTAATCAGATAAGACATTTTCTCTGAAATTTCTTTTTCTGCTTTTCTGGCAGCTTCAATGCTGTCATCTTCCGGCATCTTGTAATTTTTCCAAAATCGAACGACTTCTTCGTATCTGTCAACAATGTTAGTGTCAGTCGGTGCGAACACTATACTTCCAAGAGTTTCACCAAACTGGTTTTTGATCGGAATTTTGACTCGGCCATCATTTATCTTAATAACCAGTTCGCTATCATTTCTTTTTTTTGGTAACTTGTTGCTCATATTATTCCTCCTGTTAATAAAGCGTTACAGTACTTCTTTTCCTGTAGAAAGACTATGTGGGATTGTTCCGGCTGTAAATTCTGGGTTTCCAGAAGCGAGCGAAGTGGCACTTACATATCCCTCTGTCCTCTTTCCATCGGAAGACACCTTGAACGGAATGTTTACACCAGATGTATCTCCACCATAAGACTGAGGTTTTACCATAACCTCTTCGACATACGCAAGGTGGTTTTCTGCACTTGTATCTTCCACAAGGACTTCCAGCATAAGTGTTTTACAGTCCGCTCCTTTTAATCGTTTCATTGCAATATCCCTAATCTTCGGATACAGCTTTTTGTCCGGGTTTGCATAGTATGTATCTGCATCCATAGACGGTTCATATCCATTGTCTGTCGTTTTTGTCTGACCAAGAATGTTCTTCTTCGTCTCTGTATCCGGGTTCAGATCAACCGACATATCGTCGATGTCATCACCAAGGATTTCCCACGTAGCACTTGCTACTGTCTGTTTGAAGCTATAGTCCAAATAATGTGCAAGTGCTTCTCTACTAAGATTTCCCATATTATAGTCCTTTCTACCGTTAGCTTTTTACGGTCAGCGAACATCTTCAATTGATGTCCGGTTAATTAGTTCTTATGAATACATTTCTGTATTTAAGAGACATACTAATCACCCAGTCTTGAACATTGTTTTCGTAAATTTTGTCAAGGTATGATGGTGTGATTCTTGTAATCTCTTCTATTTTTCGTTCCTCTGTAAGTGTTGGGTAAGATGTAAGCCTATGCTTTTTGCCATCAATCACGACTGTTTGTCGTTCCAGCCATTTACCTACACTATCAAGAAATTCCTTTATATCCGCTTTCGTGTTCGGAGAATCACGGGATGTCCTATATATGATATAAAATGGGTAGTTGCAAAGCTGATTCACCTTGCCTGTTACCGATTTTTTCTCCTGTGCAATCACCGCACCGGATACCGGATAGAACGCCATTCCATCATCTTCTTTCAGAGTGGAGAATTTAAACACTTCTCCGGTTTCCAATCCAGGATACTGATTCAGCAAATCTTTAAGTGCATTTGTTACAATGTCGTATCCGTCAACATCGTATTTCACTGTTTTTTTACTATCCACCGCCTGCACGTTTCTTCACTCCTTTTACCCATGTATCACCAAATTCATCTTTAGCAGCATCAAACCAATGGTCTGTTGCAAAAGGATTTGGCACTTTCGAAAACTGGATATCACGGTCTGTTACCACCTTTTTCGCCCCCGGTCTTGCCCACGGCGAACCAGTTTCCGGATCTACCATAACTTTTCCCATGTACAGAAATCTTGCGTAAGGTCCATATCCGGCATATACTTTCCCGCTACCTTTCATGGATTCATTCTGCACACTAGTAGTATCA
>ERZ773112.1649-NODE-1649-length-12149-cov-4.358277_pt1 | contig 12149 bp, 9 predicted proteins | sample MGYA00580566_ERZ773112 | MGnify/ENA primary metagenome ERZ773112 (study PRJEB29015, sample SAMEA2737842) | human gut metagenome | biome: human gut; feature: human-associated habitat; material: faeces | place: China | collected 2012 ... | reverse complement strand
TCTGCCGCTCTTCTTCCTCCGGCGGCAGCAGCTCCGGGTGATCCTCATATTTCTCATAAAAAGGTGTACCTTCCTCAATGATCAGACTGTATGCCGAAATGTGTTCCGGCTTAAGTTCCAACACTTTTTCAAGGGTCTTTCTCCAGCTGTCCACTGTCTGACCTGGAAGTGCCGACATAAGATCCACATTGATATTAGTAAATCCGGCAATCCTGGCCTGATGAAAACTATCCAGGAATTCCTCCCAGGTATGGATCCGTCCTAACTTTCGCAGTTCTTCATTGTCAGCAGACTGAAGACCAAAACTGATCCGATTGATACCGCAATCCAGATAGTTCCGCAGTTTTTCCTCATCCACCATTCCCGGATTGGCCTCAATAGTCACCTCCGCATCTGAATTCCAGCAGAAGATTTCCTTCAATGCCGCCATGATCCGGCGGATCTGGTCAGGCTTCAGAATACTTGGCGTACCACCTCCAAAAAATGCAGATACCACCTCATAGTTTTCGGGATCACAGGGTGCCCACTTATTATCAGAATCCCCGACCCCTGCATGTTTGCAATGACAGATTTCCTCGATCAGGCAGTTGACATAGGCCTCCCGCACCTCAAGTGTGGAAGGCCCTGAAAGGAAGTCACAATATACACATTTTTTTACGCAAAAAGGAATGTGAATGTATAATTCCAATGGTTTTTTTGTCATGTTATTTATCATCCAGTTTCAGAACACTCATGAAGGCTTTCTGCGGGATCTCTACATTACCGATCTGACGCATTCTCTTCTTCCCTTCCTTCTGTTTTTCCAGAAGCTTCTTCTTACGGGAAATATCACCGCCGTAACATTTTGCAAGCACATCTTTTCTCATGGCTCTGACCGTCTCTCTGGCAATGATCTTGCCTCCTACAGCCGCCTGGATCGGAATCTCGAACAGATGACGCGGAATCTCATCTTTGAGCTTCTCGCACATCTTCCGTCCGCGCTCATAAGCGGAATCCTTATGCACGATGAAGGAAAGTGCATCCACCTCTTCCTTGTTGATCAGGATGTCCAGCTTGACCAGATCAGATTTGACATAGCCGAGCATTTCATAATCAAAAGACGCATAACCGCGGGATCTGGATTTGAGCGCATCAAAGAAATCATAGATGATCTCATTCAGAGGCAGGTGATATTTCAATACCGCTCTGGTCTCTTCGATGTATTCCATTCCTTGATATTCGCCACGTCTTTCCTGACACAGATCCATGATCGCACCGATAAATTCGGATGTCACCATAATCTCTGCTTTTACCATCGGCTCTTCCATAAAATCAATTTCTGACGGATCCGGAAGATTAGACGGATTGGTCAGGTCGATCACTTCTCCGTTTGTCTTGTGCACCTTGTAGATAACGCCCGGCGCAGTTGTCACCAGATCCAAATTGTATTCTCTTTCCAGTCTCTCCTGAATGATCTCCAGATGCAAAAGTCCAAGGAAACCACAGCGGAAACCAAATCCCAGCGCAAGAGAGGTCTCCGGTTCAAACTGAAGTGCCGCATCGTTGAGTTGCAGTTTTTCCAGTGCATCTCTCAGATCCGGGTATTTGGAGCTGTCTGCCGGATACATTCCGCAGTACACCATCGGGTTGACCTTTTTATATCCCGGAAGAGGCTCAGAACATGGATTTTCCGCACCTGTTACGGTATCACCCACACGGGTGTCCTTTACATTTTTCAGGCTGGCTGTAAAATATCCAACCATTCCTGCTGAAAGCTCATCACAAGGGATAAACTGTCCGGCACCAAAATATCCAACCTCCACAACATCAGCAGTTGCACCTGTCGCCATCATATGAATCGGCATTCCTTTCGTGATACATCCTTCTTTGATACGGCAGAATACGATAACGCCTTTATACGGATCATAGAGGGAATCGAAAATCAGTGCCTGAAGCGGTGCATCCGGATCTCCTGTCGGAGAAGGGATCTTTGTCACGATCTGTTCCAGAACCTGATCTACATTAAGCCCTGTCTTTGCCGAGATCAGTGGTGCATCCTGCGCTTCAATTCCGATCACATCTTCAATCTCTTCGATCACACGCTGCGGCTCTGCGCTTGGAAGATCGATCTTGTTGATAACCGGCATGACATCCAGATCATGGTCCAGTGCCAGATATACATTTGCCAGTGTCTGCGCTTCTACGCCCTGTGCCGCATCAACGACCAGGATCGCTCCATCACAGGCTGCAAGACTCCGTGACACTTCATAGTTAAAGTCTACGTGTCCCGGAGTATCGATCAGATTAAAGATATATTCCTCCCCATCCTTTGCCTTATAAACCGTGCGGACTGCCTGTGATTTGATTGTGATACCACGTTCTCTTTCCAGATCCATGTTATCCAGCACCTGTGCCTGCATCTCTCTGCTGGTCAGAAGACCTGTCTGCTCAATAATACGGTCCGCCAGTGTGGATTTTCCATGGTCAATATGTGCAATAATACAAAAATTTCGAATCTTTTTCTGATCCATATGCATATTTTCAGTCTCTCCTTTTTCTTCTTATCTATATCTGATTACTTTTCCCGTTTGCTACTGTACTGCACCAGAAAGAGTTCCACCGAGAGGATATCTCCCATCTTTCCGGTTTTTACATCTTCTTCCGTCTGTACACCGGCTTCTACGATCCCACGCAGCTCTTTCCTGGTAAATGCCTTCGCCTGTGCCCGGTACTTTCCTACCAGGAATGGCATGATTCCCACCTTGGCGGCAATCTCTTTTGGCGGAATCCCAGTATGGTCCATCTCTTTTACCTCCATCAGGATACGGAACTGTCTGGTCAGCAGGTAGAGGATCCGCATCGGCGGTTCCTTCAGTGTTAGAAGATCATAATAGTAATCCAGCGCTTTTTTCTGCTCTTTTGCTGCAACTGCATCTACCATATCAAAAATATGGTTTCCGATCTGCGTAGTACAGATTTCATCAATATCTGCTGCCGTGATCTCCGTGTGGTTCATGCAGTAACAGAATAATTTTTCCAGCTCCTGCCCGAGATTCTCCATGTCATTACCAGTCTTTGCAAGCAGATAGCGCACTGCTGCCTCCGACATCTGAAGCTTCTCCTTTTTCGCCATCCCAAGGATCCAGCGGATCAGTGTCTTTTCATCCTGCCGCTTCAGTTCTACAATATGACCTTTCTCCTTGATCACTTTGTAGAGCTTTCCTCTCTTATCCAGCTCTGATTCCACAAAGATCATATAAGTGGTCTCCGGCATGTTCTTCAGATATTCTGCCAGCTCCGGTGTCGCATTTTTCAGAAAACCGGTATTTTCCAGAACGATCAGCCTGCGCTCTGCAAAAAAAGGTAATGTCTCGGCAAGGTCGATAATCTCCTTCGGGTTCGTGTTCTTTCCCTCAAAATAACGATAATTCATCGTGTCACCTTCCGGAACCATCGCTTTGACGAAACGGTTTTTATATAATTTTTTCAGATAAGCTTCTTCGCCGTACAGAAGATAAATCTGCTTAAACTGTCCTGTCTTTAAATCTTCATTCAAACTTTTCATGGACTTTGGATACCATATTCCCTTCCATCTGTATACATACTGACAGCACCTCTGTCTTTCGTATTATATAGGCTTACGCCCCATTTTGCAAGTCTTTCCAGTGTTTCCGCATGCGGATGTCCATAACGGTTTTCTTTTCCGGATGAACAGAATGCTACCCGTGGTCGGATCACTTCCAGAAGCTCTTCGCCGGTCGCATTTCTTGATCCGTGGTGTCCGACTTTCAGCAGATCATAACACGCCGGAAGTTCTCCTTTTTTCCGGAGATTCTTTATTCTCTCTGCCAACAGCTCTTCTCCGGTATTTTCCAGATCTCCGGTAAAAAGCATGGTAATTTTTCCATATTGCAGGTGAAGTACCAGAGAATTTTCATTTCCATTTTCAGATGGCTCACCTTCTCCAGGCCAGAGACAACGCATCTTCAATTTTCCAGACAGAAAAATAGTATCCATCTCCATTACCCGTACCTTCGTTCCTGCCTCTTCTGCCAGATTACATAATTTAATAAGCCTTTCATCCCAATATTTCTGTTCCGGAAAAATCAGATACTGGATTTCTACTCCATACTTTCTCCGTTCCAGAAGTTCTTCCACTGCATTTAAGTGATCCACATCCCCATGCGTCACCCACACATAATCCAGCCTCTTCACGCCCCGGAATTTTAAAAATGGTTCCAACCGGTATCTTCCTGCTGCATCTACCGAACTGCTTCCGCCGTCGATCAGGTAATTTTTTCCGTTTCCGTCCCGAAAGAAAAAACAGTCGCCCTGTCCCACATCCAGCATAGTCAGCTCCATCTGCCCTCGTTTCCACTTTGGGATTCCGAGCAGGATGAGCAGGATCCCAGCTGTCACAAGCTGTCTTACCACCTGTTTCCCGGTTTGTCTGCCCTCTTTCTTTTCCTTCCTTTTTCTCCACAAATAAAATAGAAGAACCCCATAATAACAGGCAATCTGCCAGAGCCGTGGTCTTCCCGGAATCCACCTTGCCCCCGGAAGTTCCAGGAGCAGACCGCTCCCTTTTTCATAAAAAAGCAAAATCCACTCTGTTATTTTCCAAAGTGCGCTCTGCATTATATCTCCTGCCCCACACGGAATCAGCATGACTGCCATCCCTGCACTCCCGCAAAGCAGAAGCACGGATGCCATCGGAATTACCAGAAGATTCCAGGCTGGCGCATACAGGCAGGTTTCATAATAGTGCCACAATGTAACTGGCAGCAGAAAAAACCAGAGCCTCACCGACATCCGGACACTGTCTGAAAATCTGCCTTTTTTATTTCCCAAACCAATCAGATAGATACCGAGAACCGCAGCAAAAGAAAGCTGGAACCCTGCCGTAAAAAGCCGCAACGGATTTGCCAGAAGCAAACCAATTTCCGCAATCCCAAGTGCCGTCAATCCATCGTATTCCCTTCCTGTCAGCTCTGCTCCCATCCGGATCAGAAACATGGTAAACGCCCGCAGTGCCGAAACACTCATTCCTGTCATCACCACATAGCTCCCAAGAAGCAGACTTCCCACTACACCGGCCTGTAAAATAGAAAATCCGGTTTTCCTAAGCCCCCGGTAAAGTCCGTTGCCCAAAAAAGAAATATGCAGACCGGATATAGCCAGCAGATGCCCGATCCCTGCCACCCGGTAAAGTTCTTTCACTTTCTCTTCTGTATAAAAAGAATCTCCCAGAAGAACCGCACACAAAATACCCCCTCGACGCTTTCCCATCTCTCTGCAGATCTCATCTGCGGTCCGGTTCCTAAACTGCCACAGCTTTTCCCGGAAGGAAGTCTTTTTCACCTGTTTTTCCAGAACCTTCCCTTTCCATAAGACTGCCTGGATATTCTGCTGCTTATAATAATTTTTCTGGTCAAAATTGCCCGGATTGGCCGCCGGATCAAAAAATCCCACATTGCCTTTAACCAGGATCCGCTGTCCGATTTCCGGACCATTTCCCTTTTCATCCAGATAGACAAGCAGCCTCTCGTCAGCGACTGCTTTTCCATTCCCCATCTCTCTGATCTGTATTTTTTTCAGATACAGGATCAGTTTTTCTTCTTTTCTGGTTTTCTGATAAACCTCTCCTTCCACCATCACTTCTTCCGACTCTTTCCAGAGCTTCTCACACCTTGACACACCGAGTCTTCCAAAAATCTTTCCTCCCCCTGTCAGATACAGTACCAGAATCAGTCCTGCCAGAAGTATTCCGGCAAAACCAAGTCTTCGCTTGATCAACCGATCAATCCTCCTTTATCATTTCCTGGTTTCTGCTCAGAGGTTCATCCAGCTTTATACTCTCCTGATATACAATACTGCTGTCTCCGTTGATTGAAATCTGTACTTCAGAGACATTTCCACCATCGATCACTGAATTTACGATGGAATAGATCACCGTCTCCGGACTGACTCCCGGAGCAATGTTCCGAAGTCCTTCATCAAAATTCAGATAGCAGATATGATCTTTGATCGACACACCCAGCAGCTTTGTTCCTTTTGGTATGGTAGCAAGCAGTCTGTTATTGGATGGTCCTCGCATCAGCTGTTCCACTACAACCCGTTCCTTCGACTCATTGCTGTTATACCGCACCGTATCCTCTTCCTTTTGCAGCTTTTCTCCAGATGAATCTGCATAATACAGCGTAAGCTTCATCTCCTGAAAAGAGTTAATAGAAGAGCCTGTGTTCTGTACAAAATCTTCTGCCTGCTGGTATCCATAAGTATTCCCTTTTTTATCCGTAAGTGGCGTTCCATCTACACAGATCATCACCAGATCCACTCCATCGATCTGCGTCAGTGAACGGACAAGCGCTGCCCTGCACAGAACCTCTCTTACCGTATCCATCTTTCCGTAAGCAGCATTATAGTACAGGATCAGCTTTTCATCCTCCAGAGTGTATCTCTCCAGTTTTACCTTTTTCGGCAATGCCGCCTGTGCCTTCACCTCGTCATCACACTTCTGCAGCGCAGACAGCATTCCTTTTACTTCTTCGTCCACCGACTTTCCTGTTCCATCGTAGTCCTTCGGAACCAACGCCGTTCCGCTCTGGTTAATCTGGTAAATCGTGTATTTTGCATCTGCTTTCTGTTCCTTTTTACTGCATCCCACAATGCCTGTAAGAAGACACACCGCAAGAAGAATGCTTATGATCTGGTAAATTTTTTTCATTCTTCTCATCCTTCCCTCTTGATATAAGTAAGCGGGATCCGGACTGTAAATGTCGTTCCCTCTCCCGGTTCACTGTAGACCTTGATCGCACCGCGGTGCATGACAACCGCATTTCTTGCAATCGAAAGCCCAAGACCGGTTCCGCCGATCTCACGAGAATGAGATTTGTCCACACGGAAAAATCGCTCGAATATATGATCCGCATCTTCTTTCGGAATCCCGATTCCAGAATCCGCAACCTTCAGATAAAAATACTTATGATCCGCATTTAACGACACGTGTACCCATCCGTTCTCTTTATTGTACTTGATCGCATTTTCCACCAGATTCGTGATCACAAGTGCAATCTTTACCTCATCAATCTCCGCTGTCACCGGACGAAAACTCTCAAATACCAGCTCAATATTACTTTTTGCCGCAAGTGGCTGTAATCTTTTGAGAATCCGTTCTACCAGTTCATTAACATCCTGACTCTTAATATTTAAGTTTGCACCCTTCTTATCCAGTTTTACAAGATCCAGAAGGTCATTGATGATCTTATTCTCCCGCTCGATTTCTTCGGACAAATCACCCATGAATTCCCGGTAAATCTCCGTCGGTGCATCCGGCTGCATCAGCAGTGAATCCGCCAGCACCTTCATAGAGGTCAACGGTGTCTTCAACTCATGGGATACATTTGCCACGAACTCTTCTCTCGATGCATCCAGTACTTTATAGCGGTCCCACAGCTTATTAAATGCATTGGAAATCCGTTCCGTTTCATCGTAAGCATTTTCATGGAGATAATTATCTCCATAGCCTCCTGCCATCTCCTCGATCGATTGAGACATCCTTTTCAGCGGCCTTACAAGCAGCATACCGATGATTGCTGATAAAAAGATCCCGATAATACTGATTGCAACCGTTGCAATTCTTGCCTTTGTCTGCAATGCCTCTACATTGTCACGCAGACTGTCTGTAGAAACACTGACCAGAATCATTCCTTTTACCGGCTCTTCCCCTTTTTTGACCGGGACTGCCACTTCAATGTACCGGCTCTTTCTGTCATAACTTGCCGGCTTCTCGCCGCGGAAGCATTTGACTACATCCTCGGAAATGATCGTCTTTCCCTCCTCCAGATCATAGGTATCTTCCACAATCCGGAATTCATCATCAATAACAAGCACTCTTCCATTGTAAATATTGGATAACTGTGATAGTTCTGTATCGATCACATCAGAAACTCCCGTTTTCAGATAATCAGAATTGACCAGCTGATTACTCAGAATCGTACACTGGTTTTGAATCTCTGCTGTGCGCACGGATACGGTTCTCTGATCATAGCTTTGCAGAATCGCATTCATCAGGATCACACTGGATAATATGACAAATACGCTCAGGATCACCGTTACCCGCACTTGCAGACTTTTTATGAATTTTGGTACAAAAAATTTAACCCCTGAAATAATAGCCAACTCCCCACTTTGTGTAAACGTATTTCGGATCACTTGGATTTACTTCAATCTTCTCGCGCAGTCGTCTGATATGTACATCTACCGTTCTTGCATCTCCCGGATACTCATATCCCCAGACAATATTCAAAAGACTTTCCCTGCTGTAAACCTTGTTCGGATTCATTGCAAGAAGCTCCAGAAGATCAAATTCTTTTGCGGTAAGATTCAGTTCCCTGTCCCCGGAAAAAACTCTCCGGCTTTCACAGTCGATCTTCAGATCTCCCTTTACCACAACTTTACCGCTCGCGCTCATCCCGTCTTTTTTAGCGACCCTGCGCATGATTGCCTTCATTCTGGCCTTAACCTCAAGAATGTTGAACGGCTTTGTGATGTAATCATCTGCGCCATATTCCAACCCGAGGATCTTGTCCATATCCTCGCCTTTTGCTGTCAGCATCACAATTGGCACATCAGAAAATTCACGTACCTGCTGACACACCTGAAATCCATCCAGTTTAGGCAGCATCACATCCAAAAGAATAATGTTATACTTATTCTCACGGATCAGTTTCAATGCTTCCTCACCGTCATAGGCACAGTCCACATCCATGCCATCTTGTTCCAGACTGAACCTTATTCCCTTCACAATCAGTTTTTCATCGTCTACTACTAATACTTTTCTGCTCATTGCCAGTCTCCCCTGTCAAATCTTAATCTGATCTTTTAATTTCTGAAAGGTCCCCTTTTTGATTCCTTCTACTTCCATAAGCTCTTCTATTGAACGGAATTCGCCATGTTCTTCCCGGTATTTTAAAATTGCCTGTGCACGCACATCACCAATTCCATTTAATGTCAGCAATTCTTCTTTTGAAGCAGTATTCAAATTAACTTTTCCGTCATCCTGCCCGGATACATTTTCCACAGCCTGCACACTGAATGTCTCATCACTCTCAGATGCATTTCTGGTTGACGTAACTTTTCCGGAATCTACCTCTTCCTGTGACGGAACATAAATCTGCTGCCCGTCCTTTAGAAGTTCAGCCTGATTCAGATAAGAAAAAGCGGCAGTTGTAGTCATACCTCCTGCTGCCTCTATCGCTTCAAAAACTCTGCTATCCTGTTGTAATTCATAGACTCCTGGCTGATTTACATTGCCGCACACATGTACATACAGCTTCTCTGGTCTATCTTCTGTGTCAGGCACCGCATCATCTTTCTTCTTAGCAGTGTCTTCTTCCTTCACTTTTCCGACATCTTCTGTGGTATCTTCTCTTGAGTCTTCCGGTGTACTTTCCGGTTCTTCTTCCCTGACAGACACTGTCTTAAGATCTGTCTCCTGTGACTTTTTCTGGCAGCCCACACAAAATACCACGCACATAATTACAACTACGCTTCTGATAAAATACCTGTAATTCCACCTTGTCCTACTCATATGTCCTCCTTTGTAATTCTCATACAAAGTGGCTTGTACCCTCAAAATGTAAGACAGTTTTATTTTACTATCTCCATTCCAAAATTGCAACTGCGATCCGCCAAAGAGACGTAAAATCACTTCTATTATTTCCACTGAAAAATTGCAATTCCAATCAGTGCTATCCCCATGCCGATTACTTTTCTCCATTCCAGAGGTTCTTTATCAACCCCAAACAATCCGAGAAGTTCAATCCCATAAGCTACGATCAACTGTGCGATAACGATCAGTAATGCTGCTTTTGCCGGGCCAAGCTGGTTCATTGCCCGAATTACTGTAAGTGTAATTCCAGCCCCGATCACTCCTCCTAAAAGCAGATATCTGGGCTCTACTTTCATAAGTACCATCGGATTATCTCTACCTGCAATCAGCCAGGCAATCAGACAGACGGCAAATGCAGTAAGCTGCACCCATGCATTGCCAACCCACATACCTGTCGTCTTGGTAACTTCTGTATTAAAAACACCTTGTATACTCATCAATGCCCCTGATAAAAGAGCAATAAAAAAACCGACCATTGTGATACCTCCTTACCTGTCGTAATTAGTATATCCGTGCGTCGGTTTTTATATTCCTTTTTATAAATGTCAGATACATTTCATGATGCCTGCGGATTGCTCCACATTTTTTCACTCTGCTATTATTACAGAACCTTTTTCAAAATCTCCAGCATCTCATCTACATGCTCTTTTTCAATCACAAGTGGCGGAACCAGGCGAAGTACATTCCCCTTTGCACTGATAATAAGAAGTCCTTCTTTCAGTGCCTCCGAGCTAATCTCTCCTACCGGCTTCTTAACCTTAATCCCCTGGATAAGTCCAATTCCTCGTCTCTCCAGAACTGCGTCATTTGCTGCAACAAGTTCATCCAGCTTTTCTGTCAGATACGCGCCAATCTCACGCACATGAGCTGTGAGATCGTATTTTTCAAATAACTCCAGCGTCTTGGCAACTGCTGCACACGCCAGCGGATTTCCACCGTAAGTTGTTCCGTGATCTCCCGGCTCAAGAGAATATTCTGCCACTTCTTTTGTCATGGCAAATGCTCCTACCGGAACTCCATTTCCAATTGCTTTTGCCATTGTCATGATGTCCGGTTTTACACCATATCCCTGCCATGCAAACATAGAACCTGTACGTCCCATACCACACTGAATCTCGTCACAAATCAGAAGAATTCCTTCTTCATCACAAATCTGGCGGAGTCCTTTCATAAATTCATCAGTAGCCGGAGTGATTCCGCCTTCCCCCTGAAGAGCTTCCAGAATAATTGCGCATGTCTTATCACTTATCAGTGCTTTTACACTGTCAAGGTCATTATATTTTGCAAATTTCACGCCCGGTATCAGTGGCTCAAATGGCGTTCTGTAATGCTCTGTTCCGGTAACAGACAATGCTCCCATACTTCTTCCATGAAAAGAATCTTCCATAGCAATGAACTCATAACGTCCGGTACCTTTTTTGTAAGCATATTTTCTGGCAGCTTTTAATGCACCTTCAATTGCCTCTGTACCACTGTTAGTAAAAAATACTTTATCCATCTCACATGCTTTCAAAAGTGCTTTTGCTGCTTTTCCACAAGTTGTATTATAGTATAAATTCGAAGTATGTGTCAGAAGATCGATCTGATTTTTTAATGCAGTCTTATACTCTTCATTACTGTATCCAAGTCCACATACCGCAATTCCTGCCGCAAAATCCAGATACTTCTTTCCTTCTGTATCATAAAGATAAACACCCTCACCATGATCTAAGACAACCGGAAAACGGTTATATGTATGGACCAGTTCTGAGTTTGTCTCTTCCATATATGTATTTGTCTGATTATTCTCCATCATAATACCTTCTCTCACTGTCATTTAAAATAGCTGTACCAATTCCTTTGTTTGTAAAGATTTCAAGCAGCAGGCAGTGTGGAATTCTTCCATCCAGAATATGAACCCTGGATACCCCACTCTCAATAGCCTCGATACAGTTGTTGATTTTTGGAAGCATTCCGCCACCGATATATCCATCTCCCACCAGCTTATGAGCCTCTGATACTGTCAGTTCAGAAATCAGTGTGGATGAATCCTGTGGATCCTTATAGACTCCTTCAATATCTGTCAGAAATGCAAGCTTCTCTGCTTTCATAGCTTTTGCAATCGCACATGCTGCATCATCTGCATTAATATTGTATGTATTGTTGTCATCGTCCAGTCCTACCGGGCAAATGATTGGAAGAAAATCTTTTTCCAGAAGATCGTAAAGAATATCTGCATTTACATTTGTCACATCACCGACAAATCCGATATCTTCACCATTTGCATATTTTTTCTTTACAGAGAGAAGTCTTCCGTCTTTTCCACTGATGCCGATCGCGCGGACTCCCAGGCTCTCTACAAGCTGAACAAGACTTTTATTTACCTTGCCCAGAACCATCTCAGCCAGCTCCATAGTTGCCTCATCGGTCACACGAAGTCCATTCTTAAATTCCGGTTTCATACCAACTTTTCCAACCCAGCGGCTGATCTCCTTGCCGCCGCCATGAACAATGATCG
>ERZ773112.1646-NODE-1646-length-12159-cov-20.559815_pt1 | contig 12159 bp, 13 predicted proteins | sample MGYA00580566_ERZ773112 | MGnify/ENA primary metagenome ERZ773112 (study PRJEB29015, sample SAMEA2737842) | human gut metagenome | biome: human gut; feature: human-associated habitat; material: faeces | place: China | collected 2012 ... | reverse complement strand
TGCATCTGTATTATGTGCTGACGGAGCCGATCCCTATGTACCCGCAGAATCAGAAAATTTTGAAAGAACTGAAATACGCCCTCACCCGGCAGATCTGGAACAGGTTTACTTCGTCCATCAAGGAGCCGCAGATGCAGGGCATTTTGCAGGGGTTCCGTGTGGTTGGCACCAGTTCCAAGCTGGGGAAGGACTATCCTGTGGTAGCCTATCGGTATGGCGGTGCGGTGGAGTTGGAGAAGCTGCTGGACTATATCCCGGACAGCAACGGAGAGCAGCAGCGCATAGAGGCGCTCATGCGAAAGAGCCGACTGTCGCTGGCCGAGGCCAAAGAGAAGTACCCAGACTGGTATGAGCGCCGGGTGGTGAAGAAGGAGCGCCGGGGGCGCTGGACGGTGAAGCGGGATCTCTATGACTGGTGGCTGCATCGGATCGCTGACGAGATCCGGGTGGGGCATCGGTTCTACGGAATTATGACGCTGGCCATCTACGCTAAAAAGTGCGGCATAGACGAAGTAGAGCTGCGCAGGGACGCTTTCGCTCTGCTCAAGCCCTATGATGACATGAGCGTGGAGGACATCAACCGCTTCACGAAGGACGATATTGTATGCGCTCTGGAGATGTTCAATGAGGACTATGTGACCTTTCCGAGAGATGATATTGCCAAGCTATCCGGCATGACTATGCCGGTCAATAAGAGAAACTGGTTAAAACAAAATCAGCATTTGTATTTAGCTCGAAGAAGAAAAGAGGACATGAAAGCGGTAGGCATTTCAATGAAATCTGCGGAAGGTAGACCAACGGCAGAGAAAATAGTTCATGTGTGGAGGCAGAAGCACCCGGACGGACGTAAGGCGGACTGTCATCGGGACACTGGTCTTGATCCCAAGACGATCCGAAAATGGTGGGACAGCGAGCCGTCTGCGGTGTGGCAGGAGGATGGACACATGGTGGCACGGGTGCGACCGTCACAGGCGTTGAGTGATCTGCTGGTGGATGCCTTGAAAAAGAGCGAGGATTAGGGTTGATTTTCGTGCGTTTATTGCCGCAGGACGGCGTTTCCAGCGCTCCGAGGGTAACTATACCACCCCCTCTGAAACGAGGCTCAAAAAACGGCATAAAATCATGTTTTTTTGACCTCTATATGTCCACGGTACGCCGTGGGCAGCGTGAGAGAAAAATCACGGAACAAGAATAAATTCGTTGACAATCGTGCAACACTATGTGTATAATATAAGCGAAAGGAGTGATCGTATGAACTTCTATACTGTACGAGATTTGAGAACCACGCCCAAGAGCATCTGGGAAAATCTTTCCGCAGATGGAGAGGTTATCATCACCAACAACGGCAGACCGACGGCGATTCTCTTTGATATTGTGGACGGCAGCTTCGAGGAAACGGTGAAGGCCGTCCGGCAGGCAAAGGCCATGATCGCCTTTAATTCCATGAGGGCAAAGGCCGCAGCCAACGGCTACATGAGCGACGAAGATATTGAAGCTGAGATTGCCGCAGCTCGCCGGGGGGAATGATCGCTTATGCTGGTGGTGATAGACACAAACATTCTGGTGTCGGCGCTCTGGTCGAGAAACGGAGCGCCCGCCAGAGTTGTCAGTATGGTGCTGACAGGAGATATTGTTCCCTGCTATGATTACCGTATCCTGTGCGAGTATCGGGAAGTGCTGCAACGGTCAAAGTTCGGATTTTCAAAGAGCGAGATCAATTCCCTGCTGGACTGGTTTGAAGCCTATGGCCGGTCTGTACTGGCGGAGCCGCTTGAAGATGTATTTGTCGATGAGGCAGACAAGAAGTTTTACGAGGTGGCGAAGTTCTGTGGGGCGGTGCTGGTGACTGGCAATCTGAAACACTTTCCGGAAGATCCTTTGGTCATGAGCGTTGCGGATTTTTTGGAAAAAAGAAGAAGCTGAGTAGGGGCAAAACCGCATGAAAACGATCCGAGAGATAGCCAACGAGCTTGGCGTTGACAAGCAAAAGGTCTATCGTTTCATCAAACAAAACCACATCAATGAAGCACATCATGAAGCACATCAACGAAGCGGCGTGAAGTACTATGATGAAGCGGCTGAAACCCTTATAAAACAAAGATTTTTTGGCGAAACCGCATCAAGCGAAGCACATCATGAAGCACATCAAAACTGCATCAATGAAGCGGCTTTTGATGCGGTTATTGAGATGCTACAAAAGGAGCTTGAGATAAAAAATGAGCAGATCAAAGAGCTGAACGAGCGCCTGTCAGAGTGCAGCGCAGCTTTGCTGGCAGCACAACAGACGGCACAGGCGGCACAGGCGCTCCATGCAGGGGCAATCCAGCAACATATTCTTATTGATAAAGACGAAAGTGTGGATTTACAAAGGGAGCAGAAGCAGGAGAAAAGGCAAGGGTGGATTAGAAAAATATTTCGATAAAGGGAGAGAAAAGATAGATGAAAAATGCGATACTTGGATTTATAGGAACAATTTTACTTGGATTTGTAGGATTGAATTTATATGGGGTTATCGGAGGAAGCGAGGTTGCTGTGGCGGGGGCAAATGTCTTTTCGATTGCTTCTGCATGCGGTTTTATTATATACAATATTGATGTGCATCATAAAAATTAGAAGCGATCTTTTCAGAATTACAGTTTATTTAGAACCTTGAAAATTTTGGCAAATAGATGCGATTTGTGCTTGAATTTCTTTTACAGATTAGTTATAATTAACAAAACAGGAAACTCGGAAATTTGGTATTCATAGTGAGAAATGATGAGGTGATTCCAATGTACTGTATGATTCGCCCCTCGTAAGCACAAATTACTTAAACTTAATCGGTAGAGAGAGGAGACTAACTAATATGAAAAAGATTTTATCCTTAGCCCTGGCATTTATGATGCTTTTTTCACTCTCTATGCCCGCCCTTGCTTCGGATACCAGTGTTGACATCGAAACGATGCGCTATGAACTCCAGCAAAAGGGTATCCCATCATCTTTCCTTGAGCGTCGTTCTGACATCCAAATTGAAAAACTTTATCAGGATTGTCTCAATCATGATATTGCTTTTGGTGGCTCTGAAATTAGTTACTGGAAAGATGGCCGTGAAGTCATTCAAACGCGTGGTGCAATTCCTGAATATGACATGGCTCTTGATGTGTCTACCCTCTATGATGTCGGTGATGACGGGAAGGGTAATAACACCTATGAGGAATGCTGGGTTTATGTGTACTATGAGTGGACCTCTGGACACCCGGCGATAAGGAAAGTCGATGGTATCACTGTCAACTGGGATCCTACTGTATGGTCCTATAAAGGCGAGTTTAAGCACACAGACTACTCGGACAAGTGGACTGCGTACTCTGGGGTAACAAGTCCAGCAAGACGTGTCCAAGGAGGACTTGGGTACTATGCTTATCTTGATTCGTCTGGTAATAACCTTGTTGGGGACACGAGGTTTACTTTGATTCCTGCCAAGACGCCACTTTACCCAGAAGGATCGTCTAAGCCTCATTTCACATCTGAGATCAATGTTAATTATGGTCATGACAAAAATCCTCTTACTTGGGTCACTGGTGTTTCGTTTTCTGTCGAAGGAGTCGGTGTCGGCCTTACTCTTGGTGACCTGACTGACGAGGCATCTGATACCTACACTGGCTATTATAGCTGGAGTAAATAGCGTTAGACATAGGCATAAAAGAGATGGGCGATTTTCGCCCATCTCTTTTCATATTGTTATGGGACTATGAGGCAATATCGATTTGGAGTAACGGAAAACGAAGCGGATAGAAGTTTCGATACTCCCGCGGGAGAGCGCAAAAGCACTTTCATACTGCCAGCCCATAAAGGGCGGCGGTGTGAAAGTGCTTTTGCGTTACTTTCTCACCAGAAAGTAACAAAGAGGTTGTTTTTAGCGGAAATTTATGATAAAATAGAGGACGGAAGAATAAGCGGAAAGGGGGCGATTTTATGGGAGTTACGATTTCGGGTATGACAGGTGCAGGGAGCATCCGGCACAACAACCGCAGCTTCTCAGCGGCGAATGTAGACCGGAGCCGGACGGAGCAGAACATTGTTTTCTGCAACGAGGATCTGAAGCAGGTCTATCATATGGTCTTTGATGAAGCTCTCGCAGCCTACAACGCAAAGAAAACCAAAACGAGAGATAAGATACCGGACTACTATGAGCATATCCGGCAGAGTAAACAGGAAAAGCTGTTCCATGAAGCGATCTTCCAGATCGGCAACATGAGCGACTGTGGGTGCGGTACGCCGGACGGAGAACGGGCGGCGGCAGCTCTGAAAGATTTTGCGGAGTCTTTTGCAGAACGCAACCCCCATCTGCGGGTGTTCAATATGGTGCTGCACATGGACGAGGCAACGCCCCATCTCCATGTCGATTTTATCCCTGTGGCAACGGAGCAGTCAAGAGGACTTTCTACAAGGGTATCTATGAAACAGGCATTGAAGCAGCAGGGGTTTGTCGGTGTCGGCAGAAAGCAGACCGAATGGGCGGCGTGGATGGAACGGGAGAAAGAAGCTCTGACGGAGATCGCCCAGCGGCACGATTTTGAAATTATCTCTCTCGGCACGAACAGACCGCACATGGACTTGCCGCAGTTCAAGGAAGCGGCTGCGAGGCTGGAAGCGGTGCAGCAGCAGACAGCGGCAGTAGAGCGGGAGGTTGCTGAGCTGGAACGGCAGCGGGACGCTCTGAAAGGCACTGTGCGGCTCTTAAAGGAGGCTGACAGGGTAAATGCACCCCTGCATGATATTCAGCCGGAAAAGACGCTCACAGGGGCAGTAAAGGGCGTGACGGTGGATCAGGTCGAGCAGCTAAAGAAAATGGCACTGCGCAGCGTGACGGATCGGCACAAGGTACAGGAGCTGACGGAGGAAAACACCCGTCTGCGGTCACAGGTGCCGTCCATGAAGAAGCGGCTGGAAGAAGCGCAGCGGCAGCAGAGGCTTGAACAGGAAAACCGGAGGCTGCGCGATGAAAACTATTATCTGCAATCCGAGCTGCAGGAGGAACGCAGCTTCACCGAGCGTCTGACGGACGGCATCGGTCGGATGCTGGACTTCTTGGAAGAACACTTGCCGGAGCGTCTGCGTCCTCTGCTTGAAAAGGCGAGGGAGCTGCTGCCCGATCCGGAGATTGGACAGCAGCAGGAGCAACAGCAGCACCAGCGAGGAATGGGCGGCATGGAGCTGTAAAAGAAGCCTGTCCGGAGGGCTTGAAAATCTCTTTCGGACAGGCTATAATAACAACTGAAAATAGGGAATTGCTGTATTGATAATCTAAGCCCCCTGTAAGGGTACTCCCAACCTATATTTTTTCTCTCTGAAAGGGAGAAAGTCGGAGGGGAAAAGGGGGGTGAGCGGAGGGGTGTTGGAAGTGTGGTAAACCTCGTTAGAGGTTTTCCAAGCCACTGTGGTAAACCCATCGGGTTTTCCATAGTGGCGGCACTTTCAATGCCCCGCAGCGAGGGGGAAAAGGGGGAGGTGACTTTCTCTTTAAGGCGGCGTAGCCGCCGCTCTTTTGCTCCCCCTTTTCCCCCTTCCCGCCCGCAGGCGATCCCCGCCGCAGCGGATTTTCTTTTTGGTACTTTTTCTTTTGTGAGGTGGTAATATGACCGAGAATTATCGAGGCTGCTACGAGTATTTGAGCGCACAATATCCGGAGGTCGGAGGCTATGAGTTTTATAAAGAGCTGTTTCCGGACAATGAGAACTCCGGAGAACGGCACACGGATTTTTCCCATCCGAACGCTGTGTATCTGTATCGGGACGAACAGAGCGAGGATAAGAAGCTCCGGCGCAGGAAGATGTATAACGACACATGGGAACAGGATTACATGGAGTTTGTCGAGGGGAACAGCCTTACTTTGTGCAGCGGTCTTGCATATCGCAGAAAGGAGAACAGGCTGGAGAACGCCCAGCGGATGTATGCTCTGATCTTCGATCTGGATGGCGTAGGTCTTGCCGAGCTGCGCAACCTCTTTCTGCGCTTTGGCGGCGATCCGGAGCGAGTGCGCCGGTTGCCGATGCCGACTTTCCTTGTTCTGTCGGGGACAGGGCTGCATATCTACTATGTTTTCCAGCAGCCGATTGACCTATACCCGAATATAAAAATTCAGCTTAAAAGTCTGAAATATGACCTCACTTTCCGGCTATGGGAGTATGGCAGCACTTCGCAGGTCAAGGCGATCCAGTATCAATCCATCAATCAGAGCTTCCGCATGGTGGGCAGCATCAATGACAAGCATGGGACGGAGCTGGTCGCTTTCCGTACCGGAGAACGGGTAACGCTGGATTATCTGAACGCCTACGCAAAGCCAGAAAACAGGGTGGATGTCAATAAGCCTTTCAGCCCATCCAAAATGACACGAGCTGAGGCGAGGGAGGCATATCCGGAGTGGTATGAGCGTGTTGTTGTGAGAGGCGAGAAAGGACGCAAGAAGTGGGATATTGCCGGAAAGGTGCATGGTGATGATCCGTATGCGCTCTACCATTGGTGGCTGCGGCAGATCGGAGAGATAAAGGGCGGGCATCGGTATTTCTTTTTGATGTGCCTTGCTATCTATGCTTACAAATGCGGTGTGTCGAAGCAGCAGCTCCGGCAGGATATGAAAGAGGCTTTTGATGATCTGCAGATGGTGAAGCATGAGAACGCATTGACCGAGGAAGATATACGGAGTGCGCTGGAAGCCTACGACAAGGAGTATTACAATTTCACGATTTCCGATATTGAAGCTCTGACCGATGTTCGCATCGAGCGCAACAAGAGGAATGGTAGATCACAGAAAGAGCATTTGAAAAGAGCAAGGGCGGTGCAGGAAGTGGATTATCCTGGCGGCACATGGAGAAGAAAAGGGGCAGAAGAAAAGAAAGCGCAAGTCTATGCGTGGCGGCAGGAGCATCCAGAGGGACGCAAGGCCGATTGTCATAGGGACACCGGACTTGATCCGAAAACGATCCGCAAATGGTGGGACACCGTACCGGAGGGGCATATAACGGTCAAAATACGCCCATCACAGGCTTTGAGCGATCTGTTGGTGGAGGAATTTAAGAAAGGGCTGTAAACGCCCCAGAAACGCCCTACAAGGCGTTTTCGGGGCGGGTAAGGGTTTTTATATTACCCCACCGAAAACGAGGCTTGAAAACCGCGCGAAATAAGGCTTTTTCACCCCCTAAATGTACACGCTGCGGTGTTAGCATATAGAAAGCACTGTTCATAGAAAAGTTGCAAAAAAACATTTGCAATGCACTTGCAAATGTCACGAATATTGAATATAATATTAGTGCAAGCTAAAAATGACGAGGAAAGGAGTGCTATTATGGCTAAAGGAAATATGACGATAAGAATGGAGCCGGAGCTGAAAGCACAGGCGGCAGCTCTCTTTAAGTCCCTCGGAATGGATTTGAGTACGGCAACGGGTATTTTTTATCGACAGGCACTTAGGTGTCATGGACTTCCCTTTGAAGTCAAGGTTGACGAGCCGAATGCTGTTACCTATGCGGCGATGGAGGCGGCAGAAAAGGGAGAGGATATGTATGGTCCGTTTGATAGCGTTGCAGATCTGATGGAGGCGCTGAATGCTTAAGCCGGAGTTTTCGGGGCAGTTCAAACGAGATTACAAGCTTGCGATCAAGAGAGGCTGCGATCCGAAGAAGTTGGAGGAAGTGATCACGCTGTTGTGTAACGAGCAGCCGTTGCCGGAGGCGTATCGAGATCATGCTCTCACTAATTCCAGAAATTATAAGGACATGAGAGAATGTCACATCGAGCCGGACTGGCTGTTGGTCTATAAAGTTGTTCGGCAGACTTTGATTTTGAAATTGATAAGGACGGGATCTCATAGCGATTTGTTTTGAGATTAACTCCGGATGAAAGAGTGGTGATGATATTTGGCGGGTGTAATAACGGAAATTGCAATAGAATGTGGCGTGTCGGAACAGGCAGTTCGTGCATGGTGTAGGCGAAACCATGTTGCGAAAGATGCGAAAGGAAGTTTCGCAATCAGCGAAAGTCAAAAAACCGCCATATATCAGCATTATTTAGGTGTTGAACGAAAGCAAGTTTCGCAACAGGCGAAAGCAAGTTGCGAAACTTGCGAAACCACTTTGATCGCTATGCTGCAGGGAGAATTAGACCGGAAAAGCGAGCAACTTGCTGTAAAGGACAAGCAGATCGAGGAACTGAACGCAAGGTTGGCGGAGGTCAGCTCGGCGTTGGTGACGGCACAGCAGACTGCGGCAGCGGCCCAGGCTCTCCATGCTGGGACAATGCATCAGCAGCTTCTTTCCGGCAAGTCCGGAGCCGATCAGCCGGAGCGTGAGACAGAACCGGTTCAAAAGCGTAGCTGGTTTAGTAGGTTCTTTGGGGACTAAACAGAACGACAAATCGGAAGTTTTAAAGGAGGAATACCATGGGATTATTTGGTAAAAGCAAAAAAGAACGAGAAACAGAATACATGAGCAGATTAGATGTTCCATCGTGTTTAAAAGAAGATTTTGAATTGATTATTGATGATATATTTACAATTATGGGAGTTGGAACAGTTGCCACAGGAAACATATTAACAGGGATGTGCAGAGAAGGGGAAAATGCATGTATTTATAAAGCAAATGGAGATATCTTAGAAACCAGAATTACTACTGTCGATGTACATACAAAAGAACGAAAAGCAAATGGTTGTGGATATAAAACAGAGCATGTTGGACTTGGGTTACGAGGAATTTCCAAGGAACAATTAGAAAAGGGTGATAAAGTACTTGTAAAGAATGCCAATATGTATGGAATGTAATTACAAATTCCAGTTTGCCAGTATCTTAGACAGAATATGAACAACGAAAAACATCGTAGCAATACGGTGTTTTTTTGTTACCTAAAACCAACAAATTCATACATAACCACAGGTTAGTACAAATACCTTGTGTGATTTTTTGAAAGGCTTAGAACGGGGATTTTCTCCGATTTTCGCCCCTAAAAGATACACAAAAAGGTTTCAAGTATCTTTCCTGTGGTTTTTTTATTTTCAAACGGAAAGGTGGATTGATATGCCAAGAATGAGCAAGAAACGGAAACAAGAATGGGCATTGTTTCTGAATGACCGTAATCGCATTACCTACAACGAACTTTGCAGAAAATGCAGGAATGACTGTAAGCAGAGTTTCCGCTGTATCGTGGTGCTTTGCCCGAAATATTTATCGAAAAGGAGAACAAATAAAAATGATTGAAAATGAAATGACTGTCAGCGTACCTCTTGAAGTTGTCAAGGCAAGCGAAATCGAGCCGAAAGAAGTGAAATGGCTGTGGTATCCGTATATTCCGTTTGGCAAGGTTACGCTGTTGCAGGGCGATCCGGGCGATGGAAAAAGCAAGCTAATGCTTTCCGTTGCCGCCCTGCTCTCAAAGGGCGAACCTCTGCCCTTTACCGAAACGGAAGAAAACGAGCCTGTGACTATCATCTATCAGACAACGGAAGATGACGCAGACGATACGGTAGTACCTCGCTTTAACTCTGCCGGTGGCAACGGAGAGAACCTTATCTTCATCAGGGAAGATGAAAAGTCTTTATCCTTTGGGGATAACCGTATTCGTGAAGCGATTGAGATGTACCACGCAAAACTTTTAATTCTTGACCCGATGAGTTCCTATATCGGAGAAATCTGTTCGATGAACAATGCCAACGAAACACGAGCCGAGTTTAATCATCTGATAGCGGTTGCGAAAGATACTGGCTGTGCGATTGTGATTATCGCTCATATGAACAAGATGAAAGACACCAACCCCCTTTACCGTACCAATGGTTCGATTGACATTGCGGGTGCTGCAAGAAGTATTCTTGCAATCACACGCACACCGAACAAGGAAGTACCTGCGGAAAGATATTTGGTGCAGGTAAAATCCAACCTTGCCCCGACAGGCTCTGCCATTCTGTTTGAAGTATCTGAGAAAGGTGTGGACTTCATTTCCGAAATGGAAATGACAGCAGAAGAAGCGTTCCAGTCCCTTGCCCCGAAAATTGGCAGACCCAACGATAAGGAAGTCAAGGCGAAAGCATTTCTGATGGAAATGCTGAAAGACGGAGAAATGCTTTCTTCAGATTGTGAAGAAAAACTTGAAGCCGCAGGGTTCAAGAAATCGACCATCAAAAAGGCAAAGAAGAACACAGGAGTTATTTCCCGAAAGAAAGGTTTTCTGTGGTACTGGTCTTTGCCGATGGGCGATATACCGAGAGAATAAAAACGGACTGTCTGCTGATGGGACAGTCTGATTTTATGATTGAGGTATCAAAGGAGGTCAAGGGGGAACACCCTTGCCCACGACATCTTTGCAGACGAAGTCTGAAAGTGTCATAGTGGGTTACACACATTCAAAGAATGTTGTGTAACGGCTTCGCCCTGCCGAGAAAGGAGAACGAAAATGGCTAAAAACAACAAAGCGGATATGAGTTGTGCAAGGGTTAAAAAGTACACCGCTTCCGATGTCAGCAAAGCAGAAAGACACAACGAGCGCAAAAATGAAACCTATGAAAATATGAATGTCATTGAGGAACGCATACCATTTAATGTGCATTTCAAAACACCGACTGCCCCGACCTATATGGAACAATTAAAGCAGATGGAAACTGACGGTTTGGTGTCGCTTCGTGGGTTGAGGAAAGACGCAACGATCTTCAATGAAATTGTGATTGATGTGAACACGATGTACTTCGAGCGTAACGGCGGCTACGAATACGCAAAGCAGTTTTATGAAGAAGCGTTCCATTTCATCGAAGAAAAATTCGGTGCTGAAAATGTAATATCGGCAGTAATGCACGCTGATGAAATCAATGTAGCGGCAACCGAGGAACTTGGAAAAGAGGTTTACCACTATCATCTTCACGCTATGGTTTTGCCTGTGGTGGAGAAAGAAATCCTATGGAGCAAGCGTTGCAAAGATGAAAAACTGCGAGGAACGGTTAAGGAAGTTGTTCATCAAATCAGCCATTCAAAGAAATGGAAATCGGATATTCCGCTGACCGACGAAAAAGGCAATCCGCTTCTCAGAAAGAACGGAAAACCGATGTTCCGAGCTTCATACAGTATTCTGCAAGATGAATTGTTTAACCATATGACGGAGCAAGGCTTCAAAGGCTTTCAGCGTGGCGAATACGGAAGTACAGCAGAACACCTGACTTCCCTGCAATATCAAATCAAGCAGGACAAAGAACGCTTGGAGCAGCTACAGAAGCGCATTCAGCATGAACAGATAAAATATGAGCCTGCCCGTAATGTTTCTAAAACCTATAACGAGATTGACCGTATGGGGCAGAAAACAATCACAGGTAAAATGGCAATCTCCAAAGAGGATTATTCTGAGCTTACTGCCCTTGCTAAAGAGGGCATTACCAGTCGTGCGGAAATCAGCGAATTAGAACAGAGTGCAAACTATTACCGACAGAAATATTTTGACAGTGCAAACGCACTTGAAAGAATGAAAACCAAATACGACGAACTGAAAGAAAAGTGCAGACCTTTTCTTCAAGCGTTGGAGCATTTCCCCGAAGTTGCTAAACTTTTTACCGAAAAAGTGAAGCAACTTTTTTCTTTTAAGGAAGCACAGGAACGAGCCGAAAAAGAAGCAAGGGAAAAAGAACGACAGGAGCGTATCAAGGCTCGAAGAAACAAGCGTGGTATGGAAAGATAACCTTTTCCATTATACTCACGACTTAATGACTTGTTGATATATTGAAAATCTGCGGTTGATGGGTGTTCTAATGTGAATACCCATCAATCAAAATTTTATGAAAGAGAGGAACGGACTATATGAAAGAACAGAAACATTCTTATTCACAACGCATTGGAAAGACAACATTCATCGTAAATGTAAAGCAGTCCGAAAGTGCCAAAAAGCCTTTGAATACGGTGTTTCAAGACATCTGCAAGCACGAGGTTTTGGGCGATTTCTTTACGGACAAATCGTTTAATTTAGAAAATCCACAAAAAGTATCTTGACAAACTCGACCCCGAGGGGTCAAGCTACCGCCCGAAAACAAGGTTTGCCAAGTTTCACAACCTGCCAGAGCTGATGCAGATGTTCCGTGAGGTAGCCGACATTCAGACTGCCGATATGCTGAAGCTCCCCGTGCCAAAGGTCAATTACCGCAATATCAAGGTCGCTCCGAGC
>ERZ773112.1636-NODE-1636-length-12215-cov-17.612336_pt1 | contig 12215 bp, 3 predicted proteins | sample MGYA00580566_ERZ773112 | MGnify/ENA primary metagenome ERZ773112 (study PRJEB29015, sample SAMEA2737842) | human gut metagenome | biome: human gut; feature: human-associated habitat; material: faeces | place: China | collected 2012 ... | reverse complement strand
ATGTAAAAATAATGCTCTTGGCACATATATAAAAATAATTTTGACCACCTACTTATATAGCTATGGTGTATTGCCTGATGGCTATCGGATTCCGCTTTACAGCTATAGGATATTACAAGCAATCGATAGAACTAAAGTCTCTATGACCGTCATCCCGCAACGTCCTTATACGATTTCAATCTTGCTCTTTCCCCCTGCGGGTTGCTTGACCAGTCGGATTTGCGGACTGATTTGCGAGCGTATCTGGTCGGTGTGGCTAATGACGCCCACCTTCCTGCCCTGCGCATTCTCAAGGTTGGAGAGCGCCGACATAACGAGGTCGAGAGAGGCGTGGTCGAGGTTGCCAAAACCCTCGTCGATGAAGAGGCTACCGATGCTCAGATTGTGGCTCGAGAGCGTGGCAAGTCCCAAGGCCAGCGCGAGACTGACAACGAAGGTTTCGCCGCCAGAAAGCGAACTGACGTAGCGGTGCTCGTCAAACATGTCGCGGTCGATGATCTCCAACGTGAGCGTGCCAGGCATGTTGCGGAGTTCATAGCGCGGCGAGAGCTGGCGCAACTGGGCGTTGGCGTGGCTGACCAGGAAGCCAAACGTGTAGCTCTGGGCCAGTTCGCGGAATTTCTTGCCGTCGGCACTACCCAAGAGCGCATCGAGGCGACGCCACTCTTCTGCGTTGACACGCGCCGCTTCGAGGTCTTTCAATCGACTGGCGGCCCGTTGCTCACTGTCTTCATGCTGCTTGATACAGAGGTTAAGACTGAGCACATGCGCTTTCTGCACGTCGATTTCCTGAAGGAGCGATGCCTCACTGGCCTTCAGACTTTCGCGCGTCTCGTCGCCCGTGCCAGAGGGCTGATTGGGCTTGCTGCGCAACGCCAAGAGGGCTTCACGGGCCGTTTGGAGACGTGTGCTGGCAAGCGTGAGCTGCTTTCTCGCCTCGTCGAGACGGTCGCGCAGCGCCTTCCAGTCGCAATGCTCCGAGAAGATTTTCTCAAGTTCGGCAAACTGCATCGGCGAGTGCGTGGAATTGAATTTAACAATCCACACGTCGAGGTCGGCCATTCGCTGGCTCAACTCCCCCTGTCGCGTCATGCGCGTCTGCAAAAGATTCTGCTGCGTTCCCTGCAACTGCCGCAGGCGTCCAGAAGCCTGTTCGTTCACGCCGCGTGCCAGCGATTCCTTCTGACGTGCCGCCGCGATTTCCGCCGAGAGAAGCTCCTCTTCCTTTTCTGGCGTCGTATTGTTGAAAAGCCTTGAAAGCTCGTCGCGCTTGGCTTGCAGGCGTTCCTGCATGGCCTCCTTCGCCTCCACAGCCTGCGTGTATTGCTGGCTGGCCTCATTCAAGCGGTTGTCCAGAGCCTTCACCTCTTCATGAAGGAGTTCGCAGGCACGCTGCTGCTCGTCGAGATTCTTGCATGTGTTGAGCCAGTCGTCGTGGAGCGTTGATAGGCGCAGGCGGAAGTTGTCGGGATTGTTTTTCCATTCCGAAAACCATCCAGAGAGCGTCACCATCGAGTCGAGGTCCTGGTAAAGCTCACTGCATGAGCGGTCGGACTTCGTCAGGATTTCCTCCTGCTCCTCAGCAGAAGCCGCTGCCACGCGATATTGCGTGTTGAGGTCATTGATATGGTCGCGATCTTCCGCCATCTGCGCTTCGAGAGCACTGATTTGCTCGTTAAGGCGGTTGATATGGCCCTGGTGGAAGTTAAACGTTTCCAGTTCCTTCTCCGCCTCAGAAGCCGCGCGGCGCGTGTTGTCGATAAGCAGACCTATCATGAGGCGGCGTGCATCGCGTGCCACAGAAGGCGAGCAATCGGCAAACGAATTATCGAGATAGGCATACGCATGCCACTGTTCCACATCCGCCCTCTGTCGCGCCTCACGGCTTTGGAGGTTTGAACGCTCAGAAGCCAAGCGTCCTTCGCTGGCCGCCATCTCTTCCTTCAGCTGGCCCACCAGACGCTGCATTGCGTCGAGTTGTTCTTTAGCCTCGTTAAATTCCTTTTCGAGATTATTGAGCAATTCGCCAAGTTCGCGCTCCGTCTCCGTGTGGTAAGGATGGTGCGTTGCCCCACAAACGGGACAAGCCCTGCCCTCCTTGAGCTGTTTGCGCAACTTCACGATGTTTTCACTCTGGCTGAGCGTCAGCGCCACATTGAGGCGCTTATGGGTTTCCGCGAGCACGAGAAGTTTGTTTTCGGCCGCCGCCAAATCCTTCTGTTTCTGCTTCTGCGCCGCCTCGATTCTGCTGATTTCCGCCCGCTTGTCGTCGATTTCCTCATAGCCCGAAGCAATACTTTCCCAGAGCGTCTGGGCATGCTCCAAGGCCAGCAGACGGTTGCGGTTGTCGGAGAAACGTTGCTGGAGTTTCGCGCTGTCGTGTCCCTGATTGTTTTGGCGGTGGATAAGCAGTTCGCCTTTGAGCGTGTCCATGTTCGCCTCGTTGTCGTGCTGCTTCTTCTGATAGCGCTCCGCAGAGAGCTTAATTGATGCCTGGCGCTGTTGCAGTTGAGCACATTTCTTGCGGCTTTGCTCATTGCTCCGCGTTTCGATGTTGAGCGCAGAGAGTTTGTCTTTGATGAGGTCAAACTTGTCAAACATGAGGCGGTGTACAGAGAGCGCCTGCTGATGGAGCTTGAGGGCTTCAAACGCCTTCTCGCTTTCCTCCAAGTCGGCATTCTTCTGCTTGAGCGCCGAGGTGCGTTCCTCAAAGGCCGTCTTCTTCTCAACAAGCTGCACGTCGGCCCGCTTCAGTTCGCCTTCAGCTCCGCGTATCTCTCCGTTGAGCACATGGCCCCGACTGATGGCTGGGCGGCGCATAGAGAGGCGTCCTTCGGCCTCAGAAACGCGCTCCCGCGCCTGGTCGAGGGCTTCGCCAGCTTCCCTGAGTTGGCGGCGCTCCGAAAGGATGTCGTTCGACGTGCGCTCTTCGTCGCGCTTGATTTGCTCGATGTCGGCACGCCGCATCTTGATTTCCTGGAAAAGCGGTTGCACGTCGAGCACAGAATCATAGCGCTCCAGGCGCAACTCGTCGCCACGCAGCGACATATAGGCTTTGTTGGCACCTGCATATTGCTCTTCCAGACGGGCCACCAGCGAGGTAGCCTCATCGAAGTCGGCAAACCACTGCAATTGCTGCTGCACGAGCTGCTGGCGCTCCGTGAGCGTCTTGATGGTGGCAGAAGCCAAGGAATATTCCTCCTTCTTAGCGGCGAGTTCATCGTCGCTGAGGTGGTTTTTCATGATTTCCTGCAAATTGCTCGTCAGGATTTCAACGCTTTGCTGGGCCTCGACCGTCTGCTCATGAATAGTGCGGGAGATTTGTCCGTAGATTTCAGTTCCCGTCAGTTTCTCCAGCAAGGCCGACTTCTCGCTGCGCCCGGCACGCAGGAAATTCGCAAAACTATTTTGCGCCAGCATGACGGTGCGCGTAAACTGCGTATAATCCAGTCCGATGATTTCCGGAATGCGGCGGTCGATTTCCGCCTCTGGAATGGTTTCCTTGTGGGGCGCGAGGCGTTGCAGGCTACGCACCACCTTGTCGTAGTTGTCCGTTCGTTTAAGCCGCAAAGTCCATTTCGCCTCGTAGCGTTCCCCCGCAGTGGTGGTAAACTCCACAGCGGCGAGGGCTTCGCGGCAACCGCGACGGAGAATGCCCCGCACGTCGGTTGGCGAAATGGCCTGTGCGCGGTTGGGATTTTTCTTCACGTCGTCGCCCGTGATGCGCTCCGCATTTTCAAAGCGCGGCGCGTGGTTGTAGAGCGCCAGACAAACGGCATCGAGAATGGTGGATTTGCCCGCCCCCGTGTCGCCCGTGATGGCGAAGAGCCCAGCAGAGCGCAAAGGCTCCTGCGTGAAGTCGATGACCTGTTTTCCCTCAATTGAGGTGAGGTTGCATATCGTGATTTTCTCTATTTTCATTGTTCTCCCTCCTTGATTTCAGAAACGGCCTTTTCATAGGCCGCGTTGAAGCGTTGCTGAAGCGCTTCGGGCATGTCGGTGTTGTAGCGGCTCTCAAAAACCCGCTTGGCCATGTCGATGGGCTGAATGCTGCGCAGCGTCTCAACGGAGCCAATCTTTCCCGGCTCGGAAGCGGCAGGGGGCAGTTCGCGCACCATGCGACAAAAATGAACCGCCTTGTCGGCCAACGCTTCTGTGGCCTCGTGGAGCAACGAAGGGTTGGGCTGATTTTCGAGCACACGCATTTCGAGATAGGGCCAGGTGGCGCCGTCGTCGTTTTTCTCGCGCTGCGGCAGAGCGGCAATGGCGTCGAAGAGAGCATCGGTGCTTACGGCACCGCGATTGGGGATGGAAAGCAGCGCACGCAACGGCGTATATTCCAGGCGGCTGACCTCCGTCTCGCCCGTTTCGCTGATGGTGACGAGGTTGACACCGTGGCGGTAGCCCTTTTCAGAGAACGACATCGGAAGGGCACTGCCAGCATAATACATATCAGACTTCACACCGCCAACGCGCTGGGCTTTGTGGATGTGTCCCAAGGCCGTGTAGAGCGCCCCGCAGTCAACGCGGCCCGCCTCAACGCAGTCTTGCCCGCCAACAACAAGGCGTTCGCTGTGCTCATCCTGGCAGATTTCAGCCCCGGCGGCATAGAAATGGGCGGCAACAACGGCCGGCAGCGACTTGAAAGGCGTTTTGCGATAGCGCTTGCAGAGGTTGTCGAGAAACCATGCCAGCCCCTCCGTCGTTGAAAGTCCAGAGGGATAGTCGCTGGTGCGCAGATAAGGCACGGCAAAGCAAGTGACAACGGCTTCCTGCTGCCCAAGCGGACTTAGAGGCAAGAGATAATGGTCGAAATCAACCTCTCCGGAGTCCTCCAGCCGGCGCACCATTCCGCGCACATAAACATTGTGCACCTTGAGCAGTTCGGCGGGCGCTTCGAGGCGTCCTGCCGAGTCGTGGTTGCCAGCTGTGGCCACCACCTGCAGTCCTTCAACAGCACTCGTTGCCTGAATGAGGAAATCGAAGAACTGCTTTTCGGCGCGTGCCGGTGGATTGGCGGTGTCGAAGATATCGCCAGAAATAATGAGCGCGTCGGGACGCTGCTGCCTAACTACTTCCAGAAGCCAGCTGAGAAAATGGGCGTGCTCGTCAGCGCGGTCGTGTCCATGAAATGTGTTGCCGAGATGCCAGTCGGCGGTATGTATGAGTTTCATAATGTCGCGAACTTAGATGAAACGCAAAATTACGTTTTTTTTAGGGATGTGGAAAGGATAGTTTTCTAAAAAATTGGCAGAATTTCAGTGCAACGAATGGGCGCAACAGATGGGCGCGATGGGCGGGCGCGACGGAGCAGTGAAGAATGATGCCGACGCAAGATGAACACGACATCATCGGAACAAAATCGGCAACACCCTCCATCAGCAAACGCCGCGATGATGCCCCAAAAAATACCGCCAAAGAATTTGCTGCCGTTTGCCACCCATTTTCGTCCACTTAGGCGGGCTTTCCAACCGCTTGGACAATAAACGAAAAAAGCGGGGTTGCCCACCTCTTTTATTATATGTACTTTTGTATGTGGAATTTCTCAGACATACGAATTCGTTTCGTAGCTCACAGAATGACAATTCGCCCTTGGACACTCGCTTCAAACGACGAAGCTTACCCGCCAAGGAGCAAAAGAAGAAAGAACGTATGTCACAATCTCAGACTCCAGGCAATCATGGTGGCTTGGAGAATATAGAGATAAAACACTCCCACCTGGGTCGAAGATGATCCGGGTGGGAGTTTTTTTTGTGCGAAGAAAGGGGAGGCGAAGCGGGACGGCACAGCGCTGAGGCCCGATTGAAAGTTAAGCGGGTTACTTACACGTTGTCGATTTGCGGCCGCGGGTCGTGCTGCTCGCGGCCGAAGGTAACACGACTCGCGGCCGAAGGTAGCGCTACTCGCGGCCGCAAATCGATAACTTGGTATAGGCTGGGAGATTCCCGATGCGGACTTTGAAGGGACGGATTACACGCTTTTCGCGGCGGAGGATGGGACGAAGGTTTGACCCTTGGACGGCGTAACACCGAATTACACGAATTAACGAATTGTTTGCGGCGGAGGATGGGGCGCCAGCATTGTAGCTCACTTTGCTCGCAAAGTGAGGGAGACGGATATTTGGCAAACATTGCACTATAAACGCCCTACCTAAAAGGGCAGCGGTGCCGCAACCGACATGCTACCTGATTATAAAAAAACTCGCAAGTTCTCACTTGCGAGTTTTTTTATAATCAGGTAGCATTACACCATTACTTACCGATAATCTTTTCTCCTTGACTGGTGATGTAGATGTGACCCTTGACAAGGTGTTTCACTTGTCGGCCTGTAAGGTCATAGTAGCGTATCGGACCATTCTTGTCACTCGTTTCTTTGATGACATTGTTGTTAATTCCTGTCACATCTGGAGAGAGATTGTAAGGAATGGCCAGCTGTGCGGTCAGGTTAGAACCATCAAGGGTGTGTGCTTCGACAACAATTGTGCCTTGACCACCCAAAGCATTTGTAAATAAGAGTTCTCCAGTAGGCAACAGTTTGGCAACGTCTGCCCCATTCTTGATGTGCCAGCTGATTTTGCTGATATCGGTGAATGTTGGCAATACAACAGCCAAGAGATGAAGGCTACGTTGACCATCAGAGAGCTGTGAGTTTGATTCCAAGGTAGTAAGTTTCAAACTGTTGGCAAATGTCTGAGTTGCAATGGCATCAGAAGCCGCAACAACGTTAGACCAGGACTGACGTATGATGTCGTCGGCTGTGCTTGGTGCAAAAGCCACGGCGTAGTAATATTCGTCGGCTGTGCTGGCAGTGGCATCAATGTAGTTCTGCATGTTGCCGTCAACACGGGCAATCTCCTGACAGTTTTTAGGAGTGGTACCGCGCAAAATAATGTACTCGTCAACATCAAGGCCTTCATAAGCGTTCCATAAGAGGTTTATTCCTTTGGCACACTGATTAAGAGAAAGGTGAAGCGGCGTGTGTGTTGTTGAGCTCTCACTCGTTTGAATACCATTATCGGCTACATAACGCACGCGGTAGCTATAGGCTTGGTGTGTATTGTCGCAGGTGGTGTCAATGAAGCGAATTTTGCCTGTTCCATTATTGGCAGTGCCAATCACTTCATATTGTTTTGTCAGCGCGTTCTGACGGCTCACTTCTATCGCTTTGACAGTTCCATTCATTGGCGCATTGACAAAAAGCATATAATTAGTCCCATTGGCAGACACAAATTTGATGGCGGGTTGAGGCAACGTGTTTCTATAAACGTAAGCTTCAGCTGTGTAGACTCTTCTCTCGCCGTTGACTATTGCGTCATAAACCACTTCGACGAAGCCGTCGGTGTGGAAATAGAACGTGGCAATGGAATCGCCTTCTGTGTATTGAACAGAATAATCACTTCTGTTTCCAAAATACAAATTTGCGGCTTGCAGACGACGTACAGCCTCGGGTACCTTCACCTTGAACGGAGCTTCCATATAGATGCCATCGCCGAGATGGATTGTCATATCGACGGATGGATTTACGTAAACCTGCGTGGTATAAGTGTTACCATCGGCTTTGAGTGTGACGGTTTGTGCTCCAGCTTCAGCCCAGTTGATTTTATATTTGCCGTTACCCAAATCTTCAACGGATTTCGAATGCGTGGCTTCAAGGCTGAATGACGATGCTTTGGGACCGACATATTTCACGGTGGTTGGAGTGTCGAGGTCGCTTGTGGCTTGTTCCACTTCAATGAAGTTTTTGCCGTTGATGGTCACCGTTATTGGAGTTGTCATCGGTGAGTGTTCGCCCATAAGGTCAATAGCTTGCACCTGCACTTCGTAGGTTTCGCCCTCTGTGAGAACGGAAGCTGGAATCAGCATCTGAGTAGAGCGTCGGTAATATATGCCAGAACCGATGGTCGCTTTGTCGTTCAATCCGTTCATGGGTGAGATAAGGAAAGCGTCATCCCCCGTTTGTCCTTGACGTTTTACGCTGACATTATAGCGCATTTGCTTGGCTGGAGTCTCGGCATCGTAAGCATCAGCCCAGTTGATGAAGAGACCTTGTTCCGTTTGGCGAGCAACGACGGCCGCAGGAGCCAAAGGAGCTTGATTGGTAATCTTCGTTTCCAAACCGTTTGGAAATTCGCCATTGGCCAGCGGTTGCCAATGATATTCATCTAAATTTTCAAAATAGCTTATATCAATAACCTTATAGTTAAAGCCTTCATACATCATGACAACTTGTTCAGAGAGCACAATGTCTGGGAAACCGTTGTTGTCTAAATCGACAATGCAACGAAGCCTGTCATTTTTGACGTTGATACGTACTTCCTGGTCACAAATCCATTCACTCTGCGGTCTGCCTTTAACGATGACAAATTGTTTCGCTTTGCTGTCGAAATAGTAGCCATCGACCAGGCCATCGGAATTGAAGTCGGCCACACCTGCAAGTTCTTTACCGCTAAAGATATCAGGCTTTGAATATGTGATGTCTGCTTGCGGTGTCTTGAAGGATACTTTCGTCTTCCCCATACCATCATGCCAAATGAGGTCGGGGACACCATCGCGATTCACGTCGTAGAAACCGACGATTTTAGCTCCATATAAATAGGAATCCCAGTAATTTTTATTGCTGAAATGCAGGTTGTCGCCTTGGTTGACGAGGGGTATATTACGATCGTCCAATATGTCGAAATATCCATCGTTGTTTAAATCAACGACATACTTCATTATATATCCTTCATAGTCGGCTTTTTTCTCATATTCATAGTCGCCATCACCTTCGGCCATATTGATATAGAGATTGCCCTTATTCACATTGTCGATATAAAAGTCGGGAAAACCGTCACGGTTATAGTCGAGAGGCAGATAGGTCTCAGCGTCTGCGTATTCGAAATCTGAATTGAAACTCAAACGCAGCTTTTCGTACTCACCTTTAGGATTACGCTTCAGAAATGGGCTTATTTCTAAATTTGTTTCTGTCATAATTTCTGCTGCACCATCCTGATCCATGTCTACCATGACTGTAAGAATGGACTTATCTTTCGCACTACCGCGAAATGGCAAGATGAAGGAAGACGTTGCATTGCTTTCCATGTCTTGACCATTGGCTTTGTGCATGATGACCTTGATGGGGTGTTCTCCCGCTTTTGTGAAGAAGGCATTGATTTCTCTTCCGCCAGCGTGTGTGGCCGTAATTTGTGCATTCGGCAAAATCCATTCATAGGTGGCACCAGCTTGTGGATTGAGCACACGTAATGAAAGAGTGTCTGATGTGGCATATCCTTCGCCTATCGGGGCAATGACAGGAGCGCTGACTTTGTGCACGTAAACGGCTTCATCCGACCATTCACTTCCTAAACGCCCAGCATCGATGGCTTGAACAGATACGTAGTAGGTTCCTTCTGCCAAGTTGTTGGTGTTAAGGAAAAATTGCAGATTGCGACCCATTTCGCCTTCAAGCAAGTTGCGACGCGTGCCGTCTGGCAAGGCATTTGCACACATGATGTCGTTTCCTCCAGGTGTGCTGCCGATGCGCAGTTCGTAGGTGAGGTCGCAAGCTGAAGTCTGGGCATCGTGTCCGCGCTGCCAGGTTATTTTAAGTTGGTTGCTGTTGGGCTGATAGATAAGCTGTGGACGATTCATTTTGTCGGGCCGCGTATTTACGCTGGCACCTTCAAGAGGATCACAAGTCACTTCTTCACCAATATAGGATTCTGATTTAGAATAAATTTTCTTGGGGTGAACCATTTCAGTGATGCCATCATGGTTGAAGTCGGCTAAGAAGAGCGTATAATGCGCAGGCAATGGTGTTTTGCTGAGACTCAAATTGGCAGCAATATGTATCAAGGCATTTGTGGTGTAAAGTTCGTAAAGGCCATCACCATCGTAATCGGCGCAGCTTTGTCGTACCTCATAAATGCCCTCAATATAGCTTTCCTTCTTTTTGAAATTTCCTTTGCCGTCATTGCGCAGGAATACGAAGTAGGTGGCTTTCGCACTACCATCGGGTACAAAGAGCAAGACGTCAACATCGCCATCTTTATCAAAGTCGCCGAAGAACACGTGCTGCAGATTGCCATTAGAAAATATGGTTTTGGGAGCTGAAAGACTTCCATCGGGTTGTGTGATGTAGAGATCGACCTTTTCTTGGGTAAAGTCAAGGAAGTCTGCCAAACCATCGCCATTGAAATCAGCGGAATAAATGCGGCCGTCGTGGGCACTTTTGAAAAATTCGCCTCCGCCTAAATTATAATAAATGCTTTTCTTGAAATAGAAGTCCATCAGGCCGTCGCCATTGAAATCGGCCACATACATCTCGTTGTTTTGTTCCGGTGTGAAGGACTGAGGCTTTGCGTTGCCGCTCTTCACCAGTTCAAAATCGGGCTTTCGTGATTTCACAAACATACCCTGTCCCAAACTCGTCACGTTGCCGTTACTTCCACCATTGGTGGCACTGTTCCAGCCGCCTCCCGTTGAAGCCTTGATATCGGAGATGGCACGTTGGGCAATGCGGCTGGTGTCGCTGGTAACGCTCATTCGCTCTTCCATTAAACTGCCATCAGCCTGCAGTTTGAGAACTTTAATATAATTCTCTCCAATGTATGAATCTTCAAAGCAGATGTCTGATATGATTTCTTTTTTCCCATCACCATCGAAATCTGCAGTGAGAGCCGTGTAAATAGAATGTTGTTTAGAATGGGTATATTTAGTGGTATATGGGATTCCTGTGCAAAGGTTGGTGAATCCATTACTGCCACCCATAAGTATGAGATTGCCCGCTGCGATTTGTTCTATGCGTGGAGATGATTCATTTCCGTTGCAGCCGCTGGGAAAAGATTTATGTGCGGTTGGCGAAAGGAATATAATACTCTCGGAACCATATCTCTGATTGGAAGAGTTGGGATAGTAGTTGATGGCCATGTCTATGTGTCCGTCTCCGTCAACATCATAGGCTGTTTTTTCACCAAATCGAAGTTGATATGCACCCCCTTCGCCAGGTATATAATTGCGCTTGTCGGAAAAAACAGGTAAGCCATACCCATTACCATTCTCGCGTCCCCAGCATATCGCGGCATCGTTAAGTTTGTTGTCTGGCACATGAATGTAGCAAGCAGACCATGGCACTTTGTAGGAAGAAAGCTTGTCCAGCCATTCGTTGTATGCATTACTATTGTACTCAGACATATAGTATATGCCACGCTCTACAAACAGGTGACGCACTGCAGAAATGTCACCTCCTGCGGCATCTTTACAGAGCGATTGAACACCTAAAACAGGAAATTCTTGCCCGCCATAGGTGAGTTTGGTTGGTACATGCACATCGGTAACATTAGGAACTCCCGTCACCACCCATCCCTCGGAGATGGAATTGTGGCTGTATTCATCGTCTAATTCAACATACCCTGGCCTGTCGTTGCCGCAAAGGTAGGTAAAAACAAAGCCGTTTTCGCTGTGTTTGGTTTGATTGGGTATGCTTCTACCCCCCCAATTTGCGCACAAAGCGGCAATCCGCCCATTAGCAAGGCTGAACTGAGGATTAGTGGTTTAAACCACTTGCCCTGTGTCTTTTTACTTTTGGTTGTCATATTACTTGAAAATTAGTCAGCAGCTTGATATTTAATGAGATTTAATGATGGTGGAAAAATAACTTGGGCTATTTTGTCCTGTGTTTTTTCGACTTTGTAACTTCGAAGAAGGAATGCAATAGACTACATGTCTGAGGAAGCACCTCAAAAGAATTTGATACCCTCTTATCTTCTCTACAAAAAAAGTTCAAGCTATTTGTCTTTCATATCATAGGGAAGCAAAGAACAATGACATACGCACATGCCAAAGAATATCTTAGCTAAGCGCTGCTGAAGCTTAAGCAAAGTATTTCGGCTTATCAAGACAAAGGTAATTATAAATTATTGGAAAGCTTGTGTGTTTTTTAAGAAAATGAAATCGTTTTCAAAAAAACATAGAATTGCTTCGCTCAAACGGAATGGCTTTAGAAAAGTTTTCCTGAAACACATCTGGCGGGGAAGCAGGTGTTCAATATAAGGTAATAAAGTCTGTCGGTTGGGAAATTCCCGATGCGGACTTTGAAGGGACGGATTACACGCTTTTTGCGGCGGAGGATGGGGCGAAGGTTTGGGCCTTAGACGGCGTAACACCGAATTACACGAATTGATGAATTGTTTGCGGCGGAGGATGGGGCGCCAGCATTGTAGCTCACTTTGCTCGCAA
>ERZ773112.1625-NODE-1625-length-12282-cov-4.513699_pt1 | contig 12282 bp, 10 predicted proteins | sample MGYA00580566_ERZ773112 | MGnify/ENA primary metagenome ERZ773112 (study PRJEB29015, sample SAMEA2737842) | human gut metagenome | biome: human gut; feature: human-associated habitat; material: faeces | place: China | collected 2012 ... | reverse complement strand
CACTCGCACGAAGATGAAGAATGTCGCAAGCGACTGCGCTCGGCGCGAGAATGTGTCAAGGCACATTCTTTTTAGCTTCTCTGTCTTGACATCTTTAAAAACGTCATTCAAAATAAGAATGAAAAGAAAATTTAAATCATTTAATCGAGGCTAAAAAGATATGAAAGCAGTTATTTTTGATATGGACGGTGTTCTGATCAACACAGAACCATTACACTATCGTTGCTGGAAGGAAATTTTAAAAGAGAAGAACGGAATCGATCTTGACTATGAGGTCTACCTTCCGTGTATCGGTTCTACTCGTGGATTCTTCATGGATTTGATCAATGAGAATTATGGGTCTGTTTTTGATGATGTGGATAAGATGAATGCGCTCATGAAAGAGAAAAAAGCGCAGATTACAGAGGCAGAAGGATTTCCGGAGATGCCGGGAATCAAAGAAGCATTGAAGCAGTTAAAAGACGAAGGATATCTGCTTGCAGTAGCGTCTTCCTCTCCGGCTTATGCGATCAAAGATGCATTAAAGTCTCTGGATATGGAGAAATATTTTACAGTGGTCATGAGTGGAGATTATGTAGAGCATCCAAAACCGGCACCGGATACTTTCCTTGTAACGGCAGAGAAACTGGGAATGGAGCCGGAGGACTGTCTGGTAGTAGAGGATTCGACTAACGGTGGAGGAGCTGCCAGAGCAGCCGGTATGAAATGTATCTGGTTCCACAACCCGGATTCCGGAAGGCAGGATATCCCGGATGCGGTACTGGAATTTCCGGCATGGACCAGCGAAAATGTAGAAAAAATGCTGAAAATATTAGGAAAAGAGGGAGAGTAAAGATGAGAATAAGAACAGCAGATCTGAGTGATCTGAAAGAAATTGCCCGTGTGGAGGCAGAGTGTTTCCCGGCAGCAGAAGCGGCAACAGAAGAAGAATTTGAAAAGAGACTTACTTTTTATAAAGATCATTTCTGGCTGATGTTTGAAGAAGAGAAGTTGATCGCCTTCGTGGACGGTATGGTGACGAATCAGGAAGATCTGACAGACGAAATGTATGAAAAAGCGGAAATGCATGATGAAAAAGGTGACTGGCAGATGATTTTTGGTGTAAATACGCTGCCGTCTTACCGGAAACATGGATATGCAGGAGAATTGATCAAAAGAGCGATTACAGATGCAAAAGAGCAGGGAAGAAAGGGACTTGTCCTTACCTGCAAGGACCGGTTGCTATCTTATTATGCCAGGTTTGGATTCAAAAATGAAGGTGTCTCAGAATCAGTACATGGAAACGTGGTCTGGAATCAGATGAGACTTACATTTGATGAAGGGCTGGGTGAATAATGTGAAAAAAAATAAGTTTGAAATTGATATGTGCAACGGCTCCATCATGGACAAGCTGATCTCTTTTTCACTGCCACTTATGGTTTCCGGAATTCTGCAGCTTGCGTTTAATGCAGTGGATATCATCGTGGTAGGAAGATTCTCCGGGAGTCAGGCACTTGCCGCAGTCGGCTCCACAACAGCACTGATTAATGTGTTTACGAACCTGTTTATCGGAATTTCACTTGGTGCCAATGTTCTTGCAGCCAGATTTTATGCAGCGGGCAAAGACCGGGAGATGTCGGAAACAGTACATACTTCGATCACACTTGCGCTGATCAGTGGAATTATGATGGCAGTTATCGGGGTGCTTCTTGCAAAGTGGGCACTTGAAATTATGGGAACGCCGGATGATGTGATCGGGCAGTCTGCCTTATATATGCGGATCTATTTTATGGGAATGCCATTTTTTATGTTATATAACTATGGGGCGGCCATTTTAAGGGCGATCGGTGATACAAAAAGGCCATTGATCTTCCTGATCATTTCCGGAATTGCAAATGCCGCGCTGAACATGATACTGGTTATTCTTTTTCATATGGGAGTTGCCGGGGTTGCAATTGGAACAATTATTTCACAGCTGATTTCCTGTGTGCTGGTACTGACCTGTCTGTACCGGTCGGAAGGAAGTTATCAGCTTCGTTTCTCCAAACTGAAGATCAATGGTGCCTACATGGAACAGATTTTCCAGGTGGGAGTTCCGGCGGGAATCCAGAGTACGGTCATCAATTTGTCCAATGCACTGTTGCAGTCCTCGGTTAATTCATTTGGATCGATTGCGATGGCAGGCTATACAGCAGCGAACAATATACTTGGGTTCCTTTATATGTCAGTGAATTCGATCACCCAGGCATGTATGAGTTTTACCAGTCAGAATTATGGTGTGGGTAAGCTGAAACGAATGGATAAGGTGCTGCGTGACTGTGCGATTCTGTCTATATCGATCGCGGCAGTGCTTGGTGGTCTTGCCTATAGCTTCGGACCGCAGATTCTGACAGTTTATACTTCAGATCCAAAGGTTATCAACTGCGGAATGGAAATCCTGGCGTATACATCGATCACTTATTTCCTGTGTGGGATCATGGATTTGTTTCCGGGTGCGCTTCGTGGAATGGGATATTCAGCAGTCCCGATGGTGCTTTCAGTGATCGGAACGGTGGGAACAAGAATTGTGTGGGTATTTGGAATTTTTCCGAACCACAGATCTTTATCCGTACTTTTTGTATCCTATCCGGTGTCATGGATCATTACCATTGTACTTCAGGTCGTGTGCTTCTATTTTGTGAGAAAAAGGGTACATCAGAAAGAAAAAAGATTGTTATAAACAGAACGAAATTGTGAAAATCGACAGTAGGGCATTGTGAAAAACAGACAGATTTATCTGTCTGTTTTTGTATATATATAATAAATGTGCTTGCAATAGAAAGACACATGTGCTTGTATCCGCTACAAAAACATGAACATGTAAAATGTTTGTGTATCACGGAAAATAGATTGAAAAGAGAAGAAAAATAGGGTATCCTAAGTATAGAAAAACAAAAGCAATAAAAAGTCCGCGTTAAACGGACATATGTGTCATGCGGAGGTAATGAAGATGAATGATAATAAAATGTGGGCGTTAGTAAAGGAAAAACCGGAACAGGGACTCTGGCTGAAAAGAGTACAGATTCCGGAAGTAGGACCAAATGACGTAAAGATCAAGATCCATAAAAATGCAATCTGTGGTACTGATGTACATATTTACCAGTGGAATGAATGGGCACAGCATACTATTCCGATCGGACTGACCGCAGGACATGAATATGTCGGGGAAGTTGTAGAAGTCGGTACAGGTGTACAGGGATTCAAGGTGGGCGATCTGGTATCCGGTGAAGGACATATCACTTGTGGAAAATGCAGAAACTGTCTGGAAGGGCATAAAGAGAACTGTAAAGATGCCAAAGGTGTTGGGGTAAACCGGAACGGTGCGTTTGCAGAATATCTGGTTATTCCCGCTTCAAATGTATGGCCGTGCAATCCGGCAATTGATGAAGAATTATATGCGATCTTTGATCCATTTGGAAATGCAACCCATACTGCATTATCTTACGACATGCTTGGTGAAGATGTGCTGATCACAGGTGCAGGGCCGATTGGGATCATGGCAGCGGCGATCGCAAAATTTGCAGGAGCAAGACATGTGGTAATCACGGATATGAACCAGTACCGTCTGGATCTGGCAGCAAAAATGGGTGCGACCAGATGTGTTAATCTGACACAGGAAAAACTGACGGATGTGATGCATGAGATCGGAATGACAGAAGGCTTTGATATCGGACTTGAAATGTCCGGAAGCCAGCCGGGACTTTCTGATATGATCCATAACATGAAACATGGTGGAAAGATCGCACTTCTCGGATTGCAGAGACAGGATGCAACCGTAGATCTTGAGACAGTGATCTTCAATGGGCTGAATATCCGCGGAATTTATGGAAGAAAAGTATGGGATACCTGGTACAAGATGTCTACGATGATCCAGGCGGGACTTGATATTTCACCGATCATCACACACCATTTTGATATCCGCGATTATGAAAAAGGATTTGAGGCAATGATCTCAGGACAGTCAGGAAAGGTGATCCTTGACTGGGCACATATTAACGATTAGGAAAAGCAGAAGAAGGAGAGAATAAAATGGCAAGAAAAAATGATATTTTAAGTATTTATACAAAAGAAGTAGAACAGATCAAAGCAGATGGTCTTTTCAAAGGGGAAGCACCGTTCGTATCTCCGCAGGGCGCAAAGGTTGTAATGGAAGACGGAAGAGAGCTTCTTAATATGTGTGCCAATAACTATCTTGGACTTGGGGACAATCAGAGACTGATCGATGCAGCGAAGAGAACTTATGATGAAAAAGGATATGGGGTTGCTTCTGTCAGATTTATCTGTGGAACACAGGACATCCACAAAAAACTGGAAAAGAAGATTTCCGGATTTCTGGGAACAGATGATACGATTTTATATTCTTCCTGCTTTGATGCAAATGGTGGACTTTTTGAAACAATCCTGACTGCGGAGGATGCAGTGATCAGTGATGAACTGAACCATGCTTCCATCATTGACGGAGTTCGTCTCTGTAAGGCAAAAAGATACCGCTATAAAAATAACAACATGGAAGATCTGGAAGCACAGCTTCAGGCTGCAGATGCAGCAGGAGCAAGAGTCAAACTGATCGCTACAGACGGTGTATTTTCAATGGATGGAATCATCTGTAACTTAAAAGGTGTATGTGATCTTGCTGATAAATACAACGCACTGGTTATGGTGGATGACAGCCATGCAGTTGGATTTGTAGGAGCACACGGCAGAGGAACTTCCGAATACTGTGGCGTAGAAGGAAGAGTGGATATCATTACAGGAACACTCGGAAAAGCACTCGGTGGGGCTTCCGGTGGATATACATCCGGAAGAAAAGAGATCATCGATCTGCTTCGTCAGAGAAGTCGTCCGTACCTGTTCTCCAACTCTCTTGCACCGGCAATCGCAGGAGCAAGTATTGAGATGTTCAATATGCTGGAAGAAAGCACCGAGCTTCGTGACCATCTGGAAGAAGTAACCGCATACTACCGCAAGCAGCTGGTAGAAAATGGATTTGATATCATCGAAGGAACCCATCCATGTGTACCGGTTATGCTTTATGATGAAAGACTTGCCGGAGAATATGCAAAGAAAATGATGGAAAAAGGGGTATATGTGGTTGCATTCTCTTATCCGGTTGTACCGAAAGGAAAAGCAAGAATCCGCACACAGGTATGCGCGAGCCATACAAAAGAAGATATTGATTTCATTATCAAATGTTTTAAAGAGACTAGAGAAGAGATTGGAAAATAAATTGCTACAGGATAGAAAAATGCCGGACAGTACAAAATGTTGCCCGGCATTTTGTGATGATATAACAGAGAAATTTGACTAAAAAATGTTACAGGAAAATTTTCGGAGGCGTTAAATAAAAATAAAAGAATATTTTTGGAATGTAATCATGGTAATTATGTAAACCCTGAAAAAATGGAGAGAAAAGCTTGTGGGAAAGGCAGGAATACTATAAAATAAACAGGGAACAATAAAAAGATGAATGGGGTGTCATCTGACAGAGGAGAGAAAAGATGGAACAAAAAATATACAATGAATATGTGGAAATTTTAAAGGAAGAGTTGCTTCCGGCGATGGGATGTACAGAGCCGATTGCAGTAGCTTACGCGGCAGCAGTTGCAGTTCAGGCTCTTGGGGAAAAACCGGAATCTGTAGAAGTAAATGTCAGTGCAAATATTATTAAGAATGTAAAAAGTGTCGTTGTACCGTGCACAGGAGGACTTCGCGGAATCGGTGCAGCAGTCTGTGCAGGGATTGTAGCCGGATGTCCGGAAAAAGAACTGGAAATTCTGGAAGAGATCACAGGGGAACAGAAAGTAGAAATGAAAAAGATGCTGGATACCATGCCGATGACAATCCGGGAATCCGATAAAGAATATATTTTCGACATCCAGATCAAGGCATGTGCAGGCGGACACAGCGGATACGTAGAGATCGCAGGTTTTCACACCAATGTGATCTGTGTAAAGAAAGATGATGAGATCATCAGAGAAAAAGCATATGAAGAGCAGGGATCCAGCTGTGCGACGGACCGTTCTCTTCTGACTGTGGAGAAGATCATTGAATTCGCAGACTGCGTAGACGTTGCAGACGTAGAGGAAGTTCTGCAGAGACAGATTGATTATAACTGGGCAATTGCCGAAGAGGGCATGACAGGAAACTGGGGAGCTGCCATTGGAAAGACTTTGATGGAAGCATATGGAAACAGTGTACATAACCGTGCGAAAGCGATGGCAGCGGCCGGATCGGATGCAAGAATGAACGGATGTGAACTTCCGGTTGTCATCAATTCGGGAAGCGGTAACCAGGGAATGACAACTTCTCTTCCGGTGATCGTCTATGCAAAAGAGCTAAATGTCTCAAAAGAGATGATGCTCCGCGCGCTGGTTGTGTCAAATCTGATCACAATCCATATGAAGACAGGAATCGGAAGACTGTCTGCATATTGTGGCGCGATCAGTGCAGGATGTGGTGCAGGTGCAGGAATCTGTTATCTGTATGGCGGACGTGCATATGAGATTTCTCATGTAATTGTAAATGCAGTTGCCATTAACTCAGGTGTTGTGTGTGATGGAGCGAAGGCAAGCTGCGCGGCAAAAATCGCATCAGCTGTAGAAGCAGGGCTTCTGGGACTTCAGATGCAGAAAAATGGAAAGCAGTTCTATGGCGGAGACGGACTTGTAGAAAAAGGTGTAGAAAACACGATCCGTAATATTGGAGAGCTTGCAAAGAAGGGAATGCGTGAGACGGATAAAACGATCATCCAGATCATGACAAGATAAGAAAAAGAGAAAAGAACTGGTAGAAGAGGCACTTGCATTTACCGGACTTAAGAAAAATATGACTAATATTGAAAAAATAAAACATCTGCGGTATGCATATCGCAGATGTTTTATTTTTGAACGTTAGCTATTTATACTTTTTATTTTTGAATATACTTCTTCAACAACAAAAGCGTATTCTTTACCCCATCCATATGGGATCTTTCATAGTTATGTGATGCATACACCCCAGGACCAACCAGACCATGGCGGATATCATATCCTGCCCGAAGAGTTGCCTCTACATCAGAACCGTAATGCGGATACACATCGATCGCATAATCCAATCCTTCTTCTTTTGCAGTTTCGGCAAGAGCGGATGTTACGTCGTAGTTGTAAGGACCGCCGGAATCTTTTGCGCAAATAGATACCATGCGTTCGGTACATCCGAGATCGGATCCGACGCAGCCCATGTCAACAGAAATCATCTCTGTTGTATCTTCGGCAACAAAACTTCCGCCGTGTCCGACTTCTTCATATACAGTGAAAAGAAGAGAAACTTTGCGGGAAAGCGCAATAGATTCATCTTTTACGCATTTTGCCAGACCGAGAAGGATGGCGGCAGAAAGCTTGTCATCTAAGAAACGGCTTTTGATATAACCGCTCGGTGTGATCTGGGTACGCGGGTCCATGGCGATGATATCTCCAGGCTGTACGCCAAGTGAAAGAGTTCCTTCTTTAGTGTCCACATTTTCATCCAGAAGGATTTCCATATTTTCTTCTTTTGTCTCAACAGCAGAATCTGCAACATGAACAGAAGGTTCAGTATTTAGTACTACACCGGTATAAACGCGTCCGTCGCGTGTGTGGATCGTGCAGTTTTCCCCATCAGCGGTACTCCACTGGTGTCCACCGAGAGTAGTCGGACGCAGTCTTCCATTTGCTTTGACAGAACGCACCATGGCACCGAGGGTATCAACGTGTGCTGCAAGTACCAGCGGATTCCCCTCTCCGCCGATCGTTACGAATACGTTGCCTTTGTTAGAAAGCTGTGGTTCATATCCCATATCTGATAAAGTCTTCATCAGGTATGCAGCCACATCTTTGGTATAACCGGATGGGCTTGGAATAGAAGTTAAAGCTTTCAGTTCGTTTCCGATAAATTCAAGATAATTTTGCATAGAAAATTCCCCCAAAAAATTTATAGTATATATCATAATAGTTTAATGGAAGAGGATGGAAAATGCAATATACATTGAAGGATAATTTAAAAAGGTTATAATAATTGATGAAAAAATAGATTCATGATTTATTAAAAAAGAATCAAATATTGCTTCCGATATATTTGCTGGTGAATTAACCGTATCAGGAGTATAATAGACTTAAAATATTATAGGAGGACAAGTTTAATTATGGGGGAAACATCAAACGCTAATCTACTGACAACGGGATCTATTCCGAAAAAGATTATTATGTTTGCGATTCCGCTTCTATGGGGGAATTTATTCCAGCAGTTGTATAATGTGGCGGATTCGCTGATCGTGGGAAATTTTCTTGGGAATAATGCACTTGCAGCTGTCAGCTCATCAGGGAATCTGATATTCCTGATGGTAGGATTTTTTGGGGGAATTGGCGTGGGAGCCGGTGTTGTCATTGCGAGGTATTTTGGAGCCGGAGAATATGAAAAGCTGAAAAAAGCAATCCATACGGCACTGGCATTTGGTGGCGTATGTGGAATTTTTCTTACGGTTGCCGCGTTGATCCTTGCACCGCAGATTTTAAAACTGATTGGTACGCCGGAAGAGGTACTGCCGAAATCACTGGTTTATTTCAGGGTGTATTTTGCAGGTTCACTTGGATTTGTAATTTATAACTTTGGAATGGGGATTTTGCAGTCACTTGGTGACAGTAAGAGTCCGGTCATCTATTTGATCATTTCAGCGTGTCTGAATGTGATTCTGGATCTGGTGCTGATCGGAGGTTTAGGATTTGGTGTAGGTGCAGCAGCTTTTGCAACGATTGTTTCACAGATATTAAGTGCGGTTCTGTGTATCAGAAAACTGCGTAGGGAACCAGAGGCGTTCCGGTTATCTTTTCGTGAACTTCGGATGAATGGGAATATGCTGCGGCTGATCGTGGTAAACGGAATACCGGCAGGAATCCAGAATTCCATTATTGCGGTTGCAAATGTATTTGTACAGTCGAATATTAATCAGTTTGGGGCTCTGGCAATGGCCGGGTGTGGGTCATATTCCAAAATTGAAGGATTTGGATTTATTCCGGTTACCTGCTTCTCACAGGCACTCACGACGTTTATTGGACAGAATCTGGGAGCAAAAGAGTATGACCGGGCAAAAAAAGGGGCATTGTTTGGAACCATTTGTGGAATCGGGATAGCAGAAGTGATCGGAATAGCAGTTTTTTTCTTTTCACCATACCTGATCGCTGCGTTTGGAGGAGATCAAAAAGCAATTGAATATGGAATTGCAGAGGCACATACGATCGCTCTTTTCTATTGTCTGCTTGCGTTTTCGCATTGTATGGCAGCAATTCAGAGAGGGGCGGGAAGAAGTATTGTTCCGATGTTTGTTATGATGCTTGTATGGTGCGGAGTCCGGGTAACCTATATTAGTATTGTTATCAGGATTATTCCGGTGATCAATGTAATCTACTGGGCATATCCACTTACCTGGTTTATCAGTTCGGTGATATTTTTGATTCTGTTTCTTAAGACAGACTGGATTCACGGATTAGAGAAACAGTGACAGGGCGCATAAAAAAGAAAGCTATACACTACTTATGTAGTGTGCGGCTTTCTTTTTTTGTATTTTTTCCTGAAATTACAGGGAAAGGGAATGAAGTTCCGTAAAAAATGAAGGATAAGATACATCTACACACTGACCATCCTGGATTTCAGTATTTCCCTCGGCGGCAAGGGCTGCGATGGAAAAGGCCATTGCGATCCGGTGATCCAGATAACTGTTGATCTGTCCTCCATGAACCGGATTACCGCCACGGATGATCATGCCGTCGTCGGTTGGTGTTACATCAACGCCCATGGCAAGAAGTCCTTCTGTAGTTGTTTTGATACGGTCAGTCTCTTTGACCTTCAATTCGGCAGCATCCCTGATGATCGTAGTTCCCTCGGCGAAAGCAGCCATCACTGCAATCATCGGAATCTCATCGATCAGTGTAGGGATGATTGCACCTTCTACGGTGGTTCCGTGAAGAGTGCTTGTACGTACAAGAAGATCGGCAGTTGGTTCACCACTGTCACAATTTTCGTTTAGATAGGTAATGTCTGCCCCCATTGCCCTGCATATTTCAAGGATTCCGGCACGGGTCGGGTTAGTACCTACATTCTTTATCAGAAGTTCAGAACCTGGAACCAGAAGGGCAGCAGCGATGAAGTAAGCAGCAGAAGAAATATCTCCGGGAACCAGGATCTTCTGTCCGTATAATTCCTCACATGGGAGAATAGATGCAGTTGCACTGCCATCAGAATGTATTTCTGTCTGTACGTTGGCACCGAAGCCATTCAGCATCAGTTCTGTATGATTACGGGAAAGTACAGGTTCTGTAACCAGGGTTAATCCGTCTGCATAAAGTCCTGCCAGGAGTACGGAAGATTTAACCTGAGCAGAAGCTACTTTTGAGTGATAGTGGATTGCGTGCAGGGATGGATTCTGACCGGCAGGAAGCAGGCTGTTGATCAAAAGTGGTGCGCACCCGTTCCCATTCTGGCTTAAAATATCAGCGCCCATCATCCCAAGAGGCTCCATGATCCTCTTCATCGGGCGGGAGTTCAGAGAAGCATCGCCGGAAAGAGTGGTGGCAAACGGCTGACCGGAAAGAATACCGGAAATCAGTCTTGTGGTGGTTCCGCTGTTCCCCACATCTAAAAAAGAAGAAGGTTCGGAAAGTCCGTGAAGACCTTTGCCGTGAACCAGGATACGGTCAGGTGTGTCTTCGATATTGATTCCCATGGCACGAAAGCAGCCGATGGTAGAGAGGCAGTCGGCACCGTGAAGAAAATGTGTGATCTCAGTAGTTCCTTTTGCCAGTGCACCGAACATAATAGAACGGTGGGAGATGGATTTATCGCCCGGCACGGTGATCTCACCGCGCAGCGGCGCGCAGGAATTGATTTGCATGGAAGTATACTCCTTCTTGTCGGATAACGGGTGAAAACGGCGGATATCGGAAGACAGGTTCAGTCGACCTTGTAGCTGCCGAGAACCTTGATATAGGGAAGCTCCTCATGGAGCTGATAGAGCAGGCTGCGCACGGCGTGGTCGCTGATGTTGCCGGTGAAGTCGACGTAGAACACGTAGCACCACGGGCTGTCCTTGAGCGGACGGGAGTGGATCTCGGTCATGTCGATGCCGTAATGCGCGATGATGTCCAGCACGGTTATCAGCGTGCCCGCGGCGTTCGGAATATGGAACGCGATCTCGATGCGGTTGTCCTCGGGCAGGCAGGTGGGCGTGCGGCTGACCGCGATGAAGCGCGTCTCGTTGTGCTTCATGTCGTTGATGCCCTCGGCGAGGATGGACAGGCCGTACCGCTCGGCGGCCTCGCGCGAGCAGATGGCCGCAAGGCTCACGTCGCCCTGGTCGCGCACGTTCTGCGCAGCGATAGCCGTGTTCGCGGCCTCGATGGCGGTGAAGCCGTGCGCGGAAATGAAGGCGGAGCATTGCGGCAGGGCATGGGGATGCGAGCAGACGCTCCGGATGTCCGCCATGGTCGCGCCCGGAACGGCCGCGAGACAGTGGGAGATTTTTTTGATGTACGAGCGGTTGATGGACAGGTCGTAGTCGAGCAGCAGGTCATAGACCGCGCTGACCGTGCCGGCGGTCGTATTTTCGACCGGAACGACGCCGACATCCGCTTTGCCGTCGCGCACCGACTGGAAGACCTCCTCCCAGGTCGGGACGTTGACCGGCTCGCACTCGGGGAAGAGCGCGCGGGCGGCAAGCTCCTGATATGCGCCCGGAACGCCCTGATAGAACACGGTTTTCGGCTTCAGCATCTCGCTCGACGGGTGGAACGGGAACCTTTCTGGGTTCAGACGCAGGATCTCGCTGTACTGATACTCGCGGCTCGCGCGGATCATGCTCTGGAGCAGGGCGATGTACTTGAGGCGGACCTCCTCCTCCATGCCGGCGGAGCGCTGTTCGATGATCTCGGCCTCGCGGTCGGGCTTGTAGATCTTGTCGTCTGACTGCGCCTTGGTCTCTGCGACCTCGTGGGCGAGCGACATGCGCAGCAGGAACAGCTCGCGGATAGCGGAGTCGACCGAGTTGATGTCCTTGCGGATGGATGCAAGCTCACGCATAGCCGTTCGCCTCCCTCAGAAGATCCGCCAGAGCGACCGCACACGCGGCCTCGATGACCGGCGCGGCGCGCGTGACGATGCAGGGGTCGTGGCGGCCGTGGATGGACAGCGGCTCGACCTTTCCGGTGCGGAGGTTGAGCGTGTCCTGCGCCATGCCGATGGACGGGGTGGGCTTGATGC
>ERZ773112.1623-NODE-1623-length-12301-cov-4.812020_pt1 | contig 12301 bp, 16 predicted proteins | sample MGYA00580566_ERZ773112 | MGnify/ENA primary metagenome ERZ773112 (study PRJEB29015, sample SAMEA2737842) | human gut metagenome | biome: human gut; feature: human-associated habitat; material: faeces | place: China | collected 2012 ... | reverse complement strand
TGTTCAACGGTTGTCCACGAAGCTGGACACCAAGAACCATCTTCCCTTTGACGTTCTACCCTTTGAGCCATCCGTTGAATATGGAGATATTTTCCATCACGGCATATATCAGTAGTCTTTAACGCGGTTAATTCTCCAAGGCGCACGCCTGTTTGAAAGGCTAATGGAATTGCTAACGCTGGACTATGATTGTTTTCATAGAAATCGTTCCATGCTTCTGCTTCAATCAGAGGACGTTCCGAGGTTAAAAAAACCTGTGTAGCGTCTTCCGGCTTCTTAACTTTGCGAAACAGCTTTCCATCAATTTTAAATTCATTGTATGGATTTTTTGAAAGTATTTCGCGGTCAACAGCGTATTCAAGAGTATGGCGGATAATCAAAGCCATGTTGTAATATTGCTTCTTAGTGAAAGAATGCTTCTTGATTTTGGTTAGTGCCCATTCCTTCAAACTAGCCTTTGTAAATTGAAGTATATTTTCATCAATGATTGGATCATCTAAATAGTAGGCGTGCCAATCGTTATCTATCCGCCGGATATAACTAGAGGCAGTAGTTTCTAACGCCTTATATTGTAACCAGAGAGGGTACAGCTGCCGCAATGTACATAGGCTATTTAAACGCTGTGTTTCTGCCTCATGGCGTTGAGCCTCAAGGTAAAAGTCGATGATTTTTCGTTCTAATTTTTCCTGGGTAGAAGCAGAAATAGACCTTCTCCCCTTCGGTTTTGATGGGTCAGGAAGATAGGTAACATATGCTCCGCGTTTATTCTTCCAGATATGATAGAAATTTTCAAGGTGCTGAGTTAAGATTGCTTTCTCTGTTTTTTTCATTTCGATATATTCGGAAAGCTCTCCTGTATCTATATCCATTATATCATAATTTGACAAAAAAGACCAGAGAGAAGCATTTTTGTTTGAATCTTTGTTGTTAAAGTTGCACAAAAAAAGTACCATCCTTTCCAGATGATACAGCTTGCGGCATTTTATAATTAACAGGAATAAGTAAGAAATTAAAATGAAAATAGCATATAATATATATTTGTTTAGGAATTTAGTTTAGTGATAAGCAAGTTGTATCTCTTGTTAATCTACTTGATAAGTGATTGGAATACGTAACCCTTTATCAGTCATGATTGCAGGCAACGTATGATTTTTTATTTCTTTGAAAATCTGCAAAATATCAACGCCCCGTACATGAGCAAGTTCTTGAGGCGTAAAGTACAATGTCACAGCATTCATAAATTACTTCCTTTCTTCAAATGGATGTTCTTGGGGAGAACAATCTATAAAATCATTTACCCGGTGGAAATATTCTTCTACCGAATAATCTTTGTATTTCCCAATATCATAATAGTGGCGGATGTTATTGATTCTGGCTAGTAGGGCATCCCATGAATCGGGTTCATCGTGTTGGATATTTGGATATTGGTCTTCTAAAGGTATATTTGAAATGATATAGACTGTCTCATGTAGACAAACGCGGTTGGCATAGCGGCAGTTTAGAGTAAGAGGCTGTCCATCACATAGAGCGAGCAGGAGCGAAAAGGGGAGATGAGAACGATACTCATCTAGGAGCAGTACACGCGTGCGAGCGGTATCATATTTATCCCAGATTCCATTACCCTTATAGTCCACAACAGAATATATTTCGCTGGCATCGTGATTTGCATATACGTAGGAGGTCTTCCCGGCTCTCGTTTTACCATAGATATACCATACGGTCATATGGCGATATTCTTTGCCCTGTTCCTCCCAGTAGGCTTGCCGATACTGTTCGATTGCTGGAATACGTAACGCCATCGCTGGAATCAACTCTGTAATCTCCAGGTTAGAAGCTCCATCTTTAACGAGAGCGATCATCAATTCAATATCGGTTCGTCTGCCCTGCTTTTCTTCGTCTTCAGAAGGACATTTTCCACTTTCGAAAAACGTTTCAATATGATTCGTAGCCTTCTTTTCAGAATCGAGGTATTTTCCTTCTTTTCGGATATAGTCTCTGTTTTGCTGGCTGCTTGAGTTACGAATCGTTTCGATATGGGCGTTTCCAAAAGCCTTGCTTATTATTTTGATTGACTGGGGGTTTTTGAAATAGCAGTACAGGTGGAAATGATAGGTTCCTTCTTCTCCAGTTTCAAAACAGAAGCAATAATATTCGGTTTTCCAGCGGTTCATCGTTTCTTTTATTTTCTCACTAGTAAATCCTTTTTCGATAGGATTGTTACAAGTTACTTGCATCCTTCGGGTGCGTGTAGGCATTTTATACACCTTCTTTGCTTTGATATTTATATAAACACATAGGTGCCCTAAAGTTAATACTGCCCCTTTAGGGCTGTCAGGGCTTGCTTGCCATGCTTCCGCATGGCAGCGCCCTGACAATCGGTGTCTATCGGTTGACTGCTTTCAATAAATCTTTTCGCATAGCTTCTTTGTTACGCGGGAAGGGAACTCTGATTTTAGTTAGATTTGCATCATTCACAGTACAATATCCAACTCCCGTTTGACAAGCAGAAATCTCATCTTTGTAGGCTGGCATAAGCATATTTACAGTTTCTTTCGAAGGTGCTTGAAGAAGCACTTTGTGAGAAAAACTTTCCCTAGCTCCGAAGGCAAAAAGCTCATTGAGGGGCTTTTGAGCCGATACAATGATATGAATTTTTTTGGCACGGCTCAGATTTAGAAGTCTAGCCATTTTGGAAAGAATTTCTTTCTGCTCTTTAGAAGCAAATGAAATGACCCAGGAAGGGTATTCATCAATGTATAGCACTAAAGGGGTTAATGAATTGTAATCGTCATTTGTTTCTAATCTCTTTTCAAAAACATTGTAAAATTCAAAGAAGCCATCCGTTGTTTTATCATAACTGTAAAAATGTTTTGCACCGTACAGATAGGAAAAATCTATATTTTTATAGTCCAGAACATATATTTGACACTGAGGAAGATGGAGCGCCGTTTTTGAAAGGATTGATTGCGCTAAAGTCGTCTTACCAGAACCGGATGGACCTGATAGCAAAATCCTAAGTCCATCGCCTCTCATGTCCCATTTTTCCCATTTGATAACACCTGCTTCAAAAAACTTCTCATTAACGAAAGGGCAGATTATAGACGAATCATTCATCATAATCGCTGTCATTTAAGGTCTTATCCGCCTGCCCCCTTGCTAAGAGGTCGTTCATAGCTTGCTGATAGGCAAGCTGCTGCACGTATGTTTGGTCAAAATCCAACACGAGAGTCAATGCAATGTATGTAGCCATATCTTCAACTTTTTCAACAAATAAATGGTCATTTTGTCCCGCCGACATAAAAGGAACCAAACCACCGGTTCGGATTTTCTGGTCGAACAATCCTTGTATGACAGAACTAATCAGCTTAGTATCAAGTTGTTCTGAAACGCTCTTTGGAAGAGCATACCTCAAATAAATAATTCCATTTATAACATATGCATCCATCCTCTCGTTTCCCATATCTTCCGGGCGTAAAGGTCGGTTTAGGGATGTCAAATCTGGAAAATTTGGCATTGTACAAATCTGACTATAGATGAAGTTACCAATTCGCTTATAGCATCCTTTCGCGAAGCGTTGACGCTGCACATCGGACTCAGACTGCTGCTTTTGCATAGCTTTACGTTGTGCTTCCTTGCGCTCGTTATGACGCATGAATAAGAAGCTGCCTCCTGCGGTTGCAGCAGCGATAGAAGGGAAATGCTGATTCACAAACTGGGAAATCGCGTTAAATAATACGTCCAGCGCTCTCAGAAGTAAGATAAATACAAGAGAGAGTGCTATCATGCCAAATACGATTGCAGCAACTTTCTTGGGGATTCCTTCGGAACGGGCTGTTTCCAGCCCGCCCTGTAAGGTTTCCTTGATATGGGTTACGAAATCTTTAAAAGACTTTTTTTCCATCAGAACCTCCTATTCGTTTACTTTGTCATTGCCTTTTCATTATTAAGAACTTCCTCGGCAAAATCGTATTGAATGCGGATAGTTCCATCCCTCAAGATACGTTTCGTTCCCCAGAAGCAATAAACTTTTCCTTTTTCAACATTTTCGAACACCTGTTTGGTAATTTTTTCTTCTAAAACATCTGCATCGTCATTCTGAGATACCGTTACCCTGTAACTTGTACCGGATTTCCCATCAATTTCATAGGGAATTGCTTTTTTATTAAGAATTTTGTATATAGCTGAGAGTCTTGGAGAAGCCATTTCGTCCTTTCTGCGGTAATCAGGTACCGCGCCGTATAAATAGAATCTGATTTGTAAATCCTCCTTTTGTGCCTCTAATGCCTAGGATTTTAGAAGCATAAGGTTTTATCTTCTGGGAGGTAGGATCGCCCTAGTCTCCCAGAGGTACATTTAGCATTCCCTTTCCATAACCGGGCAGAATAGGTAAGGAATAAACGCAAGTTCAAGTTCTTCCGAACGCGCTAAGAGCTTTTTGTAGGAATCCAGTGACTCCAACAAGGAAGTTTTCAGGTTTTCCTCTGAGGTGCTTTCTGCGGTTCGTTCAAGTTCTTTAATGATAACACGCATATCATCCTCAACTAGAATGAACAGAGAGCGTACATAGCATGACGTGAGGCGCTCGTCGGTGTTTTTCACAATTTCAAGAGTCTTTTCCAGACGTTCCACATCCTTCAGGAAAGTTGGGTACTTGACCTCAGCGAAAGTGAAGAGGTTCGCCGCGTTCATCCACTCGATTGACAACATATATATGACCTCCTTTCTAAGTCCGCGAAACTTTGATTGCATCGATGCTTGATTTAATGATAGCTCATAAATCCGGTTAAAAATTTCGGATTAAGCAAAAAAATCATTTTTTTGTTTCCCCTCCATTATTCTGTTGTGACAATGGAGGGGAAAGTTGTCTAAAACCTAGTGAAGCGATTGTTTATTCTTTCTTGCCTAATAATAAATAATCGATAGAGCACATATAAAGGTAGCTGCAAGCAATTAAAAAATCAGGCGTCATAGTGGTGTGACCATTTTCATACTTTGACAAAGTGGATGGTCTAATAAAGAGACCATATGCCTCAAATCTGTTACAAACCTGAGCAAGAGACCATTTTTTCTCTTTACGTAAGGCTTTAATGCGTGAGCATACTTCGCAAGGATTGTAATGTTTACTGTTATTATTCATGTTTTCATCCTTTCTATCGTGTGCGCACACAATTTCAAAAATTTATTTCACAATCATTGTGATGCCATAATCTTACACAAAATTAGGGAGAAGTTGTATTGTAGAATAAATGTTTGACTTTATAAGGGAAAAAAATTACAATAAACAACAAATCTATATATGGAGAGTAAATCATGAACAATAGAACGGCAAAGAACAAATTAGAAGAAATAGCAAACTCATTAGATGAACTTTTAGAGAGCGAAAAATGGACAGAGGACGAAACAGATGAGATATATCATGTCTGCTTAAAGTTAATATCGCTTTGCAGCGAGGACAAAAAACTAAAGTATAAAGAAAAAAAGAGTGAAGAAAAAAGGAAAAAAGCAGAAGATAAACTTATTAATAGATGTAAAGAAAAAATAGAGAACCTTGAAAAAACATGTAAAAAAAATAAAAACGAAGAAGAGAAGGAAAAAATAGAAACGGACTGTAAATTTTATAATGCGATTATAGAAACAATAAAGTTACCTGAAAATGAAAGTATATGGGAACTTGAAAAATTTTTCAAAAGAAAAAATAATCTTAAAATTTATTTTGAAGAAGGAAAAAATCCAGGAGCAGCGCTAAGTGATATTTTAAAAAAATTGGACATTAAGAAAAAACAGCTTTTTGAGTATAGTGTAGAAATATTGAATGATTGTGAAAAAGAACATAAAACCAAAATTGCAAAACATTATGACGGGATGGAAGATTCTCTTGAGATAGATATGAATAATTTATTTTATGATAACTTTAAAGCACCATACGAACAAGATATACATAAAGAACTTTGGAAAATAATGTTAGAAGCATTAAAAAAATGCGCAGAAGAGAGCGGACTTATTGAAATAAATATGCCATCTGACCCAGAAGAGTATTTTACGTATCTTTGCAAGATTTATTATTGTATGGAGTGTACGGAGTGGTTGAAAAAGATAGGAATGTTACTCGAAAGTGAAAAGTACATCAATGGAGATGTTAAAGATATTTGCAATGGCAACTAATTCGCTAGCGGAAATATGGGCTAAATCTTTTTCATATTTTGAATAATTTTGTTTGGTGGTGTTGCATCCAAGAAGCTGCATCTGACGAACCATATAAGCCTGTGTATAGGAATGTTCAAGACGTAACTTTTTAATATTACTGCCTAATGAAATTGCGTTATCGGATTTTACTTTAGAATCGGTAGCCACGTAGCACCTCCAAATACTTGATTGAGTGCATTATAAAATGTTCAGTCAAATATTTGGTCGCAATATTGCGACTTTGTGCTTGATTATTACATGGCACTATGGTATAGTAAGAAATGTAAAGAAATGCAAGATTTTTGCACACTATCAATTATAAAATATGAGGGGGGATATATAAAATGAAGAAAAGAACATTAGCATTAGCAGCTTTAACAGCAGCTATGACACTTGGAATGAGTTTAACATCTTTCGCAGCAGAGGAGCCGACCTGGATTGTCCCTAAAGGATTATCTGCCGGTGAGTACAATAGTATGTACGGAACAGACACATGGTGGAGGGCTGAAGCAGTAGCTGATTGTAGAGCATGGGCAGAGGCAAACAAGGGAGATATTGTTGGCATCCAGGACGAGATGGCTAGATATACAGCTATCGTAAACAAGGTTTGCGGATTCCTTACCTATGATATTAGTTACAAAGACCCGCACATTGCTTATACAATTAGAGATGGTAAGGGTGTCTGCGGTGATTACACAGCCCTAACATTAGCATTATGTGAAAAGTGCAATATCAAAGCCGAGCTTTCTACTGGCGCTCTTAATGGAGTGGAGCATGATATGTTGAAAGTAACTATTAACGGGGCAGAGTATTACAGTGATCCTACCAACTATGACTCTGGTGTTGTAGGAGTTTTAGGCATGACTCCTGGTTACGTCGAGTTTTCTTGTGGTGGTGGGCTAGTCTTAGCTAACGGAAGTACAGGCTCAGCTACGTCAGCTAATAGCGATTCTATCGTATCTATGGAAGCGCGTAAAACTGGTATGTCTCCTGTCGTTAATAAATGGGGAACTTATTATATAACATTAGACGATAAAGCTAAATGTGATGCACTAGCTGAGTCGGGAGATATTCAGGGTATGTACGCCATTCTTGATAAGTACAACATACCGCATTATTAAACAGTTGTTTTATAGGAGATTTTAATGATCAGAATATACAAAAGAATTGCGTCACTCTTCTTGAGTGTATTGTTAATACTGAGTATACCATTACAGGCTTTAGTAGATTCTCCAAGCTTTAGTATAGCACATAACTAATAATTTTTATTGGAAAAACTCCTCTGTTATTGGCAGAGGAGTTTGTTTTTGTACTCTATTTTATATCATCTTCATCATCATTTTTATCGTCAAGCAGCCATCCTTTATCAAGAGGAGTATTCAGCGAAACGAAAGTCTGCGCTAAAGGAACCGGATCATTTTCATCGATAGGCTCGATTCTTACAGTAGTAAGCACCAAGGAACGATTATCCCAATAATTGGGAATTACGTGTGTACATGGAAAATCTTCACATTCTATAAGACAATAGTTGCTATGTTGCATAACATCAATAAGAAAACGTGAGTTAAAGTCTTCGTCTTTAAGGCTTAACATTTCAGAAACTTCTTTTGATAATAACATAATTACCTCCAATTTATAAAATTTAACTTAGATACATGGGATTCGCGAATCCTCAAAAGCAATCAATTGCTTTATGTGTATATTTTACATCAAAAAAATATTTGCGTTTTTCTGATTTGGAAATTTAAGAAAGTAATTAAGCCAGAAAGGGATAGCAGACCTTTCTGGCTTATTCCATTTTTGATATATTCTTATACTTAAAATCCAGCCTATCAAGGGCAAGCGTTGTGCCAAAGGCACCCTTGACAGTCTTCATCGAATATGCTATTTTATGTGGGGTTGAGTAGGGGGTTGAATACAGAAGAGCAGTCCTAAAACCTCCTATAAATAATATGTTTTTTAAGTAAAGGTTGGGTTCGAGTCCCGTCTCGCGCTCTTTTTTATTATTGCGGAAGCTTTGATTCATCAGGGTTTCCGCTTTTTTGCATTTTCATTTTTATGTAGACAGTTGTAGACACCTGAAGACAATATATACGCTTACAGACTGTTTAAAAGCAATTTGTTGGAATAAATGTATCGTAGAATAAAAGGAGGAAACCAAATGAGCAAAGTATTAATTCTAAACGGAAGTCCACGTGTAAACGGCAACACATCCATTGCCATCCGGGAAATGGAGAATGTATTTCGAAATAGTGGGGTAGAGGTAACAACCATACAGATTGGAAATAAAGATATCCGGGGCTGTATTGCCTGTAACCAGTGTAGCGAAATTGGAAAATGTGTGTTTGATGATATCGTAAATGAGCTGGCACCTCTCTTTGAGGCGGCGGATGGCCTGGTGATTGCCAGTCCGGTCTACTATGCATCGGCTAATGCGACGCTGATTGCCTGTCTTGACCGCTTGTTTTACAGCACGTCCTTTGATAAGAGCATGAAGGTGGGTGCCAGTGTAGTCTGTGCACGCAGAGGCGGCTGCTCAGCGACTTTTGATGAATTGAACAAATTTTTTACCATCAGCAATATGCCGATCGCATCCAGCAGATACTGGAACAGTATTCACGGCTGTGAGAAAGGGGAGGCAGAGATGGATGAGGAAGGCAAGCAGACGATGCGGATGCTTGCAAAGAATATGACATTTCTTATGAAGTCCATCGAGCTTGGCAAGAAAGAATATGGTCTTCCGGAACAGGAGGAGCGGACGGCGACGAATTTTATTCGGTAAGTTTAAGGGAATCAGAGCATTTTTGATAATGTAGTCCATGCGCCGGCTGGATGGAGATACGATTTCGAAAATGAGATCGGGAGCGCCGGAACAGCCGCGGTCGATCAATTTATTCGGATCACAGATAAGAGAGATATCAGGCTCAACCCAATCTTTATCATCCGCATCCAGATTGACAGCGAAAGGAGGCGGATAAACGCGGCATTCTCCGCCGTTGGACTCGATATAATTTCCAAGAAGGTGGGAAATCTGGTAGGAAATTTTCTGATGAATCCGGCTCGGAGGTGCCATATTATAAAATTGCCCGTCGATCAGCTCTGCATGCTGCCCGTCGGGCAATTTTCAGTAATCTTTTGAAATATAGGTATACCTATACCTAAAAGTATAACAGGAAGAAATTATTTTCAATCATCCGTACGTATTCGCAACCAATCCCAGATAACCTCAGCGTCGTATCCGGTCATATGGATAATGATGACCTGATAATCGCGAACCGTCTCATACGGAAGTTTACCGGAACCGTCATACATCCATCACAGGAAAAGACTGTAGCGGACGATGGCATACTCTAACGCGATCCCTTGCATCTGTAGAATCATATCTTCCAGTCCGCTGCCTGGTTCCAGTAGAGCGGAAAAGAACGCATTTGCCAGAAAATGACGAAGAGGCATCTGATAGAGCACCGATGCATTTCGAAATTTTTCCCAGGGTAGTTTAATATCGCAGATCAGTGAGCGTAGCTGCGGGAGAGTCTTTCGGAAAATTTCTGTGGACAGGATATGCATGAGGGGAGATTCCCGGGGGATTTTGAGCGGAAATATGGTTGGATGGCAAAAGTTCACGCGTCATTTGGACAAAATCCTGCATGACAGGAGACAGAAACTTGCTCTGATGCCACGCCAGATGAACGGTATTTTGAAAAGAAAAATCCGAAAAATAGATCCGGGAAATGGCACTGAGTCTCAGCTCAGCTTCGATCATAGTGCTTGGAAGAATCGTGACGCCAAGCCCCAGGCGGACGGCTTCGAGAATGGCCTCTTGCGAGGTGCTTTCCCAGGCAGGGGTGACCTCACAGCCGGTCTGGCGGATGGCATTTTGAAATACTTCATAGGAGGTGCTGCCGACTTCGCGAAAGAGCAGCGGTTGTTTCATAAATGTATTGATGGAAACGGTTTTTCCTGCCATCGGGTGTCCCGGCGCGCAGATGGCGGTGTAGTGTTCCTGAAACAGGGGAGTCAGGGCAATCTGTTCGGAGTGGATGGTTCCGCCGACGATTGCAAGATCTAGCGCTCCATTTAAGAGCATGGCTTCCGTCTGTGCGGTCGTCTGTATATGGACCTGCGTGTGCACCTGGGGATATGTCTCTTGAAATAGCTGCATGAAACGTGGCAGATAGGAAATCCCCACGTTGGTGCTGGCACCGATGCGGAGAACTCCGCTGATTCCGGAATTGGAAAATGCCAGCTCCATTTCATCGTACATCTGGATAAAATGGCGTGCATAGTCGAGAAAACGCCGCCCTTCGCCGGTAATTCGCAGACGCTGGTTGATCCGGTCGAAAAATAATGTTCCGTAGTGTTCTTCGAGCTCCCGGACGGCGGTGCTGACGGTTGGCTGCGTCAGGTAGAGATTGCGTGCCGCCTGTGTAATGCTTCCGGCGGATGCTACTTCGATAAAAATTCGGAAATGCCGCAGTGTCATGAAAACTCCTTTCCTGAATGTTTCATAAGGAGTGGGAAACATTCGTATCTGTGTGTTTGTCCTGCTTTTTGCCTGCCGTCAGAAAGGTTATTTTTGACGGCGCTGCTTTTATAGACGATCATAGATGTTTTGATAAGAACCATATATAAATTATAGTAATTTTAAAATGAATTGGCAAGTGTTATAATGGGCACAGAAAAAGGAATGTTGTTTTGCGTGAAGGAGAACTGGGAGAGACAAAAGATAAAATAGAAAAAGGGGGAATGGCAGATGAAACAGAAGCATCGACTGCTGGTTTTATTTTTAAAAACACTTTATATCAGCGCATTTACATTCGGGGGCGGTTTTGTCATTGTGACATTTATGAAGAAATGTTTCGTGGATGAGCTTCACTGGATTGATGAACAGGAAATGCTTGATTTTACCGCACTGGCACAGTCCTGTCCGGGCGCGATTGCGGTAAATGGGGCAATTTTGGTTGGTTGGAAAGTATATGGGTTTGCCGGAATGGTGGTGGCAGTCATCGGAACGATTCTTCCGCCGATGGCGATTCTGGCGGTTTTATCCGTCTGTTACGCCGCGTTTGCGTCGAACATCTGGGTGGCAGCAGCACTAGAGGGAATGCGAGTCGGCGTGGCGGCTGTGATTCTGGATGTTTCCTGTGGGCTGGGAGTGAATGTTCTGAAGGAAAAAAAGCTGTATTCAATTGCAATCATGGTAATTGCGTTCCTGGCTGATTTTGTGCTGGATGTGAATGTAATCTATATCATTGCGGCGGGTATTCTGGCGGGAACGATTCGATTTATCTGGATGAGAAAACGTGAGCAGACGGCTGGTGCGGTATAGAAGGGAGAATAGATATGATCTATATACAATTATTTTTGAGCTTTCTGCAGATAGGGCTTTTCAGCGTGGGCGGCGGCTACGCGGCGATTCCACTGGTACAGAGCCTGATTGTGGAACGACAGGGATGGATCACGATGACGGAGTTTACGAATCTTATCACGATCGCGGAAATGACGCCGGGACCGATTGCGGTCAATTCAGCAACCTTTGTCGGAATTCGGATAGCGGGACTTCCGGGGGCGGTTGCGGCAACCTGGGGATGTATTTTCCCATCTTGTATCATTGTATCGGTATTGGCATACATATATCGGCGTTACCGTGGCGGCTCTGCGATGGGAAGTATTTTAGGCAGTCTTCGCCCAGCGGTAGTGGCGCTGATCGCAGGTGCCGGACTTTCGATGCTACTGGCAGCAGTTCTTCCAGAGGTAAATGGGGAAAGGATGATCCAGTGGGGCAGTCTGGTTCTTTTTTCGGCAGCTTTTATAGCGCTCCGTAAATGGAAACTGAACCCAATTCTTGTGATGTGGGTCTGCGGCGGTGTCAGCCTGGCAGTTAAATTGATTGAGTATCATTTGTAGAGAAGGTAGTATAGGAATAGGTAATAGATATAAATGAGAGTGTAGATGGAGATTGAAAGCTGTATTTATGAATGGATGGAAATGGCATCGGATTCTTTTGATTCGATGCCATTTCTGGGATTAGGGGAAATAGATGCATAGACTTCAAATGGTTAGAATATTCTAAAAAATCACAACAAAATAAAAAGAATAACAAATATAGAAAAATCGT
>ERZ773112.1614-NODE-1614-length-12361-cov-5.807980_pt1 | contig 12361 bp, 10 predicted proteins | sample MGYA00580566_ERZ773112 | MGnify/ENA primary metagenome ERZ773112 (study PRJEB29015, sample SAMEA2737842) | human gut metagenome | biome: human gut; feature: human-associated habitat; material: faeces | place: China | collected 2012 ... | reverse complement strand
TTTGTTTAAATGTCGACCGTCTTTACTTTATCCTATTTTTGTCAATCAGTGGTCGTCTACTGTTAGGTCACTATAGCTCGAAATACGACAACGAACAGGTGCTACTTGAAGAGGCTCGCGCCGTGTTTCCAGCGTCAGAACTGACGCGAGAGGGCATGGTAGTGGAGCTGAAATAACATAAATATAGGTTGCATTTTGACACTAAAACACAAGTCTTTTTACTTTTCGTTTTGAATTGCGCCCAATTTGCACTATCTTTGCACTTAAATAACGTTATATGGGAATTTTTGGATTTTTTAATAAGAACAAGAAAGAAGTTCTTGACAATGGTCTGGAGAAGACAAAACACAGTGTCTTCGACAAGATTTCTCGTGCTGTCATGGGTAAATCTACCGTCGACGACGAAGTGCTCGATAATCTTGAAGAGGCTCTTATCACATCGGATATCGGTGTTGACACAACTCTGAAGATTATCAAGCGCATCGAGGAACGTGTGGCACGCGACAAGTATGTGTCTACGTCAGAACTTAACAATATCATGCGCGATGAAATTGCATCGCTGCTTACAGAGAATAACACTGCGGATAATGACGATTGGGAATTGCCAACCGACCATCGTCCTTACGTGATTCTTGTTGTTGGTGTGAATGGTGTCGGCAAGACAACCACCATTGGCAAACTCGCTTATCAGTTCAAGAAGTCGGGCAAGAAAGTGTATCTCGGTGCTGCCGACACATTCCGTGCCGCTGCCGTTGAGCAGATTTGCATCTGGGGCGAGCGCGTAGGTGTGCCCGTAGTAAAACAGCAGATGGGTGCCGACCCTGCATCCGTAGCTTTCGATACGCTCTCTTCGGCTAAGGCAAACGGAGCAGATGTCGTAATCATCGATACCGCAGGACGTCTGCATAACAAGGTGGGCTTGATGAACGAGCTGAAGAAGATAAAGGATGTTATGAAGAAAGTGCTGCCCGAAGCACCCGACGAGGTGTTGCTTGTGCTTGATGGCAGTACCGGTCAGAACGCTTTTGAGCAAGCAAAGCAGTTCTCGCAGGTCACACAAATCACATCGCTTGCTATCACAAAGCTCGACGGAACAGCGAAGGGTGGAGTGGTTATCGGCATCAGCGACCAGCTTAAGGTGCCGGTGAAGTATATCGGACTGGGCGAATCGATGGAAGCATTGCAGCTCTTCAACAAACGCCAGTTCGTCGATTCGTTGTTCAAGAAATAATTATGAAGAAAGGACAAGTAGATATTATAACAATGGGCTGCTCAAAGAACCTTGTCGACAGCGAGAAACTGATGACACTTTTCGAGCAGACTGGTTATCATTGCACCCATGATGCGAAGCGCATCGAGGGCGAAATCGTTGTGGTCAACACATGTGGCTTCATTGAGGACGCAAAGCAGGAGAGCATAGACACCATCCTCGAACTCGTTCAGGCAAAGGAGGAGGGCAAGATAAGCAAACTCTTCGTGATGGGTTGTCTCTCACAACGCTATCAGAAGGAGCTCGAAGAGGAAATTCCGCAGGTGGATAAGTACTATGGTAAGTTCAACTTCAAGCAGTTGCTTACCGACCTCGGCAAGCCCGAAGAACCTACATGCTCTGGTGCACGCCACATCACTACGCCGCACCACTACGCCTATATAAAAATTAGCGAGGGTTGCGACCGCCGTTGTGCCTATTGTGCCATACCAATCATCACTGGTAAGCACGTAAGCCGTCCGAAGGAGGAGATACTTGAGGAAATACGTGAACTGGTGGCAAGTGGCGTGAAGGAGTTCCAGATTATCGCTCAAGAATTGACATACTACGGAGTGGACATCGACGGCAAACGTCATATCGCCGACCTTATCTCGGACATCGCAGATATAAAGGGTGTGAAGTGGATTCGTCTGCATTACGCTTATCCTAACCAGTTCCCGTTCGAACTGCTTGACGTTATTCGCGAGAAGCCGAACGTTTGCAAGTATCTCGACATCGCTCTGCAGCATATCTCCGACAATATGCTCACACGTATGCATCGCCATGTTACTAAGGCGGAGACAATGGAGTTCATAGAGCGCATCCGTAAGGAGGTGCCGGGTCTGCATCTGCGCACAACACTGCTCGTTGGCTTCCCTGGCGAGACAGAGGAAGACTTCAAGGAACTCGTAGAGTTTGTGAAATGGGCACGCTTCGAGCGTATGGGGGCTTTCGCCTACTCTGAGGAGGAAGGCACATACAGCGCCGAACATTATGAGGATGATGTGCCTGCAGAAGTGAAGCAGCGTCGTCTCGACAAGATAATGGCTGTGCAGCAGCGTATCAGTGCAGAGATTGAAGCTGCTAAGGTTGGCAGCGTTCTGAAGACTATCATCGATCGCAAAGAGGGCGACTACTACATCGGTCGCACGGAGTTCTGCTCACCAGAGGTCGACCCAGAGGTGCTAATCAAGGCTACGCGTCGTCTGCGTGTCGGTGCGTTCTACGATGTACGTATCACCGATAGCGACGACTTCGACCTCTACGGCGAAGTAGAATAATATAATCATTACACATTCTCACCTTATATTATATATGAACAACAAGGAATACATCACAGAGCTATCTCGACGCACGGGATATTCGCAGGAGAACACTCAGCGCATGGTGCGTTGCGTGTTAGAGTCTATAGCCTCTACGTTCGATGAAGGTGAGAATGTGTCAGTACCAGATTTCGGTACCTTTGAACTGAAGAAACGTATGGAGCGCATCGTTGTCAATCCGTCAACGGGGCAGCGTATGCTCGTTCCACCGAAGATTGTGCTTAACTTCAAGCCTGCAACATCGGTGAAGAACAAGATGAAGAAAGGAGACGATGCGAATGGCTAAGGTGAATGATTTCGCTCGTGAGCTGAGTGAGAGGTACGGCTTATCGCTTAGTGACGCTTCCGACTTTATCGGTGCAATGTTCGATGTAGTAAATGAGGAACTTGACGACACTGATAGCTCGGTGAAGATAAAAGGCTTCGGCACTTTCAAGGTGTCGGCGGTGAGCGCACGCGCCAGTGTCGATGTGAATACTGGCGAACGTATTATCATCGATGGACGCAACAAGATTTCTTTCACTCCCGAGGTCTTGCTGCGCGACCGTGTCAATCGTCCGTTTGTACAGTTTGAGACTGTAGTGCTTAACGATGGAGTCGATTTTTCTGAAATAGATGATGAAATGAATGAGCTCTCCGATTCTGTAATTGAAACGGAAACTCAGGGGGAGCAGTTGTCCCCAACTGCACCAACCGACCAGCCAACCGACCAATCCGCCAATCAACCCATATCAACTGAGCAACCTCAGGGGGTGCAGTTGTCCCCAACTGCACCAACCGATCAGCCAACCGATCAGCCTTCCCCCTCAGAACCTGCATCAAAAGTGGTAAACACAGAGGAACACCGTGACATGGCTCGTCGTTTGATGGCTCCAAAGAGTGAATCAATAGATGATGATAACAATAAGGCAGACGAAGAAAAGTCGGCTAACGACATAGATGAGTCAGACGATGAAGGCATTGTTATTGGTGGATGCAAGCAACGCAGTCCGCGTATGATGTATGTTCTCACTATTGCGTCGTTTGTTATACTCGTGAGTATTGGCATAGGTATGTATTTCCTCTATCAGCGAATAGAAGAGAAGAACCATGTCATAGATAGACTTGAGACACGATTGTATGCTCAACAAGATACGGTGGTAGCAGTTGAACCGCAGTGTGTTGTTAGTGATACAATAGCGTCTAATGATGCTTTGAAAGCAGCAGATGCACACACTGCAGAAAACATAAAGAAAGAGAAGAAAGACTCTGTTCGTGCGTCTAACTCTAAGGCTGCGACAGGCTCTACAGCAGTAATGTCTGCAGCACCAACAGCCACCACACCGTCCGACTACAACTATGATGTTCGTGTACGTACGGGTGCTTATATTATTGTTGGTGTTGCCAAAGTGGTTACCGTACAACCAGGGCAGTCGCTCGCCTCAATTAGTAAAGCCTATCTTGGAGAAGGTATGGAATGTTACGTTGAGGTGCTGAATAACTGCCATACAGTGAAGGCTGGTGACAAGTTGAAAATACCGGAAGTAAAGTTGAAACCGCGTAAAAGATAAAATAAGAGTAACATTTTGTAAACATTTGCTTGTTACTTTCAAAAATTAATTGTAACTTCGCCTGCGATAGTAATCAAACTTATATTAACTTAATAACAAACAGGCAGATGAAGAAATACAACTTTAATGCAGGACCTTCTATTCTTCCTCGCGAAGTGATCGAAAACACAGCAAAACAGATTTTGGATTTTAATGGTTCAGGACTTTCTTTGGCAGAGATTAGCCATCGTGCAAAGGATTTCCAACCCGTTGTTGATGAGGCTGTAGCCCTTATCAAGGAACTCTTGAAGGTGCCAGAAGGCTATTCGGTATTGTTCCTCGGTGGTGGCGCTTCATTGGAATTCTGTATGATTCCTTACAACTTCTTGATTAAGAAGGCTGGTTATCTCAATACGGGTACATGGGCAAAGAAGGCGTTGAAGGAAGCTAAGCTCTTTGGCGAAGCTGTTGAGGTGGCTTCTTCTGCAGACGCAGGCTATACATTCTATCCAAAGGATTACGAATGTCCGACAGATCTCGACTATTTACATATTACAACTAATAATACTATTTATGGTACCGAAATCCGCAAGGAACCGGAAGTGCCTGTAAGACTTATCGGCGATATGTCTTCTGATATCTTCAGCCGTCCTATCGACGTTGCTAAGTACGACTGTATCTATGCAGGTGCTCAGAAGAACCTCGCTATGGCTGGTGTTACCCTCATCATCGTAAAGGATGAATGTTTGGGTAAGGCTCCGCGTCAGATTCCTACAATGCTCGACTACCGTACACACGTAGAGAAGGGTTCTATGTTCAACACGCCTCCAGTAGTACCTATCTACTGCGCTCTCGAAACACTGCGTTGGATTAAGGCTCAGGGTGGAGTAGAAGAGATGGCTCGCCGTGCTGAGGCTCGCGCTAAGGTGCTCTACGACGAAATCGACCGCAACAAGTTGTTCCGTGGTACAGTAGAGAAGGACTCTCGTTCTTTGATGAACATCTGCTTCGTTATGAACGACGAGTACAAGGATCTTGAGAAGCCGTTCTTCGAGTATGCTACACAGCGTGGCATGGTCGGCATCAAGGGTCACCGCTCGGTAGGTGGCTTCCGCGCAAGCTGCTACAACGCTATGCCTATGGAAGGCGTTGAGGCTCTCGTTAAGTGCATGCAGGATTTTGAAAAGGAACATTAATAAATAGTATAGCTATGAAAGTATTAGTGGCAACAGAAAAACCGTTTGCAAAGGCAGCGGTTGACGGCATTAAGGCTGAGATAGAAGGTGCAGGCAACGAACTCGTTCTGCTTGAGAAATATACAGAAAAGCAGCAGCTTCTTGATGCTGTGGCTGGTGCTGACGCAATGATTGTGCGCTCAGACAAGGTTACACCAGAGGTGCTTGACGCTGCAAAGCAGCTTAAGATAGTTGTACGTGCCGGTGCCGGTTACGACAATGTCGACTGTGCTTACGCTAAAGAGAAGAACGTTGTTGTTGAGAACACACCTGGTCAGAACTCTAATGCTGTGGCTGAACTCGTATTCGGTTTGCTCGTTTACGGCGTTCGCAACTTCTACAACGGTAAGTCGGGTAGCGAGTTGAAGGGCAAGAAGCTCGGCATCCTCGCTTTCGGCAACGTAGGTAGAAACGTGGCTCGCATCGCTAAGGGCTTCGACATGGAAGTTTATGCATACGACGCATTCTGCCCGAAGGAGGCTATTGAGGCTGCTGGCGTTAAGGCAGTCGATTCTCAGGACGCTCTCTTCGAGAACTGCGACATCGTTTCGCTGCACATCCCTGCTACTCCCGAGACAAAGCAGAGCATCAATGCAGCTCTTGTTGGCAAACTCCACAAGAACGGCATCCTCATCAACACTGCTCGTAAGGAAGTTATCAATGAGCCTGAACTCCTTGCCCTCATGGCAGAACGCACCGACCTGAAGTTCATCACAGACATCATGCCGGACGCTAACGAAGAGTTCCAGAAGTTCGAAGGCAGATACTTCTCTACACCTAAGAAGATGGGTGCTCAGACAGCAGAGGCTAACACCAATGCCGGTATCGCAGCTGCTAAGCAGATCAACGCTTTCTTCGCTGACGGCTGCACTAAGTTCCAAGTTAACAAGTAATTAAGTAAAAATCCCCGATAACCCCACCCCTTTGCCCCATAGGGAGGACATAGTGGTGGGGTTTTAAAATAATCATACTATGGCAACAGTAAAACCATTCCGTGGAGTACGTCCACCGCAAGACCTTGTTGAAGAAATAGCATCACGTCCTTACGACGTGCTCGATAGTGAGGAGGCAAGAGCTGAGGCTGGCGATAACGAGAAGAGTCTTTATCATATCATCAAGCCGGAGATTGACTTCGAACCGGGCACAAGCGAGTATGATCCGCGCGTTTACGAGAAAGCAGCCGCTAACTTCAAGATGTTCCAGGAGAAGGGTTGGCTTCGTCAGGACGCAGACGAGAACTATTATATCTACGCTCAGACCATGAACGGCAAGACTCAGTACGGACTTGTTGTGGGTGCTTTCGTCAACGATTATCTCAATGGCACAATCAAGAAGCACGAGCTGACACGCCGCGACAAGGAGGAAGACCGCATGAAGCATGTTCGCGTAAACGACGCTAACATCGAGCCGGTGTTCTTTGCTTATCCTGACAACGAGGTGCTCGACGCGCTCATCAAGCGCTACGCAGCAACAAAGCCCGAGTACGACTTCGTTGCTCCCGACGACGGCTTCGGTCATCAGTTCTGGGTTATTAGCGACAAGGCTGACATCGAACTGATTACTAAGGAGTTCGCTAAGATGCCGGCTCTCTACATCGCCGACGGCCACCACCGTAGCGCTGCTGCTGCTCTCGTTGGTGCAGAAAAGGCTAAGAACAATCCGAACCATAAGGGCGACGAGGAGTACAACTACTTCATGGCTGTTTGCTTCCAGGCATCGCAGCTCACCGTGCTCGACTATAACCGCGTTGTAAAGGACCTCAATGGTCTTACATCAGAGCAGTTCCTCGACGCATTGCGCGAGAACTTCGAGGTTGAGGACAAGGGCGAGGCTATCTACAAGCCGCAGCGTCTGCACGAGTTCTCACTCTATCTCGACGGACATTGGTATTCGCTCACAGCCAAGCAGGGCACATACGACGACCACGACCCTATCGGTGTTCTCGACGTAGACATCTCGAGCCGTCTTATCCTCGACAAGGTGCTCGGCATCACCGATTTACGTTCAGACAAGCGCATCGACTTCGTAGGAGGTCTTCGCGGTCTCGAAGAGCTGAAGCGTCGCGTAGACAGCGGCGAGATGCGTATGGCACTCGCCCTCTATCCTGTTTCAATGAAGCAGATAATCGACATCGCCGATAGCGGAAAGATTATGCCGCCAAAGGCAACATGGTTTGAGCCTAAGCTCCGCTCAGGACTCATCATCCACAAGCTGTCGTAACATAGTAGTAGATAAGTGAATAAGCAACGAGTAGACAAGGTGGTTTGCATAAACGTTTGTTATGCATCTCGCCTTGTCTACTTGTCAATTTAACATCAATGGAGCCAAAAGACGAATTTCTAACAATCACAGACACACCCGCAGAAGGCTTTTACAGCGAGAAACGCAGTAAGTTTCTCGCTTTTGCCTTTCATGTCACTTCCGAGGAGGAAGTGAAGCAATACGTAGCAGAGTTTCGCAAGAAGTATTATGACGCGCGTCATGTGTGCTGGGCATACATGCTCGGGGCTGACCGCACTGATTTCCGTGCCAACGACGACGGCGAGCCGAGCAGCACAGCCGGCAAGCCCATCCTCGGTCAGATCAACAAGAACGAGTTGACCGACATTCTTATTATCGTCGTGCGCTATTACGGAGGTGTCAATCTTGGCACGAGCGGACTTATTGTTGCCTATCGCACCGCAGCGGCTGAAGCAATAGCCAACGCAGAGATTGTAAGTCAGTTCGTAGAGGAGGAGGTTGTTTTCGATTTTCCTTACATTATGATGAACGACGTAATGAAAATCATCAAGGACATGTCGCCGCGCATTATCAGTCAGACCTACGACAACACCTGCGAGATGAAACTCTCAATTCGTAAGTCGGAGGCTCCAATGCTTAAAGCCAAGTTCGACAAGCTGGCGTTTAAAGAAGATTAGTTGAAAGCATCCCCATATCACCATCACATTATGAGTAAAGGAAGGTGTTCCATTCCTGCCGTAGTCTTGTGAAAATTACATTGTTTAAAGATATGGTTAAGAAAAAGTGTTTTGCGAAAAAATCTACCATATCTTCCATTCGGTGCATAACGTGCTGTGTATCAGCGAAGTAATGGCTGGGAGATATCTGAACAATAGGGGTTATCTTCCATCCTATCTTCCAGTCTATCTTCCAGTTTGTCTTCTAACTCATCTTCTGTCCGTTTCTCGACATTGTTGTAGCGTAGCAATGTTGTTGTAGCGTGGCAACATTGTTGTCGTAGCGTGGCAATATTGTTGTCGTAGCGTGGCAACGTTGTTTGCGTAGCGTGGCAATATTGTTGTTGTAGCGTGGCAACATTGTTGTTGTAGCGTGGCACCCTACCCTTATGGCAATTTTCTTGCCGATTCTTTCTTTATTTTGGATTTTTCTTATTACATTTGTTGTCGGATTATAAGCACTCTGACTGTCGTTATAGGAGACGTGCTCTTCTAAGACCACAAGAGAAACGCCTACGCCGAGCTGAATGTAAGTAACATGCAGCGGGCTATGGGTGGGAAAATAGTTATGACACGAAATGTCAATCCCCAACATTCGAAAACGAAAAATGTCTTAGATGTAATAGACTTCCAGTATGTATGGGGGTATGTCCTCGTGATTACATGTCAGGTTTCAGTCATTGCAAATATGAAGTTATGGACGAAAATTTTGAGGTTAGTTTATTAGACTATTTGCAACATCAACTCGGATAAAAAAATTATGAAAAAGGTTCTAGCAATAATTAGTCTCTTGTTTCTTGTTTTGAATGGTGATGCTCAAGAATCATTAGATACTATCAAATCTTTTAGACTAAGTGAAGTTGTGGTTAAAGCAGAAAGGATTATTCATAAGGGTGATCACGATGTGCTATATTTATCAAACGACAATAAAAAGTTTGGTACAAATGCTTTAGATGCAGTTTCTTCCTTAGAATTGTTCCAAACAGCAATAAATGAAACAAAATTGGTTTCTTGGGACAGACAAAATGTAGTTATCCTTATAAATGGCGTTCCATCAACGGCATATGACTTACGTGGATATAAGGGTGAGGACATAAAGAACGTAGAGTTTTATTCTATTGCTCCTCCTCAATACATGAGTCTGACTGCAGGGCCTGTAGTCAACATTGTTGTGAAGAAGAGGCACGATAGATCTTATACCGGTTATTTCAACACTTCTAATGCTGTAAACACAGGATTTGGAACAAACCAGATTGACTTGACATATGCGGATTCTCTGAACCAAGTAAAACTGGGTTATCTAGTTGATTACAGAAACATAGGCAATATTGATAATCTTGCTGAATACACTTATAGTCCGCAACTACATTCTCAATATAGGGGTACAAGTCGCTATAAAGGTCAATATCATAACATCAGTGCATCGTACCAAAGATATCAGGGTAATCATCTGTTTAATGCTAAGGTATATACTATCATTGAACCCTTACAAGATGAAGAAAAAAGGGCGGGCCTTATTTCGACAGATGACACCCAATATAATGGTGAAGGTACAAGCCTTTTGAAGAGTCGTTCCAATACGGTGGCTGTAGATTTATACTATCGCTATTTATTAAAGAAAGGCCGTCTGTTTGCCATAAATGTGGTCAATACATTTGGAAATAGTTATTCGGATTCGAAGCAATCTATGCTCTCGGAGAATACAGGAAACAATGACTATGACTACAATTTACACTCAAGAGTGGATAATGATTCGTATTCATTTATTACAAACGCTGTCTATGCCTCTCCGCTTTGGGGTGGCTCATTGAGTGTTGGTTCAAGATATGAATATAAGCAACTTAATCAGACTTCATTCAATAACAAATACAAACCATATTCTCACTATGAGTTCCTTAATACGGGTGGTTCCTGGACATGGAATACAATATCGTTTGTTCCGGCTGTTGGATTGAATATATTTAAGCAGACATCCTCGGGTATATCGCAAACCTCTGTTCTTCCTTACATAAGACTTTATTCAGATTGGTGGGGAAAGGGTAAAATGAAAGGAACAACTGTGCAGTTGACGTTGACAATGCGTAATATATCTCCTTCGTTAAATGAAATCACTGAGAGTGAGACCTATTTAGACCCCTGGCTGATATCTGCTGGCAATCCAAAATTGAAAGATTATTGGATTACATCGGGGAAACTGTCGTTTGCATATTTCTCACCAAATAATAAAAATCAGATAGTCTTCATGGTACAGCCATCATATGCTAACAATAAGATAGCTACCACAATACTAAAAGAAGGCGATAATGTTTATTTCAGACCTCAAAATATAGGAGGTGATTTCGAATGGAGATTTGACCTTTATGGGAGTTGGTATCCATTTAAATGGTTAGAATTATCACCCTATGTTGAATACTATATCTCACGACTTGAAACTCCATCGCAAAATATCAACTTTGATTATTGGCGTATAGGTGGCAATATTACAGCATCATTTGAAAACTTGTCTTTGATCTTCAGTGTTAATTCACCAACAAAAGTATACGACGGCGACCTTTTGTCACGTGGCAGCCTTCAATATGCAGGAACGATACAATATAAAATAGGTAATTGGTCAGTAGGTGCAAAATACAATTATTCAGGACACAACAACTATACTGTTTCGAATTTACCTATTCTTAGGTATAATGAGAACAAGGATTGGAAACCACTTCAGCATATGGTACGCTTGACTGCCACATATACATTCTCCGTAGGAAAATCAAGAAGGCACGATGGCAAGATTCTTACAGAATCAAGTAAAGACAATACCGGTTTAGGTAAGTTTAATACACCACAGATAAGTAAATAAAATGAAACGCTTCCCCTTTATAAAGCAAAAAGATTCAATGTAATGTGGGGTGGCTTGCCTTGCATCTATATGCGAATATTATGGAAAGAAGTATTCAACCCAATTCATTTCAAAACTTTGTTCGTGTACCCCTACAGGTAGGGTGTTCAAAATCCGCAATTTTTTCTGCACGATTTTTGACCCAATAAACGTCATAACTCATTGATATTCTGCAACAATTATATGCATAATGTATAGGAATGGAAATCCTGCACGATTTAAAAAATGCAGTTTATTGATTTACTGTTAGTTAGGTGGATATTTGGGGGACAAATTGGACATAAGAATTATGAGGATTTTGAACACCCTACCTTTAGGGGTGCATTCTATGTTTAATTATAGTATTGACAACGCTCGTTTCAAATGTCGTTTTCGTTAAACGACTCTTTCAAACCATTAGGTGCAAAAACGGTACATGCAATTTATTTTGTTTTCTTCAATCCCTTGTACGCAAGGAATGCGACGACGAGGGCGGCGAGAGCGAGCAGAACGTAGCCGATTTCGTGGCTGTACTGCAGAGCCTGCTCGTAAACATCCTTTGTGGTCTTAAGGTTGGTGTACTTGTAGATGCCCCAACCGATCATGGCGAGCACCGGGTTCCATACGCCTGCACCGAGAGTGGTGTAGAGGAGGAACTTGCCTACGTGCATACCAGAGAGACCCGCAGGGATGCTGATGAGCTGGCGTACAGCCGGCACGAGGCGTCCGAAGAATGTTGAGGTGGCACCATGTTCGCGGAAAAACGCTTCGGCTTTCTCTACAGCGGCACGGTCGATGAGGCACATGTGTCCGATACGGCTGTCTGCAAACTTGTAGATGATAGGTCTGCCGAGCCACTTGGCAAGGTAATAGTTGATGAGCGCACCGAGATCGGCACCGATTGTGGCGAACACCACGACGAGCACAAAGCTCATGCCGCTGTCAGGGTCCATAGCCTTCCATGCCGCCGGCGGAACAACCACCTCGGATGGGAAGGGGATGAACGAACTCTCGATAGCCATAAACAGGGTGACAACCCAATAGTTGAGGTTGTCGAGGATCCAAAGGAAAAGCTCTGCTGTATTCATTTCTTTTTACTTTTTACTCTTTTATTTTTAAAGATATGCTTTTTGTGGGTGCGTGGGTATGGGCAGGATGCCCATATTCTTCTACTGGGTGCGTGGGTATGGCAGGGATGCCATA
>ERZ773112.1601-NODE-1601-length-12414-cov-9.923780_pt1 | contig 12414 bp, 10 predicted proteins | sample MGYA00580566_ERZ773112 | MGnify/ENA primary metagenome ERZ773112 (study PRJEB29015, sample SAMEA2737842) | human gut metagenome | biome: human gut; feature: human-associated habitat; material: faeces | place: China | collected 2012 ... | reverse complement strand
AGAGCAGCTGATTTGTAATCAGCAGGTTATCGGTTCGAGTCCGATCATCGGCTTTTTAAAATGGATGGGTTCCCGAGTGGCCAAAGGGGGCAGACTGTAAATCTGTTGCGTCTCGCTTCGGTGGTTCGAATCCACCTCCATCCATTTGGCTTTGTGCCAGTCATGAGTAATCATGATGCCGGCGTGGCGGAACTGGCAGACGCACAGGACTTAAAATCCTGCGAGGGTTAAACTTCGTACCGGTTCGATTCCGGTCGCCGGCAGTATCGGGAACAGTTTTTAACTGTTCCCGATTTTGCGTTATACGGACGTATTTGCAGCGTTGGTTTATATCAGGATATAGAAATCCTGTCATAAACCGGCGCTTCTTTTGCATATAATACAAAGCAAAGGAGTGAAAACATGTCTGCATATCATCGGTTAATATCATATATCTATGCATACGAAGGCGGAATCAAAGGGAAAAATACGGGATTTGCGAAATTGGAGACGCGGGGAACTTCCTGCCGGATTCAGGTCAGCGTCCGCCGTGTCTTTGCGGGCGGCAGCCCGATCGGCGTATACCTTCTGGCAGGGCAGGAGGAGATCCGTATCGGCACCCTGTTTGTCCGTGGCGGAAATGGGGAGTTCCGTGCCGTCGTCAATTGTGAAAATATTGAAGGAAGCGGCTGCAATATGGAAGAGTGCTGTGGTCTGACTCTTCATGAGACGGACAGCGCATGGCGTGCCTATACGACGATCTGGGAAGATGCCGTCGCGCATGCGGCAGAGGTTGAGCTGGCGGATGTGACTGCTGAGAAAGTGCGGGAGCAGGAAGCGGAGAAGGAAGAGGCAACGCGGAAACTGGCAGAGAATGTATCTGGGGAAGTGAACAGCGCGTCTGTAGGGAAAGAAAAATTGGATGAGGCGTCAGAACTTACCCGGTCGGGAGAAATGGAGAATCAGGACACATCCACGGAGACAGAGAAGAAAGAAGCTGTGAATATAAACGAAACGGACTTCGGAATCAGCCAGCCCCAGCCAGAAAAGCTGGAGGATTCAAACCTGGAGATTTTCGAGGACACGGAAACCATGGAAGCGGTTCCAGATATCTCAGAAACATCCGATCATCAAGAGGCAGAAGTTGTTCAGGAAACGCAAACGGAAACACCGCAAGAAAGTTTTCAGGAATCCAATCAGGAAACGCAAACGGAGACACCGCAAGAAAGTTTTCAGGAATCCAATCAGGAAGCGCAAACGGAGACACCGCAGGAAAGTTTTCAGGAATCCAATCAGGAAGCGCAGACAGAGGCGCGACGGAAAGATTCTCAAGAATCCACCCGGGAAGTCCAGAAAGAAATGCCTCCAGATTCTCCACCAGACCATCAAGAGGCATTTCAGTCAGACTCTCAAAATCAAAAACAACCGCAACCAGATTCATCCAAGGAATTTCCGAAAGAAGATCCCGCCGAGTCCCTCTGGAACCGTCTGCGTGCTGCCTATCCCAAAGTAACCGCCTTCGAATGCGCCGACGGCTGCGAGATTCTGGTAATCAAACCGCAGGATATCGGGCTTCTGCCGCGGGAAAACTGGGTGTATGGAAATAACAGCTTTCTTCTGCACGGTTACTACAACTACCGATATCTGATTCTGGCGAGACTGGGGAAACCCGGCGAACGGGGGCGCTACATTCTGGGCGTGCCGGGACATTATGGAAACAATGAAAAATATATGGCGGCGATGTTCGGCTTTGACCGCTTTGTCCGTTCCACCCGCCAGCCGCCGCGCGACAGCCGGTTCGGGTATTGGTATACGGATTTGAATTTTACATAAAAGCCGGTTGATCCTTTTGGAGAACTCTTGACAAAGGATAGCTTTTCTGGGTAGGATGGACACGGGTCAAATGCTTTCAGGTGTTTGGTTGGTAGCGGATCAAACTTGTCGGGAAACTGGGATAAGGATGTCTGTTGTTGGAAGCGGATGAATTTGAACGGAGGAAAAAACAGTGGCAGCAAAATTGACACGGGAAGAGAAATATATGAAAGCGGCGATCCGCGAGGCGAAGAAAGCCTGGGCGCTCGGAGAAGTGCCGATCGGCTGCGTGATCGTGTATGAGGACAAAATCATCGGCAGGGGTTACAACCGTCGGATGGTCGATCATAGCGCGCTGGCACATGCGGAGATCGCGGCAATCAAAAAAGCGTGCAAGCGCATGGGCGACTGGCGCCTGGAAGAATGTGAGCTGTACGTGACGCTGGAACCGTGCCCGATGTGCGCAGGGGCGATCGTGCAGGCGCGGATTCCAAAAGTTTACATCGGTTCCATGAACCCGAAAGCCGGTTGCGCCGGTTCGGTACTGAATCTTCTGGATGAAAAAGGATTCAATCATCAGGTGGAGACAGAAGAAGGACTTTTGGGCGAGGAATGTTCGATGATGTTGAAAGAATTTTTCAAAGAATTGCGTGAAAAGAGAAAAAAGAAGAAAGAAGAAAAAGCTGGCAAATAAACCTCTGCCAGCTTTTTTAATTTCATATTTTCCGTTCAAACTGAAAGGTACAGTCCTTATTTGATTACGTGGATCCAGCCCTCCGGAGCTTTGATGTGACCCATCTGGATGCCGGTCAGTGTCTCATAGAGTTTCTGGGTAACCGGACCCATCTTCTCCATACCTGCCGGGAAGCAGATTTCCTTGCCGTGGTCAACGATCTTGCCAACCGGGGAGATAACAGCTGCGGTACCGCACAGACCGCACTCTGCGAAATCCTTTACCTCGTCTAAGTATACTTCACGCTCTTCGGTCTCCATGCCGAGGTAATCTCTTGCAACCTGCAGGATAGAACGGCGTGTGATAGACGGAAGGATGCTGTTGGACCTCGGAGTTACCAACTTGCCGTCTTTGGTGATAAAGATAACGTTTGCGCCGCCGGTCTCCTCGATCTTGGTACGTGTCTGCGGATCCAGGTAGATGTTCTCATCGAAACCGTTCTTATGAGCATCGACGATCGCATGCAGGCTCATCGCGTAGTTTAATCCGGCTTTGATGTGACCGGTTCCGTGAGGTGCTGCACGGTCGAAATCGCTGACGCGGATGGTGATCGGTTTAGCGCCGCCCTTGAAGTACGGGCCAACCGGTGTACAGAATACACGGAACTGATAGATGTTTGCCGGTTTAACGCCGATGATGGAATCATAACCGAACATATACGGGCGGATGTACAGGGTTGCACCGGAACCATACGGCGGTACGAATGCTGCGTTGGCTTCTACTACTTTTGTGATGGCGTCTACGAAGCGCTCCTTCGGGAATGGCGGCATTTCAAGACCTTTTGCGGAATTCTCCATACGCTCGCCGTTTAAGTCAGGACGGAACGTAACGATATGGCCGTCCTCGGTCGTATACGCTTTCAGACCCTCGAAGCAAGTCTGTGCATACTGCAGAACACAGGCACATTCATTCAGGGTAATATTCGGGTCGGAGGTAAGGACGCCTTCGTCCCAGGAACCATTCTGGTACATGGAAACATAGCGGTAATCCGTTGGCATATAGCCGAAACCGATGTTGCTCCAGTCGATATCTTTCTTTTCCATAATCGTTGCTCCAATCTTACAGAATTTTATGATTTAGTAACTGTTTGACTTTTTGCAGTCGCTAGATTTATACCTATTATAATGATTTCTTTCTTCTGTTGCAAGATTCTGGGATAAAAAATGATAAAAAAACAATAAAATGTATTCTTGTGTATTTTTATACAATGCTTGTTAGTCAAGCTCCGGCTTGACAAAACGGCGGCTGCCATGTATACTAAACAGGCTGACGGTCTGCAGGTCATTCCGTCATATAAGATCAAGTCATAAAGTTTCCGCACAGCCGGGGAGTTAGCGGTGCCCTGTACCTGCAATCCGCTATAGCAGGGGTGTTGTCCGACCGAGGGCGTTTTTACTGTGGGGCTGCCCCTGAAAAGTGGCGTTGAAGTCTGGGTCTTGCGCAACAGAAATCTGTGAACCGTGTCAGGGCAGGAATGCAGCAGCACTAAGCAGAAGCTTCTGTGTGCCGCAAGGCAGCCTGGACCGAGTTAACTGTCAGGGTAACGTCCATGGCATACGTTCGAAGCCGGGCGTGCGGATTTTTTTATTTCATAGGAAATTGCTTCCTATGAAATAAAAAATAGAAAATAATAGATACAGAAACAAGCATTTTTGCAGGTGTGTGAATATAGCCGGGATATGTGGAATTTGATTTGCCAAGGGGTAGGAATACCGTGCCGGAGCAGATTAAAAGCGCGTATCCCGGTATTTTTATGTCTATGATATTTGTAAGGAATTTTTTCTTGCCCGCGGGATATGATTGTATTATAATTACAAAATGGGTGTAGTTTATCCTGATATGGGGGTTGTTGGAAACTTAGAATAAGGGTAACTGTGAAGGTACTGGACGGTTATGAAGAAAGGGAAAGCGCTCATGAGAAGAATCGGTATGTTAACCAGCGGCGGCGACTGCCAGAGCTTAAATGCGACGATGCGAGGCGTGGCAAAATCGCTGTACAAAATGTTTGATGACATAGAGATAGTTGGATTTGAAGACGGCTATAAAGGTCTTATGTATGCAGACTACCGGATTATGAAACAGTCGGATTTTTCCGGGATTCTGACACGCGGAGGTACGATTCTGGGAACTTCCAGACAGCCTTTCAAGCTGATGCGGATGCCGGACGAGAACGGTCTGGATAAAGTGGAAGCGATGAAACACACCTATTACAAGCTGAAACTGGAATGCCTCGTCATTTTAGGCGGCAACGGCAGCCAGAAGACGGCAAATCTGCTGCGGGAGGAAGGACTCAATATCGTTTCTCTTCCGAAGACCATAGACAACGATCTCTGGGGCAGCGATCTTACGTTTGGATTCCATAGTGCGGTTGATGTAGCGACCAATGCCATCGACTGTATTCATACGACGGCGGCGTCTCATGGCAGAGTCTTCATCGTGGAGATCATGGGCCACAAGGTGGGATGGCTGGCGCTCTATGCAGGCATCGCGGGCGGAGCTGACATCATTCTCCTGCCGGAGATCCCGTATGATATTGATGTGGTGGTAAATGCGATCCGCAGCCGTACTAAAAATGGCAAGAATTTCACGATTCTGGCGGTCGCAGAGGGCGCGATTTCCAAGGAAAATGCAGCCCTGACCAAGAAAGAATTAAAAGAAAAGAAGAAAAATGGACCGGTTTATCCGTCGGTCGCTTACGAGCTGGGCGCCCAGATTTCCGAGCGGACGGGGCAGGAGATCCGTGTGACGGTTCCGGGGCATATGCAGCGCGGAGGCGAGCCATGTCCGTATGACCGCGTGATTGCGACGCGCCTCGGTGCGGAGGCAGCAGAGATGATCCGCCGCAAAGAATACGGCTATATGGTCGCTTTAAACAACAATAAGATTGAAAAAATTCCGCTCGCGGACATTGCCGGTAAATTAAAGATGGTCGATCCGAAGAGCGATATTATCCGGGAAGCTAAGGATGTAGGCATCAGCTTCGGCGACGAATAGTAAGGAAGTAGTAGTTTATGTCATATACAGCACTGTACAGAAAATGGCGTCCGACGTCCTTTGAAGAGGTCCGGGGTCAGGACCATATCGTAAAGACCCTGAAAAATCAGATCAACTCCGGGCGGATCGGGCACGCGTACCTCTTCTGCGGGACGCGCGGAACCGGTAAGACGAGTATTGCCAAGATCTTTGCACGGGCAGTCAACTGTGAACATCCGGTGGACGGCAGCCCCTGCGGCGAGTGCAGTATGTGCCGCCAGATTGCGGAAGGAGCTTCCCTCAATGTGGTGGAGATCGATGCGGCATCCAACAATGGTGTGGAAAATATCCGCGATATCCGGGAGCAGGTGCAGTACCCGCCGACGGATGGGCGCTACCGCGTCTACATCATTGACGAGGTTCATATGCTTTCGATCGGCGCGTTCAATGCGCTCTTAAAGACGCTGGAAGAACCGCCGTCCTACGTTATATTTATCTTGGCGACGACGGAGGTCCACAAGATCCCGATCACGATCCTGTCCCGGTGCCAGAGATATGATTTCAAGCGGATCTCGATCGATACCATCGCGGGACGGCTGGCGGAGCTGACGCAGGCGGAGCAGATCGATGTAGATGACCGGGCACTTAGGTATGTGGCACGTGCGGCGGATGGCTCGATGCGAGATGCGTTAAGCCTTCTCGATCAGTGCGTGGCGTTCCATTTCGGGGAAAAGCTGACGTATGACAATGTGCTCGAGGTGTTGGGCGCGGTCGATAACCGCGTGTTCAGCAAGCTGTTTCAAGCGGTGCTTGCAAGTGATACGAAGGCGTGCATCCGTGAGATTGAGGAAATGATCATCCAGGGGCGCGATCTTTCGCAGCTTGTCAACGATTTCGTCTGGTATATGCGAAATCTCCTGATTGCCAAGACGACCGACGAACCGGGCGATATGCTCGATATGTCGGAGGAAAATCTGGCAATTTTAAAGGAAGAGGCGACAGGCGTTGATACGGAAACGCTGATGCGTTACATCCGTATTTTCTCGGAGCTTTCCGGGCAGCTGCGCTACGCGTCGCAGAAGCGGATTCTGGTGGAGATTGCCTTTATCAAGCTGACGACGCCGTCGATGGAACAGAATCTTGATTCCATTTTACAGCGGATTACGCTATTAGAGCAGAAAATGCAGGAAATGCCGGACAATCTACAGAAACTGGCGTCCCTTGCACCGGCAGCGGGGCAGGCGGCATCCTCCAAAACGGCTGTGGTGGAAACGCCGCCTGAGCCGAAGAAGGTATCCCTTCCACCGGCACAGTACGAAGATCTGATGCTGATGCGGAAAGAATGGGGACGGATTGCGTCCCTGAGCCAGCTTGTGGGTTCGATTAGACTCAGTCTTCCCAAGACAAGTGTAGAACCGGCGGGCGAAGGCTGCCTTTGCATTGTGTGTACAGATGAAAATACGTTTGGAATTATCAATCGGGAGCCTGAGCTTAAGAATTTGCAGGAAGTAGTGCAAGAAAAATACAAAAAGACTCTGCAATTTAAAGTCCGTTTAGAATCATCTGCTGTGCCGCAAAGAACGGTTTATGTCAGTGATGAGGATTTAAAGAACGCAATCCATACCGATGTGATTGTCGAAGAGGATGATTCCGTGTAGTGGAGCTTGCCAAAGATGAGCCTTGTTTTGTAATGCAAGAAGCTGTGATTAAATGCAGATAAATGATATTAGTGGGTTTATATGATATATAGAACCGGCTGCAATCGGCAGCCAGTCTGAATATAAATAAAAAGAAGTGAAAGAGAGGAATGACACCATGGCAAAACGTGGCGGTTTCCCAGGCGGTATGCCGGGCAATATGAACAATTTAATGAAGCAGGCGCAGAGAATGCAGCGCCAGATGGAAGAGAAGCAGAAAGAGCTGGAGGAGAAGCAGTACAGCGCATCCGCAGGCGGCGGCGCTGTAACCGTGACCGTATCTGGTAAAAAAGAGGTTCTTTCCGTGAAACTGTCTGAGGAAGTAGTGGATCCGGATGATATCGAGATGTTAGAGGATCTGATCGTGGCGGCGACCAACGAGGCATTCCGTCAGGCGGAAGAGGACAGCAGCCAGATGATGTCCCAGTTGACCGGTGGCCTTGGCGGTCTGGGAGGCGGATTCCCGTTTTAAGCGATGGATTATTACAGCAGCCAGATTAGCAAGCTAATCGAAGAATTGTCAAAACTTCCCGGAATCGGAAGTAAATCGGCGCAGCGTCTTGCATTTCATATCATCAATATGCCGGAAGAACAGGTCAGGCACTTGTCCGGCGCGATTCTGGAAGCCAAGCAGAATGTGCGTTACTGCAAGGAGTGCTGCACATTGACTGATAAGGAACTGTGCCCGATCTGCAGCAGCGACCGGCGAGATCATGAGACGATCATGGTGGTGGAAAATACGCGCGATCTGGCGGCATATGAAAAGACAGGAAAATACAACGGGGTCTATCATGTGCTGCATGGGGCGATCTCCCCGATGCTGGGGATCGGGCCGGGCGACATCCGGCTCAAGGAGCTGATGACTCGCCTGCAGAAAGAGGAGGTTCGTGAGGTCATTATCGCAACCAACTCAAGCCTGGAGGGCGAGACGACCGCGATGTATTTGAGCAAGCTGATTAAGCCGACAGGGATCCGGGTGACGCGAATCGCCAGCGGCGTTCCGGTCGGGGGCGACTTGGAATATATTGATGAGGTAACGCTTCTGCGCGCGCTGGATGGGCGTACAGAGCTGTAGCCGGTGAGCAAATAAAACGTTACTGGGCACGTATGCGTGAACAGTAACAATAAAACTTCTGCCGCGGCAGGAAGTTAGGAGATGCATAAGATGGATAAATACGAGTTTAACATCAAGGTAGAGCAGATTAAGAAACTGGTTAACAAGGGAGATTTCGAGACGGCGATGAAGATCGCCGATACCATCGACTGGCGTCGTGTACGCAGCACCAGCCTGCTTACGATGATTTCCCAGATTTATGAGAAAAATGCAGAGTATCAGGATGCCAAGGATATTTTATTGCTGGCATATGAGAGAGCGCCGCTTGGAAAGGGGCTTTTATATAAGCTGACCGACCTTGCACTGCGTGAAAATAATATTCAGGAGGCAGAGGCATATTACCGGGAGTTCTGTGAGCTGTCCGGCGATGACCCGCGCCAGTACCTGCTTCGTTTCCTGATTCTGGAGGCGAAGGATGCGCCGTTAGAGCAGCAGATCAATTCTCTGGAGAGATATTGTCAGGAAGAGCTGGATGAGAAATGGCTGTACCACCTGGCAGAGCTTTATCATCAGGCGAACCAGGCGGACGACTGTGTGCGGATCTGCGACAAGATCATGCTGATGTTCGGTCTTGGCAAATATGTGGACAAGGCAATGGAACTGAAACTTCAGTATGCGCCGCTGACGAAATATCAGATGGATCTGGTGGAAAACCGCGAGAAGTACGAAGAGAAGCTGCGTGCGGTGGAAGAAGAGTACAAGAACGGTACATACCGCAAGCCAGAGCCGGAAGGAGAGTATCTGGATACGGATGAGCCGGAGGCAGAGCTGGACGACGAACCGGAGAACGAACCGGAGGGACAGCCGGAGCAGGCAGAGCCAGAAGAGAAGGCTGGAAAACCGAAAGCTGAGACAAAACCGGCGGACGAGAAAGTAGAAAAGGCTGCGCTGGACGAGGATGTAGTAGCAAGCCTTCATGAAGCACAGGCGGAAGAAGCGCTGGCAAAAGAAGTGTCCAAGATCAAGCCTTACGATGAGGAAGAGGGCGCATCCGAAGGGGAGACACGTGTTTTCAGGAATCTCCGCGACCTAGAGCCGGCAGAGGCAGAGGAAAAGAGCGAGGAAGCTCCGATTCATGAATTTGAAGAGGAAGAGGAAACCATAGTGGAAGACTGGGATTTCGAACCGGAAGAGGAAGAAGAGGAGATCAAGGAATCAAATCATCTGATGATCGAGGCGGAAGATCCAGCAGCCGGTCTTGCGATGGCACTTGATTCCCTGAAAAAGATTCACCGCGAGCTGGGAACCAAGCATCCGGTTGCCAAGATCAGCGGTGCAAACCTTTCCCATCGCGGCATCGCATCGGTGGCGGAGCGCCTGGCAGGCAAGGATCTGGTGGTCGAGCATGCAGCCGATCTGGACGATTTGACGGTGGAAGAGCTGGAAGAACTGATGACACAGGATGAAACCGGCATGGTCGTTGTTCTGATTGATACGCAGGCACGTTTAGAGCAGATGCACCGCGCATATCCGGCATTAGCAGAGCGTTTCCAGTATATCGGCTGTGAAAACCAGAAAGACGATGCAGCGAAGCTGGCACAGGCGCGCGAGGAAGAGCTGAAACGCCAGCAGGCGCAGCAGGAAGCAGAAGCAGCCAGAAAACGCCAGGCAGAGCGTGAAGCGGAGATCCGCCGTCAGGCAGAAAAAGAGGCAGAGGAAAAACGTAGACAGCAGGAAGCAGCAGCCCGCCGTGAGGAAGAAGAGCGCGCCAAGGCAGAAGCACAGGCGCTGGCAGCCAAAGAGGCAGAAGAAGCGCGTAAAGCGGAGGAAGATCGCCGTCTGGCAGAGCGGCAGAGAGAAGAACTGCGCCGTCAGGAAGAGGCAAGACGCGATGACGAGCCGGAGTATGAAGACGAAGAAGATCACTACGAGAAGGACGAGTATGAGCCGGAGGATGATTATGCGCGTGGCGGCTATCGTGATGATTATAAGGACGATTACAAAGACAGCTATAAAGACGAACGCGAGGACGACGAGTATTCCAATTATCCAGAGGATGAGCCGGAAGAGAAACCGTCCAAAAAGTCCGGCGATATGGATGTTGAGGAGTTTGTTCAGTATGCCTGCAAATATGCATCGGAGATCGACTGCAGTATTTCGGGAAAGAGCATGCTGGCTCTGTACGAGCGCGCTGAGATGATGGAGGAGGACGGAGAACCGCTTACCAAGACAAGTGCCGAAGATTTGATCGAGGAAGCTGCAGATAAGGCGGAGAAGAAATCCTTCAGCGGACTGTTCTCATCGAAATATGATAAGGATGGACTTCTGATTCTGAAAGAGAAACATTTCTTTGATTAATTAAAACAATTCGAGAAATTTTAAAATTAAAACTAATTAGTAAAAGAGAGCGCTGCGGGGGAATGCTTCCCGGCAGCGTTTTCTGGTAGTGGACAGTAAAAAGAGATACGGGAGAGAAAGATGGGAACACGGTTAATAGCCCTCGATTTAGATGGGACACTGTTAAATGAAAAAATGCACGTGTCGGAAAAAACAAGACAGGTGATGGAACTGTGCGCGCAGCGGGGAATTGAGATTGTCCCGGCGACCGGGCGCGCGCTCCCGGCAGTGCCAGAGGAGGTTTTGAGCCTGCCGGGCGTCCACTATGGCATATTTACAAATGGGGCGGTCGTCCGGGATTTCGGGAAAAATATCTGGGTGTCGGAAAGCTGCCTGAGCTGGGAAGAGACGATCCGGGTGATTGAGGTGCTGCGCCGGCATCCGGTTATTTACGATATGTATGTATCGGAGGGCGGCGTCAGCGAGACGCGATTGCTGGCACAGCTGGAAGAATACGGGATACCGGAACGTGAATGCGCCTATATCCGGGCGACGCGCCGGGCAGTTACTGACATGGTGGAGTATCTGCGGGAGAAAAAATGCCCGGTGCAGAAGATGAATTTAAATTTTAAGGACCGGGAGAGCAAGCAGGCAGTCCGGGCAAAGCTGGAAGCGATGCCGGAGGTTCTGGTGACCTCCTCGCTTCCGTGGAATCTGGAACTCAACGCGGCGGGCATCACAAAGGGGAGCGGGCTGCGGAATCTCTGTCAGTATCTGGGAATTGAAGCGGAGGAGACGATGGCATTTGGAGACGGCGAAAACGACTGGCCCATGCTGGAGGCAGCAGGAATCGGCGTGGCGATGGAAAATGGCGCCCCATTTTTAAAGGAACGCGCAGACCGGATTGCCGCTTCGAACCGGGAAGAGGGCGTAGCGGAGGCGATCAGACAATGGGTGCTTATATAAAAGAAAACTGGCTGTTCGTGGTGGTGGCAGTCTATCTGGTTTCCATGGTACTGTACGGGCATTACCGCGGATTTGTCCGCCTGGCAGTCTCGGCCGTTTCCCTGGTGCTGTCGCTGGGGGTGGTTCATTTTGGTGCGCCGTCTGTCGCGAATCTGCTTCGCAGCAATGAGGTGGTCTATCAGGCGGTGGAGGACAGCGTGACGAAATTTATCCAAAAGGACGATGAGGCGGAAAATGAGGCAGCTGACGCGGCGCCGCCATCCGTACAGCGCAGTATTATTGAAGAAATGGAGCTTCCGGAACAGTTAAAGGATGCGCTTCTGGAGAATAATAACAGCGAAGTTTACGAGGCGCTGGGTGTAAGCAGCTTTACCCACTACGTCAGCCGTTATCTGGCAAACAGCCTGATCAATATTATAAGTTTTTTTCTGCTGTTTGCAGCCGTGTTCGGCGGACTGCGTGTTCTGTCCGTATCGCTCAATGTGGTCTCCCGGCTGCCGATCATATCGGGGCTGAACCGTCTGGCAGGTGCCGTGCTGGGGGGTGCGGAAGGGATCTTTTTCGTCTGGATTGCAGCACTGCTTATTACACTGTTCTCGGCAACGGCGATTGGTGAACTTTTCCTGAACCAGATAGAAAGCAATATCTGGCTGACCTGGCTGTATGACCACAATATGCTTGGAAGCATCCTGATGGGTGTTGTGAAACGGATTATTTAAAAGCGTATAGAGAAAAACTGTGATATTGAAAAACGGCACACCGCATTCTCGCTACTTAGTGATGAGTTAGGTGTGCCAAATTTTTTATTTCAGTCGAGAAGACTCCCACCTCTTTAGGTGGCGAGTAATAGCAAATTTGTCTCA
>ERZ773112.1588-NODE-1588-length-12502-cov-7.033823_pt1 | contig 12502 bp, 9 predicted proteins | sample MGYA00580566_ERZ773112 | MGnify/ENA primary metagenome ERZ773112 (study PRJEB29015, sample SAMEA2737842) | human gut metagenome | biome: human gut; feature: human-associated habitat; material: faeces | place: China | collected 2012 ... | reverse complement strand
GTAGAACGCCTCATATCCGGTTTTTTCTTTGATCGTTTCCATATGCTGGACCAGAACCAGGCGGTCCTTCAGCAATGCCTCGATCCGCCGGCAGCCGGTGGCAAATGCCTGGGGAACACCATCCGGGACTTTTACCGGACCCGGGATGTTCATGCAAAAAGACAGGACTGGTTTATCATATTTACTGATCAGTTCGTTCTGGATGCTTACGCGTCGGTCGCGGCAGTTCATCATATCTGTGATAGTTACGTTTATTCCGTTCATATTGAAAGAATTCCTTTCGTATCAAAAGTATATATTTAAATTGAGTTTACATAGTATATTCTTTGTAATCATTATAAGATTTTACCAGTAAATTTTCCAGAAAAAGAATATTTGATTATATATAAAAACAAAGGCTGCAGCTGTTACATGGCTGCAGTCTTTTCCGTACCTTAATAAATATTAAGAAAACCCCACTCTCTCCTGTAAGATTCCAAGACTATGATAAACCCATAAAGAGATAAACAAAGTCACAAGATAAATGAAAGAGGAGGATACAAACATGGAGATCAAAAGACCTGCAATAGCGGGAACATTAGTTTCTTCTGGATATGGGGTGTCAGCATTATCTGTCTGATATCTGGACTGATCCTGGGTGTGATCAAATTATAGACATTATCAATTATATTGTTATTCCTCATAAAGTTTTACCATTGCAGGACTTAAGGGTATTGGTTCTGCAAAAAGGGATCGGTCTGGATGGGCCGGTCCCTTCTCTCCGTGTTTTGGGGGTTTAATGCATCAGGCTGCGGTTACCCGGTCTTTCTCGTGAACTGAGAGGCCACAATGAAGCAAAAAATAGTGCAATGAAGCAATTAATAATGTATCACATTCTCCTCATTTCTTATCCGTGCAATCACATCCTTTGCCCCTTCACTTTCAAAATACCGCTGCGTACTTTCCGGCACGAGTTTCTTCAATGTATTCATATCATTATCCTTAATCGCCTGCCGTACAGTAGAAGCGCTGATGGCTTTTTCACCATCAGTTTTTCTTGGAACGATCACGCATTCAATGCCGTTTCCCGGTAGTTTTTCTGACATGATATTATTATAGATTCCAGTAACCAGACTGGTTGGTTCTTCGCCGACGTAGCGGCGGTTGATGCCGAGTGTCCGTGCGATTTCGGTGAAGACGGTCAGATCCAGCATAGCATGGCTTTCGATGACTGCATTTTCATCTTTCTGGAAATAGCTCGGGAAGGTTGCATTACTGATGATGTACGGGCCGCTGTCGTGATAGCAGATGTTATCAAGATGTGCGGTCCCTTCCATTACGAGCTGTTTTCGAACCTTGAACGGAACAAGGCTTGCATCTTCGCTTACGATGAAAAGATGCAGCAGGTCATTTTCGCGGGCTGCTTTTTCTACTAGATACTGATGACCGAGAGTGAACGGATTGGCGTTCATGACCAGGGCGGCAACCTTACGGTTTGTAGCAGATGTGCTTTCTGTAAGAGTCTGAAGTTGCAGGGCAGAAGAATCTTTCAGTTTCTTCAGATAATTTTTAAACCCTGTCCGTCTGTTTTCCATGAACACGATCTGTCCGTCAATTCTTGCTATTTCATAGAATCCGAGATCGCCGAAGAATTTGGCCGAAGAACATTTCGTATAGAGGAATAGGTGTGTATTTCCGCGGTTAAATTGTACTTCGATCAGATGTGAGATGATCTGGTTCATAAGTCCTTCGCCCTGATGGTCGGAGCCTACGGCAAGACAGCGCAATGTATTGCCGAAGCAGCTTCCGGTGGCGATGATATTCATCTCATCATCGTACATGCCGCACGTATAATCAAGGTTGGTATCCAGGCGGATTTCCTCAGCCTGAAGAAGAGCGGTGACACCCTGAATTGCAGTTTTATCAGAGTGTGAAATCTGTGAAATATAGTAATCAGACATAATGTTTCCTTTCTGTATGTATAGAGTTGCTTTCATGCGGATGATATGCTGCTTCTAGTGTAACATATAGCATAGGCAGCATAGCCAATAAAATATTAGAATTATCATATAATAAAAAGATAATGCGGGAAAGTTTTCTTAATAAATTATAAGAAAAATCTTTCCCGCTGTTCAGCTTCTGGGTGTAGAATATAGCTTAAATATAAAAGAAGACAGAAGTCAGGTAAAAGAACAGGTATAATCGAAACCGTTCTTATGAGAAATTCTGCATAAAGCATACGCAAAAAGGAGAGAAAGAAGAAAAAATATAAGAACTTCTAAGACGGGTATTACAAACTGTTATTACATTTTACAATAATTTTGTTGACTTATAGAAAATCCATGATATGATTCAAATGTTGGATTTAGAAAATGGAAATTTTATGAATAGAACAAGGGGTAAAAAAAGATGGATTATAACAAGATTGTACAGGGAATCCTGGACATCGGAGAAGCGATGCTTCAAAGTGGTGCAGAGAATTTCCGACTGGAAGACAGCTTTTACCGCATGTGCAGAAGCTATGGATTTAAGAGATCGGATGTATTTGTCATTCCGAGTAATATACAGGTGACGGTAGAGACACCGGAAGGAGAGATCATTACACAGATCCGGCATATCGAGTCATCAGAACCGAATTTTGATCAGCTGGATTACCTGAACAATCTGTGCAGATATGTCTGTCAGCATACACCGGATGAAAAAGAGATGCGAGAGAAATATCTCGAAGTCATCAATCGTGAACCGCAGAAGCGAATTACAAGATATGCAGCAGGAATCATGGGTGGAACCGGATTTGCGGTATTCTTCGGCTGTAACGTCTGGGATGCGATTGTTGCATTGATCGTATCGGTGATGATCGTGGCCGTCGGTGACTGGCTGGCAAAGCGTGAAAGCAACTTAATGGTTTATAATGCTATTCTTTCGTTTATATCAGAAGTGATCATTATAGTGGCATTGAAGATGGGAGTTGCAGATCATCCGGACCGTATTATGATCGGTATCGTTATGCTGCTGATCAGTGGACTGGGCACGACGAATGGAATCCGTGATCTCCTTCAGAGGGATTTTATCTCTGGATTTATTAATATCATGAACTCGTTCCTTGGAGCTGCCGGAATCGCATTCGGAATCGGTCTTGCGATCATGTTGTTCCATGAAGGATATTCCGATCATTTTATCCTGAATCACAGTGTACCGATCCAGCTGATCTCCTGTACGGTTGCATGTACGGGATTTGCTTTCTGGTTTAAGATCAGAGGAAAGCAGGTATGGTATAACAGTATCGGAGCATTCTTTACCTGGGCAATCTATGTTGTGGTATTTGCACTGAAGCCAAGCAATTTCCTGGCAACGATGATCGCAGCAGTATTCGTTGCATTTTACGCATTTATCATGTCCAGAGTGAATAAGGCACCTTCAACGATCTTTCTGACAGCATCGGTATTCCCGCTGATTCCGGGACCGAATCTGTACTATGTAATGTATGGATGTGTCAGTCAGGATCCACAACTGGCATTCGATGAGACGATTGTTCTGATGGCAACCTGTCTTGCAATTGCATTCGGATTTATCATCGTAGATGTGGCATCCAGAAGTATCATGTATGCACTGAAGAGAGAATATCATATCGGTAAGAGTGCATTGAATCTTCCTCTGATCGGTGGAAAGAAATAATTATAGAAATAAAAAATAGAAATGAGCAGAGAGTCTGAGAGTATGTTGGAAGAGAAGCAATCTTTTCCTGTATATTCTCAGATTTTTTAGACCATAGTATGCAAGAGAAACTGCCAGTGGCAGGAACTGCAGATACGAAAAGCTACGGGAAAAGATGCAGGAAAATACGCCGGTACAGATGTATCACAGACACAAATAATTTTCAGGAATCTGTGTTCCTTTGCTATATTAAAATGAAAAAGTGTGTGTTAAACTGAGCTTATACAGAACGTACTACAACTATTGAAAATAAAGAAAAATAGGGAAATATAAATGGAAACAAACGTGTAAAACATGAAATTATAAAAGGACAGCTGCCTATGAATTATGAAAAATTAGTACAGGGAATCTTGAATATAGGAGAAGCAATGTTACAGTGCGGGGCAGAAATCTTCCGCGTGGAAGACAGTCTGTATCGTATGTATAAGAGTTATGGTTTTATGACATATGATGTATATGTGATTCCGAGCAATATCCAGGTGACGGTGGAGACACCGGAAGGTGAGATCATTACACAGATCCGGCATATAGAGTCTACAGGGGCAGATTATGATAAATTGAATTATCTGAATGCCATGTCGCGGTATGTCTGTTCACATAATCCGGATGAAAAAGAACTGGTCCGGCGCTTTAAGAAAGTAATGGCGCGGCCGGATCAGAGTGAACTGATCACAGGGCTTGCACAGATTACAGGGGGAACGGCGTTTGCTGTATTCTTCGGATGTGATCTGCAGGATGCAGTTGTTGCATTAATCGTCTGTCTGATGATCGTTCTGGTAGGCGGATGGCTTAGCAGGCGGGAAGGTAACCCGATGATCTATAATCTGATCTTGGCATTCTTATCAGAGGTTGTGATCGTAACAGCTGTCCGGAGCGGGCTGGGACATCATCCGGACCGTATCATGATCGGAATTGTCATGCTGTTAGTCAGTGCACTTGGTGCGATCAACGGAATGCGGGATGTGATGCAGAGGAACTTTATCTCGGGTTCACTGGAAGTGATGAATTCGATGCTCGGTGCATTTGGTATCGCATTCGGTATTGCCCTTGCAATGATGCTGATGGGAAATATATCGGCGGAAGGATTCGATGTGAATAATAATACAGTGATCCAGCTGATCTCTTGTACGATAGGATGTACTGGTTATGCAAGCTGGTTCAAGATACGGGGAAAGAAGATCCTGTATTCCAGTGTCGGAGCTTTCCTGACATGGGGAATCTATTTACTGGTGTATGCGTGGTATCCGGATAATTTCTTTGCGGTAGTAGTTGCATCCTGCTTTGTGGCGGGCTATGCATTTGTCATGTCGAGAGTCAATCATGCGCCGTCCACCGTCTTCCTGACAGCATCCGTCTTTCCGTTGATGCCGGGAGCGAGATTGTATTATCTGATGTATGGCGTAGTCAGCAGGAACTTTTCACTGGCAGCAGAGCATGCACTTGTACTGTTGGAAACATGCCTTGGGATTGCGTTTGGATTCATCATTGTGGATGTGATTTCAAGAAGCATTATGCGGGCGCTGGGAAGAGAATATCATATGGGGAAAGAATCTACGGTTATTAAAAAAGAGAAAAAATAATGGCTGTGTTACGATGATCCGGATGAATTTTCCGGATTGACAATTTTGCGTCCTTATAATATAGTAAGAGTTAAAGAGAAGATCTGATGACTGACGGATAATGTGGAGTACCACAGGGGAATCAGATACTTGGTAAGAGCCGACCGTCTGGGCAGCATTTATCCCGAAGAGGATGAGTGTTGTCCTTTTTTTACACCGCCCGGTATTGGAAGAGTTGGAAGCAGTGTATCAAAAGGACTGGAAATGCAGAAAGACAACATACGATCAGGAGGAAATGAATGATGAAAACAGATATTGAGATCGCACAGGAATGTACTATGGAGCCTATCACAGAGGTAGCAGAAAGAGCAGGAATTCCAGAAGAATATCTGGAACAGTATGGAAAATATAAAGCAAAGATTGATTATAATTTCTTAAAAAAATCCGATAAAAAAGACGGAAAACTGATTCTTGTGACGGCAATCAATCCGACACCTGCCGGAGAAGGAAAGACAACAACAACCGTAGGTCTTGCAGATGCACTTCAGAGAATGGGTAAGAAACCTGTGGTAGCACTGCGTGAGCCATCTCTCGGACCGGTATTCGGTATGAAGGGTGGAGCAGCTGGCGGCGGATATGCACAGGTTGTACCGATGGAAGATATCAACCTTCATTTCACAGGAGATTTTCATGCGATCGGAGCTGCGAACAACTTACTGGCAGCCATGATCGACAATCACATTTATCAGGGAAATGATTTGAATATTGATCCGAGAAAGATCGTATGGAAGAGATGTGTCGATATGAATGACCGTCAGCTCCGTTTCGTCACAGACGGACTTGGCGGAAGAGTCAATGGTGTGCCGAGAGAAGACGGATATGATATCACTGTCGCTTCTGAGATCATGGCGATCCTGTGTCTGTCAAAGGATATCGCAGATCTGAAAGAAAGACTTGGAAAGATCATCGTAGGTTACACTTATGGCAAGATCGCAGAGCAGAAACCGGTTACCGCACATGATCTGCATGCAGAGGGAGCGATGTGTGCGCTGTTAAAGGATGCTCTGAAACCGAACCTTGTTCAGACACTGGAGCATGCACCTGCAATCGTACACGGTGGACCATTTGCCAATATCGCACATGGATGTAACTCACTGACAGCAACAAGAATGGCAATGAAGCTTGCAGACTATGCGATTACAGAGGCCGGATTCGGAGAGGACTTAGGAGCTGAGAAATTCCTGGATATCAAGTGCCGTATGGCTGGCATCAAACCGGATGCAGTAGTCATTGTAGCAACGGTAAGAGCACTGAAGTATAATGGAGGCGTTGCAAAACCGGATCTGAATGAAGAGAATCTGGAAGCACTGGAAAAAGGTATTCCAAACTTGATGAAGCATGTCAGCAATATTAAGAATGTATACGGTCTTCCATGTGTGGTTGCGATCAATGCATTCCCGACAGATACCAAAGCAGAACTGGATCTGGTAGAAGAAAAATGTAAAGAAGTCGGAGTCAATGTTGCACTGTCCGAAGTATGGGCAAAAGGCGGCGAAGGCGGCCTGAAGCTTGCAGAAGAAGTGGTACGTCTGTGTGATGAGCCGAGTGATTTCCACTATGCTTACGAACTGGAAGGAACGATCGAAGATAAACTGAACCAGATCGTACAGAAAATCTATGGTGGAAATAAAGTGGTTCTTACCGCAGCAGCCCAGAAGCAGGCAAAACAACTGACAGATCTTGGATTTGGCAATGCACCGATCTGTATGGCGAAGACACAGTACAGTCTGACAGACGATCCGAAGAAACTGGGAGCACCGACAGACTTTGACATTACAGTACGTAACCTGAAAGTCTCCGCAGGTGCCGGATTTATCGTAGCTCTGACAGGAGATATCATGACTATGCCTGGACTTCCGAAAGTTCCGGCAGCTGAGAGAATCGATGTAGATGATGAAGGAAGAATTACAGGATTATTCTAATTGTAAATGTAGTTAAAAGTAAAAATCCGGCGGCTTTTTGTGAGGCTTGCCGGATTTTTCTATTGCCATGCATGTGGTGTGACAAGATTTTACATAAGATTTACGGGATTTTGAAAAACAGCAGGAGAATATGTGCTAGAATTCCAAGTTAGTGTTATAATGCAAGAAGTAAAACAGGATGAACAAACGAGGATGGTGAAGGCATGAGATACGTATTAGGAGAAACGCTGCAGGAATATCAGGAAGAAATCATGGAGAAGGACAGACCATCGGTATTTCTGGCGACATCGCAGACTGCCAGAGACTGCCTGGAACAGGCCGGCATGCAGTATGAAGGAGAGATCAATCTGAAAGATGTAGGATTTTGTAAGATGGAGACTCAGCAGGAATGTCTTGCGGGTTCTCTTTGTATTCCAAAGCTTCTGGATATTCTGGGAGAACGATACAAGATCTTATTTTTTATTAACCGTCATCATATCGTGATTGTGGACGATGATGAATTTTCTTACCGTCTGATCCGCAGAATTAAGAGGAAGAAGACGAGACAGGGAGAATCGAAAGAAAAATTCATCTATAATTTTATGCTGGAATTCATAAGCCGGGATCTGGAACTTCTGGGACATTATGAGAAACGGATCATGGATCTGGAAGAAGGTGTCATGGACGGAAAAATCCAGGGATTCCAGAATGCGATCATGCCGATCCGACGTGAACTTTTGACACTCCACAGTTATTATGATGAGATCATGGACATGGGAAAACAGCTCGAAGAGAATGAAAATGGTTTCTTTGCCAAGAAACAGGTGAAATATTTCGGTGTTATCTCGGACCGTGCAGACAGACTGATGAGTAAAGCATCGCAGCTTCTGGAATATGCCCAGCAGGTAAGGGATGCTTATAAGGCGCAGGTAGATGCCCAGCAGAATAACAACATGCAGTTTCTGACCGTAATATCAACGATTTTCTTCCCGCTTACACTCATCACCAGCTGGTATGGAATGAATTTTCATAATATGCCGGAACTAAAGCACGGATATCCGGGAGTGATCATCTTAAGCGTTGTGGTTATGATTACCTGTATTATTATATTTAAGAGAAAGAAAATGTTATGATAATGTAAAATGTGATTTGAAAAGGAGGAGCTCTATGCGTCAATGCCCGAATTGCAAGACTAACAATCCAGACGATGCCAGATTCTGTAATTATTGCGGAATGCGGCTTCCCGAATCAAAAGAGGAAACATTATACAGTGACCTGGATGAGCTTGAAGAAACTCCGAAGACAGAATTTTCTGATCAGGAGATCGAAGAAGAATCAGAAAAAGTAATTGATGAAGCGAAGAAGTTACTTAATCCTGATGAGAAAGAAGAAAAAGAGGTATTCCTGCAAGAAGAAAAAAAAGAAGAAAGAAAAGAAGATGAGGATACAGACACAGAGCAGGAACAGCTGAAAAAACAGCTTACAATTCCCGAGAACCTGGACCGGATGATAGAAGAAGTTACAAGACAGGAACTGGAGCAGGAACTTCACCGGAAGATCAAGTTAAAAGAAGGATCCGGTAAAGAACAGAGTCATTTGGATGAAACTGAAGGTGTCAGTGAGCCGACGCTTATGATCGGAGAGAAGACAGAGGAAGAGGCGGATGAGCCGACACGGATGTTTACCGGTGATATCGGAGATTTTATAAAAAAGAAAAGAGAATATGAAGATGTCCCGGAAGAAGATGCATATGAAGAGATCCTTCAGTCATGGGAAAGAAAACGCAAAGAAAAAAAGATAAAACGTGAGCGTGAAGGGAAGGATCCAAGCCGTATACCGAAGTTTATCAAAGAGAAGCATTCCTGGTCAGATCTGACAGCGAAGCAGAAGAAGGCTGTGAAAAGAATTGTGGCAGGAGCCGCTGTATTTGCGGCATTTTGCATTTTTGAAAGTTACTATGGACGTCCGGAAGCAGTGGCGGAACGTTACTGTAAGGCTTATGTAAAGGAAGACTGGAAAAAGACGGGACATCTGTCTGATCTTCCGAAGAATGGATATGCAACACAGGATGAATATACAACATATATGAAGAAGAATGCCGTTACCGGTGTAGAGGATTATCAGATAAAAGAGACGAAGGAAAATCGTCAGATAAAGATAGAGTCCGGAGGAAAACAAAGGGCATTTACGGTCGAATACAAGACGAAAACTCAAGGTAAGAACAAAGAAACCGTTGTTCTGCAAAAGCAAAAGAGACAAAGACTGCTGTTATTTGCAAACTGGAAGGTATCTTCGGACAAGATGATCGCAAATGATTTTAACCTTTATATTCCGGCTGGATCGACGGCCTGGATCGATGGAACGAAGCTTACAAAAAACGATAAGATAAAAGATGATTCCGATGGCCTGGATCAATATAAAATATCGTTGTTTGAAGGAAATCATAAGATAAGGATAGACGTTCCGTGGTTTAAGACGTATAAATCAGAATTCAAAGCATCCGATAAGGGAAGTACAACAATCTCTAAAATGAAAGTATCACAAAGCGGGAAAAAGAAGCTGGATAAGAAAATGAAAGAAATTCTGAGCAGTTATATCAAAGCTGCAAAAGAAGAAAAATCATTCTCACAAATATCAGGGTTATTTGAAAAGAATTCAAAATATGAAAAAGAGAATAAAGAATTCTATGATGATCTGAAAGAACAGTTAAGTTCAAAAGATGGTTATAAAGCGGATCAGATAACAACTGATAATTATGAAGGAAAATATGTGATCAGTGGTGTGACCGGAGTTGTGAGAGGAACGTTGTCTTATGATTATAAAGTAACATATCAGAAAGAAGATGTTACAGTTGGCAATATGAACGGAACGGTGGATGGAAGTTCGCAGATGAGTGCCGAATTCGTTTATAAAGACGGAAACTATCAGCTTCGTACAGTGAATCCGGGAAGTATCTGGTACAGGGAATCGCAATAAATGGTTTGGCAGTTACGGATAAAGTGTTTTAATAAATAAATTTTCGCGAAAATAATATAGGAAAAGGCTTGCTTTTTAAGCCTGGATATGATACGATATTCGGGCGAATGGAAGTAGGCTTTTTTTTTATGCCTAAAATCGGGCAGCATCGCAAGCTGCCACGAAACACGTTAACTAAGATTATAAAGCGAGGTGGAAGTTGTGCGTACAAGAATCACATTGGAGTGTACAGAATGCAAGCAGCGTAACTACAACATGACAAAGGATAAGAAATCTCATCCGGAACGTATGGAAACCAAGAAGTACTGCAGATTCTGTAAGAAACACACATTGCACAAAGAGACAAAATAATCGCCGCAAGAAGGAGTGAATGTCGATGAGTGGTAAGAAAACTCAGAAAGAAAGCTGGTTCAAAGGTCTGAACAGAGAGTTCAAGAAGATCGTATGGCCAGACAAGATGACAGTCGCAAAAGAGACGGCAGCGGTTGTTTCTGTATCCGTGGTCCTGGGAGCGATTATCGCACTTGTAGATTTTTTCGCCCAGTACGGAGTAGATTTATTAATTAAATAACTCAAAACGGACAAGAAAGGTGAGATTATGTCAGAGGCAAAATGGTACGTAGTTCATACCTATTCAGGGTACGAGAACAAAGTAAAAGCCAACATTGATAAGACAATCGAGAACAGACATCTTGAGGATCAGATCCTTGAAGTAAGAGTACCGCTGGAAGACGTTGTTGAGATGAAGAACGGTGTCCAGAAAGTATCTCAGAAAAAGATGTTTCCAGGCTATGTGTTGATACACATGATTATGAACGATGATACATGGTACGTTGTTCGTAATACAAGAGGTGTGACAGGATTTGTCGGACCTGGATCTAAGCCGGTGCCGCTTACAGATGCGGAGATGGCTCCTCTGGGAATCCAGAGAGAGGAAGTAGTCATGGACTACGAGGAGGGCGACACAGTCCAGGTAATCGCTGGAGCATGGGCGGATACGGTTGGTGTAATCCAGTCTATCAACATGCAGAAGCAGAGCCTTACTATTAATGTTGAGCTCTTCGGCCGCGAGACCCCGGTTGAAATTGGTTTCGCAGAAGTTAAGAAAATGTAACAGTAAGTGGGAGGGGCGTTATATGTTCCCCGCCATCACCACAAGGAGGTAATTGAAATGGCAAAAAAAGTAGAAGGTTATATTAAATTACAGATCCCAGCCGGCAAAGCTACTCCGGCACCACCGGTTGGACCTGCTCTTGGTCAAGCTGGTATCAACATCATGGGATTCACAAAAGAGTTCAACGCTCGTACAGCTGACCAAGCTGGTATGATTATTCCAGTTGTTATCTCAGTTTACGAAGATAAATCATTTACTTTCATCACTAAAACACCACCAGCTGCTGTTCTTTTGAAAAAAGCTGCAGGTGTTGAAAAAGGATCAGGTACACCTAACAAAACTAAAGTTGCTACAGTTACTCGTGCACAAGTACAAGAAATTGCAGAAACTAAGATGCCAGATTTGAACGCAGCAAACGTAGAGTCTGCAATGCGTATGATCGAAGGTACTGCTCGTTCTATGGGATTCACTGTTGTTGACTAATCAATAACATCCCAAGATAACCCGCAAGACTTCATCATTTCGAGAAGTGACGTGGGAGATGAAAATCGATTGAACCACTTACAAGGAGAATAGAAAATGGCTAAAAAAAGCAAACAACTTCGTGCTGCTCTTGAGAAAATCGACAGCACAAAAGCATACAGCGTAGAAGAAGCTGTAGCACTTGCAAAAGAAACTAACTTTGCAAAATTTGACGCAACTGTAGAAGTTGCTTACAACTTGAACATCGACGTTAAAAAAGCTGACCAACAAATCCGTGGAGCAATGGTATTGCCAAACGGTACTGGTAAAACTTCACGCGTTCTTGTTTTCGCACGTGGTGCAAAAGCTGAAGAAGCAAAAGCTGCTGGTGCAGACTTTGTTGGTGAAGATGACCTTGTTGCTAAAATCAACGACGGTTGGTTGGACTTCGACGTAGTTATCGCTACACCTGACATGATGGCTCTTGTTGGACGTCTTGGACGTGTCCTTGGACCACGTAACTTGATGCCAAACCCTAAAACTGGTACTGTAACAATGGACGTTGCTAAAGCAGTTGAAGAGTCTAAAGGTGGTAAAATCACTTACCGTGCTGACCGTGCAGGTAACGTTCAAGCAATCATCGGTAAAGTATCATTTGAAGCTGAAAAATTGGTTGAAAACTTCAAAGCTTTCAACGAAACAATCCAAAAAGCAAAACCAGCTACAGCTAAAGGAAC
>ERZ773112.1585-NODE-1585-length-12514-cov-4.768762_pt1 | contig 12514 bp, 5 predicted proteins | sample MGYA00580566_ERZ773112 | MGnify/ENA primary metagenome ERZ773112 (study PRJEB29015, sample SAMEA2737842) | human gut metagenome | biome: human gut; feature: human-associated habitat; material: faeces | place: China | collected 2012 ... | reverse complement strand
TACCCATTCCCAATTAATCAAATCCTTGGAACGATGGATCGGCAAATTACGAATATCTTCGGTTGCATACAAATAATAATAACCATCACCACCTTCTATAATAGTAGGATCGGGCAGACTATAATCTATCACCGGATTCCAGTAATAGCTGGTTTTATCACCATCAGATATTTCTTCTTGCGCAGACGATGATGAGCAAGACACCAAACAAAAGCAGATAGACAGGATCAAATTTTTTCTCATTGCAGTAATTTAGGAGTTATATATTCTTTACTGATTCTCATACGGTCTGTTCCATTCACATTCTCAAAATTTACCGTACCAATATACATAGCACGCGGATGAATATTACTTTTATCTTTGTGGGCATGGAATACAATACGAAGTTTTCCCTCTTTATCAGTGAACATGGCGCTATGCCCTACACCTACCAACCCACCAGGATTTTGCAATAATGGATTTTCGTCGTATTTAGCCCATTCCCCCATTATATCGGTAGCTGTAGCACAACCTACACCATAGAATGGACTTTCATAACTATTCGCAGAATAAGTCATATAATAAATTCCATTGTGTTTGAGAATATAAGAACCTTCATTGACTCGAGGCCACACTTCCTCCCAAGCCTGTGAAACATGAATACAAGGACGCATCGTTTCTTTCTTAAGGGTTATCAAATCTTTTTCCAACTCGGCTATCCATACATTATTCCCATCATTAAAACGGACAAATGACAAATAAGGAGTACCGTCATCATCCATGAAAAAAGAATTATCAATACATTTCTCCTCAACAATCATAGGTTCTTGCTTATTTTGTATAAATGGTCCTACAGGGGAATCTGCCACTGCTACACAAATATGCTCATCTGCCGAATAATACATATAAAATTTACCATTCACTTCATATACTTCCGGTGCCCAAAACCAACGGTCTGCCCATGAATCCTTCTTATTCAAAGCCAGCCCTTTATATTTCCACGTTTTTAAATTATCCGAGATATAAACCTCTATTCCTTCATCCGAGTGAGTACCATAAGCATAATAAGTCCCATTGTGCAACAATATAAACGGGTCACCCAGTGGAACAGGTATTTCCAGCTCTTCCACAATTATTTCATTCACATTCTTATATTCTGAGGAACATGACTGACAAGAAGTCAATGTCCCCAACATCAATAACCAAATAAAAATCATTTTTTTTTTCATAATACTAGTCAGTTTCCTATATGATAATACAATATTCCTTTATATACCGGAGAATAATTTCCAGAACAAAATCCTACACAAGAAGCAGGATAATGAATATCCAATCTCCCTAATTCTCTTCCGTCAACAAAAAGATAGAGCTTATTTCCCCTTCTCACCGCACGGAAATTATAAGATTCCTTTAATTGTTCTTGAATTCCCAACTTATAAATATGCCGTTCCAAATCCTGAGCGTCTTTATTAATAAAACGAATACCTTCCGTTTTTATCGGAGTAAAAGACAAACGATTATAAGCCAGATGCTCTGCCACCGTCGCCCCGCTGTTATTCAATGGATACCATTTTCCCTCATTCAAATATTCTATTGTAAATTTACTAAACATATCGTCTACAAACTCCGCCTTATTCCCTACTTCATGACGGTTCAGGTAAAGGGCATTTATCCATGAAGGCGATATAAAACGATAACATTTTTCGACAAAATCAGTATACTTCACATCAGGATAAACCATTTGTAAATGTTCCAACGGATATTTTTTATCAAGTATCTGTTGTCCTTGTTTTACAACTACCACTTCCAGCATACGCGTGATACCATTAAATTGAGCTTTTACATAGTTATCTTTATCCACATAAACCGGATAGCTTCCTGACATCTTACAATCGGACAAACCTGAAAGTTGAAAACTAAATTCATAATGATCAAGAAAATCACCTTTCAATATTTCTGAATGTTCTTTTAACTGTATCCGGTCATCATCAAATCCGATAGTATAAGTCACCCCTTCGAACAAAGCTTTTTTAGTCCGATCAAACACTCCGGGAACACCGGGTTCCGTCACAGGAATAATCTTTGTAAACAGATGTTTTTGAGGAGATGGTATTTCATCCAACCATACTTTTAAACAATCCTGATTACGTTCAATACGTAAATGATGATAAACACCCCAACGAAAATCTTTAGGCAAAGTGAAATATTCCTCCTTTTCTTTACCATTAATAATGGTACGCAAATACCAATTGTGGTTCTTTGTATCGAAACCGATATAAGCATTATTATCCACATCTTTCCACCACGCAATGATACCAGCATCTCCATCTGTTTTGACTGCTGTTTCAAACATATAAGTTGTAGAAGGTTTCACTTGTTGCAGCACTCCAAAAGAAGGTGTTTCCCCTTTCATTGAAAAAGTGGGCAAAGAAGGTTCCGGATGATAGCCATCTGTACAAGGACCGGTTATTCCTTCAACAAATAATGTTTTATTAAAGAAATGAACACGGTTAATATACTGCCCCCTACACTCATTATTTTTATTAGCCATATATATAAGCCACCATTCAAATCCATTGGGCCCCCTTAAAATATTAGGTTGTCCTGGGGTCATCAAAATATCATCCGCTGTTTCACTCCTCATATCAAACAAAGAAACATCAAAAAATTGGGCACGCCCTTTATTTGTTTCTACAGCAAGCAAGTTCTCTCCTTTTTTCAGAAGCTCTCGTTGCTTTTCATCAAGGTTTACCATACAATAATCCCGTCCCTGTTTTTCGTAAATCAATGTTCCATTCAAATATATTTTTGTATCTCCGTCATGAGCAACCCTGAGTGCTAAATTTCCCACCTGTTTGCCAACAAAAAAAGATTTACGTAACCACAATGAAGGAGATGTCCACCAAGTACCTAAATGACGAGTGGTAGATCCTTTTATCTCTTTAGATGAGAATCCACATTCTCCTTTCTTCCAATCGGAAGCCTGATATACCGGAAGCATCCAACCGACTCCAGGATTATTTTCTGTATAATCAAACAATGGCTCATAAGTGATGCCATATCGTAAAAGATCCACATAATTCTCTTCCAGTAGAATTTGATTAGAATTTACTACCGGATAGCTATATTTATTCCCATTTTGAAAACTTAAAGGTGAGTCTGCCTCCGCAACCCCCAATTGATAATTCCCCCACTCAGTAGAGGTATGATTGGCATTATACATCAAATAGTATCGGTCTCTGTATTTCATCACCCAAGGTCCCTCTGCCACTCTGTTATCCATGGTCTCCCATGTATCCGGCAATGATGCAAACAAGCACACTGGTTCTCCGGCAAATTCCGCCGGATTCTTCATTTTACGTCCCCAAATAGTATTTCCATCAGTAAAACGCACCATATACATATATAATTGTCCGTCATCATCTTTAAAAACCTTAGGATCAATGCGATTATCCATCCAAGTTTTTTTATCAGGCTCTATATAGGGCCCCAACACATTTTTACTTTGAGCATGTACAATGTGAACAGCATGCTTATCCTTACCCCAATAATTGACAGACCAATATAAGTGAAAATCACCATTCAAACAAAACATATCATTGGCGTGAATCTGCTCATTACCGGCACCACTTCCTTTACTCCAGCCATTATCCATAGTCACGACATGAACAGGTTTACCCCAATGAACCAAGTCGTCGGAAACATAAAAATCCCCATTGGTAAATACTCCACCTATATAATACTTACCATTATATTTCATCACACCGGCATCCGCTACTCCGGGAAGCACCGGATTCTGTATGTTTTGCGCGAATAAAGTACCGCAACAAGCAAAAGCACAGAAGATCAGTATTTTTTTGCAGACAAGCATAAATGATACTAGTTAAATAAAGACTATGCCGGAAGTATTATAAAAAGAAAAAACACTCCGACACAGTCTTTCTTTTTTATTAATAATTAGGATTCTGAGTTAGTTGAGGAACATCATCAATCTTACTGATTTCAACTTCCGATGTAGGGATAGGCATACGTTTGTGTTTGCCAATCACAAAATTGTTGAAGTCCTTGTCACGAGCTTTCAGCTCGTCAATACCAGCCTGTGAATCAAGCAATCCCCAGCGCTTCAAATCCGCCCAACGCCAGCCTTCGAAACAAAGTTCCAAAGCACGTTCCATCTGAAGACGTTTGATAAAGACCTCCTTTGAACTTAAACAATCCTTCCACCGACTATCTTTCAGTTTGGATAACCCTGCACGTTCTCTTACCTTATCAACATAAACAGCCGCATCAGAAGCCGAAGTTCCAGTTTCAACCAAACACTCCGCATAACTCAATAAAACATCAGCATACCGCATAATACGATAATTATTACGTGCGAAATAGTCTTCACGTTCACGATAGTAAGAAGTATTGTATTTGCGAATATAACAATCCTCTGTGTCCTGTCCCCACTCATCAAACCATTGTGACGCATCTTCATTGGCATAGTATTTTTTTGACTGATCAGGAAAATCATCTCCAAAATGTTTATAAAGAATACTATTGTATAAACGCAAGTCATTTCTGCCATCAACCCTTCTCTCTTTCAAGAACTCATCTACTAGCCAACGACGCGCTTTACCATCGCCCCAACCCGTACCATGAGTGCCACCGGGTGCATAAAACTGAGTACGCTGGAAACCAAAGGCCATACTGGCATCATTGCCTGTGCCCCCCTTATTTTGATCATCAAACTGAATTTCAAATATTCCCTCCTGATTATTTTCATTCAAATCGGTAAAATTGTCTTCACGGTTATCAAGCAAACCATACAAAGAGCCTTCCCTATCAATCAGCCATTGCAACTGTTCTTTGGCCCTATCATATTTATGTTGTTGCATATAAGCCTTGCCCAACAAAGCTTTAGCAGCACCTTTTGTCGCTCTGCCTAAATCTGCCGCATCCCATGCCTCCGGCAAATTCTCCATTGCAAACGTAAGGTCTTTTTCTATCTGATCCCAAATTTCCTGTTCTGAAGCGTCCTTAGGTATGTAATCAGCATTTTGAGGTTCAAGAACTAATGTCCCTTTCTCCCACAAAAGATTTATCTGAAAATACCACAGAGCACGTAAAAAGGAAGCCTGTGCTAAAAGTTGGTTCTTTTGAACCTCATCCATTTCAATCGCAGGCACATTAGCCAAAACCTGATTACAACGAAAGATCCCTACATAAAAATGCTCCCAATGTACCTTATTACCCTCATAGAAATCATAATTATTATAAAGAAAACGCGTCCAGTCACCTAATTCTATCCAAGGAGACGAACTCCATCCTTCATCTGATGACAGATCGTAACGAAAAGACAACCAACGCATCCAAGTCCCTTCTTTATATAAGAAACTGTAACAAGCATTTACTCCAGCTTTTGCATCATCCGCCGATTTCCAAAAAGTAGTATTGGTTACTTCATTCGGATTTTCTATATCCAATAAACTTGAGCTGCATCCGGTAGCACACAAAGCCAAGACACCAGCAAATAAAAATCTATATATTTTCTTCATATCAGTATACTAATTTATAAGTTAAAAGGTCAAATCCAAGCCAAACATAACAGAACGAGTATTAGGATATGAAAAACTATCCGTTCCACTATTCCAAATATTAGTGTTTATAAAATCAGGATCAAGCCCGGAATAGCCTGTAAAAGTGAGCAGATTACTACCGGTAGCATATAAACGAAGTTTGTCAATACCCAAATTCTTCAACCATTCCTTTTTAAGATTGTATCCGATAGAAATATTTTTCAGTCTGAAATAAGAACCGTTTTCAAGGAAACGATCCGCATCCCATGAATTACGTTGGTCACCATAAATTATACGTGGCGTATCAGAATTCTGATTTACCTGATAAGGTTCTTCTCCCTTCTTGAAGCGAAGATAATTGGAATTGTCCGAGAACAAACGTCCTTGCCATTTGGATACATTATAAATTTTATTACCAAATTGCCCATTCCACATCATACTGAAATCAAAGTCTTTCCATTCAGCATTCAAGACCAATGACATTTGCATCTTTGCCCACGGACTTCCGCAAAATTGACGGTCATCCGCCGTAATCTGTCCATTATTATCCGTATCAATATATTTCACATCACCTAATTGCGGACGTTTCCCGGAAATCATAATAGGTTCGCCATCAGGAGTTACATAATTATCTATTTGTTCTTGTGTTTTAAAAATCCCATCGGTTTTATACAAAAAAAATTCTGCCAACGGACCATTCAACCTCGTTCTTGCCTGACCTGAATCAATAAAAGGTTTTTCATATCCTAAACTTAATACTTTATTACTCAAAGTTGTAATATTCAACAATGCACCATATTTGAAATCTGAAACTTGATCTTTCCACCCCAAGCTCAATTCAAATCCACGATTGCGCAAACTAGCCGCATTTGCTTTAGGTGCCCCTTCTTGATTACCGGTAGAGATGGCAATAGGCATTTCCGTCAAAACATCCTTAGTCTTTGAATGATAATACTCGGCACTGAAAGTCAAACGTGAATTGAGAAAACTAGCGTCAAAACCAATATTTACGGTTTCTTTGGTTTCCCAAACAAGATTGGTATTCACTAATTTTACTTGAGTGGCTCCAGGTACAATAGCTCCACCAAATACCGTCACAATGCTTTGATTAATAGTACCAACATAATCCCAATCACCGATAGAAGCATTACCCAAACGCCCCCAATTTCCCCTGATCTTCAAATCATCAATCCAAGGTACCTTAAAGAAACTTTCCTTAGAAATTCTCCAGGCAGCAGAAACAGAAGGAAAATTACCCCAGCGATTTTCCTTAGCTAAACGAGAAGTACCATCCCGACGGAAAGTAGCTGTCAGATAATATTTGTCATCATAAATATAATTAACACGTTCCAAATAAGAGATCATGGCATTCTCACTAATACTATTAGTATTCTGTTGGTTACTTTGTCCAGCATTTAACACTGTCAGATAATCACCATTACCTAACATAGGAAAATTAAGACGGGAAGCCCATAACCCCTCCCACTCATGATGTTGGTAAGTAGTACCTAATACTGCATCGACATGATGTTTTCCAAAATCCTTGTTAAAATTCAACGTGTGCTCAATCAGCATATTATAAGTATTATCACGTGCTTTCTGGCTCTCCGGATCACGATGTTCCTGATTTTGTTGCCAATTACCTTCACCACGAAACCATGAATTTTCATAGAAATACAAGTCAACGCCCCCATTGAACTTATAAGAAAGAAACTCGAAAGGTTTGAACTCCAACCACAATGAACCATTCAGACGATTTTGTCTCATATGGCGTTTTTCCAAATTTTCACGTGCAATGGGATTTACACCGAAAGTATTATATTTAGCCGCATCTCCATATCCATAACCACCTGGATTATTCTCATCATAAACCGGAATAGTAGGCATCATACGTAAAAAGTCATTATAAGTATTTGTCTGGTTCGGATCTGTATTAGTTAATGAGTAGGCCAAGTTCTCACCGAATGAAAACCAACCTTTTTTCCCCTGTGTGTTAACACGGAAACTATAACGATCAAACGTATTTCCATAAGATACACCATCATTATTATAGTAACCAGCTGAAACAAAATAACTACCCGAATCTCCACCACCGGATAAAGATACATTATAATCCTGTACCAAAGCTGTCTTCAATACCTCATCCTGCCAATTGGTATCATATTCGGAATGCTTCTGAGTTGTTGTTATGGAGGCTATACCATCTTTTATCGCTTCTTTATAAGCTATATCATTATATTTAATGTACTCTGCCGCATTCATCAAATCAAACTTCGGACTCCACTCCAATGTTTCTTTCACACTCACATTCACCTTCATAGGACCACTCACCCCTTTCTTAGTAGTAACAATAATCACCCCATTAGCAGCACGAGAACCATATATAGCGGCAGCGGAAGCATCTTTCAAGATCTGAATAGATTCAACGTCAGCCGGATTAAAGTCAACTCCCGGATCAGTTATCATCCCATCGACCACCCACAACGGAGCATTATTACTTAATGAACCCACACCACGAATTTGAATAGAAGCATCCTCACCTGCTCTACCACTACTACGAACGTTTACACCTGTAGCAAGCCCCTGCATCTGACTGACAAGTGTTCCAGCTGAGCTTTTTTTCATCTCTTTGGTATCAACTACTGCTACTGCACCCGTCAGATCAGATTTCTTCACAGTCTGATAACCAATTATAACCACCTCTTCCAAAGCCTTGGAATCATCCTTCATTATCACGTGCAAAGGTTTTCCCTTGTAAACAATCTCTTGGAGGGTCATCCCTATATATGAGAAAACCAATGTTTGTCCATTTTCTCCAGTAAGAGTAAACTTACCATCCAAATCAGTAGTAGTACCGGTAGAAGTACCCTTAATAACCACATTCACACCAATTAAAGGCAAGTTGTCTGTGTCTACTACGGTTCCGGTCATTGTTACGTTCTGCGCATAAGCAGTCATCGTAAAAATAGTCAGAAAGAAGACTAATAATTTTTTAATCATTTTTTATAGAATTAGATTTGTAAAATTGTGCGGAGATTTCAGTTCCGCTTTTTAATTAATCACAAGTATGTTCATAAATATACATACAACAGATAGAATTTAAAGGTCACATTCTTGTTATGTCATAGGCATTTCTTTTTTCACAGTATTACATGAATCATATTCTCAACTTTTTGTGATGCAAATGTATTCCAAACTCCCCGAATGTGCTAGAACTATTCAACCAATTAATAGAATAATACATTCAAAAATCGCCCTCAGAATAGTTCCTGAGGGCGATTAGTTCTATTATTCTATTTCATGCGCCGAAAAAAATCATTTCACAAAATCTTTTGGTAAAATACCAAATTGCTTCTGAAAACATTTAGTAAAATAAGAAGGAGTATTGAAGCCAACCATATAACATACTTCATTTACCTTACATTCTCCTTCCCTTAATAATTGAGCAGCTTTTTTCAATCTCTCTAAACGGATATAGTCATTAGGGGTCATGTCCAACACTCCTTTTATTTTGCGGTTCAAACTGGAACGGCTCATATTGAGCAAACTCGCCATATCGTCCAGACAGAAGTCCGGATTTTGCATATTGGCAACAATCACTTCATTCAAGGTTTTCAAAAAAGTTTCATCCGCTTTCGTCATAGCCATAGAATTGGTCTGTATAAACGGTGAATGTGCAAAAGCCGCATGCAGCTTTTCATGATTACTTAATAAATTGGCAACAGACACTTTCAAATACTCCACAGAAAACGGCTTTTCAATATAAGCATCCGCTCCAGATTTCAAACCATCTATTTTTGATTGTAAAGTGGTCTTAGCCGTCAACAGTACAATAGGAATATGACTGTAATCCAAGTCTGATTTTATACGGTCACATAATTCCAACCCATCCATTTCGGGCATCATTATATCCGATACTATTAAGTTCACTGTATGCCCCTCCAACACCTTTAAGGCCTCCACTCCGTTAGTTGCAGTCAATATTTGATAAACAGGTGACAATTGTCTGACAACAAAAGCCAACATTTCAACATTATCCTCCACAATCAATACAGTGTAACGCGGCTTCTGTTGCAATTGTCCCGGATCCTCTTCTTTCGGATCCTCTTTCAACTTAATCTCACTCTTCGAAATGGCAATAGTATGTTCATGCTTTACTGGCAATGAAAGAATAAAACAATTCTGCTTTTGTGAATCATCCATAATTAAGTTCCCTTCATGCAACTCAGCTAAAGATCTTGCCAATGCCAAACCAATTCCCGTACCCGAAACCTTACGGGAAAATCCGTCCTTATACTGTATGAAAGGCTTAAAAATCTCTTCACGCATTTCCATAGGAATTACATTGCCATCGTTACAGACAGACAAGAACCAACAAGTATCCTCCATCCACAACCGGACATGAATATAAGTTTCAGAATATTTAATGGCATTAGTAAACAGATTACTAATTATCTTAGTCAACGCCTCACGATCTATCGACGCATAGATAGATTCCGAACATTCAATAACAAATTCCAATTTCTTTTGCCGTGCCAATGGAGTAAACCGCATATAAATCTGCTGTAATATATCCGAAATATTACACTCTACAAAATTCAGTTGAAACCCACGTGTTTCAGTCTTTCTGAAATCAAGTAACTGATTAACCAAATCCAGTAAACGGGTAGTATTCAGATTCATTATTTCCAAATCATCACGGATATCTGCAGATACATTCGGAGAAACAAGCACATTTTCAAGCGGACTTTTGATTAATGTCAAAGGAGTACGAATCTCATGCGCCACATTCGTAAAGAAATCTATTTTTGCAGTATAGAGTTCGCGTTCCTTTTCCCGTTCGAATTTCTCCATGGCCTGTTGGTGTTTCTGCTCATTCCTTTTCCGGAAATAATAAATGATACCTACCACAGACAGAATTCCTAATAGCAAATAAATAAAATAGGCCCACCCTGATAAATAAAACGGAGGTAAAATATGAATCTTCAATATACGCTCTTTTTCATTCCATTTTCCGTCACTATTCGATCCTCTTAAATGGAAAATATAAGTTCCATATGGTAAATTGGAATAATTGATTACCGAATTCCGCCCTACATTATACCACTCTTTATCAAATCCTTCCATTTTATAAACCAATTGATTCATTTCCGGTGCCTGATAACCTAATGCCGCCGCATGCAATGAAAAAGAATTTTGATCAGATTCTAACTCGACCTCATCAGAAAAGACGATGCTTTCTTTCAATGGAGAATCCTTACTGCCGATCTGCATTCGTTTATTGAATAAGAAGAAATCTGTAATGACAACTGGTGGAACAAAAGTATTTTCTACAAAAGTAGATGGATCAAAAGTGATAAAACCATTTATACTACCTAAATAGATACGTCCCATCTTATCTTTATACCCAGACTGATAATTAAACTGGTTACTTAGCAATCCGTTTGCTGTAGTATAAACTCGTTTATCATCTGTTTCCGGATTGAAACAAACCAAACCATTATTAGTTGTCAACCATAAATTCCCCCGATTATCCTCTACCATCCGATAAATGATATTACTAGGAAAACCTTTCGACATATCAAAACGAGTAAAGCTTTCATTTTCCGGATTAAAACGGCAAAAACCCGCCCCTTGTGTCATAAACCATAACCGCTTACGACTATCTTCACAAATACTGATTACTTTATCATAAGGTAATGAAGTGGAATCGTTCTTGTGAAAAATAAAATTCTTCCATTCTTTCTTATTCACATCATAACGAAAAACACCGTTAGAATAAGTTGCCAGCCACAAATTCCCACTAAAATCCTCCAATATTTTATAAACAAACATATTAGCTAGTTCCGGCATCCTAGTAAAGTCATCTGTATCACGATTATATCGCAGCAATCCAGATGTAGTGCCAATCCATAAGTCACCAGATGTAGTTTTACAAATAGAGAATACATTATTGGCATCCAAAGAATTTGGGCTTATATCTTTTTGATAGTGTCTTACTTGCTTCGTAAGCAAATCAATACGGCTTAAACCTCCGGAAAAAGTGCCTACCCACAAATCATCACCGTCCAAACATAAACCATGAACATTTTGATAAATAGCAGGATGTGAGAATTTTTCAATCTTTCCACTTTCCGGATAAAAATGAAATAATCCCTTATCTTCAGTACCAATCCAAACAGTACCATCATTACTTTCACAGAACTCACGTACCCTACGCCCAAAATTTTTAATATCATCACGAGGGTAGAATTTTTCAAAATAAGTCCATTGACGCGGATAGTAATTGACCCCGCCAAAATAAGATCCGATCCACATTCCTCCCTCATTATCACGGCATATAGAATAAATAGCATTATCGGCTAAAGCATAAGAATCATTCCCGTTTGAAACAGTGAGATGAGCTATTTCACCTTTTTCCAAATCATAAATATATAGCCCCGACTCCGTACCTACCCATAATTCCTTATCCGATTTAAAGCCTAAATCACGCACATAATAATTCAACAAACGCCTTACCCGCCCTGTTGTCAGATTAATTTCAGTCAAACCATTAGAAGAACCGATATACCAACAATTATGGGGACCCATAATCCAAGTATTAATGATATCATCTTTAAAAGGCTCTTTTCCTTCAGAATCCTGAAAGGGAAACAATGTCTTAAAATTATCTTTTGTATAATATAGGTTGTCGTCATATAAACTGACCCAACATAGTTTTTCCTCAAACCAAAAACGCGTAACATTGGCCAATTGGTTCTAACTTACTTAAGGATTGAGAAAGTTCATTTAAAGAAAATCCCGTCATCTTACAAAGCCGAGAGATCAAAGAAGGACTTTTCGTAAGTGTTATTTGTTCAAGTTCTGAATAAAGTGTCATATACAAAGAGACAGCTTCCATTCCCATGATTGGTTGATAAAGTTGTAAAAGTGTTTTATAAGAAATGTCATCAAGCATATAACTACTTCTTATT
>ERZ773112.1580-NODE-1580-length-12552-cov-5.720653_pt1 | contig 12552 bp, 19 predicted proteins | sample MGYA00580566_ERZ773112 | MGnify/ENA primary metagenome ERZ773112 (study PRJEB29015, sample SAMEA2737842) | human gut metagenome | biome: human gut; feature: human-associated habitat; material: faeces | place: China | collected 2012 ... | reverse complement strand
CGGTCAAGGTCGCAGAGTTCCGACACAAAGCTGTCCTTGATGTAGCTGGCATAGTTCTGCAAATACAGCACCCTGCCATAGCGGGCATCCAGCTTGAAATGGTCGGCGGCAAATTCCATGCTGTCGGGGCAGAACCAGTCCTTGAAATGCTGGCCGCGTTTGGCGTGTTCGTGGATGTTGAACTCTGCCGCAGCCTGTTCCCCTACCTTGAAAAAGTCGCGGAAAATGTGCAGGCGCTCGGTCAGCGTCAACTCCTGCGCTACCGATGAAAGCTGCGCAAGGTGTGTCACCAGATCCGTGCTGACGCGGGCAAAGTAGCTGCGGGCCTCGTCCGCGTTGCGCTTTACCACGCTTACGGTCAGATAGCGTTCCCGCACAATGCTGTTGCTGGTGCCGGTGACCTGTGCGGTCAACATCTGGTTGAATTCGTGGCGGTATTCGTCCAGACCATCATCCTTGTTGGGCAGCAGGACGCTGCGCTCGAACTCGGCCTTGTTGATGCGGCGGTTGTAAATCGTGATTTTTGCCGATGCGCCGGAATCGAGAGCGTTCAGCAGTTCCGAGTAATCAAGGAACATGGCGGTCTTGTCCTCTTTGCCGGCGATGGCGTAGTTAATGTCGGTAAACGACCATGTTTTGGAATATTGGTTTCCGACTTGGAAAATTCCATCCGCAAAGATGCGGCGGATGGGGATGGCGTCCTGTACACTGCGCGGAATACGGAACTTTTCGCGTTCCATCTTCTGCGCTTTTGACAGGGTTTTAATCAAGCGGTTTCCTCGCTGTCATGGGTGTTTTTCTTCATAGGCAAACCTCTCTTTCGCTTTATGCCCGCACGGATGGCGGGCTGCATGGCTTCGTAGTAGTAACTGTCGGACTTGAACACGAGGCGTTTCGGGCAAAGAATTTCGGACTTGAACCAAGCCCACAGCACCTGTTCGGCGGTCATGCCGTGGTAGGTGAAAAAGCCGCAGGCGGCAAACGGCGCGGCCCCCAAGATGCACATCCAGCCGATTTCTTCGGTTCCGACATACGGCTGCAAGGCAAAGTAGATGCCCACTGCCACGCCGACCGCCAGCACCGAGCAGATAAACTGCCGCGTGTTCAAGCCGAAAAAGATGTTTTCGTGGTAGTCGCGGACTTCTTTCGGTATTTTGATTTCGATAAAAGCCACCTCCCGTAAACAAAAGCGCCGCTATGCAATCTGCACAGCGGCGTTCTTCATTATAAATATTTCGTATAATTTTGTGTTCCATGGAAGATTCTGTAAATTTCCACGGTATTTCTTGGTTCATCAATTTTGAAGAGAGCCACATATCTTCCAATCAAGAACTTCCTGTATTCTCTCTGCCGAAGCACCTCGTCGCGGGAGTACCCATAAATTGTAGGAGTCTCTTCCAAACGAAGCAGCACTTCACCAAAATCTTTTACAAACGAACGAATTGCCTGCTTAGAGTCGAACTGTCTTTCAAAATATCGCAAGATTTCTTGGTAATCATCCTCAGCTGCCGGCAGCAAAATGACATTATAACGCATACTTCTTGCTCGTTTCTTTCAGAATATCAGCAAGAGGTCGCCCCATTCCAGCTTCGTGCTGTGCTTCAGCCGTTGCCAGCTTTGCATATACCTCATTCATGATTTGTTGGTGCTCATAGGTTTCCATGCTCATGATAACCATATCGCCATAACCGTTTTTGGTTACAAAGATAGGTTCTGCTGTTTCATGACAGCGTTGGGAAATCGCGTTGGTGTTCTTTAAATCACGAATCGGAATAATTTCAGGCATAGTCTCAGCTCCTTTTGTGGCTCTATTATACCACAAAAAAGCCGCGCCTGCAACTCACAATCCCATAATTTCCTTGACGATGCGGTCGCAGCCCTTGATGGCTCCCACCAGCACCAGCAGGTTGAACGCCAGTTCCCCAACATAAGTCCAGACAGCGGTGACAACGGATGCGCCGGTATCCACGGCGGGTGGACTGGACGAAATGGCGGAGAAAATAATGCAGGACAAGGCAATCACCACACCCTGCAAGCAGACCCCAGCATAACTGCGGATGAAGTTTTTGCCCACGCTGCTTGTAGGCTCACCCGCGAATGTGGACAGCGGTATCGGTGCAATGGCGGCATACATCCACAGGCTGAACATTCTGCCGTAGACGGTCAGAATCATCGTGAACGACAGCACCGTAATCAGCAGCCCGCCGATCAGCGTAACCGCCCACAGCGGGATGCTATCCCAAAAGCCCACATTGTTGATGGCGTCGATCAACTCCTGCGGCAGCGATACGCTGCTCATCCCGGAGCTGCCCGATTGGGTAATAATCGTAGACACCATGCCCTGCACGATAGAAAACACCGCCAGCATCAATTCCAGCCCGTAGGTCACCGCGCCCTTTGCCAGTGCAAAACGGATAAACAGCTTGAGGGCGTGTTCCGGCTTTTTGACCTCGACAAAGCTGCCGCAGGTTTTCATAACGCCTACGGCAAAAAACAGCACCAGCAGCCCATAACCGATTGCCTGCAACGCGCCGTGAATGCCGGTCATAACGCCCCAGACCTGCCCGCCTTTGAATGTCTGCGGACTTTCGGTCAGCAGTGACCAGATTTCCGCCAGCTTGTCGTTCCATGTGGAGAGCGCGGCGTTTAAGTTGCTGACGATCCATGACTCACCCACAGGGCATCACCGCCTTTCCTCTTGGTGCGGCCCTCACGCGGTGATGAGGTCGAGGATTTCTTTGGCGAACGTGATAACCAGACCACCCGCCAGCGTCAGGAAACCTTGGCTGCGCTGGCTGGGGTCGTGGCTCTGCAAGGACAGGCCGACCTGCACGATGCCCCACCCCAGCAGGATAAGCCCCACCGCGCGGATCAGCGAAAAGATGAATGTGGAGAGATTCTCCACGACCGCCAGCGGGTCATCTGCGGCAAAGGCGGGCAGGGCAAAAACAATGCCGCACACCATGACGGCGTACAGCATGAACAGGCTGCGAGAAATTTTTACGGATTTTTTGTTGTTATTCAGCTTCATTTGGGCCTCCTAATTCTTTGTATGGTTGGCTTTATTTCTGCGGCTTCGGCGGGCAGAAAATCGTCCATATCCAGCAGTTCATAATTTTCGGGTGCACCGGGCAGATCGTCCAGCGCGTTGTCGGCGGCGGTGTAGTCATAGGGAGCTGCGCCGCCGTCCTCGGTGTAGCGAATGTTCGGGTGCTTCAGCAGATTGTATTTCAAATCCACCACCGGGCGTTCCCCACGAATGAACAGAATGCATTTGCTGTTGTCCAGCAGCCGCACCTCGTCCGGGGTCATAAGGTCGCGCCCGGATTGCTGGTGGTTGATGCTGTAACTGCCGCTGCGGCCTTTGCTCTGGTTGTAGCTGGTGGTGGAAATGGTTTCCTTTCCCAGCAGTTCCGAGACATACTTGTGGGTTTCCTTTTCAGTGCCGCCGAGATAGAGAAACTCATCACACAGACCGACCAGCGATTCCCAATCGTCTTTATACATGGCTTTGAGCTGTGCCATGTTTTGCACGATGATGGAGCAGAAAATGCCACGGGAACGCATAGTTGCCAGCGCCGACAAGAATGTATCTTTTGGCAGTGACAGGTTTGCATACTCATCCATGAGACAATGCACCGGCACAGGCAAGCGTCCTTTGTGTATGCGGTCTGCTTGGCGGTACAGCGTTTGGATGAGCTGGGTGTAAATCATGCCGACCAGATAATTCAGCGACTTATCCGAATCCGGGATGCAGCAGAACAGCGCGATTTTGCGTTCGCCCAATTCCGGCAAGTGCAGTTCGTCCGTCATCGTCAGCTTGGCAATGGATGGCAGATTGAATGCAGCCAAGCGTACACCTACGCTGACGAGGATGGATTTTGCGGTTTTGCCAGCCGCTTGTTTGAAAATGCGGTACTGCTTGCAGGCGATGCTGTCGGGTTCGCGCATTTCCAAGCGCTCGAACAAGATGTCAAGCGGAGATTGGTAGTTATCATCGTCCTCGCGGACTTCGGCGGCGGCAATCATCTCCATGACCATCGAGAAGTTTTGTTCTTCGGGTGGAGCTTCGTGCAGCAGGTACAGCATGAGGGCTTGGAGTAGGGCGGTTTCGGACTTCTCCCAGAAGGGGTCTGAGCTTTGAGAGTGTGACGGAGTTGTGTTTTGGATTAGATTGCTGATTAGGGAAAGCACATCTTTATCATCCTGCACATAGACAAAAGGGTTATAACAAAAGGACGTGGTAGGGTTGATGAGGTCAAAAATGATAACCTCATAGCCTTTTTGCTTCAGCAAATTACCGGTCTTACGCAAAATTTCGGCCTTGGGATCTGTAATTACCATAGAGCAGGCACATTCCAGCACATTCGGCACACCATAAGTGCGTGTCTTACCTGCGCCGGAGCCGCCGACAATCAGGATGTTGGTGTTGTGCTTGTGTTTGTAGCCGTCTATCCCGATGTGAAAGTGTTGGGTCAGCAGCAGGTTCGGTCCGCGCTTATCCATGTAGAACTTGCTCAATCGGAACACATCGCCCCAAGCCGCCGAGCCATGCTCCGCGCCGGGGCGGGTGTTCTTCTGATCCGACACAGCCACGATAACCGCTACCGCGTAAATCACCGTAAACACAAGCAAAAAGCGCGGGCTGTCTTGACTCCACGCCAACGCAAACGGCTCTGCCAGTGCGCTGTTCAGCGCATCCAGCAGAGCCGTTATTTTCATGCCCGGCTGCCAGCGGCAAGCCACCGCCAGCGCCGCCCACCACACGAGGGGGAGCGGCAGCAGCCAGACCCACCAAGGATTCTTTCTTCCCGGCGTGGGGAGTTTTACCTTTCTTCACCGCGATAGGGCGGGCGCTTTGTACGTTCGGCATCCCATGCCTGACGCTTTCTCCACAACTTCGGCAAAACTACGGAAAAGTCCTGCGGCATACGCTCTGCTTTGATTTGCGGCAGATTTGCAAACAAATCGCTTTGCAGCGTTTTCCATGCAACCTTATCCGGCATATTTTGAGTATAGAATTCGTTGTAGCTGTACGCCAGCCCACTGGTATCTATGTAGTGCTTGACTTCCGTCCGCAGCATTTGCCGTTCCCATTCGGTTTCCTGCGCACGGTGGGGTGCAAGCTGTTCCTGCATGATTGCCTGATGTAAATCGGCAGACGATTTCAGCAGGGTTGGATACTTTCGGTGCAGTTCAGTGGTGATACCCTCTTTCTCAAAATAGGTGTGCAGCTGCTGCCCCGCGTAGGCATACCACGCCACATTCCCGCATCCCATCCACTCAGTATCTCGGAACGGAATGTTGAGCGCCGCGAGGTTATCCGGGTCAATCAGCGCCTGCCGATAAGCATCGTACCCCTGCATAATCAGCCAGTTGCGGAAATCGGTAAATCGATCATCCGAACTGCCGTCATTGATGATGCAGGCTGCTGCGACCATTTTGGGAAAGTTGGCTTTATTGCGATAGCTTTGCCATGCGCAATCGAAGCCGAGCAGTTCATCCTGCGGCAAGTTGATGAGTTCCGTGTAAAGGAACTGTTTCACGGACGCTTCATCCTGCATATCCGCTTTGGCGCGGATCCGGTCAATGATCGACCAGAATTTTTCCCATGTCATAGCCGGATTTACCAGATAAACAGCGGCGTGTGGGCATGGAGCAGCCGAGCCAGAGCATCGTCCACGGCATCGGTGTACCCGCCCTCAGCCAAGCGCTGGGTGCGCAGTTGGTTGAGAGCTGCTTTTGCCAGCCGATACTCTGCCGCCGACATCGTCAGTTTGCCGCCCGCGGGCAGATCGTTCACCCGCAAAATCAGCCGCCCCGTTTCTTCGGCGCTGCCGCCGCGGGCGCGTTGACCGTAGTAGACATCGCCCAGCGCCCGGAGCAGGATGCTTTTGTTGGCACGGTCAAGTTTAACTTTACGTTCTGTCATTGTTTTTGCACCTCCTATCGCCAACATACCATAGAACCGCCGCAATAGCTATCTGCCATTTGAAAATAAACAGAAAACATTTACAGCACCTTTTCTTTGCGCCGGATTTTTACCGGCAGCTTGGGCATACGGTCTTTGGGTGCCTCTGCCCGGTTTCGCAGGTAGGCGGTAATATCCTGCAGTTCCATGCGAACGCTGGGGCGCTCACCCTTGGCTCGAAGCAGATCGGCGCGCGGCGACGGCGAGTTTGCAAAAGATTTGCTGCTGTCGGAGAAAGGCTCGGACGGACTGGCGTTCTCCGAGCCCAGAGGAAAATCCACGGTGGGCGTGTCCTCGTGGTTGGGGGCTGCATTTTCCAAATTCTGCTGCACAGCATCGACCAGTTCTGCCGCGCCGGTGTCCACGACATCCAACTGCAGTTTTTCAATGATGCGGTTGGCTTTGGAGGCATCATCCTGTAAAATGGCGATCTCAATGTGGTCGGGGTCCATCTTGTCACGGATGGGGCAAAACAGCAGCCCATGCGCTTTGGCAGCGCGGGCAAAATCGTGCATACGGTCTTTGTCTACCGTAAAAAATTTCAGCGGTTTCTGTTCTTTCAAAAGCCGAATGAGGTGGGTTTTGCCGTGGGTCTTTTTGCTGTCGTGCAGCACGGCTTGCGCAAAAATAAAGAAGTTTTTCGCAGCAGTGCCGGAGATGCGCAGAGCAAACTCTGCGCCCTCCAGTGAGTAGCGAACGACCTGGTCTGCGGGTTCAGAGCCGTAATTCATCTGGCATCACCGGCCTTTTCTTTGGGTGAGGGCAAGCGGCTGAACGAGTCCACGCCGGGAATAAGCGCAAGGCTGCGCCCGCAGTCCCAATCTACATGGATTTGCCCGGCATCGTCGATACATTCCACCGTGCCCATAGAACCAGGCGGCACGGGGAAATCATCTTCCATGCAGCTGAGTTGCAGCCGCGTGCCGGGCGGGTACTTGCGGCGAAGGTGTTCGATGTAGTCTTTGTTTGGGTATTTCATAGGCATTTTCCTTTCCGAATTATAGTGTTAAATCAATGTTGGGGCGGCGGTCACGCGCACGTTCCTGTTCTTGTTTTTGCTGTTCGGCGCGGTCACGGCGGGCTTCGGTGAGGTGCTGCTGCACCTCTAGGGAGTGTTCCGCGATTTTGCGGCAGAGACGTTCTTCTTGGCGAAGCTGCTTTAGGGCTGTGTTGACTTGCTGGATGCGTGGGCTGTCTGGGTTTGTTTTATACAGCGATTTTCTTTCTGCAGTGAGCTGGATAATTTCACCCAGCTTGGCTTGTCGGTAAGTTTCCAGCTGTGTCAGCGTATCAATATTGTTTCTGGACAGGAACTCCATCTGTCGGATGCGCTGGTCTAACTTGTAGGCATCCTGCCGCACGGCATAACTGGAGCGGCTCGGCTTGCGAGGGAGCGCACCCAATTCGTATAGATAGCGATAATACAACGCCCGCAGCCCGGTCAGCTTGCGGCGGGGCTTCTTTTCGCTTCGTAGGCGACTATGTTGAACGGCAGGCGAGTTTTTAACATACGGGCGATAGTCTTGTGGATAAAGGATGCGCGTCTGGATGGCTTCGGGCGTGTACCGCTTGCCCAGCGTTTTGAATCGAACAAAGCGCTCTTTTCCGGGCGGACGCAAAACGGGATACTTGCGCCCCATGCGGACTTCATAGCCTTTGCGGTCCAGCGCGTTAAGAAACTGCCGCCATGTAAGGCTTTGTTGAATCGCTTCGTCCACATCCTGCCGAATAGCCGTGCGCCATGTTGGCTGACCGTTCTTCTCGGCCAGCCATTCGACGTAAGGCTTTGCCACATGGTTTGAGTTCTCGGTGTCGATGACCGACAGCTTATATTTCCGGCAAAGTTCATCTGACACTGCGCGAATCTGTGTTACATACCTTTTGCCGTTGCTGTGGTATTTTTTGCCGTCTATCCGGCTGACCGAGTTCCAGACGATGTGCGAATGGATATGCCCGGTGTTCAGGTGCGTACCGATGACATATTCATACCGCCCGCCCAGCACGCGAGCTGCCAGTTCCTTGGCGATTTGGTGCGCCAGTTCGGGGGAGACCTCTCCTGCAGCGAAGCTCTGCACAAGGTGATACCCCTGCACACCGCCCGACTTGTGCCAGCGTTCCTTGGTTTGCCGCATATCGGAAAAGGCGGTTTCCAGCGTGCAGGCATACGAGCTTTCAAAGCAGGACTTCTCGGTTTTGTCACGGTTGGATGCATAGTCTAATGCATCCTGCAAGGATACCGCCGTGGTCTTTTCTTTGTTCATTACATACTTCACCGCCCGATCCAGACGGCGGACAGGGATCACGGATGTGTAAGCCATTTTTCATGCTATCTCCTAATAGTTCTCTTTTATTTCGCGCCAGACTTCCTTGGCAACGCGCGTCATCTCGTCCACGCTTTGCTGCCCCGCCACGCCCGTGCTGTTGGCGCGATGCGCAAGCTGGTTTGCGTTGTTGCACAAACCGGAAATTTGCCGCACAAGTTCCGCATGGTGTGTGCAGAGGCGCGGATGGATTTCCTTGCCTAAGATAAGGGAGCGCAGGTATTCCTCGCGGGATAATCCACTTGTTTCGACCTGTTCACAAAGATGGCGGTACTCGCGCTCGTTCAGCCGCAGCGGAATAACACGACCGCGTCTGCGCATGGCGGGGGTTTGGGGATCACCCCAAAAGTGCGTTTGGATATCCAAACGCTATGCTTGCGTTACAGCCCCCGCAGCACGGTTCATGACACAAGGTCATCGCCCTCTGCAACGGCTTTCTTCAAGCCGTCCAGCGTGGTTACAATGCGGTTGTACTTCTGCGCCAAACCGATCTGCGCGTTCGTGGTAGCATCCTGATTGCGGCTGCAGACCACCAGCATCGGGCAACGCAGCAGCTTATCCCGCACAATGGCGGTGTATTCGCTGCGCTCCACGGCATCTTCCAGCACCAAATACTGGCTGTCCTGCAATTTGGGGCATACCGGCAGGTATCCCAGCAGGTACACTTCACGGCAATAATTGCGGAGATGTTTGGAGGTTGCGCCCTCGTTGGCGCAGATAAAAGCCCAAGGTCGTTTCATTTTCGTGTTTCCTTTCTGAATTTCGGGAGTGAATCAGATTTGATTCACTTTTCGGTATTTCCTGCAAAATAGTGAATCAGTTCTGATTCACTTCGGATTCAAGGGCAGTTTTCAGCCGTTCTGCACTGCGCCGGAAGTAGGCATCTGACATTTCGACACCGACAGCCTCATAGCCTTCCTGCACAGCGGCCAGTACGGTGGTGCCCGCGCCGGAAAAAGGGTCAAGGATGCGCCCGCCTGGCTCACAAATCTGCACCACATCCCGCATAAGCTGCAAGGGCTTTTCGGTCACATGGATGCGGTTCTGCGGGTTCGGGTAACGGAACACGCCCGGCAGACACCCAACATTCCGTTCCAGCGGCATCTTGCCGTTGGACCCCCATACAATGTACTCGGACTGCTGGCGAAAGCGTCCTTTTTGCGGGCGGCTGGCGACTTTATCCCACACGGCTACACCGCGCCAGGTCCAGCCCGCCCACTGCAAAGCCAGCGTCATGGCGGGCAGCTGCCGCCAATCGATGAACAGGCAGACGGGCGCGCCGGGCTTGGCAATGCGGCGGGCATCCTGCAGCCATGCCGCCGTCCAGAACATCCAGCTGAGCTGATCCATCTGGTCGGAATCAAAATCCGGCAGCGCCCTGTCCTTGCTCATACTGCTGTACTTTTCGCTGGTGCTGCGGTTTTTGGTGGTCTGGCTGCTGCCGCCGCTGGCATAGGGCGGATCGGTGATGATGGCATCGAAGCTGTTCGGCTCAAACTGGCGGAGTATCTGCAGGGAATCTCCGTGCAGGATCGACCAGCGGTCACCGCCGCAGTGTTCGGGCATCCGGAAATCAGGGTTGAGAATGTTGCGCGTTTCGGGAGTGTTCGTCAAAGGCATCCTTCTTTCTTATCGTTCAAAATCATGGGTACGGGGTTCTTTCGGAGGCGGTGTACGGCTTGCTGTCTGCACAGAAACGCGGTCATCTTCGAGTACAAAGCAGTCCTGCGTCCTGTTGTCGAGCTTGGTACCGGGCAGAACAACGGCATTGCCGCGGCAGACTACATTGCCGGAGATTTCGCCATATACACGGGCACTGCCATCAATAGTCGGAGCGCACAGTGTCTGCTCATCCTGCCGAATCACGGCATAACCGCAGACACAGCTTTTTCCCATAATGACCCCGCCGCAGACGATGGCATCATCCTGCACAGTGGCATCCCCCATTACGGTGGCGTTCTTGCCGACATAGGCGCAGCCCTTTGCAACGGCATGATCTGTAAGGACTGCATCGCCGCAGACAACTGCATTTTCACAGGCGATGGCATCCGCTGAAATCCACGCGCTTCCATCTTGGTCGAGGTTATCGCAGCTTTCCACATAGCCGCCGAGCATCCCGGCAAGGACATCCTCGTTCAGATCCGTCACCGCGCGGATGCGGTGCAGGTTGGGGTTGTCGGGATGGGCAATGTCGGTGATTTCGTATTTCTTCATCTGGCATCACCCCGGTCACGCTTGGGCGTAGGGCTGGGCGACAGTTCGGTTTCCACATACTCGGACACAATGGTCAGTGCCGCGTTATAGCTTTTGCTGGCCATGACACGGCCGCACATTTCCTTGGCCTTGTCGCTCTGTCCGGCACTCTTCAGCAGCCGGGATGCGCGGCCCATGATGGCGAAAATGTTGCCGTCCTGCCCAATCAGCTGCATCTTGGGGCGCCGGGTCATCTGCACCTGCTCTTGAGTGTTCTCAAAAGACGGCGTCATCTTGAATCCATCTTCCTGCCAGAAATGAACAGCCAATGTGCCGTCCTCCACACGAATATCCCTCTGTTCAAAGCCCTCGCCCCAGCCGTCACTGTACTGGCCGGAAATGTAGTCGCAGAGAACAGCCTGCTCACCCTCGTTCAAGGACCCCTGCAGTTCCACGTTCAGACAGCCGCACAGCTTGTTACCGTGAATCTCCACAGACGGCACAGCACTTACCACCTTGCTGCGGACAGAATCGTCCTCGTGGTAATACTGCATAAGGTCACCGTCAAAATCAACAATGTCCTTTTTCACAGCCTCATCAACAGCGTCTGCGTATTGCAGCAGGTCATGGCCGTCCATTGGATATCCTTCGTACTCGTTGTAAGATTCGTCCTCCCAGTCCGGTTCGTCAGGGAAAAATTCTGCAGTCAGCGGAGAATAAAACTTCATTTTCAATTCACATCACCTCGGTTTCTGCCGTACAAATCATGGTTGATCTGCGCGGCGTAGTAGTTTTCAATCGTCAGCGGCGCATTGTAAAGCGCCGCCAGTAAGTATTTCTTGATATTGCGGATATGCGGCTGGTTGTCTTTCAGGCTGTCCAGCACATACTGGATATGCTGAGCTTCAAGTTTCAGGAATCTGGACTTCACTACCTCTGCCGGAAACTCGTCCCCCGCAATACGGATACTGCTGCGGTTGGAACAGACCGTGTCCAGCATGAGTTCCACCAGCTCATCCAATCGAATCCTATCTGCCGGATTGTTCTTTGCCAGAATGTCGTACTCAATGTTTTCCCGAATCAAATCCCGATACCGCTCCCGCTCGTCTGCCGTGCGGATAGGATTAGATACGTTTTTAGTTATTTCTTTCTTTTGTGCTTTAATCTCAGAGACATTTATTTTTCGTTTGTTTATGTATTTTTCCCAAACTAAGTCTGTTGGACACATTACATAAACTTCTATATTTATATCTTTTATTTCTTTGCGAATTGCATCTATGTATGCTATTCTTCGTTTTGTTTTATACAAAGTATGCTCTACCACAACTTCTTTGTTTTCTTTTAATGCTTCAATAATATCAACTAGAATAGCCTCATTCGCATTCTTTAAACATTCTATTTATTCCATAAAAGAAATGCATCCAAATTTCTCCACTTTTTTATAAGCTGCTTGTTGATAATCATACACATTCAGAATTATTGTATTTTTATCGTCAGAAAAATGATTTTTAATAAATGTTGTCTTACCTGAAGATGCAGCACCTATAACAAATTTAACTGTCCTACTCATAAAATTCTCCTTTAACAAATATGTTAATACACAATAGCAATATCTTATTTATTCCAAAAAACTATCTCGTCTGAGTGATCTGTTAGTATTTTTCCGTATACTTTTGATCTGTCAACTTCACCAGTATCTACTACCATGACATCATAATTCTTTTTCCAAACTTGTATCAAGGCTTCAAGCTTATTAAACGCGAATCTTTCCTTAGTGCTTGAAGTGCTTGAAATAGGAATCATTTCATAGTCATGAATCCTAAAAGGATGCTCACCTTCTATTGCCGGACTTATTCCATATGAAATTAAAACAGGCATTCCAAACACTTCTTTTGCAAAATATCCTACCTTATCTATCCTCAAAACATTCTGAAGTGTATATGTGAAAATATCTTTTGGATCCGAAGCATCACATGCTATAAGCCATTCTCCCTGGTTAAGTAACTTCGTTACAATCTCCTCAAATTTCTTGTCCTTTGTCTGTATAAACTTCATAAATACTTACCT
>ERZ773112.1567-NODE-1567-length-12650-cov-3.117110_pt1 | contig 12650 bp, 10 predicted proteins | sample MGYA00580566_ERZ773112 | MGnify/ENA primary metagenome ERZ773112 (study PRJEB29015, sample SAMEA2737842) | human gut metagenome | biome: human gut; feature: human-associated habitat; material: faeces | place: China | collected 2012 ... | reverse complement strand
AGAGTTCTGCATTCTATGTATTAACCTTTTCGTTTATAGAGACCATAGGGGCGCACATTGTGCGCCCGCCATCTTTATTACAAAGTGTACCATAAATCATATCTGTAGGGCGGGCTGCCCTCATCCCGCCGCAGAGAGACATCATAAAATTGTACCACCTGCCCACGTTACGGCCCGCCCCACGGGGCGATGCAAGCATCGTCCCCTACAAATCTCTTTTTCTGTTCGCGGCAAAATTTTATCTTTCTTCCCCTTCAATACATTTTCTTCCTCGTCATCATACAAAAAACGCGCACAGCGCCCGATATTTATCGGCGCTGTGCGCGTTTTGCTAACTCCTAACTCCTAACTTTCTCCGGTATCTGCGCCCCAATAATTGCCGCAAACATCAAAGCGCACCCTGCCAGTTCTACGCCGGAAAGGGTCTGGCCCAAAATCAGCCAGCCGGCCAGGGCGCTGAACACGCTTTCCATGCACATGGCCATGCTGGCAATGGTGGGGTCAAGTTCTTTCTGGCCCACAATTTGCAGCGTGTAGGCCACACCGCTGGACAAAATGCCGCAGTAAGCAATCGATACCGCCGCCCCCTGGATCTGGGCAAAGGTCGGCGTTTCAAACACAAACATAAAAATAGTGGAAAGGACCGCCGTTGCAAAAAATTCCGCAAAGCTCAGCTGCACACCGTCCAGCCTGGGGCTGTAATGATCCACCAGCATAATCTGGAACGCAAACAGCAGCGAGCAGAGCAGCAGCATCCATTCGCCGCCGGTCAGGGTCAGGGTATCGTGCCCCGCCAGGCACAGCAGGTAAAGCCCCGCCAGGCTGATGCAGGCGCAGATTCCCAGTTTGACCCCCGGCCGCCGCCCAAAGAACACCCCCAGCAGCGGTACCAGCACCACATACAGCGCCGTCAAAAAGCCCGCCTTGGCCGTGCTGGTGGTGCCAATGCCGATCTGCTGTGCCGCCGAAGCCGCAAACAGCGCAATGCCGCAGAACACACCGCCCCGCAGCAGCATCCGGCCGTTGATCCAGAACGGAACGCCGGGATCCGCTTTGCGGGCCTTGCCGCGGCGCAGCAAAACCAGCACGATCAAAAATGCGCAGGCCAGCCAGCTGCGGGCCGCCAAAAAGGTATACGGCCCCACATAGCCGCTGCCCACACTTTGCGCTACAAAGGCTGTGCCCCAGATCAGCGCCCCCAGCAGAAGCAGCAGGGTGTTGCGCAGCTGTTTTTTATCAAAGTTCATCTTTTGATTCCTTTTTTTGTTTCAGTCATATCCGCAAAATGCCCCGGCGTCGGTCTGCGTTGACCGCTGCGCCGGGGCTCGCTTCATTTTTGGTTATTCTGCATCCGGGGCAACCAGGTCGTCGCTGCCAATGCCCTCAATTTTCACGCCGCCGGTAATGTAGAACATACCAGAGTCATAGCTGACATTGGCCTTGTACAGCCTGCCGGGGGTCAAGCCGGAGATGGTATAGGTGCTGCACTCCCCGCCGGTCGGGAAATACACCGTGGTGCCCGCCACATAGGAAGTGGTTGCCTTATCCTCCGAAAGTTCCCACAGCGCCACCTTGAACTCCAGAATACCGGTGGATTCGGTGGTGGCATAGCCCGTTACCTGCACGGTATCGGAACCCGCCACAAAATACTCGGTGTTGCGGTTCTGGATGCTGTTAAACGCAACATACAGCGTCCCATCCTGCACCTGTTGGTTCCAGTGGACCGAGGTATCCTGCAGCCCATCCGGGAAGTTCACCTCACCGCCGGGCTGCGCCACAATTTCGTCCGCCTCATCGTCATCGGAACCTTCTTCACGCAGGCCCAGCAGGTCTGCCGTTTTCAAAATCAGATTGCTTGCTACTTCCTTGGGGCTGCAGGCGGTCAGGCTGAGCGCCAGAACCGCTGCCAGCACAAGTGCAGCTGCACGTTTTGCCAGTTTCATCATTCATTGCCCTCCATGGCAGGTAAAGCTGTTTGTAACCCTTTTATTATATCCCAATTCGCCGGGCAGAACAAGTGCTTCTTGGTGAAAACCTGGTAAAACCTAACCCCTATGGTGTGTTATCCGCGGGTGCCCTCAACGCTGGAATCGGTGCTCCAGCCCTGCAGGTCAGTGGGGTTGATGGAGCCGTTCCAGCGGCCATCGTTCTGGGCATCGTTCCATTCGTTCCAGGCTGCCTCGCTGCGGATAGCTGTACCGCTGCGGAATGCTGCATCCCACGGGTTGGCGGAATCCGGGTCGGTGGGGTCCCAGCCGCGCTTGCTCTCGTCCGTCGGGTCGGTGTAAATGGTGCCGGGCTTTCCCATGGGGCCGGGGTCATCGGCGTTATCATAGATCACCACGCGAGTGCCGATGGGGCAGTTATCATAGATCCACTTTACATCACAGACCAGCAGCCGGATACAGCCCAGGCTGGCCTGGGTGCCCAGCTGGTTGAACTGGTCGTACTCGATATCGTCCTTGTGCTGGCTGTAATACGGCACAGTGTGGAACAGATAGGAATCCCAGATGCGGGTAGCGTACTGGCCATAGCTCGGCCCGGCCAGCAGCCGCCAGTCATAATTGACCGGCGTTGCAAAGAATCCCAGCGGGGTATCCGCGCCGCCGGAGCACACCATGGCCATATACGGCTTGGTGTAGTTACCCTCATCGTCCAGCGCCAGTACCGTCACGGTAGAAGCCGCGCGGTTGACCGCGATCATATAGGGGCAGCCATCTTTGGCACTGTATTTCAGCCCCTCGCTCTGGTAAAATTCATCGGCAGCCAGCTGTTCCATCAAGGCTTTGCCGCGCTCATCCCAAAGCGCTGGGTCCACCACCTGTGGGGCATCCTTGGTACAGTTTGCGGACGCCGTTGAGGTGGCATCGGCAATGCGCTGTTCTTCCTCGGTCATGGTGGGCTGTTCCTGCTGGCTGTCGCCATCCGTGGTGCTGTCTGCACCGTCGGGCGCGGCGGAGCTGGAATCCCCCTGGCTCTGGTTGGGCTTGTTGGTAATGGTGCCATCGGTTTTTACCAGCAAAAAGCAGCCTGCGCACACCAAAATAAACACGGCAATGCAGAAAATCAAGGTGATCAGGGCATGCACGCGGCGGTTCTGTTTGCGTGAAACAGCGCGGCGGCGCTGCATATTGCTGCTCCTGGCAGCGGGTGCAGGGCGGCGCTTGGGTCCCTGCGCCGGACGTTTTTGTTGCGGCATTGTGCAGACCTCCCGTTTATGGTGTCAAAATCGTATGTTTCGGGCTTTGCTTCCCACTGCGGGCGGGCGCGGCCCGAACGGAATTCATTTCCCGTATTCTTCCGCCACAAATTTTTCCAGTGCGGCAAAGCTGCGGCGGACCTTCTCGGTATCAATGCAGTACGCCATGCGGAAGTAGCCGGGGCAGCCAAAGCTGTCGCCGGGAACCAACGCCAGGTCATACTTCATGGCCTTTTTGCAGAACGCATTGGCGTCCTCCTCCAGCGCTTTGGGGAAGATATAGAAGGTGCCGGAGGGTTTGACCACGGTAAAGCCCAGCTTTTTCAGCTCGGCGTAAATCAGCTCCATGTTGGTTTCGTACACGCCCAAGTCGCTGGTTTCGTCCAGACATTCGGCCACGGCCAGCTGGATCAGTGATGCCGGGCAGTTGTGGCCGGTTCCGCGGCTGATCTGGCCGCACATGGGCACAATATACTCGGCGTCCTCGCAGCGCGGGTTCGCAGCCACATAGCCGATGCGCTCGCCAGGCAGGCTCAGGCTCTTGCTGAACGAATAGCAGGTCAACGTATCGTCATAGAACTTGGCGGCGTACTGGATGGGCTGCCCGCCGAACATGATTTCGCGGTACGGCTCATCCGAGATCAAAAAGATTCGGTGCCCATACTTGGCGCTGGCGGCGCGCAGGCGGTCGGCCAGGCCGGTCAGCGTCTCGGCGCTGTAGGCTGCGCCGGAGGGATTGTTGGGGGTGTTAATCAGCACGGCGGCGGTGTTCTCACCCAACATCGCGTCAAATGCGTCAAAGTCAATCTGGAAATCCTTCGTGCGGGGCGGAACGACCTTCAGATTCAGGCCCGCGCCCTCCACATACGGCTTGTATTCCGGGAAGAACGGCGCAAAGGTGATAATATCCTGCCCCGGCACCGCCACGCAGCGCATGGCGTGGGCCAGCGCACCGGCAGCACCCGTTGCCATAAAGATATGCTCCATACCGTAGTCCATGCCAAAGCGGCGGTTCAGGCTTTCGGCCACCGCCTTGCGCACGGCGGGGATGGTCAGCGTGGGGCTGTAGCCATGCAGCGTCACCGGCTCCTTGGTCTGCAGCAGATCGATGCAGGTTTTGGTAAAGTGCTCCGGGCAGGGCACCGAAGGGTTGCCCAGCGAATAATCAAACACATTTTCATAACCGATCTCAGTCCCGCGAGCCGTGCTCCACTCGGAGATTTGGCGAATAACGGACTTGCCGCTAAGCATATCTTTATAGCGCTGCGCAATCATTTTACAGTTCCCCCCACCGCAATTTTGCAGTTATTTCATGATAACGTCATACAGTTCATCGCTGTTTTCTGCCAGGTATTCCGCCCCGGCCGCATTCAGTTCCTCCCGCGTGCGGAATCCCCACACCGCCCCGCAGCAGGGCAGGTTCGCATTGTGGGCGGTTTCCACATCCACGTTGCTGTCCCCCACATACAGGGTGCTGGCCGGGTCGGCATGCAGGGCCTGCAGCAGGGCGTTCGTGCCCTCGGCGGCGGGCTTGGGGGCCACGCCGGTCATCTGGCCGCGCACGATCGTAAAATACTGCGTGCCGAAATAATCCTTGACGACCTCTTTTGCCAGCGCATCCGCCTTGTTGGAAAACACCGCCAGCTGCACGCCGTTCGCTTTCAGCTTTGCCAGCATTTCGGGGATGCCGGGGTACGGTGCGGTGGTGTCCCGCAGGTGCTGACCATAATCCCGTTTAAAATCCGCCAGGGCCGCTTCCAGCACCGCCGGGGTGCGCTGGTCTGCCGGGGCCAGGCGCTCCACCAGTTTCGGGATACCGTTGCCCACAAAATAGCGGTACGCCTGGCGCTCATGGGTGGGCCAGCCATATTTCCGGCACAGCCGGTTGCCGGCATCCGCCAGGTCAGTCAGGGTGTTCAGCAGCGTACCATCCAGGTCAAACACTACAGTTTTATACATTTTGTAATATCCTCTATTTTCTATACACATTCTAACTTTTCCCACTGATACGGCAAAAGCCACACTTCTATTATAGGAGCATTTTGCCAAAACAGCAACCGCTTTTGCCTGTTGTTTTGGAGCAAAAGTGTAAATTATACAGCGGCAGGGTGCAATATCACGTAAAGTGTGCTACTATATATTTGTATTGCTGGCCGGGAGTGATCCAGCCAAGGGGAGGAAAAAAGATGGACCTGTTTCTTTCAATTCTGAAATCCGTCATTTACGGTGTGATTGAAGGCATCACCGAATGGCTGCCGATTTCCAGCACCGGGCATATGATCCTTGCCGAGCAGGTGCTGAAGTTTGGCTATACGGAAGATTTTATGGAAATGTTCCGCGTTGTCATCCAGCTGGGTGCTATCCTGGCTGTTGTGGTGCTGTATTTTCACAAGCTGTGGCCGTTCTGCAAGGATAATGGCCGCGATACCGGCTTTGCCGCCCACCTGCGCTGGCCCGTGGTCCGGCTGTGGTTCAAAATTATTGCAGCCTGCGTGCCCGCCGCCGTGCTGGGCATTCTGCTGGACGACTGGATGGACGCCCACCTGTATAACAGCGTGGTGGTTGCCCTGATGCTGATTGTGTACGGCGTTGCCTTTATCCTGATCGAGCGCCGCCCGCGGGTGCCCACCACCACCAAGCTTTCCCGCATTACTTACCCGCAGGCGTTCAAGGTTGGCTGCTGGCAGGTGCTCTCCCTGATTCCCGGCACCTCCCGCAGCGGCTCCACCATCCTGGGCGGCATGCTGTGCGGCATGTCCCGCCCGGCTGCCAGCCAGTTCACCTTCTTCCTTGCCATCCCGGTCATGGCCGGTGCCAGTTTGCTCAAGCTGGTCAAGTTCTTTGGCAAGGGCAACAGCTTCACGCTGGATCAGACCGTTGTGCTGATCGTTGGCTGTGCGGTTGCCTTTATCGTTTCCATCATCGCCATCCGCTTCCTGATGGATTACGTCAAGCGCCACACCTTCACCGCGTTCGGCGTTTACCGCATCGCGCTCGGCATTGTTGTTCTGGTGATCTGGGGCGTACAGACCTTTGTGCTGAAAGCGCCCGCCGCCGTGTAACGGCCCGGAGTGTATCTGAAATCGAAAATCTCCCCGCTGCATTTTGTGCATCAGCACATTGCAGCGGGGAGATTTTTTCTTGCCATTTTTGTTTTTAAATCAGAGGAATCCTGGCTGACGTCTGCTTATCAGCTTCTTACTTTTCCACCTGGAACAAATTCTGCTGACTGGTTGCTTTGGCACCGATGTTGTTATACTCCAAATAGAAGTACCCATGCACCCAGGCATCCAGCTCTGCATTCTCGCCGTAGGTGTGGGTCACGCCGTCCGCGTCCATATAGTCATTGGCGGCTGTCACCACCGGGGCCACCTGCTTGAGTGCCAGCAGGTACTGGTAATACGGGGTCAGCGGCAGCCCGGCATTTTCCACCAGGGTGGGAGCCAGCATGCACATATCCATGCGGTTGTACTCATCGGTGGCGCTGGTCTGGCCTGCGTTTTCCAGCGGGTAGTTTGCCCAGATCAGGTAGGGCGTGCTGCGCTCCAAAATCTGCAAATTGTTCTCATCGGTAAAGGTATGGTCGGCCACATGATCCACAAAGCTGGGGGCGTGGTCGCCTGCCATGGCAACAATCACCTTGCGGCCGGTCTTTTCGTACTGCTCGGTCAGGTATTCGGTCAGTTCGCCAAAGGCACGGTCGGTCATATAGATGTTGCTCAGGTATTCATCCATGATGGAATCATACTCGCCGTAATCGGTTGCGGCATGCACGATATCCTCCTCCGGGGGGTTCATATCGTAATCGCCGTGGCTCTGGATGGAAACCAGGAACACAAACCGCGGCTGGTCCTCCGGCATTGCTTCATACAAACCTTCCAGGTCGCGGTAGGTGGCGCTGTCGGTCTGGTAGGGGCGGCTGCCATAGGTTTCCTTGGTCGGAAAATCATCCTGGAAGTGGGTCTCGTCAAAGCCCAGCGTCAGCCAGGCAGAATCGCGGCGGTAGTTGGAGTTGGTATAGGGGTGGGCTGCCAGCGTGGCATACCCCAGATCTTTCAGGTTGCTGACCAGGCTGTTTGCCTTGTGCAGGTTCAACCAGTTGAACGGTGTGATGGAGGGCATCAGCATCAGCGAGTTGGAGGAAAGCATCTCGTACTCGCTGGAGTTGGTGCCGCCGCCCACATGCGGGCTGATGGTGTGGCCATAAATGGAGTTGGGCAGGTTTTTGGTCACCTGCATGATCTCCTGGTCGGCCTGCAGGTCCGTTACCAGGTCAAAGTCATAAAAGCTTTCGGACAGGATCAGGAACACATCGGGGTAGTCCTGCTCGTTTGCCGTTTCGGGGCTGGCCTGATAGTCCTGCGCCATTGCAGCGGCCTCGGTGGCGGCGTCCTCGCTGTAGCCGTCCGGCTGCAGGATGGGGTCCACCATCAGGCTGGCGGCTTCAATGCTACCCGCCAGGTAGCCGTACTTATAATAGGTTTCCTGCCAGGCCCAGCCGTAAGTGGCGGCGGGCTTGATGGGGTTGGGGCTGAAATACCCCAGATACAGCACCGCAAAAATGCCGCAGGCGCAGGCCAGCGCATGGGCGCCGCGCTGTTTCCAGCTGCGCTTATGCTTGCCGGCCAGTTTGACCTGCACAACGGCAGCCACCAGCACCGGGATGTACAGCAGCGCAATGGTAATAACTGTCTGGGTAATGTGCAGGGTATAACTGCCCATCACCTCTGCCGCGGTGCCCAGGTTCAGGATGTCCTGCGGCATCAGGGCGGAACCATGCAGGTCCCGCGTGTAATAGTTGACCAGCGCCAGCACGGTAAAAATCAGGCCGGAAACGCCGGTTGCAATGCCCCAGCTGCCGCACAGGGCAAACACCACCAGCGTCAGGCAGAACGCCGTCAGCGCATTGAGCGGTGCGTATACCGGCCACTGCCCTGCCATGTAGTTGGCAGTTGCGCCGTCAGAAATTTCTAACTGGTAGCGCGCCACAAAGGCCGCTGCCACAGCCAGCGCAAATGGCAGCACCGTGCCAAGCCAGAAGCGCTTGCTTTTTAATGTTTTTTTGATGTTTTGCATGGGTATCCAGTTCCTTCGCTTTGTTTGTTCATTAAGTTGCGGTCAACATTCCGCGTCAACACACCGAATGTCCGGTACGCCCGCAAAAGGGCATATTAGGTTAGTATATCATATTTTATGCCGATTGTGAATCACCGTTTTTCGGCCAAATGCTGCCACTTGTTCCAAATCCGGCCCGTCCGCGCAGATTTTGCATTTACCAACCTACGCTTTCATGTTATAATATTAATTAATCATCATTTTACCCCATAGACGGAGGCTATTCTATGAAAATTCCTGCAAAAGGTTTTACTCACGGCGGCAAGTTCCATGCAGACGATGTGTTTGCCACAGCGCTGCTGATGATTGTGCGGCCGGATATCAAAGTAACCCGCGGTTTTGTTGTGCCGGATGGTTTTGACGGCATTGTGTACGATGTGGGCTGCGGTATGTTTGACCACCACCAGGAACCGCGCGAAAGCCGCCCCAACGGCGTGCCCTATGCGGCCTTTGGCCTGCTGTGGCGCGTGTTGGGTGCCCAGCTGGTGGGTGCCCACCAGGCCCGCCTGCTGGACGAAAATTTTGTTCAGCCCCTGGACTTGAACGATAACACCGGCGAACAGAACTCCCTGGCCGATGCCATCGGCAGCTTTAACCCCGTGTGGGATTCCGGCGAAGATTCCGATGCCTGCTTCTGGCGCGCCGTGCCCTTTGCCAAGCAGGTGCTGGAAAACGAGATTGCCGCAGCCAACGCCGTGAACCGCGCGGACGAGACCGTCCAGAATGCCTACAAGAACTCCAGGGACGGCATTGTGGTCCTGCCGGACTACATGCCCTGGAAAAACGGCCTGTACAAAACCGATGCCCTGTTTGTTGTCTACCCCAGCCAGCGCGGCGGCTACAGCGCCCAGTGCGTGACCGATTACAAGACCCGCCGCAGCAAGGTGCCGTTCCCGCCCGCATGGGGCGGCCAGCCGGAGGAGATCCTGCGCGAAAAGAGCGGCCTGGCTCTCAAGTTCTGCCACCCCAGCCGTTTCCTTGTCACCGCGGAAACCAAAGAGGATGCCATTGAGGCATGCCGCCGTGCCCTGCGCGCCGCCGGAAGGCCGGTGAGCGCACAGTGAGCGCCGAAACTCTAGAGCAGTTTGGTCCCCGCCCCAGCACCGCGGCGGACTGCCAGCCAGACCCGGCTTCCGCCTGGGTCTACATGGTGCGCTGCGCGGATGGCAGCCTGTATTCCGGCTGGACCAATGACCTTGCCCGTCGCCTGCGCGCCCACAAGGGCGGCAAGGCCGGTGCCAAGTATACCCACGCCAAAGGTGCCGTTAAGCTGACCTATGCCGAGCGCTGCACCGATAAAAGTGCCGCCCTGAAGCGGGAAGCCGCCCTGAAAAAGCTGCCAAAACCCGAAAAGGAAGCCCTTGCCGCCCAGTGGACCGCTGAAAACACCATCACCCTGCGGGATGCCGCGCCGGAGGACGCCGCCGCCGTGGCGGAGCTGTACAACTGGTATGTCACCCACTCCACGGCCACTTTCCAGTATGACCTGTGTACCGAGGAATTCCAGCGCGAAAATATCGCCTATGTGCAGCAGCGCGCGCCGTTCCTGGTTGCCGTCAATGCAGCGGGCAAGCTGTGCGGCTTTGCCTGCGCCCACCCCTGGCACAGCCGCACAGCTTATGCGTGGGATGTGGAGCTAACCGTTTACTGCGCCCACGACTGTGTGGGCCAGGGGGTTGGTGGGCGGCTGTACAAAGCCCTGCTGGACGGCGTGCGCCAGCGCGGCTACTGCAACGCCGTTGCCCTTGTGACCGGCCAGAACAAAGAGAGCTGCGCGTTCCATAAAGCGCTCGGCTTCAAAAAAATCGGCGTGGAACCCCGCACTGGGTACAAGTTCGGCCAATGGCTGGACCTTGCCTATTGGTGGATGGACCTGCGCCCCGGCCAGGAGCCTCCGGAGCCGGTGCGCCTGGGGCGATAAAACTGCATAACACAAAATTAAGCGGGGCACTGCTGATTGGCAGCGCCCCGCTTTTGTTATAAAGATTTGTAGAGGACGATGCCTGCATCGTCCCGCATACTGAGCTGCAACCATGGTATACTGTCATCAACATCCTATCTCCCCGCCGCGCGTTTTTGTTTTCCACAAGAAGCCCTTCTGTTTGTGGAAAACCGTTCAGATTCTTTTCACTTTTCCCTGTCGTTACGCGGTCTGCATTCCTGTTTTTGCCCACAAACTGCCCTTGTTCACGCAAAGTTTACCGGAATTTCCAGCTATTTCATGCCTTGTTCATCCGCAGTTCATTTTTATTCTTCATGATAGAATCTATCGGGGGCCCCTATTACCGCCCCCAACTGGAGGAATTGTTATGCACGAAACCCAACAGCCGCGCGACCCCAAAAAGACGACCGGCATTGTATATGCCGTGATCCTTGTGGTGTTGCTGCTGCTCAATTTCTGGGCCTTCCCCGCCATGATGAAAGGCCAGGTCAAACAGGTCGATTACGGCACCTTCCTGAACATGCTCGAAGGCGGCGAACTGAGCACCGTTGAAATTCAGGATCAGCAGATCTATTTTGTGGACAAAAACGATACCACCTACTGCACCAACTCCATTGCGCAGGACCTGCAGCTGGTCAACCGGTTGGAAAGTGCCGGCGTTTCCTTTGGCAAGGTGTACAACCAGACCACCTGGGTGGATACCCTGCTGGGCTGGGTCATCTCGCTGCTGCCCATGATCATCCTGATCGTCTGGTTCAACCGCATGATGCGCAAGCGGGTCGGTGAAATGACCGGCGGCGCCAACAGCATGATTTTTGGCGGCGGCAAATCCGGTGCCAAACAGTATGTCGTTGAGGATGGCAAGTCCATCAAATTTGCCGATGTTGCCGGTGAGGACGAAGCCAAAGAGAGCCTGCAGGAAATCGTTGACTTCCTGCATAACCCCAAGCGTTACGAGGATATCGGTGCCAAAATGCCCAAGGGCGTTCTGCTTGTCGGCCCCCCGGGCACCGGTAAAACCCTGCTGGCCCGCGCTGTTGCCGGCGAAGCCGGTGTTCCCTTCTTCTCCATTGCGGGTTCTGAATTTGTCGAGATGTTCGTCGGCATGGGCGCTTCCAAGGTGCGTGACCTCTTCAAACAGGCCAACGAAAAAGCCCCCTGCATTGTCTTTATTGATGAGATCGATACCATCGGCAAAAAGCGTGACGGTGCTTCCGGTATGGGCGGCAACGATGAACGCGAGCAGACCCTGAACCAGCTGCTGGTGGAAATGGACGGCTTTACCGGCAAGGACAACGTCATTGTCATTGCTGCCACCAACCGGCGGGATATTCTGGATCCGGCTCTGCTGCGTCCGGGACGGTTTGACCGTCAGATCGTAGTTGGCTATCCGGACGTTAAGGGTCGGGAACAGATCCTGAAAGTACACACCAAGAGCAAGAGCATCGGACCGGACGTAGACCTGACTACCATTGCCAAGTCTACCGTGGGATTTACCGGTGCTGATCTGGAAAATCTGGTGAATGAAGCCTGCCTGCTTGCTGCACGGAAAAATAAAAAGGCAATCACCATGGACGAAATTCAGGAGGCGACCATTAAGGTGATCGCCGGACCGGAAAAGAAGTCTCATAAGGTAACGCCCAAGGAAAAGCGGCTGACCGCATTCCACGAGGCAGGGCATGCAGTCTGCACCTATTACTGCGATCATCAGGATAAGGTGCATCAGGTGTCCATTATCCCCAGAGGTATGGCTGGCGGCTATACCATGTCCCTGCCGGAGCAGGACAAAAGCTTCGTTTCCAAAAAGGAAATGGAAGAAAACATCATCACGCTGCTGGGCGGACGTGTGGCAGAACAGCTGGTGCTGGACGACATCTCCACCGGTGCCTCCAACGACCTGGAACGTGCCACTTCTACCGCACGGAGCATGGTGACTCGTTACGGCTTCAGCGAAAAGCTGGGACCGATCGTCTATGGCAATGACCAGAACGAGGTTTTCCTCGGCAGAGATCTGGGCTCGTCCCGCGATTACTCCGACCGCGTTGCCGGTGAGATCGATGACGAAGTACGGAACATCGTGGAAAAGGCATACGACAAGGCAACGGCGATCCTGCAAATGCACATGGATCAGCTGGAACTGCTGGCAAAGTATCTGATGATCCACGAGAAGATCGAAAAGGATGACTTCGAAACCCTGATGCAGGGCAAAATGGATCCCTCCCAGTTTGAGGAAACACCGGCAGAACCGGAAACCTCTGCAACAGAAGCAGAACCGACAGAAGAAAAGCCCACGGAAAATGGAGATTCTTCTGCACCTACAGAAGCGTAAACAATTGTTGTTATGGCAATACCGCACAAAGATTGTGCGACAGATGCGTCGTCAAATTTTTCGTC
>ERZ773112.1563-NODE-1563-length-12664-cov-2.913554_pt1 | contig 12664 bp, 9 predicted proteins | sample MGYA00580566_ERZ773112 | MGnify/ENA primary metagenome ERZ773112 (study PRJEB29015, sample SAMEA2737842) | human gut metagenome | biome: human gut; feature: human-associated habitat; material: faeces | place: China | collected 2012 ... | reverse complement strand
TGGAAGCATTACCGAAGAGCGAGGTCGGGAAATCCGTACCGAAACTGCCAGATTCTGAGATGAATTGAAGAAAAGTGCGGGAAATTATGCCTTGTAGAAGTCCGGCATCTCGTCGTAGACGACCGGCTGAATGGTCTGGGTCTCGCGTGCCTTGGAAGCCGCCGCCGCTGCAACCTGGCAGCAGTAGCCGTCCCATGCGGTCGGGCCGTCAACGTAGCCTGCCTTGGAGGCGTTGATCCAGGTCTGGATTTCCGCGTTATACGCATCTGCAAAGCGCTGGAAACAGTCGGTGTACATCGCCTGACCGGTGGTTGCATTTGCGTTTACCGAGATGTAATTCGGCTTCGGCATGTTGAGCACCGCGCCGTCACATACGATCTCGCACTTGATGTCGTAGTCATTCTTGTTATTTACGAAGGATTCAACGTCGATGCGGACGCTGGACTTGGTGGTCAAGATCATGATCTGCGGGTCGTGTAGGTCCTTCGGACCGTTGTTGGTGGACTTGCCGTAGCGAACCTCAGCGGTAGCGTAATCCTCGCCGAGCAGCCAGCGTAGAACGTCGATTTCGTGAACCATGGAGTTCTCAACTGCCATGGAGTTGTCCCAGTCATCCGGAACAGACGGGTTGCGGTGTGCGCAGTGCAGCAGCAGCGCTTCACCGTACTTGCCGCTGTCAACCGCCGCCTTGAGCTGCTTGTATCCCTCGTCGTAGCGGCGCATGAAGCCGACCTGAACCAGCTTCTTCCCTGCCTTCCTCTCGGCCTCCACGATGCGTTTGCAGGCGTCCGCCTTGGGCGCGAGCGGCTTCTCGCAGAACACGTACTTGCCTGCCGCGATGGAGGCGAGAACGTACTCCTCGTGATACGGGTCGGACGTGGTGCACATAACGGCATCGATTTCCGGGGAGTTTATCATGTCGATGGGGTTACAGCCTGATGATTTGGCCCGTGCGCTCCGGTATTTTTATGGAAGTTTTACGCGCGGATGCGCATTTCGCGAAGGTGCTGCTTCAATTCGGGCGGAATGCGATAGCTCTCCACGGCCTTCTGAATGGCCTTGTTGTGCGTCCAGACGTCGAGCCGCCGCTCGGTGAGATACGGCAGCGTGTCGTCCGGCTGCTTGGCGAGCGCCGTGGCGAAGTACCACGCACGCATCATGTTCAGGTAATACTCTTCGCTCTGCACGTCCGCCACCCACGCGAGGTATTCCGGCCGGAAATCCGCATCGAGGTAATGCCGCATCAGCATGCCGATTGCGTAGCGCACGGTGTAGAGCTTTTCCGATAAGAGCCACCGGCGGACGGGCGTCAGCAGCTCGTCCTTATGCTTCGCGAAAACCTTGGGCGAAAAGCAGTCGCAGGTCGCCCAGTTGTCGATGTACGGCAGGAACCGTTCGGTTTCCGCGAGCGCTGCGTCGTAGTCGCGGATTTTCTCCACGAGGAACGCATGGAGGTTGTTCTCCTCGTAGTATGCGTGCGGCAGAACGCGCAGGAAGTCCGCCGCCTCGGCGGTGCCCGCAAGCTCCTTTGCGAGGTTCCGCAGCAGCGGCGTGCGCACGCCGATTACGGTTTCGGGCGCGACGGTCGGCATCAGCTTGCTCTGAAACGCCCGGTATTTCGTGTCCTGCAAGGCGAAAAGCCGTTCTAAAACCGCCCTCTGCGCCCTGTTTTCGCTCATTCCCATCAAGGAATGCCCCCCTTTCCATAAAGGAACAGCCGCACGGTGAGGTGCAGCTGCTCTCAGAAAGATGTTTATTTTTTACTTAACATTCTCGCAAAAACGCATAAGGATTGCGGCAACTTCCGCACGGGTAGCGTTATTCTGCGGATTGAGCTTGCCGTTCGCGCCGTTGATGATACCTGCGCCGCACGCCCACTGCATCGCGGGGATTGCGTACTGGGAAACGGTCGTCGCGTCCGCGTAGGAGAGGATGTTGGTGTCCTCGCCGACGGAAACGTCCTTGCCGCTTGCCTTGGCATAACGGTACAGCATGGTGACGAGCTGCTCACGGGTGATGTTCGCATTCGGCTCAGTGCCGTCGGAAACACCGTTGGCCTTCGCCCACTCCATGCCCTTCTGGTACCACGGGTTGCTGCCGGTGGTGTCCTGACCTGCGTAACGGGCGATAACGGTCATGAGCATGCCGCGGGTGGTGGAGTCCGCCGGGGAGAACTTGCCGTTGCCGGTGCCGTTCATCATGCCCTTGTCGGAAACGTACTTAACTGCATCCGCGAACCAGTCAGACGAAGAAACATCGGAGAAGGTCTTAGTGCTCGGCTGCTCAGTGGTTTCGTCGGCCTTGACGTAGGTTACGCCGACCGTTACCTGAGAAGCAGGCATCGTGAAGGTGTAAACCGTGTCGCTCGTCTTGGTGGTGGAAACGGTCTTGCCGGAAGCGTCCGTAACAGTCAGCTTATCGAGCTTATAGCCCTTGTTCGGGGACAGGGTAATCTTGACCTTGTCGCCCTTCGCCGGGGAGGACGGAGAAACGTTTACGCCGCCGTTCGCGACAGAGGAAGTCGTAACCTTGTAGGTGGTCTTGGAGGCCGAGCCGCCGGAGGAACCGGAAGAGGACGGCTTGGTGTAAGTAAACTCAGCAGTTTCCTGCGGCTTAATGGTCTTTACGGTGTTGTTAATAGTTACAGTGATGTCCTTATCCTTGCCGTTCTCGACCTTGATGGTCTTGGATGCGCCGGAGATGGTCGCCTTGTACTCGGTGTCGGAACCGATTACATAAACAGTTTCGTTGTCCTTTGCTGCGGTGGCAGCATCTTCGAACTTAGTGTAACATACATCTTTAATCTTAGCTGCGGTCTGGGAGTTCTTCGTGATGGTGAACTCAGAGAAGCCGTGCGGATTCTCGAACGTTGCGATATAAGCACCATTATCCTCGCTTACCGTTGCTTCATACTCATAACCCTTGTGCTGTACGAACAGCTGAGAGATAGTTCTATCAATAAAGCTTGCCGGAAGCGGAATGTTTACAGTGGTGCTCTTTGCAATCGTCAGTTTCTTGGTATCGACTACCTTTTCAGCGGCAGTACCATCTTCCTTTTTGCCGACAACAACGATGTCAATCTTCGGAGTAATGTCCAGAGTGTATTTCTCATTGTTGAAAGCCTTCGGAACTACGTCGATGTGCGAACGAACTTCGATTTTCTCAACATCCGGAACTTCGCCCTTAGCCGCGTCTTCGAATGTCTTTTTCTGATTGTCGTCATCGGAGAGATCAGCCGCTGCATTCTGAGCCTGCTCAGAGATTTCCTTGGAGTCTACCGCTACTTCCTTAGCAGCGTTTGCAACAGCTTCTACGGAGGCCTTATCGATATCGGTGTTCTTTGCCAATTCGTCCTTATTCGGTGCAGTATTTGCCCCCGTAGTCGGAACAGCCGGAACAACAGAGTTGTCTACCAGTTCAACCTTGTATGCGTAATCACCCTTGGTTGCGGTAGCAACGTACTTCTTGCCGCCCTCGGAGGACTCTGCAAGATAGTCAGACGGGTCAAAGTTGAAGTTACCGCCGGAAATAACAACATTAGCTGCATTATAGGTGTTGATAGAACCGTCAATCTTTACATCGCCGGAAATTTCAACCAGATTATTGTCTTCATCGGACTTAGTATCCTTTGCAGTGGTATTATCAATATCACCGGTAATAACAGCGTCACCATGAATATCCAGATGGCCCTTGTCCGAAGTATCGTTAATGTACTCATTGCCGACATGGCCGTTAATAGTACCGCCGCTGATAGTGGCTTTATTGTAGTTAAATACACAATAATAGCTACTCTCCGGCTGAGTAAATACACCGCCCTGAATATCCAGTTCGCCATAATCATCATTTTTTACAGTAATTTTACCACCAGTTCCCTGCGTAAAATCACCATCCCAAATGGTCATTACAGCATTCTGATTGGAGGTATTCTTGCTGCCGTCATACCAGCCATTGTGGATAAGGCTGGAAAATGCACCGTTATTGGTGTCCGAGAATTTGAACGTGCCCTTATGAATATTCATCGTACCTACGTTATCGATAACATAGTACGAGTTACCACCACCACTGCTTTCACTGGTAGATGCTTCTGCGCTACGGGAATATACAATTTCGCCGTTCAGATTGCAAGTTGCACCTGCTGCATTGTATACAGCAGCTTTACCATTGGTCACATTGTCAATCGTACCTGTGCCATTGATGGCAAGTTGTCCGTTGTTGGTAATGGTATGGCCTGTACTATTGGTAATTGTTTGACCATTTAAATACAGCGTAACAATTTTCCCCTCAGGAATAACGACATCCTCGGTTACATCGTTCAGGATAGTTACCTGACCACCATTATCAACTGCTTCAATCGCATCAGCCAACGACGTATATTCCTTATCCCCAACCTGAGCGACAGTTTTGACAGTCGGGTCTACTTCGGCAGCGGCGGAGGAGGCGTCATTAAGCTGCACGTTATCTCCCTCAGCCGCAAACGCTGCCGGGGCCATGGTCAGCGTCATCGCGGCTGCGAGCAGGCTGGCCAATAATCTTTTTTTCATCATATTTTTCTCCTTTTATATTCCGGTTCTGCGGTTTTCCGTTTATTTGCAGAACCTTCGGCCGCAGGTCTCTCCGCTCCGCTCCGAAAAATTTTGTCATTAGAACGGATTGTATCAGGATAGGACTATCCTGATACAAGGGTACCCTTGTGCCTATTTGACACGCTTATTATACCCCCTCTGCCTGCTTTGTCAATATTGGTTATATAAAATTTCAGCAAAAGTATATTTCTGTATGTTTCTGGCAGTCATTCATCAGCCCATAAATGTTATGGAACCGCCCGAAAATTGCGGCTATTCGTTGAAATATTGAGAATTTATTGTATAATGTTGTCTATGGAATCCGAATAGTTCGAACAAAGCCGCGTGGGCCGGACAAAATCCACGACCAAGTCACGCTTGATTCCGGCTTTGTTATGTGCTATACCGATAATAATCAAAAGCGAAGTTATCTTCATGCAACACACGAAGCGACCCCCCCCCCGGAACGCCCTTGCCATCCCGCAGAAAATGTTGTAAACTGAAACAAGTCAAACATTGACGAATTCCAATTTCCGGGAGTGGTACATTTGAAAAGGATGAAACGAATCGTATCTCTGTTGCTGGCGCTTATGACGGTATGCAGCATGGCTGTCTTCTCGGCAGGCGCAGCGGAGGAAGAACTGCCGACCGTTGTTTCCGTTAAGGTCGATCTTGCCGGCTGGCCCGGCATGTACGGCGGTACGGTAGCCGTAGTATATGCCTATGACGCCGACGGCAACGATATTTTCAGCAAGGTGGACTGGTCGATTACAGATGAAGAGGGGCAGGAGCCTTCCGAAGTCTATATCCTTAACAAGGGCGTATGGGTCGATCCGGATGCAAAGCCGGGCTACTATACCCTCAAGGGAACTGGCCGAGACGGACGCGCACTTGGCGAAGCGTATACAACTTTCCCGGTCCTGCAGGGTTCGGGCGGCTATATCTCCCGAGAAAAGCATGCGATTACGGCCAAGGCAGGCGTTGGCGGCAGCATCAGCCCGAACGGTACCAGAAGCATCACCAACGGCAACAATCAGAACTATACGATTACCGCAAATAACGGCTATAAAATCGCGGACGTTCTGGTGGACGGCAAAAGCATCGGTGCGGTAGCGTCCTATAAGTTCGTCAAGGTGCAGACCGCGCACACCATCGAGGCGCGTTTTGCGACGGCTCCGATGAAAGATCCCGATACCGGATTTTCCGATATTGCCAAGTCGGATTACTTCTATGATGCGGTGAAGTGGGCGGTAGGCAGCAAGGTGACTTCCGGTCTGACCGAAACGACCTTCGGGCCGCAGGAGACCTGTACGCGCGCACAGGCGGTCACTTTCCTGTGGCGCGCTGCCGGTTCTCCGCAGACGAACAGCGTAGATAATCCGTTCACCGACGTCAAACGTTCGGATTATTACTATCAGGCGGTTCTGTGGGCGGTTGCGAACAATGTAACGAACGGCGTTTCTGCAACTTCCTTTGACCCGAATGTAACGGTACAGCGCGATCAGGTCGTAACCTTCCTGTGGCGTGCATCAGGCAAACCCGCAGCCAAGGCAGATCTCGCCTTCAGCGATCTGGCGGACGGCGCATTCTATGCCGATGCAGTTCAGTGGGCGGTCGCGCACGGCATCACTACCGGCACTTCCTCAACGACATTCACCCCGGCAGGCGGCTGCACCAGAGCGCAGATCGTAACGTTCCTGTATCGCAGCAAGAACTAAAAATTTGATTGGACAGCAGACAGACCCCGGGGCAGCCGCTCCGGGGTTTCTATTATTTTATAACTTCCGCCGAATCAAAGGTTTCCCCTTGCATAATCTCTCCGAATTCCCTATAATAGAAATGACTTTATAAATTACATTTCAGATGTCGTTTTCGTATCCGGAGGTGACGCATCCAGATGATAAAAGGCGGAGCGAACAACCGCGATGTAAAGAAAATCAACCGCATTCGAACGATGCGCAGCATTTTTGCCTGCGAGCGCATTTCCCAGCCCGAACTGGCGGCCAAGGTCGGCAACAGCTGGCCGACTGTGCTCCAGAACGTCAAAGAGCTGATGGAAATGGGACTGGTGCAGGAGGTCGGCACCTTCGAGTCCACCGGCGGCCGCAAGGCGAAAGCCTTTGCCCCGGTGCGGAACGCCCGCTATGCGGTCGGTCTCGAAATAACGCAGAACCATATCGGTGCGGTTCTGGTCGATTTATCCGGCGAACTGGTGCGGTTTGAGCGAAAAAAGCGCCCCTTTGAGCGGTGCGACGCCTACGCCGCCGGACTCGCCGAGCTTGTAAAGAGCCTGCTCGAAAAAGAGGGATGCCCGACGGAAACCGTGCTCGGTGTCGGTATTTCCCTGCCCGGCATTCTCGATCGGGACGAGAAAACGCTCGTCTATTCCCACGCGCTCGGTCTGCGCGGCGTGCCGGTCGAGGAGTTCAGCCGCTGCATCCCCTTCCCCTGCCGCTTCATCAACGACGCGAACGCCGCCGGACTCGCCGAGATCCGCGGCCGCGAAAACCTGCACAGCCTCGTCTATCTCTCGCTGAGCAACAGCGTCGGCGGCTCGATTTTCACGGGCGGCTCGCTCTACGCCGGGGAGCACCTCCGCGCCGGCGAGTTCGGCCACATGACCCTCGTCCCGGACGGCCGCTCCTGCTACTGCGGCAAGCGCGGCTGCGTGGACGCTTACTGCTCCGCAAAGGTGCTCTCCGCGTTGACCGGCGGCAATCTTGCGCTGTTTTTCGACGGTCTGCGTGCCAGAGACCGCACGCTTCAGGCCGCGTGGGACGAATACCTCGCCCATCTCGCGGTCGCGGTGAACAACCTGCGCATGATTTTTGACTGCGATGTGATCGTCGGCGGCTACGTGGGCGGTTTTCTGTCCGAATTCGGTGCGCCGCTGCGGGAGCTTCTGGCCCGGCACAACACCTTCGAGCCGGACAGCAGCTACCTGAAATTCAGCCGCTATCAGCTGGAATCCTCCGCGCTCGGCGCGGCGCTCGTGCACATTGAGTCGTTTATTCAGTCGTTATAACTTGAATTTTCTCGGGGACAGACTTCTGTCCCTGATTTTTTTGCACAATTTTACGTCCGCGCTCTTGTGCATATCTCTGAAATGCTGCCGCGGGGATTGACAATCTTTCTGCCCTGTGCTAATTTATAGCTACATTCATAAGTAGTTTATAAAAGTAAATATATATAACAATGCGGAGGGATTTTTATGGAAGGCAAAATGAAAGTAGCAGTCATGAACGGCATCGGCAAAATGGGTTACACCACGCGCGATATTCCGACGCCGAAGGACGATGAGGTGCTGGTAAAGCTCGAATATGTCGGCATCTGCGGCAGCGATATGCACTATTACGAAACCGGCGCCATCGGTCATTACGTGGTCGAGCCGCCGTTCGTTCTGGGTCACGAGCCGGGCGGCACGGTCGTTGAGGTTGGCAAGAAGGTTACGCACCTCAAGGTCGGCGACCGCGTTGCGCTCGAACCGGGCAAGACCTGCGGCCACTGCAAATTCTGCCGCGAGGGCAAATACAACCTCTGTCCGGATGTTGTATTTTTCGCGACTCCCCCGGTGGACGGCGTTTTTCAGGAGTATGTCGTGCATGAAGCCGCGCTCTGCTTCAAGCTGCCGGACAACGTAAGCACGCTCGAAGGCGCGCTCATCGAGCCGCTCGCGGTCGGCTTCCACGCGGCCAATCAGGGCGGCGCGCACGCCGGTCAGACCGCCGTTGTCATGGGCGCAGGCTGCATCGGTCTGATGAGCATGATGGCGCTCAAGTCTGAGGGTGTTTCCCACGTTTACGTGGTGGACATCATGCAGGCGCGTCTGGACAAGGCGCTCGAGCTCGGCGCGGACGGCGTGATCAACGGCAAGGAGCAGAACGCCGTGCAGGCCGTTCTCGACCTGACCGACGGCTTCGGCTGCGATCTGGTCATCGAAACCGCAGGCACCGAGTTCACCACCCGTCAGGCCATCGAAATGGTGCACAAGGGCGCGACCATCGTTCTCGTCGGCTACTCCAAGTCGGGCGAAATGACGCTCCCCGTCAGCCTCGCACTTGACAAGGAGCTGACCTTCAAGACCGTGTTCCGCTACCGCCACATCTACCCCATGGCCATCGACGCGGTCGCCTCGGGCAAAATCAACCTCAAAGGCGTCGTGACCAACATTTTCGACTTTGACGACATCCAGAACGCGATGGACAAGAGCATCGCCGACAAGGCGAACATCGTCAAGGCGGTCGTGAAAATCGCGGACGAAACCCGGCTTTAAGCCTCGGAACAGGGTAAAGAGAGAAAGGAGCTGCGCCGAATGAGCAGTACCACCGCACCGTCCCGGCAGCAAGACACCAATATCAAGGTTCCGCTGATCAGCAAGATCGCCTACGGCATGGGCGACGTCGGCTGCAATTTCAGCTGGATGTTTGTCGGCAATTTTCTGATGATTTTCTACACCGATGTCTGCGGCATCAGCATGGCGGCGGTTTCGCTGCTGATGCTGGTCTCCCGCTTCTGGGACGCGATAAACGACCCGGTCATCGGCTCGCTCAGCGACCGCACCCGCACCCGCTGGGGCCGCTACCGCCCGTGGCTGCTGATCGGCGCGCCGCTCACCGCCGTCGTTCTGATGCTGACGTTCTGGGCGCATCCGGCGTGGCCGGACAGGGCGAAAAGCCTGTATATGTACATCACCTACTGCGTGCTGGTGCTAGGCTACACTTGCGTCAACATTCCCTACGGTACGCTGTGCGGCACGCTGACGCAGAACATCGAGGAGCGCGCGAAAATCAACACCTCCCGCTCGGTCTGCGCGATGATCGCCATCAACCTCCTCAACATCATCACGCTTCCGCTCATCTCTCACTTCGGCGGCGACAACGCCGCGCACGGCTACCTGATGGTGACGGTGCTCTACGGCGGCATCTTTACGCTCTGCCACTGGTTCTGCTTCGCAAAGACGAAGGAGGTCGTGCAGCCTCCCCGACGCGAAAAGGTTTCGCTGAAAAAGCAGTTTCAGGCGGCGGCGCAGAACCGTCCGTATCTGATTGCGCTCGCCGGTCAGTTCCTGTTCGGCGTGACCCTTTACGGCCGCAACGCTGACCTGCTCTATTACTTCAAATACGTGGAGGGCAACGAAAACCTGTTCACGGTCTACTCTCTGATTTTAATTGTGCCGTCCATTCTCGGTGCGGCCGTGTTCCCCTTCGTGTTCGAAAAGCTCGGCAACAAGGGCCATACCGCCGCGCTGTTCTCCGCCGGAACCGGCGTTTCACTGATTGCCCTGTATTTCTTCAGCGCGGTATCCGCCCCGGTGCCGTTCTACACGTTTGCCGCGCTCTCGCAGTTCTTCTTCTGCGGCTTCAACACCGCGATTTACGCCATCGTGCCCGACTGCGTGGAGTACGGCGAGTGGAAAACCGGCGTGCGCAACGACGGCTTCCAGTACGCCTTTGTGTCGCTCGGCAACAAGCTCGGCATGGCCATCGGCACTTCGGCACTCGCCGGCATTCTGGGCGCTTTGCAGTTCGTCCCCAATCAGGCGCAGAATGCCGCCGTGCAGACGAGCATGCACCTCGCCTTCTCGCTGATTCCCGGCGTGCTGTGGCTGTTAACGGCGGCCGTCCTGTTCTTCTATCGTATCAACAAGCGTTCGTATAACCGCATCATGACTGAACTGAACGCGAAAAAGCAGTTTGAGGTGATTAAAAATGATTGATGTTGCAGCTCTCGGTGAATGTCTAATCGACTTCACGCCGAACGGAGAAAACGCGCAGGGCATCGCGCTCTTTGCCCGCAACCCCGGCGGCGCACCGGCGAATGTTCTGGCGATGAACGCCCGGCTTGGCGGAAAGACCGCCTTCATCGGCAAGGTCGGCCGCGACGGCTTCGGGGATTTTCTGCGGCAGACGCTGCTCGACAGCGGAATTGACGTTTCCGGTCTGGCAGTCGATGAAAAGGTGCCCACGACGCTCGCTTTCGTCCAGCTCGACGCGAACGGCGACCGCTCGTTTACGTTCTACCGCAGCCCCGGCGCGGACATCATGCTGCGCGAGTCCGAGGTCGATACCGCGCTGCTCGACGACTGCGCCATCTTCCATTTCGGTTCGGTTTCCATGACCGCCGACCCCTGCCGCACGGCGACGCTCTCCGCGGCCCGCTATGCGCGGCAGAAGGGAAAACTCGTCAGCTTCGACCCGAACTACCGTCCGCTTCTCTGGGACGATACCGAAGAGGCGGTTCTCCGGATGAAGGAAGGCATCCGCCTCGCGGACATTCTCAAGGTTTCCGAGGAGGAAATGCAGCTCGTGACCGGCGAAAGCGACCCGGAACGCGGCTCGAAGGCGCTGCTCGATATGGGGCCGTCGCTCGTACTGGTGTCCATGGGCGCGAAGGGCGCTTACTGCCGCAACGCAGTGTGTGCCGGGGCGCTCCCGACCTTCGATGTGCCGACGGTGGACACCACCGGCGCAGGCGACGGCTTCATCGGCTCGTTTTTGTGGCAGCTGAAACGTGACGGCGTGACACTGGAAAAACTGGCAAAGCTCAGCAAAACAAAGCTGAACGAATACCTTGCCTTTTCCAACCAGTTCTGCGGCATCAGCGTGCAGCAGCACGGTGCCATCGACAGCTATCCCACACTCAGCCAGATGCAGTAAAACATACAATATGCCCTACGTCACAGAACCGCAGGGCTTCTTTTCTATTTACAATTTGTAGTATTGTGTCTCTATATTCCAGTTTTGTCTTGTTTCCGACATCTTCTCTGCCGGTTTAAGATTTGTTTATCCTTTGTACAAGCCTTGTTCTTATTCTCTGCCCGGTTCCATGTTACCATAAGGGCAAGAACAACAAGCAGGGAGGCTTTATCCATGTCCTTTGAATTTACCCTTCTGGATGCCTTGCAGGCTCTGCGCTGTCCGGTGCTGGATGCACTGGCGGTGTTTTTCGATCAGGCCGGTGCCCGCGGCGAGATCTGGATTGCCTTCACGGCGGTGCTGCTGGCGTTCCGGCGCACCCGCCGGGCCGGGCTGGCCATGGCGCTGGCGCTGGGCCTTTATATGCTGGCGGGCCACTGCGCCTTAAAGCCGCTGTTCGCACGCCCGCGCCCCTGCGACCTCCGGCCGGAGATGCTCACGCTGGTGGCCCGGCCGCATGGCTGGTCCTTCCCTTCCGGACACACATCCTCCGCCTTTGCCGCTGCCTTTGCGCTCTGGCTGCAGAACCGCAGGCTCGGCGTCCCGGCTCTTGTGCTGGCCGGGTTCATCGGCTTCACGCGGATGTACCTGTATGTGCATTTTCCCACCGACATTCTGGGCGGCGTGGCACTGGGCCTTGCATTGGGGGCCTGCGGCTCCCTGCTGGCAGATAAGATCAGCAACAAATGGGCGAAACGCAGTGAAGTAAAACGAACTGTATAAACCAATTTTCTCTCGCACTCGTTCTCGCTTTGCTTTTTACATTCAGATGAAGTATATCGCTTCGATTCTATTCGTGAAAAAGAGCCTCGGAAAAAATCCGCAGATTTTTCCGAGGCTCAACTAATTATAATAGAATTTCCGCTAAAACAGCCAAAGCGCACGCGGCGGCTATTCCCAATCGTTCTCTTGCATTCAGGTAAAAACAAAAGCAGCCAGCACCGTGGAAAGGAGGATAAAGCGGTGCTGGCTGTGGTATGAGAACTCCCGAACTTTGCGGCGGATCAGGAGGGATTTGGTAGTCTGTCCGCCGTCGTTGGCGATTGCCTGGCATAGGCGGGGGACAGTGTTTTAATAAGTACCTGCTGGGCTGTGCCAGATGCACCAGCCCCCGCAGGTGAAAGCCCTTGTCGGCTTTGGGGAGATGTCTTTGCATCTCCCTGACTGCACCCTTATACTACCAGACAATCGTGGCATTTCTTTGTGGAGTTTTTGAACAATTTGCAAATAGATTTTCAGGTGTTTTCAAAGGAGGCCCCGCGCATAAGCGTTGGGGCGGGACTGGAGTCCCGGGCTGTTCGCGGAGAAAGCTTCCTACTGGCCTGCATTCATGCTTTTACTGCGCCCCGAAAAATTCCTTGGCGATGTCGGCGCTGCGCTTGGCGTCCTTGGCGTACCAGTCCGCGC
>ERZ773112.1556-NODE-1556-length-12715-cov-3.729779_pt1 | contig 12715 bp, 12 predicted proteins | sample MGYA00580566_ERZ773112 | MGnify/ENA primary metagenome ERZ773112 (study PRJEB29015, sample SAMEA2737842) | human gut metagenome | biome: human gut; feature: human-associated habitat; material: faeces | place: China | collected 2012 ... | reverse complement strand
AGGGAATACCGTTGAGATGTGCGATGTACTTGGAAAAGGAATTGATAACATTTGTTATGTCATTAATCCAGAAATTGTTGTACTAGGTGGTGGCATTATGGCACAGGAAGAATTCTTAAAAGACCGGATTAAGGCAGCTATGGACAAGTATCTTGTGTCCAGTATTGCCAAACACACAAAGCTTGCATTTGCGAAACATCAAAATGATGCGGGAATGTTGGGAGCATTTTATCATTTCTGTAACGTGAGACATCTGATGTAGGAGAGATGAGTGTCGATGGAATATTATGTAAAATCAGTAATTCCGATTATTGAATCAAACTATGACAAATTTACGACAACAGAAAAGACCATTGCAGACTTTTTTATTCACAATCAGAAAAAGATGGACTTTTCTGTAAATCATATCGCAGAACTTTTGTATACTTCAAAAGCAACACTGCCACGATTTGCACAAAAGTGTGGATATCACGGATACAAAGAATTCATTTATCAATATGAGGAGACATTTGTAGAGAAACAGGAAAAGATTACCGGAAATACGCGTATGGTCCTGAATGCATATCAGGAACTTCTGAATAAAACATATAGTCTGGTGGATGAAAGTCAGGTAGTCCGGATTATAGGTTATCTGAATAAGGCTGAAAAGGTGATTGTGTGTGGGCGCGGAAGTTCAGGATTTTCAGCAAAAGAGATGGAAATCCGCTTTATGCGAATCGGTGTAAATGTGGACTCTATGACAGATTCAGATATGATGCGTATGTCATCGGTATTTCAGGACAAAAGATGCCTTGTATTTGGATTCAGTATCAGTGGGGAGACAGAGGAAGTGATATATCTGCTGGAAGAGTCGTATAAGAGGGGTGCCAAGACGGTACTGTTTACGACAAATAATCGGGAAGGTTTTGAAAATTACTGTACGGAGGTCGTGTTATTACCATCTCTGAAACATCTGAATCATGGAAATGTAATTTCACCTCAGTTCCCGATTCTTGTTATGTTGGATATCATCTATGCATATTACATGGAACAGAATAAGTACTTAAGAGAAGAGATGCATGACAGTACACTTCGAGCACTGGAAGAAAGAGAAAACAGGGAAAAGAAACTATATCAGATGTGAGATAACTCCCACTTTAGCAGGTAGCGTTAAATAAGCCGAGGCATTCTTGAATAGAAAGGAAAGAAAATATGATCATAGATAATGTGAAAGTTTACACGGAAGAGAAGACATTTGTAAAAGGTGGAATTATGCTTGACGGGGACAAAATCCGGAGAGTATATGCAGAAGAGGAAAAGCCACAGTTTGGTGAGGAAGAGGTATTGGACGGTGAAGGTGCATATGCAATTCCGGGCCTGATTGACCTTCATTTTCATGGCTGTAAAGGAGATGACTTTTGCGATGGAAATGAAGAGGCGATTGAAAGGATCGCACAGTATGAGGCCTCCATTGGTGTGACCGCTATTGCTCCGGCGACCATGACACTTCCGGTGGAAGAACTGAAACAGATCTTAAGTGTTGCAGCAAAATATAAGAAAAACGGGACAAGCCCAAAAGCAGCAGATCTTGTGGGAATTAACATGGAAGGTCCTTTTATCAGTAAAGTAAAAAAAGGAGCACAAGATGAGAGAAATATTATTCCGTGTAATGTAGAAATTGCAGAGCAGTTTCTGGAAGCTTCCGACGGACTGGTGAAATTTATTGGAATTGCTCCGGAAGATAATGAAGATTATCTGGAATTTATCGAGGAAATGAAAGGGAAAGTTAACATTTCTCTGGCTCATACGAATGCTGATTATGATACAGCGAAGAAAGCATTTGACGCGGGAGCAAACCATGCAGTACATCTCTATAACGCGATGCCGGCATTTAATCATCGCGCACCGGGAGTGGTTGGTGCTGTTTATGATGGTAAGCATGTGATGGCAGAGATCATCTGTGATGGGATACATATTCATCCGGCTATGGTCAGAGCAACTTTTGAGATGATGGGGGCTGACCGTATGATTCTGATTAGTGACAGCATGCGTGCGACCGGGATGCCGGACGGACAGTATACACTTGGCGGATTGGATGTCAAGGTCGTAGGAAAACGTGCGACATTAGTATCTGATGGTGCAATAGCAGGTTCAGCAACGAACCTCGCGGATTGTATGAGAACAGTTGTAAAAGAAATGCAGATTCCACTTGAGACAGCTATTGCCTGCGCAACTATTAATCCGGCGAAGAGTCTTGGAATTGATGATCAGTATGGTTCGATTAAGGCAGGTAAGAAGGCAGATATTGTACTTCTGAAGGATAATCTGGATCTGCAGGCAGTCGTAAAAGATGGTGTAAGACTGTAAATATGATGCTAGGGTTATGGGAGTGCAAAGCACGGAACAATCCGTAGGCATCATAGTTGGGGCTTTTGCCCCCAACATCTATATATTTGATCATTATATGTCAAGGGAGGAACTTAAAATGGGAGTTGTATCCTATGTCAAGGAAGAAATTCAGGTGATTCGTGAGCGGGATCCTGCAATCAAATCGAATATGGAAGTATTTTTATACCCTAGTTTTAAGGCAATTCTTCATTACAGAGTCGCACATAAATTATACAAAAAGGGACATTATGTTATGGCGCGCTGGATTTCTCAAAGAGCAGTCAGAAAGACAGGAATTGAAATCCATCCGGGTGCGACCATTGGAAAAGGTCTTTTTATTGACCACGGAAGTGGCGTTATCATTGGTGAGACGGCAGAACTTGGTGATAACATTACTTTGTATCAGGGGGTAACACTTGGCGGTACAGGAAAAGAACAGGGAAAACGTCATCCGACGCTTGGAGATAATGTTATGGTCAGCGCAGGAGCAAAGGTTCTTGGATCATTTAAAATTGGCGAGAATTCAAAAATCGGAGCAGGATCCGTTGTGTTGAAAGAAGTGCCGGCTAATTGTACAGTTGTTGGTGTCCCTGGAAGAATTGTAAAGCAGGATGGTGCAAAAATCCCACGTATGGATATGAATCAGGTAGATCTTCCGGACCCGATCAGCAATGACATCAAAGAACTTCAGGTTGATAACCTGCGTATGCATAAAAAGCTTATGGAACTGGAAAATCAGTTAAAAATGGTTGCGCATGCCCAGTGCGCAAAAGAAGAGAAGGAGCAATAAAAATGAAGATTTATAATACAATGTCCAAGAAAAAAGAAGAATTTATACCACTTGAAGAAGGAAAAGTCCGCATGTATGTATGTGGACCTACTGTATACAACTTTATTCACATTGGTAATGCAAGACCGATGATCGTATTTGACACTGTCAGAAGATATTTCGAATATAAAGGATATGATGTAAATTATGTATCGAACTTCACGGATGTAGATGATAAGATTATTGCAAAGGCAAATGAAGAAGGTGTGACTGCTGAAGAGATTTCACAGCGTTACATTGAAGAATGTAAGAAAGATATGGCTGGCATGAATGTAAAGCCTGCAACAACAAATCCGCTTGCAACACAGGAAATTGAAGGTATGATCCAGTTGATCCAGACACTGATGGACAAGGGATATGCTTATGAAAAGAACGGTACTGTTTACTACAGGACCCGCCAGTTCAAAGAGTACGGTAAACTGTCCCACAAGAATCTGGATGATCTCCGTTCCGGTGGACGTTCTCTTCTGGTAAGCGGTGAGGATGAAAAAGAAGATCCGCTGGATTTCGTACTCTGGAAGCCGAAAAAAGAAGGAGAACCTTTCTGGAAGTCACCTTGGTCAGATGGACGTCCGGGATGGCATATTGAGTGTTCTGTGATGTCGAGGAAATATCTTGGCGAACAGATTGATATCCATGCAGGTGGAGAAGATCTGATATTCCCACATCATGAAAATGAAATCGCACAGAGTGAAGCCGCTAACGGTAAAGAATTTGCAAGATACTGGATGCACAATGCATTCCTGAACATTGACAACCGCAAGATGTCAAAATCACTCGGAAACTTCCGTACGGTAAGAGAGATCAGTGAGCAGTATGACCTCCAGGTGCTTCGTTTCTTCATGCTGAGCGCACATTACAGAAGCCCGCTGAACTTCAGTGCAGAGCTGATGGAAGCATCCAAGAACGGTCTGGAGAGAATTCTCAATGCAACCGATAATCTGAAACATCTTATCGCTTCAGTGGCAGCAGAAGAGATGAGTGCCGAAGAAAAAGAAGCATTTTCAAAAACTGATGCATATGTAGAAGAATTTGAAAAAGCAATGGATGATGATTTCAATACAGCAGACGCAATCGCAGCAATCTTTGAACTTGTAAAATATGCAAATACCACTGCGACAGCAGAAAGCTCAAAGGAATATCTCCGGGGATTACTGGACAGAATCGTAAAACTCGGTGATGTCCTGGGACTGATCCTGGATAAGAAGGAAGAACTTCTGGATGCAGATATTGAGAAACTGATCGAAGAGCGTCAGGCAGCAAGAAAAGCAAAAGATTTTGCAAGAGCCGATGCAATCCGTGACGAGCTTCTGGAAAAGGGAATTATTCTGAAGGATACCAGAGAAGGAGTACAATGGAAAAAAGCGTAGAATTTGAAATTGCTGACTATATAAAAGAAGTGCTTGAGATGAAAGAGGTGGAGCCGGAAGGCTATTCACCTCTTACCCTGGCTTATATAGGGGACAGCATTTATGATCTGGTCATCAAGACAAAGGTGATCAGCGAAGGCAATAAACAGGTAAAAAAATTACATCAGGAGACAAGCAGTATGGTGCAGGCGTCTGCTCAGTCAGAGATGATGCGTGTCCTTCAGTCATTGCTTACTGAAGAAGAGCATGCTGTTTACAGAAGAGGCCGAAATGCTAAATCAGTATCGCCGGCAAAGAACCAGTCACTGACCGATTACCGACGTGCAACCGGATTTGAAGCGTTGATGGGATGGCTTTACCTGAAAAGAGAATGGAAAAGAATGGCAGATCTGATCAAGATCGGTCTGGATCACTTAAGCGAATGCGAAGAAGAAAAGAAGCAGGAGAAATAGAATGGAAGAAAAAAAGATGAACAGTCAGCAGATCGAGGGAAGAAATGCAGTAATGGAAGCATTTCGCTCCGGGAAACCGATTGACAAAGTATATATTCTTGACGGATGTCAGGACGGACCGATCAGAAGTATCGTAAGAGAAGCAAAAAAGCATGATACGATCCTGAATTTTGTAACCAAAGAACGTCTGAACCAGATTTCAGAGACCGGAAGACATCAGGGGGTCATTGCACAGGCAGCGGCTTACGAGTATGCGCAGGTGGAAGATATGCTGGAGCTTGCAAAACAGAAAGGGGAAGATCCTTTCCTGATCCTTCTGGACAATATTGAGGATCCACATAATCTCGGCGCGATCATCCGTACTGCCAATCTTGCAGGTGCGCATGGTGTGATCATTCCGAAGCACCGCGCAGCAGGTCTTACTGCAACCGTTGCAAAGACATCAGCAGGTGCGCTGAATTACACACCGGTAGCAAAAGTTACCAATCTGGTGAAAACCATGGAAGAACTGAAAGAAAAGGGACTCTGGTTTGTCTGTGCAGATATGGATGGGGATGTGATGTACCGCGTGAATCTGAAAGGACCGATTGGTCTGGTGATCGGAAACGAAGGCGAAGGTGTTGGACGTCTGGTAAAAGAAACCTGTGATATGACGGCAGCCATTCCGATGAAGGGAGATATTGACTCCCTGAATGCGTCTGTGGCAGCAGGTGTCCTTGCCTATGAGATCGTGCGTCAGCGCATGAGTTAGGAAAATCGGAGAATGAAAATGGATCTGGGGAAAATGACGGATGAGCAGCTGATTGAACTGCTTCGGGAAGGTAAGACCGAGATCACGGATTATCTGATGGAAAAATACAAAGACATGGTACGCAAACAAGCGCGTGCCATGTATCTGTGGGGCGGAGAAAATGATGATCTGATCCAGGAGGGGATGATCGGTCTTTTTAAAGCGGTGCAGGATTATGATCCGAAAGAAGGTGCAAGCTTTTCAAGTTTTGCCGGACTTTGTGTGTCACGCCAGATGTATACGGCGATTAAGGCTTCACAGCGGAAAAAACATCTGCCGCTCAATTCCTATGTGTCGATTTACGCATCTGCCAGTGACAATCCGGAGGAGAACGGGCTTTCCATAGTAGATACGATCGAAGCAGGGAAAGAGAGTAATCCGGAGCTGATGATTCTTGGAGAAGAGTATACGAATGCATTTGAAGAGGAACTGAAAGAAAAATTAAGTAAGCTGGAGCGAAAGGTGCTGTATCTTCATTTGCAGGGAATGGAATATCTGAAGATTGCAGAATTTATGGACAAAAGTCCGAAGACGATCGACAATGCCCTGCAGCGAATCAAAGCGAAAGCACGCCAGCTTCTGGAAGAAAAACGCCGGTCTGAAAAAAAGTAAAAATAAAAATTTAAAAATATTGACAAGCAAAGCAGTGATGTGCTATATTAAATGAGTCGCGAAAATGCGCAGGCTGCCTTGGCTCAGTCGGTAGAGCGTCGCCTTGGTAAGGCGGAGGTCGGCGGTTCGATTCCGCTAGGCAGCTTATATATTTAAGAAGCAGAGTTGTATTTCCGGTTGGAAGGTACAATGTCTGCTTTTTTTTCACTTGTCCGTGTGTAGAAAGTGTGATAAACTAAAGGACATGAATCAAAACTGTCCACAGGACAATGATTGAGATGCATGACAAGAAAAAGACTGCCATATAATGGCAGATTATGAAGTAATAGAGAGATGCGAGGAGGAACTTCAATGGCAGAAGAAGCTGTATCAAAGAATTTTATAGAACAGGAAATTGAAAAAGATCTTGCAGAAGGCGTATACGATCATGTATGTACCCGTTTCCCACCGGAACCGAACGGATATCTTCACATCGGACATGCAAAGTCCATCCTTTTAAACTACGGACTTGCACAGAAGTATAACGGAACTTTCCATATGCGTTTTGATGATACTAACCCGACAAAGGAAAAGACAGAGTTCGTTGAGTCTATCAAAGCGGATATCAAGTGGCTAGGTGCTGACTGGGGAGATCACCTTTACTTTGCATCTGATTATTTTGACCAGATGTATGAGTATGCGATCAAACTGATCAAGAAAGGAAAAGCTTATGTCTGTGACCTGACAGCGGATCAGATCCGTGAGTACAGAGGAACTCTGACAGAGCCGGGAAAGGACAGCCCGTACCGTGACAGAAGTGTGGAAGAGAACCTGGAGCTTTTTGAAAATATGCGTGCAGGCAAGTATGCAGACGGAGAGAAGGTTCTCCGTGCGAAGATTGATATGGCATCACCGAATATCAATATGAGAGATCCGATCCTCTACCGTGTAGCCCGTATGACACATCATAATACCGGTGATAAGTGGTGCATCTACCCGATGTACGATTTTGCACATCCGATCGAGGATGCGATCGAAGGAATCACTCATTCTATCTGTACACTGGAATTTGAAGATCACAGACCGCTTTATGACTGGGTAGTAAGAGAATGTGAATTTGCAAATCCACCGCGTCAGATCGAATTTGCAAAATTATACCTGACGAACGTAGTTACAGGAAAGCGTTATATCAAGAAACTTGTAGAAGATAAGATTGTGGACGGCTGGGATGATCCGAGACTGGTTTCTATCGCAGCACTTCGGCGCCGTGGATTCACACCGGAATCTATCAAGATGTTCGTTGACCTGTGCGGAGTTTCCAAAGCGCAGAGCTCTGTAGATTATGCAATGCTCGAATACTGTATCCGTGAGGATCTGAAGCTTAAGAGAGCACGTATGATGGCAGTTCTTGATCCAATCAAGCTTGTGATCGACAATTATCCAGAAGGACAGATTGAATATCTGGATGCACCGAATAATCTTGAGAATGAAGAACTTGGAAGCCGTCAGCTTCCATTTGGAAGAGAGCTTTATATTGAGAGAGAAGACTTTATGGAAGAGCCTCCGAAGAAATATTTCCGTCTGTTCCCAGGCAACGAAGTACGTCTGATGAATGCTTACTTTGTAACCTGTACAGGATTTGAAAAGGATGAAGACGGTAATGTAACTGTTGTACATTGTACTTATGATCCAGAGACAAAGAGTGGTTCCGGATTCACAGGAAGAAAAGTAAAAGGAACGATCCACTGGGTAGAGGCAAGTACAGCACTTCCGGCAACCGTAAGACTGTATGAGAACCTGATCGACGAAGAAAAGGGTGTCTACAATAAAGAAGACGGTTCCCTGAACCTGAATCCGAATTCTCTTACAGAGAAAGAAATCTTTGTAGAATCAAACTTTGCAGATGCAAAAGCATATGAAAGCTTCCAGTTTGTACGTCAGGGATATTTTTGCGTGGATTCTCATGATTCGTCTAAAGAACATCTGGTATTTAACAGAATCGTTTCGCTGAAGAGTTCGTTTAGACTTCCAAAATAACGGAATGGTAATAAAAGACCCGGTAAGAAAAATAAATTTTCTTCCGGGTTTTGTTTTATGCAGAAAATGATAATCTGCAAGAAAAGTGCTTTTTTAAATTTCTTCAGAAGCAGGGGCGGATTCTTCGGAATCATCTTCCTGCGTCTGGGAAGCTGCTTTTTCTGATTCGGTTTCTGCATCTTTATTTTTTTCTACAGGCTCTTCAGAAGCTTCTTCTTTTGCAGATGTTGGCGTAAGAGTTGTGTAACCACGCTCAGGCACTTCGCCAAGATCATCATCCAGTTCAAAATCATCCTCTTCAAAAGAGTCATCGAACTCGTCTTCCGGTTCTTCATTATGTCGGTTCTTTAACCAGTAATATGCACCGGCACCAGCTGCGCCTGCGGCAGTCAGTCCGAGCAGGATTTTACCAAAATTTTTAGCCATGTTGCTGCTCCTTTCTTGATCTCGTCCTGTCAGATATGGCAGATGAGATAGTTCGTCATGAAATATAGTATACATGAATAATTTTATTGTAATACTTTTATTTGAAAAGGGAAAGTAAAATATTTATAAAAGAACCAGAAAAACAACAAAAATAAGGAAGTGTTGTACGATTATAAGCAGCGGGAATGTTGTGAAAGAATAAAAATTGTGTTACGATATACAATAGTATCTAAAGAGAGGAAGACCGCGCATGAGAGAAATTACAAAATACCATGATACCAGTAAGACAGTCAAAGAACGTGCCAAGAACAAATTATTTGGTGCAGTGTACAGCCATACTGCAATTATTCTTTTACTGATCCTTCTTCAGATTGGTATTATGGTCCTCACTTTTACATATCTGGGAAATTACAGTACCTATATGAACGGAGTGATGTCCCTTCTCTCCTTTATTACAGCGATTTATATTTTTAATGAAAAAGGGAATCCGGCGTTTAAGATGACGTGGATCCTGTTTGTGTTCCTTGTCCCGGTGGTTGGAGTTGGATTTTATCTGTTTACAAAAGCAGGGATCGGAACCAAATATCTGGGTGCCAGACTGGAGAAGCTTCGAGTGGAGACTGAACCTTATATGCAGCAGAATGAATATGTCGTCCATGCGATGAAAGGTGGAAGGGTTGCGAATGCCAATCTGTCACATTTTCTTTATAACCAGGTGGGATTTCCGACTTATGGGAACTCACAGGCACAGTATTTTCCACTGGGAGATGACAAATTTCCGATTCTGATCGAGGAATTGAATAAGGCAGAAAAATTTATTTTCATGGAATATTTTATTATCGGAGAAGGATATGTGTGGGACACTGTCCTGGAGGTCCTGCGTAAAAAGGTGAAAGAGGGCGTGGAAGTACGCCTGATGTATGACGGAACCTGCAGTATCAGCCTTTTGCCGTATGAGTATCCGAAGCAGCTCCGGGAATATGGAATCCAGTGCAAGGAATTTGGACCGATCGTACCCATCCTTTCTACCAGCCAGAATAATCGGGATCACCGGAAAATCTGTGTGATTGACGGAAAGGTTGCATTTACCGGAGGTGTCAATCTGGCAGATGAATATATCAACAAGAAAGTCCGGTTCGGACACTGGAAAGATACAGCGATCAAAATCGAAGGTGATGCCGTGCAGAGTTTTACCATGATGTTCCTGCAGATGTGGAATATTACGGAGAGACAGCCGGAGGATTATGCAAAGTATCTGACAGAAAAGCAGCCGGGGTTCAGCCGCAAAGACGGTTACATCATCCCATATGGAGACAGTCCGTTTGACCATGAGAATGTAGGAGAAGAAGTGTATTTCCACATCCTGAATCATGCCAAGAAGTATGTGCATATTATGACACCGTATCTGATCCTGGACAATGAGATGATTGATGCGCTGACAAGAGCTGCAAAAGGTGGAATAGAAGTGCAGATTATTATGCCACATATTCCGGATAAGCCGTATGCATTTTATCTTGCGAAGACTTATTATGAGGAACTGATCGCAGGCGGGGTAGAGATCTATGAATATACGCCTGGATTTGTCCATGCGAAAGTATTTACTTCAGACGATGATACGGCGACAGTAGGCAGTATCAATCTGGATTACCGCAGTCTTTATCTGCATTTTGAATGCGGTGTTTTCATTTACCGCAATCCGGTTGTGCGTGATATTGAAAAGGACTTCCAGGATACACTGGCAAAATGTCAGAAGGTGACGATGACGGAGGTCAGAAACCGGAGTACTTTTGTGAAAATATACGGTCAGGTTTTAAGACTTGTGGCACCGCTGATGTAGCAAGACTGTTACGGAGCATAAAATCAAGAAAAATACGGAATTTTCGGGAAGTAGCTGAAAATAAGAGTGTACTTTTTATTTGAAATGTAGTATAATTCAATCGGTGTCTTTATAAGGGACATTGATTATATTTATAAGTAGGAGTTATCCCGATGAAAAGAGGGATGACACTGTGGAGATATTTCACAGATAGCCAAGAACACGCAGGAGGATTTATTATGGTTAAAGCAGTAGTAGGTGCGAACTGGGGAGACGAAGGAAAAGGTAAGATCACAGATATGCTTGCCGAAAAAGCAGATATTATCATTCGTTTCCAGGGTGGAGCAAATGCCGGACATACAATTATCAATGATTACGGCAAATTCGCTCTTCATACATTACCGTCAGGAGTTTTCTACGGACATACAACCAGTATCATCGGCAATGGTGTCGCTGTAGATATCCCGGTTCTTTTCAAGGAAATCCAGTCAATCATTGACAGAGATGTTCCGATGCCGAAGATTCTGGTGTCAGACCGTGCACAGATGGTGATGTCTTATCACAAGAATTTTGATGCATATGAGGAAGAGAGACTGGGCGGAAAGTCGTTCGGATCTACAAAGTCTGGTATTGCACCGTTTTATTCAGACAAGTATGCAAAGATTGGTTTCCAGATCAGTGAGCTTTTCGAGGATGAAGCTGAACTTAGAGAAAAGGTAAACCGCATAGCAGAACAGAAGAACGTCATGTTGGAACATCTGTATCACAAACCGTTAATCAATCCTGATGATTTATATAACGAACTGATGGAATACAAAGAAATGGTAGCACCGTATGTATGTAACGTTTCTCTGTATCTTAACGAAGCACTCAAGGAAGGTAAAGAAATTCTTCTTGAAGGACAGCTTGGAACATTAAAGGATCCGGATCATGGAATTTACCCAATGGTAACTTCTTCTTCTACACTGGCAGCTTATGGTGCGATCGGTGCTGGAATCCCGCCGTATGAGATCAAACAGATCGTTACAGTATGTAAAGCATACTCAAGTGCAGTAGGAGCAGGTGCCTTTGTAAGTGAGATTTTTGGCGAAGAAGCAGATGAACTTAGAAGACGTGGTGGAGACGGCGGAGAATTCGGCGCAACAACAGGTCGTCCGAGACGTATGGGATGGTTTGACTGTGTTGCTTCCAAATATGGATGCCGTATGCAGGGAACTACAGATGTTGCATTTACAGTGCTTGATGTACTGGGTTATCTGGATGAGATTCCGGTATGTACAGGTTATGAAATCGACGGCAAAGTTACAACAGAATTCCCTACAACAGGACTTCTGGAAAAAGCAAAACCGGTTCTTGAAGTTCTTCCAGGATGGAAATCAGATATCCGTGGAATTAAGAACTATGATGAACTTCCGGAAAATTGCCGTAAGTATATCGAATTTGTAGAGAAACAGATCGGATTCCCGATCACAATGATCTCCAATGGACCAGGAAGAAATGATATCATTTATAGAAAGTATAGACTATGAAGTGAATTTCTTAGTTTCAGGTGAAATATGGTGTCCTGACTTTCAATTAAATGCTACAGTTTTAAAAAGGTTTTTAGATCTTAACCCTAACTTTAATATGTCAGTTATAACTATGGCTCGCGGTAAAAAGTTTATGGCTCCTGCTTTAGGTATTGATAAAGAATCTTTTAAAGGTCCTAGTATCGCTGTTTTAGATAAGGATTTCAATGTTTTAGGATTATTTGAAGAAAGACCACAAGTTGTTCGTGATATGCCTAGTTTTGATGATATAAAACTTGAATACTATAAGGGTAAATACCTTTTAGATACTGTTAATGATTTCATAAAAATATTAAAAAAATTATAATTTTGAAACTTTTCTGCGCCCGGCATCGGCATCATATCCGCCATGGACATAATTGCCTGCATATCATCATCAAAAATGCCGTGAAACCGGACTCTCTCTATGCCAAGTTCATCATGAATAAATTTTAATTGTCTGGCATAATCTGAACGCATAGCAAGTTTT
>ERZ773112.1555-NODE-1555-length-12721-cov-7.046581_pt1 | contig 12721 bp, 9 predicted proteins | sample MGYA00580566_ERZ773112 | MGnify/ENA primary metagenome ERZ773112 (study PRJEB29015, sample SAMEA2737842) | human gut metagenome | biome: human gut; feature: human-associated habitat; material: faeces | place: China | collected 2012 ... | reverse complement strand
CAGGTGTTGATGCGACAGTTCAGACAGAGGCACTTAAGGAAGTAAGTGCTCTGATGGCTGAGACAAAGGCAGCGCTTGATAGGCTTGTAAAAGTGACAGGTGAGGCAGCAGCAAAAGAAGAAGGCGAAGTACAGGCTACATACTATCATACAGAGGTTGTTCCGGCTATGGATGCACTCCGTGCACCGGTTGACAAACTTGAGATGATTGTGGATAAAGAAGCTTGGCCAATGCCATCTTACGGAGATCTGATTTTCGAGGTATAAAATACATTACAGAAAAGTAATTTGAAGTAAATGATTGGAAGTCATTATTCGGATAAAGAGTCTGGATAATGGCTTCTTTTTGCTGTTACTGTTCACACGATGTGCGACCAGCAACGCATCTCGCCATTTTAAATCGCCTTTGGCGATGGGGCGAGATGCATTCAAGTCAAAACACGCATCCTCCGTGTCAATCAGCGGAGTGATTGACACGGGAGTGAACAGTAACCTTTTGCTGTACAGATCATGCAAGCGGCATGACTCTTGCATGCAAGAGAGCAAAAAATGTTGTATAATGAGAAATGGTTCGTGCAGTTTGAGCGTGTTCTGCACGAATGAGAAAAAGAAAGAGTGGAATAAAAATGCAGTCAGAAGCAGAACTTAAAAGTTTATTATCAAGAATAGATCACCGGGGATATCCGGCTTATAAAGATACAAAAGGACAGTACCGATTTCCGGGATATGTTTTATCGATCGATCACGTACAGGGAGATCCGTTTGCGTCACCGTCAAAGGTAAGTGTACTGGTGAGTGGGAAGACAGCAGGATTCCCACAGGAATTATATTGTGGAAAATGTCAGAGAATCGCACTTCAGGATGAATTGCTGCGCCAGTTTGGAAGAAGGGCAGAGAGGTTTGCATTCAAGGCGAAAGGTTCAGGTAAGAGCGGACTGATCTCTGTCAGCAGATGCGGACAGGAAGTTCTGGAGAGAACCGCGTGTCAGATTCAGCCGGAGAACGGGAATATCCTTCTTAGAATGGAAATCGGATTTCCGGCAAATGGACGAACAATCAATGCGAGAGAGTTAGAGAAGATTTTATTTGATTTTGTTCCGGAGTGTGTAAAGGCATCCTTGTTTTATAAGAATCTGGATGCAAAAAGATTGAGAAGAATCGTAGATCTTGCAGAAGACCAGGAGTATATCCGTAAAGAGCTTCCGAAACGTGGTCTTTGTGCCTTCGTGGCAAACGGAAGTGTACTGCCAAGGGAATCCGGAATCTCATCCCGGCCGATGCGTGACGGAATCGCCTTCCAGTCTCCGAAGGAACAGGAAGTGACACTGGAACTTCCGCATAAAGGAAAGATTACCGGTATGGGAATCCGTAAGGGGATTACCTTGATCGTCGGCGGAGGTTATCACGGAAAATCAACACTTTTGAAAGCATTGGAACTTGGAGTGTACAATCACATCGCAGGGGATGGAAGAGAGTATGTGATCACAGATGCGACAGCAGTGAAATTGCGTGCGGAGGATGGAAGAAGTATCCAGAAGACAGATATTTCCATGTTCATCAACGATCTTCCGAACAGAAAAGATACGACATCATTCTGTACAGAAGATGCAAGCGGAAGTACTTCACAGGCGGCAAATGTGATCGAAGGAATTGAGGCGGGAACATCTCTGTTCCTGATTGATGAAGATACGAGTGCAACGAACTTTATGATCCGTGATGAGCTGATGCAGCGCGTGATCCACAGAGAGATGGAACCGATCACACCATTTATTGAAAGAATCAGGGAATTGTATGAAAATTATGGAATTTCGACAGTGATCGTTGCGGGAAGTTCGGGAGCTTATTTCCATATTGCAGACAGTATTATCCAGATGGATCGTTATGTTCCGAAAGACATTACGGTACGGGCGAAAAAAGAAGCAGAGAATTTCCCACAGATCAGCGTGCCGGAGCAGCCGGCAGAGAAACCGACTTATGACAGAGTGCCGCGACCGGATAAAGCATTTCGCGGAAATGACAGGATCAAGATGAAGACGATGGGGAAAGAATCTGTGATGATCAACCGGGATACGATCGATCTGAGATACTTAGAGCAGATTGCGGATAACGAACAGGTGGCAGCACTTGGATACTGTGTACGATATGCACAGAAACATTTGATTGACGGAAAGAAGAATCTGATTCAGATTGTAGATGAGTTGGAAGAAGTGATGCAGAATAAATCGCTGGCGGAATTATGCGAGAGTACATCCAGTGTATCCTGTATGGCAGTGCCGAGAAGACAGGAAATATTTGCATGTTTTGACAGATATAGAGCACTTAGGTTAGTATGACATAGGAGTTGATAATATGAAATTAGAGAATGGAAGACCAGAAAACACAGAAGGAAGATTAGAAAAGGAAATCAGGGTATATGATTTCCTCGACAAGCTTGGTGTGGAATACCAGAGAGTAGACCATGAGGCGGCAATGACGATGGAAGCCTGTGAAGAGATCGATAGAACACTTGGAGATGGAACCGCAATCTGCAAGAACTTGTTCCTTTGCAATCGACAGGAAACAGACTTTTATCTGCTTCTGATGCCGGGTGACAAGCCATTCAAGACAAAGAATCTGTCGGCACAGATAGGCTCTGCCAGACTTTCCTTTGCAAAACCGGAGTATATGGAGAAGTATCTGGATATTACACCGGGATCCGTCAGCGTTATGGGACTTATGAATGATACAGAGGGGAAAGTACAGCTTCTGATCGATGAGGATGTAATGAAAGATCCGTATTTTGGCTGTCATCCGTGCATCAACACATCCAGTCTGAAGATTCGTACATCTGATTTGATCGCAAAGATCATTCCGGCACTTAAGCATGCGCCGAAGATGGTGAAACTTCCGGGAGCGGAGGAACAACAGTAGTAATGAAAATATGATTAATCGACACTAAGTCCATTTCTTGTTGGTTGTATATTTTTCGTGCATTTGCTATAATTTATATGTTGATATGCGAATAGTAGGTATCATTTTCAGGATTGATGCAGAGAAGATAAAAAGGAGGACTAGCGTGTCTGAGGAAAATAAAGTGATAGATGAAGTGAATACATCAGGAGTAGTCGAGCAGCCGGTGGATGCGGAGGAGATTCCGCCAGTGAAGACAGAGGCGATACCACCGGTGAATACGGAACCAACACATCCTGTACAGCCACCGGTAGAACCGGCGCAGAAGCTGGAAGATTATTACAAAGAGACTGCGGAGGATCGTGCAACTGAGGAAGAGTACGAGCAGGCGGTTAAAGATCCGCAGAACCGGAAGGAAAAGATCGATCAGATCAAGAGTATTTTCCACCGCAGTGGGGAGAAGAAATTTTCCAGAGAAGAAGTGATTCTTTCTAAGATCCGGCCGGAAGATATGCTGGAATATCTGACGTTGGAACAGCGCAGACTGGAATGTTTACAGAAAGCAAGACAGAGCCGGAATGAGAAGCTTCTCAAGGTGCTTCAGCTTGCGGCGATACTTGCAGCAATTGTAGCGGTTGTCGCTTTACTGAAGGATAATCCGGTCGTTCTTGTGAACATTCTGTATATGCTTGGTATTGTAGCAGCAATCTGGATCTGGAAGAATCCGGGAAAGAAGTAAATTTACTGTAATGAGGTGACGATATGAAATTTTTTCATTTATCAGACCTGCATATAGGAAAGCAATTACATCACTATAACCTCCGGAAGGATCAGGAACATATCCTTGCGGAGGTTCTTTCATATGCAGAGTCCATACATCCGGATGCGATTGTTATTGCTGGAGATATCTATGATAAATCCGTGCCATCAGCAGAAGCCGTCAGCTTGTTTGATGAATTTCTGACAGCTTTGGCTAAGATTGAACCGGTGATTCCGGTGCTTATTATATCGGGAAATCATGATTCGGCACAGCGGCTTGATTATGCCAGTCGTTTGCTTGGAAGCCATCAGATTTATATTGCGGGTCAGGTTCCGGAGGAAGAAGAGGATGGTCTGAAAAAGATTACTTTGACAGATGCGTTTGGTGAAGTGGATTTCTGGCTGCTTCCATTTTTGAAGCCTGGATATGTGCGCAAGATCTTTGGCGGAGAGGTGCCGGAGAGTTATACGGCAGCTGTACAAGGAATTCTGGAACGGGAGAAGATTGATTTTTCCAGAAGAAATGTATTGGTTTCCCATCAGTTTTATACAGGGAAGGGGGAGACTCCAACAACGTGTGAATCAGAAGTATTATCTGTCGGAGGCATTGATAATGTAGATATTTCCGTAGTACAGGAGTTTGACTATGTGGCACTCGGACATTTACACGGAGCACAGAGAGTCGGTCAGGAGAAGATCCGCTACTGCGGAACATTGTTGAAATATTCAGTCAGTGAAGCAAATCAGAAGAAGACACTTCATGTAGTCGAATTGAAAGAAAAGGGGAGCGAGCCGGAGATTCAGAAGCTGCCGTTACATCCGCTTCGTGATGTACGGAAACTGCGTGGAACTCTGGAAGAGATCCTTGAAGCGGAGGACGGAACCGGGAGCGAAGATTATGTCAGTGTGACGCTGACAGATGAGGTTGATCCGTACAAACCAAAGGAACAGCTGGAAAGAAAATTCCATCATATTCTCGAAGTGCGGATGGATAATAAGAGAACAAGACAGAAGCTGGAATTTTCTGAAGAACAGATACGGATCGGTACTCCGTTTGAAACATTTTGTGATTTCTACAAAGAGATGCAAGGGCAGGAAATGTCTGAGCAGGAACAAAAGATCTTAAGAGAGATTCTAAGTGAAGTGAAAGGGGAAGACGTATGAGACCGGTGAGATTGACGATGTCCGCATTCGGATCTTATGCGGGCGTCCAGGAGATAGATTTTACAAAGATTCACAGCGGATTATTTCTGATCACCGGAGATACAGGTGCAGGAAAAACAACTATCTTTGATGCAATCATGTATGCACTGTATGACCGGACGAGTGGCGGACGCAGAGATGGAAATATGATGCGCAGCCAGTATGCATCAGAAGACACAGACACTTATGTTGAATATGTGTTTTCTTATCGGGGACAGGAATATACCGTGCGCCGTAATCCGGAATATCTCCGGGTAGGGAAGAGAAGAAAAGCAGATGGAAGCCTCCGGTATGTGAAAGAGACAGCGAAGGTGAGTCTCCTTCTTCCGGACGGAAGGGAATACCAGGGGAAGAAACGTGAGACGGATCAGAAGATCCAGGAGATCATCGGGCTTGATGCAGGACAGTTTACGCAGATTGCCATGATCGCACAGGGAGATTTCTTAAAGCTTCTTCACGCAGAATCAAAGGAACGAAAAAAGATCTTCTCACAGATCTTCCAGACACAGATCTACTGGCGGATTCAGGAAGCGCTGAAAGAAAAAGGAAAAGATCTGTATATTGCGCTGAAGGAAAGTGAATCAGACATCCGGCGTGAGATGGAGCGTGTGGAACCGGAGAATGCAGAACAGCAGGAACTGGCAGATCAGTGGAAAGAACTCTGTGAGTTATCCATGCCGGAAGGGGAAAAGGTTCTGGAGGCTGTGAAAAACTTTCTCGAATATGAAGAAAGCTGTGGAAAAGTCTTAAAGAAAGAATCAGAGGAACTTAAGAAACAGTCAGAAACACTTCGAATGCTGATTCAGAAGAAAGAAGAGAAGAATAAGATATTTGATCGTTTGGAAATGGAAGAGAAGAGTTTGCTTCTTCTGAATGCAAAACAGGACGAGATGGAAACTTGTCGGGTTCAGGCAGGGCTTGGACACCGGGCAGAGCAGGCGAGACATCTGGAAGTGCAGGCTCTTCGAACAGCGAAATCCGTGCGGCAGATACAGGGCGAGATCGAGCAGATTACTGTATGGCAGAAGGAACAGGAAAAGGAACTTTCTGAGGTTAAAGAAAAAGCGGAAGAACTGGAAGAAGTTTTTGCAAAGGAAGAACCGCAAATGCTGAAAAGAATTTCACAGTTATCGGATCTTCTTCCACATTACACAAATGTGCGTAAGTATTCGAAAGAATATGAAAATCAGACAGGGGCAATGCAGCGTTGTATACAGAATTGTCAGGAAGCATCAGCTCAGTATGAGGAAGCATATGCGAAATTCTTTCAGGAGCAGGCGGGAATCCTGGCAAAGGAATTACGAGAAGGTATTCCATGTCCAGTCTGCGGATCAGTAGAACATCCGCATCCGGCAAAGATTTCCGGAGAAGCACCGGATAAAGAGACGGTAGAGAAACTGAAGCAAAGACGTGATCTGCTGGAACAAAAAAGAATACAGCAGCAGGAAAAGTTTCAGATATGTAAAGCACAGCTTGAATCAGAACAACGTATTCTCGGAGATAATCCTGTGAAAGAAGAGCAGGTGAAAGAAGAGCTTCAGAAGATGCAGGTTGAACTGGATCGTAAGAAGAATGAAACAAAGCAGGCACAGGAACAGTGCCGTAAGATGACGGAGGAAAGCAGACGTCAGGCAGGAAAACTGGAGGGACTTCGAGGCCAGAAGGCAGAACTTGAGAAGCGTTTTGTAAAAGAGCAGGAAGAGTTCCGAGAGGAGATCAGCCGACAGGAATTTACTTCACAGGAAGAATTCCGTGAGGCGAAACAGTGGATCGAAGGGTGGCGGGAGAAAGACAAAGAAGTGAAAGAACATGACCGCCAGCTGTTAGAGAAAAAGGCAAAGATCGAGACGCTGAAGGAACAGACTGCAGGCGAAAAGCGGGAAGATCCGCAGCAGGAGATAGAAAAGCGAAATGAAGTAGAACATCTGTTGAAAGAAAAACAGGATCATCAGATGCAGCTTCACAGCAGATGGACAGGTAACCAGAATGCGTACAAGAATCTGAAACAATATTTTTCTTCGCAGGAAGCTCTACGAAAAGAATATGAGGTACTTTCCAACCTGAGCAAGACTGCAAATGGCAATTTGAGCGGCAGTGTGAAACTTGATTTTGAGACGTATGTACAGCGGACTTATTTCCGGCAGATCATTCAGGCGGCAAACCGCAGGTTGGCGCGGATGACATCAAATGAATTTATTTTACAGTGCAGGGAGATTCAGGATCTGAGCAGTCAGGGACAGGCCGGCCTTGATCTGGATGTCTATGATCTGGTGACAGATTCGGTCAGAGATGTGAAGTCTCTTTCAGGAGGAGAATCCTTCATGGCAGCCTTATCAATGGCATTGGGACTTGCAGATATTATCCAGAATACAGCCGGAGCAGTGAGTCTGGAGACGATGTTTGTAGATGAAGGATTCGGATCTCTGGATGATGCATCAAGAGATCGTGCGATTCAGATACTCAAAGAACTTGCAGGAGAGAAAGGACTGGTTGGAATTATTTCCCATGTAAACGAATTAAAAGAGCAAATTGACTGGAAATTAAATATTACAAAGACGGAGCATGGAAGTCAGGCAAAATGGGAAATCTAAAAGCATAAGGCAATAATAGGGACAGCTACGAAGAAGGACAGAATACAGGCAGGTGCGGAAAATGAAACAAAATGGAATGAGAGAAAGAAAAGGAAGGATTTCAAGATACGGAAGAAGGATGTTGGCAGTTCTGCTCAGCGCAGGGATGCTGCTGACAGAGACTCTTCCGGTATTCGGAACAGAAAATACGGAGGAAACGGCACGCCCACATCAGCTTTATTGCACAGTACTTGGAGACAGTATTGCGAAAGGTTACACTTGCGATAAATCCTGGATGGAGAATTATGGAAGTCTGGCAGCAAAGGAAATAGCATATAGCGAAGGGTGCAGATATATTTATCACAATTATGCAAGAACAGGTCTTGATACAGCAGGATTGAACGAAAAGTATTTGTCAAAGCAGGATGTGCAGACGAATCTTGCAAAAGCAGATGTTATTTTTATAACAATTGGTTCGAATGACCTGCTCAACGAATGTAAGCGTGTGGTTCAGGAAATCCTGAAGACAGATACAAAATTTAAAAGTGCGGATGAGGCACTTGCATCTTTGAAAGAGTCTGTAAAGAAGAATCCGCTGCTTGTGCTGAGTGCGATCAACGCGTTGAACAACTGGGATTATAATTCCTTTGAAAAAGAATGGATCCAGATGATGAAGACAGTAAATTCATTGAAAAAGGACGATGCAAAAGTGATCGTGACTACAATTTATAATCCGGCAGGCAATATGAAACTTCCGTCTACGCTGAATAAAATTGTAGAAGATATTATTGAAAATATGAACGCGATCATTGAAAAACGTGCGGGAAAATACGATTATGAAGTTGCGGATGTGTATCAGTCATCTGTAATATCTCATCTGCAGAAAGACGGAGTACATCCGGATTCTCAGGGACAGCAGATCATTGCAGATCTGGTTTGTAAGGAATACGAAAAGTAAAAAAGAAGCATTCTTTGTGTTGGTTCTTATATGGAACAATGCAGAGAATGCTTTTTCGTTTTACAAGAAATAGAACTGTCACATTTATAACACAAAACATTCACAGAATCCTGATACTTTTGAAAGGTCAAAAATCTCGGTTTGTATGCATAGATATAGACTGGAAGAAATATAGGGAGGTAAGACTTTGATAGAAGTAAAGAATCTTGTGAAGAAGTATGGAAATCATACAGCAGTAGATCATTTGAACTTCACAATAGAGGAAGGGCATGTCTACGGCTTTCTTGGACCGAATGGGGCGGGAAAATCAACAACGATGAATATTATGACAGGGTATCTCGGTGCTACCGAAGGAGAAGTGCTGATCAATGGACATGATATTCTGAAAGAGCCAGAGGAGGCGAAAAAGCAGATTGGTTATCTGCCGGAATTGCCACCGCTGTATATGGAGATGACAGTTCGTGAATATCTGGAATTTGTAGCGGAGTTGAAAGGAATCGCTAAGAAGAAAAGAGAAGAGTCTATCAATGAAGTAGAGAAGATGGTGAAGATCTGGGAAGTGGAAAACCGTCTGATTAAGAATCTGTCAAAAGGATACCGTCAGAGAGTCGGACTGGCACAGGCAGTGCTTGGATTCCCGGAGATCATCATTCTTGATGAACCAAGTGTCGGACTTGATCCAAAACAGATCATAGAGATCCGTGAACTGATCCGACAGCTTGCAACGAAACACACAGTGATTTTGAGTTCTCATATTCTGGCGGAAGTCCGTGAAGTCTGCGATTATATTTTGATCATTTCCAAAGGAAAACTGGTCGCAAGTGACACGCCGGAGAACCTGGAACGGAATCTGGGAGATTCTGATCTGATTGAGATCGAGACGAAAGCAAGCCCGGACGAAGTTCGAAGAATTCTTGAGACAGTAGATGGAATTCGAAGCATTTCTACAAAGCATCTGGAAAATGGAATCACATGGGCTCAGGTTCAGGAAAAGAAAAATACAGATATACGTGAGAAAATATTTCAGGCATTTGCACAGAATCATCAGCCACTGCTGAAACTGAATCCGCTGCAGGTAAGTCTTGAAGATGTCTTTATGGAACTGACGCAGAGCGACAGGGCAGCAGAAGAATATGCAGAAAAGGCGAAGAAGAAGGAAACGGAGGACATGAAAGATGCTGGCGATTTATAAAAGAGAAGTACGCTCCTATTTTCAGTCTATGGTGGGATGCGTGTTTGTTGCATTTCTTATTGCATTTACAGGAATCTACTTTATGGCATATAACCTGACAGCCGGATATCCATACTTTTCCTATACGCTTTCAGGCACACTGATTGTATTTATCGTAGGGATTCCGCTGATCACGATGCGCAGTTTTTCAGAAGAGCGTAAAAATAAGACAGATCAGCTGCTTCTGACAGCTCCGGTCAGTCTGTGGAAGGTTGTGCTTGGAAAATATCTTGCAATGGTAACGGTAATTGGAATCCCGAATGTGATCTTCTGTGCGTTCCCATTAATCATTAAGGCACAGGGAACTGCATATCTGAAAGTAGATTACATATCCATCGGGGTATTCTTCCTGTTGGGTTGTGTATATGCGGCAATCGGCATGTTCCTGTCTGCTCTGACGGAAAGTCAGATGATCACATTTATCAGTACATTTGGTATTCTGCTTATCTTGTATCTTTGGAATGGAATTCTTTCCATGCTTCCAAGCAGTGCAGTCAGCGGATTGGTCGGTGTGCTTATTATTCTGACTCTGATTGTTGTTTATATTTATCAGATGACAGGAAATATAGTGATTGCCGGTGTGATCGAAGCAGTTGGTGTGATCGCCGGTGTGGTCGTGTACTTTGTGAAATCAAGTCTTTATGAAAACCTGCTGACAAAGATGCTTGGAAGACTGGCACTTGCAGATGTATTTACGGATATCACTTCGAACAGTATTGTAGATATAACAGGAATCGCGCTGTATCTTTCACTGATCGTAGTCTTTGTGTTCCTGACAGTACAAGCAATCCAGAAGAGACGTTGGAATTAGGAGGGCATGAAAGTGGATAGAAGAAAGAAAACAACAGGAAAGATCAAAGGGATGTTCCACACCTCCGGTACAAGGCACGGATCTTACAGTGTGGGGCTGACAGTACTTGTAATCGCGATTGTTATTGTGTTCAATCTGGTAATCGGACAGATCCCGGAAGCTTATCGCAATCTGGATATGAGCAGTACAAAGATTTATGAAATTTCAGATACAACAAAGGATCTGCTGAGCGGATTGAATGATAAAGTCGATATGAAAGTTCTTGCGGTAAAGAAAGACACGGATGACAGGATTAAGACATTTATCAGTAAATATGCAGCACTTTCAGATAAGATCAATGTTGAGTGGATCGATCCGGTTCTGCATCCGTCAGCATTGACAGAGTATAATGCATCCGAAAATACAATCGTTGTATCTTGTGAAGCAACAGGAAAGACAACAACTATTTCTTTTGACAAGATTCTTGTTATGGATATGTCTTCCTATTATTATTCAGGAAATGCATCTTATTCAGAATTTGACGGAGATGGTCAGTTGACAAGTGCGGTGAATTATGTGACAAGTGATGTGCAGAAGACAATCTATAAAGTAAGCGGGCATGGAGAGGCGGAACTGTCATCTACAGTTACAGATTTGATGAGTAAAAATAATTACACGCTGACAGAGCTGAACCTTCTGATGGCAGATTCCATTCCGGATGATTGTGATCTTCTGCTTATGAATGCACCGACGAATGACCTTTCAGAAAATGAAGTGACACTTCTGACAAATTATCTGGCAGCAGGCGGAAAAGTGATGTTTCTGCTTGGGGATACCTCTCTGACGGATTTCCCAAATCTGGCAAGTGTGCTGAAGGTGTATGGAATTGAAGGTGCAGATGGTTATATTGCGGATCCGACAAGATGTTATCAGAACCAGCCATATTATATCTTCCCACAGTTGAATGTATCCGGTGATCTTGCGAACGGAATCAGTTCTCAGATGGTACTTTTGACGAATACACATGGAATGACATTGACAGATCCGGCACGAGATACGATCACAACAAGCGCATTCATGGAGACATCGGAAAATGGATATGCAGTAACAGAGTCCGAACAGAAACAGGGAACGTATGAACTTGGAGTTGTCGCAACAGAGGCAATTTCTTCGGGAGATGATTCTTCTTCGGATAGTTCAGATGCCGAGGCAACAGATACAACAACTGATGATAGTGAAAGTACGGAAGATTCTGAGGAAAGCAGTACAACAGAAGCTCGTTTGACGGTGATCTCCGCAGGAAGTCTGATCGATCAGAATATTACCGATGCATTTTCACAGCTTGAGAATACACAGATCTTTATGAATGCAGTAAGTGCAAACTTTGACGGAGCACAGAATCTGTCCATTGAGGCAAAGAGTCTTGGAACAGAGTATAATACGATACAGCATGCCGGTCTGTTCAGCCTTCTTGTAATCTTTGGAATCCCGGCAGTGATTCTTATTGCCGGATTCAGCGTATGGTTCAGAAGAAGAAAAGCTTAAGGAGGAAGAAAATTAGAATGAAGAAAAAGAAAGGGACATTGATTCTGATCGGTGTTTTGGTGTTGCTCCTTATCCTCTATTTTGCCTTAAGTACATGGAATAAGAAGCAGGATTCCAAGGAAAAAGAAACGGTGAAAGTGACAGACCTGACGACCTCAGAGATTACCGGGGTGAAATATGATCTTGGTACGGGTGAAATGAATTTTGAGAAAGACGGAGATACCTGGTACTATACCGCAGATAAAGATTTTCCATTGCGTCAGAGTTATCCGAAGACAGTAGCTGATGCTATGGGACAGTTGAGTGCGGATCGAGAACTTGAGGATGCGGATGCGCTGGAAGAATATGGATTGGATCATCCGACTTATACAGTTACACTGACAGATGAAGATGGAACTGTGACAACAATCAAGGTTGGGAATGCGACCGGAAATGATTACTATGCGACAGTGGACGATACGGAAAAGGTTTATACAATTCCGGCGACTTCATTGGATGATATCCAGACAGAACTGGATCAGATCGCTCAGCTGGATACTTATCCAAGTATCGGAAGTGGAAATCTGAAAAAAGAAGTGATCACACAGAACGGTGAGACAATCACCTATGATTCCGAAAATGAGGATCAGGCAGAAGATGTTGCGGCAGTAGCCGGAGGACTTGGTGCAGCAACGCTGTCAGAGGTGGCGGACTATTCGGTAGATGATGCGGATCTTACAGGGTATGGTCTGGATGAGACTTCCAAAATCACAGTAGAAGTTACTTATACAAGCGATG
>ERZ773112.1552-NODE-1552-length-12745-cov-5.646651_pt1 | contig 12745 bp, 8 predicted proteins | sample MGYA00580566_ERZ773112 | MGnify/ENA primary metagenome ERZ773112 (study PRJEB29015, sample SAMEA2737842) | human gut metagenome | biome: human gut; feature: human-associated habitat; material: faeces | place: China | collected 2012 ... | reverse complement strand
ACATAACAACAGTGCCGGTTTGTAAAAAGATTTTTTCACGTTATAACTCATAACTCGTGGAAACTGCTTCAAACAAGGCCAAGAGAAAGGAAGAAAATTATGAGAACAGCATTAACAATCGCTGGAAGTGACTCCAGCGGAGGCGCCGGTATCCAGGCTGATATCAAGACAATGATCACCAATGGAGTATATGCAATGAGTGCGATTACTGCATTGACAGCGCAGAATACAACAGGTGTTACTTCTATATTAAATGCAACACCGGAATTTTTAGGACAAGAGCTTGACAGTATCTTTACAGATATCTATCCGGATGCCGTAAAGATCGGGATGGTTTCAGATAAAGAACTGATCAAAGTTATTGCAGCGAAGCTGCGTCAGTATGAAGCAAAGAATATTGTAGTAGATCCTGTTATGGTAGCAACAAGCGGAGCGAAGCTGATCAGTGATGATGCGGCGGATACATTGAAGGAAGAATTATTCCCGCTTGCAAGTGTACTGACTCCGAATATTCCGGAGGCAGAGGAGTTGATCGGAAGAAAGATCACAAGTGCAGAAGAGATGATCGATGCGGCGAAAGAAATTTCAGAAAAATATCACTGTGCAGTACTCTGCAAGGGTGGACATAACTTAAATGATGCGAATGATCTGCTGTATGCAGATGGAGCGTATCGATGGTTTAACGGAAAAAGAATTGATAATCCGAATACTCATGGTACAGGCTGTACATTGTCTTCTGCGATTGCTTCTAATCTTGCAAAAGGATTCTCATTGGAGGAGTCTGTGGAGCGTGCAAAAGAGTATATCTCTGGGGCACTTGCAGCAATGCTTGACCTTGGGAAGGGAAGCGGTCCAATGGATCATGGATTTGCTATCCAGAATGAATATACAAAAGAAGCAGAGGCATAAACTATGGAAAAAAGAACATCATTATTTGAGAACGGATTAATCTGGTTTGGAGCAGGAGTCTCCATTGCTGAGATTCTTACAGGGACATATTTTGCAGCTCTTGGATTTGGCAGAGGGCTGGCAGCCATTCTGGTAGGACATGTGATTGGATGTATCATGTTGTTTCTGGCTGGAGTGATTGGCGGTAAGACAAGAAAAAGTGCCATGGAGACAGTAAAAGACAGCTTTGGAAGTCATGGAGGACAGCTTTTCGCAATCCTGAATGTGCTTCAGCTTGTCGGATGGACTGCAATTATGATCTATGATGGAGCACTGGCAGCAGAAGGCATCTTTACAGTGGGACACTGGGTATGGTGTCTGGTAATAGGTGCATTGATCATTGTATGGATTCTGATCGGAATTACGAATCTTGGAAAGGTAAATACAGTTGCGATGGCAGCACTTTTTATTCTTACATTGATTCTTTTTAAGATTATTTTCTTTGATGGAACTGTAGTTACATCCATTACCGATGAGACATTTTCCTTTGGAGCAGCAGTAGAACTTGCGGTTGCAATGCCATTGTCCTGGCTTCCGTTGATCAGTGATTATACAAGAGAGGCGAAAGAACCTGTGAAGGCAACCGCAGTCAGTACAGTTGTTTATGGAGTTGTAAGCTGTTTTATGTATCTGGTCGGAATGGGTGCTGCATTGTTCACAGGAGAAAGTGATATCGCACAGATCATGGTAAAAGCAGGACTTGGAATCGCAGGTCTTCTGATTATTGTATTTTCAACAGTTACAACCACTTTCCTGGATGCTTATTCAGCAGGAATTTCAAGTGAATCCATCTTTGCAGGACTTAAAGGAAAATACGTTGCTGTAGTTGTAACAGTGATCGGTACCATCGGAGCAATTGTCTATCCGATGGACGATATCACAGATTTCCTGTATCTGATCGGCTCTGTATTTGCGCCAATGATCGCAGTGCAGATTGCAGATTTCTTTATTCTGAAAAAGAAAAAATCGGAAACAGGATTCGATTGGTGTAATCTGTTGATCTGGCTGGCCGGCTTTATTTTATACCGTGTTCTGATGAATATTGATATGCTGCTTGGAAATACACTTCCGGATATGGTTTTGACAATTCTTCTTTGCATGATCGTGGCAGCAGTAAGAGGAAGAAAGAAAGCATAGCCTTTTAAAGGTCAGCGCGAAGCATAACCTTTGCGGTAAAGACTCCATCTTCATAAGTAAAATTACAAGAACCATCGTTCTTTTCTGCCATTCTGCGGACAGACTGGGTACCGATTCCCAGACCTTTTCGCTTGGTGGAATGGAACAGATGGTTCTTTTCTTTGATCGTTCCGTCAAAATTATTTTCTACCCGAATTAAAAGAATAGAAGCAGAATGTTGATAGATTTCCAACGATATCTGCTGCTGCGCAGCGGTAGTTTTGCGACTGGCTTCCAATGCATTTTCTAATAGATTGGAAAGAATAAGACAGAGATCCATTTCATCTACGGAAAGTTCTTTTGGAAGATCAACACGGGCATCAAATGGAATTTCTTCTTTTTGGGCAAGCGCATAATAATATCCGATTACGTTATCGACAGAGTGATTTTCACAGAAGTGATAATCAAGGGTGGGAATTTTATCCAATGCATTTTGCAGGTATTTTTTGATCTTTTCTAAATCACCGTCTTTGGCCATGGCAGAAAGTTGTAAAAAATGATGACGAATATCATGTCGAGCCTGTCTGGCTTCTTCAACCGCACTTCTTAAATTCTCATATCGTTCCTGCTGTACAGAAAGAAAAAGATTTTCCTGCTGAAGTTTTTTGTTTTTATTCAGGATATTAGCCATCATTAAAAACATCGAGTAAAATAATGCAAGGATGAGTAGAAGAGCATAAACAATCACTATGTATCCACGCAGAAAACGCTGTGTGTGCAGGATGGTGTTATATTTTGGAATCAAAGCAAGGTTCAATCCGATGACCAGAACCGGGAGAATCCAGAAAACATACCAGGTCTGAGCAAGATTTTCATCTTCTACCATTTCTTTGACTGAATGGGAGGCTGGATACCATATGAGAAGGACGAAAAGAATGCAGAAAAGATTATACAGGATTCCAAAAGTAGAAAAACCGGAAAATGCAAGGTGTTCAGAACCAAAATTCAACATTGCAGAAGCAGCTCTGGAAAGGCTGTTAAAGCAGGAAAAAACTGCACAGACGGCAAGAAAGATGCTGACAGATTTCCAAAGTGAAATTAATAAAGTGCTATGATATAGAACAAATAGAACAAATAAAAGAGGAAGAAGAACAGATCTTGTTGACAAATGGAATCTATAGCATGCAAAACCACAAAAACAAGAGCATATAATAAGAAGCGGAAGCATCCAGACAGCCAGCTTCTTAGGTGTTTGCTTCAGAGATGATCTTACCGGCAGATAGGCAAGCAGCATACCAGGAATCAAAACAGTAAATTCCAAAGTCTGGAAAATTAAAGTCCGCATCAAAATCCCCCCTTTTGAAATAGATAATCCATAAAGTGTTGTCGTGCAGGTTTGCACAGTTCTCTACTGACAACGATCTTGCTTCCATCATCTAAAAGAAACATTGTTCCGTCAAAATCAACAGCATGTTCCATGTTGATGATCGTCCCTCTGTTGCAGATAAAAAAGCGGGAATCTTCTTTTAATGGAGCAGTAAAAGTCCCAAAAGACTGTCGGATGACAAGTTCTTTTTCTTTTGTTGTATGAATATGGATCATATGAGAAAAATGATCTGCGTGAACGATCGTTTTAAATGGTATCTGAAGATCACTTCCATTTACTTTTACTGTCAGTTTTTTCTCCGAAGCCGGAATCCGGGGCAGGATTTCATCAATTAAAGAAGAAAGTTCTTCTTCCGTATAAGGTTTTACCAGATAATGCATGGCACGTACTTTAAAACCTTCCAGTGCATGATCCAGGGATGTTGTAGTAAAAATCAACAGACAGTCTTTGTTGGTATTTCTAAATTCACGGGCGATTTCGATTCCATTTGCCCCGTTCATATAAATGTCCAGAAATAAAACTGTGAAATCATGTTCTTTTGAAGCCTTGAGAAATGCTTCTCCGTTCTCATATTCATAGCAATGAAACTCTACATTTTTCTGATCTAATATATTTTCTAATCGTGTTCGAAGCAGAATACGCTCTTCTGCAATATCATCAACAATAGCGATTAACATACGAATATCCTCCCTGATTTGTATCTATTCAAAATAAATACAAACGTTTTGACATAGGATTAGTATACCACAGAATGACGATTCGTGCCATTTTCAGACAGTTCATGCCAAAAATATTGAAAAATCCGGTATCAAAAATATAATGATAAGAAATATGATTGCCGATAATATAGCAAAATACAAATGAGGAGGAAAAAACGGATATGAAAACAATAAAAAAGATAATGGCAGCGCTCATATGTATGACGATAGCACTTACGGGGATTCCAATCAGTGTAAAAGCGGCGGATTCAAGTGGAAGTATGTCAACAGAGATGGAGACAAATAGTGAATTATTTATTACACTGGAAGAGAACAAAGACTATCGCTGGAATGTAAATGATGATGCAGGGAAAAGTAGTGTTGTTCATTTAGATACTTCAGAAGGAAATAATTGTCGTTTCCGTTTAGACCATATAGAAAAGGAATGGTATGGAATCAAACATATCAAAGTGAACGGAACAGATCGCTTTGTTGATGTGGATGGTAAAAGCAAGGATAGTGGTGCAGTGCTTCATGTATGGGAGTCTTCAGATAGTGAAGTAAAGGGAAATAATCACCGCCAGTTTGCCTTTTATTATATCGGTAATGATGCAAATGGAAATGCGAGATACTATATTAAGAATAGAAACAGTGGAAAATGGATTGGATATGAAGGAAAACTGAATAATAATAATCCGAAAATCATCCAGACAGATGAGAGCAACAGAAAAGTCTGGCTGATCACAAAATCCGTAGTTCCACTCACAGGAAAAGAAAGTCAGGTTTTAAAAGAAGAAGATACAAGTGCTATTTGTGAAATTCATGAAGCAGGAAAACTTGATGCTTTAAATAGAGTAAGCAATCTGTCAGCTCCAGGATCTCATCCAACATTTCAAGTAATGGGAATAACCAGTAAATGGAAATTGAAATGGAAATCAGAGTATCATGCTTATCAAATAGATGCAGTTTCTGATGGTGAAAGCAAAACGAATCTATCTTTAGATGTAGAAGGAGAATCTGGAAAACTTAATGCAAGTGTGAACGTCTGGACGACTGAAAAATTTGACAGGAATCAGAATACAAGTCAATTGTGGCGATTTTTTAAGCAGAAAGATGGTACGTATAAAATTCAGAATGCCAGAACTGGATGGTATATCGAAAATAGCGTCCCAACTTTAGTGTTTGGGAAAAAGGGAATGAATGTAGAGTTATCTATTTTAGCAGGTAATACAGCTGCAACAGCTTACAGTTATGCGAATGAATGGATGGCAGGCATTCCAGATGATGCACTACTGTCTTCTGTTAATATTCCGGCAACACACGATACCGGGACAGCAGGGGTTGTGGAAGATTTGGTTCCAAGTGTATCTATTACATCATGTCAGAATCTTTATTATGATGAGCAGTTGAATATGGGGGCTCGCAGTTTTGATATCCGTGCAAATGCGACAAAAGATGATGCTTCTGCGGCAGACGTAAAGATTGTACATGGAGGCGAATTATGGCAGTGTCAGGAAAAAAACGGAAGTGATCTTACATTACAGTCAATCCTCAATACTTCTCTCGGTTTCTTAGAGAAGCATAAGTCAGAAACAGTCATTCTTACAGTAAAACCAGATGCCGGTTCTACAATTGGATTAGAGCATGCGGTCGCTGAATTTATTGAAAAAAATAAGGACAAGGTCTACAGTGGAGGGGATATCCCATCAATGAAGGAAGCAAGGGGAAAAATCATATTTCTTCGAAGATTTAATCTGACCAAGAACTACGACAGTTCGGTTGAACGTGCGATGGGATTTAACCTTACGAATTGGGATGACATAAAATATAAAGATTATAAATATGCGTACAAGTTATATGATGATGGAAAAAATCATGTGTATATTCAGGATGCATATAATACATATGGAAGTGAGAAGTGGCCGTATATATTAGAAACGATGAAGCAGACAACAGGACAGGATACAAGCCATCCGATCGAGTACAATTCTTGGGTATTTAATTATACTTCTTGCTCACAAGGAGCACCGTTAGGATTGACACAGGAAATTAATCCGAGATTATTTAAAGACGAAGACAATTGTATTGACAACCGATTCCTTGGAACAGTAATGCTTAACTTTATTGATGAACCAATGTCACGGTTGATCTATGAGACAAACAGTAACATGATATTTGAACCAAAGCTTCCTACACCGGAAGTAGAGGTTGAATATGGTCAGACATTGGCAGAAGCTACATTGAAGGGGATTGAAAATGCACCGGCAGGAACATGGAAGTTTGAAGATGCAGCTCATGTTGTGACAGATCAGGAAGTAGCAGATCAGACAAAATTTGAACTGACCTTCCTGCCGGCAGATAATAAAAAATACAAAACTGTTACTATGTGGGTTCCGGTAAAAACAGTGAATAAGTCAGAAGTGATCACAGCCTATCTCGGATATGAAGAAATTTCCTATGGTGAAACTCCGAAGATGTCATACGTTGTTGCACCAACAGAAACACTGAGTGTAGATGAAGTGGAAGAACTTTTTGCAAATGTTACGGATGAAATGAGAATTCAGGAGACAGGACAGTCATTAAATGAGACAATCGATGCAGGAAGCTATAAGATTGATTGTCCGGAAACAGTAGGCGGATTCAAGGTGAACTGGATTCATTTGAAAGAATACGATCTTAATATCAATCCGGTGAACACAACGGAAGCAACAGGTTTCGAAAGTAGTACAGCAGAAAATACGACATTAGAAAATGGCGCAGTTAGTAGTGCACAGAGAATCATTGTCCGTGCAGAAAAGAAAACAAAGACATATGGAGATGCGTTGACCAGCGCAGATCTTACATTTACGATCAGTGATTCAGAAAGGGCGAAACTTCTTCCGGGAGATACTGTTGAAAGTCTCGGACTGACATTGAAAGCAACAACCATCGAACCGGAAGATATTCTGAGAGGAAGCACAACAGATGCAGATGGAGATGACATTCTTGGCGCATATGGCAATGAAGGAAGATATGTCATCCTGAAAGACAATGCGACAAATACGAATTATGATGTTGTAGTTCTTCCGGCATTCCTTAATGTATCACCAAAGGAAGCAGAGATAGAATGGAATGCGGCAGCACAGTATACATATACAGGAAATGCATGTGGAATAGAGGCAAACGTGAAAGCAGACAGCCTTTTAGAAAAGGATAGTTGTGCGATTAAAAAACTGCTCAATGCAGATCATACAGAAGTTGGAAATTATAAGGCGCTTGCAATAGGTCTGACCAATGAAAACTATATCTTTTCCGGCACAAACCGCGTGCATGTATGGGAATATGAGATTTTGCAGGCAGATCCAGAAGTGACTTTCCCGGCAGCAGAAGTGATTTATGGAGACAGCTTAAAGAAAGCAACACTTTCCGGTCAGTCGGGAGAAGGTGTATTCCGTTTTGCAGACGATACGACAATGCTTACAGTAGCAGAGGATCAAAGTGAACAAGAGATGATCTTCACACCGGCTAATCCGAACTACAAGACAGTTACATCAAATATTCCTGTAACAGTAAAATCAAGAAGCATTACGATCAGACCGGATCGTATGGAGAAAGAATATGGACAGACGATCACAGAGTATACCTGGTCAATCAGTGATGGAAGTCTGGCAGGGGATGATCAGTTAGAGGATCTGAAAATAAATGTCGCATTGACAGCAGGAAATGCAGAGAAAGAAACCTGTGAAGTTGGTACTTATGAAATAACAGAAAAGGCTCCAACAACAGTAGAAAATCAAAACTATGCGGTTATATTTGAACCTGGAATATTGATCGTACAGCCAAAACCGGTAGATGTTGTATGGAATACAGACGGAACTATCATCTATACAGGAAAAGAAGCGAATGTCACAGCAGAATTATCAGGAGTACTGTTTAAAGATGAATGTAAGGCAGTAGTAGAAGATGGAAACGCTGTGGAACTTGGAAAATATACAGCAAGTATTGTCGGATTGACAGGCGAGCAATGTTATAATTATGTGCTTCACGGAGAGGATACAGACTATCAGATAGATTACCAGATCGTGAAGAAAGAAGAAACAAAGAATCCAACCGATTCAAAGGAAACATCGACAGGTACTGCAGGAAAGAAACCAACAGGAACTTCAGTGTCAGGAAAACAGGTGAAAACAGCAAAGACAGGAGACAGCATCAGCTACCTCTGGATTCTGATGATTGCAGGATCAATTGCAGTGATCGGTGGAATGATTTATGTTATTAGAAGAAGAAAACAGAAGTAAAATTAAAGTGAATCTATAAACGATAGATAGAAAGGTGTCAGGCATATGTGGAAGCTGTTATTTTAAACTTCGGCCTGACACCTTTTGTTGAAAAAAAGATGAAATTAGTATATTCTGAAAACAGATGCGGTATATCTTAAGCATGCAATAAAAAGTGCTTTTAACCGCATGCGTTGAGAGAAAAAGGAGAGTGAGAAATGAGTGAATTAAGTAAAAAAGCAAGAAATAGAACAAGGGTCCAGATGGTACTGACAATGTTGGTTATTGTCTCCATTATCAGACAATTCTTTCTTGGAAACTATCACAATATGTTTCTTGGGATTCTAACATTGATTTTATTTATGGTACCACAGTTTATTGATAAGAAACTTGGAGTGACAATTCCGGTTGGTCTGGAAACAGTTATTCTGATCTTTATCTTTTCAGCAGAGATACTTGGAGAAATTAATGCATTTTATGTAAAGATTCCGGTATGGGATACCATTTTGCATACAACGAATGGATTCCTGATGGCGGCAATCGGGTTTGCGCTGATTGATTTATTCAACAGAAGTGATCGATTTTCAATTAAGATGTCCCCATACTTTGTGGCATTTTTTGCATTTTGTTTTTCAATGACAGTTGGTGTTTTGTGGGAGTTCTTTGAATTCAGTATGGATTGGTTTTTCGGATTGGATATGCAGAAAGACTGGATCGTTCCGGCAATCAATTCAGTGAAGCTGAATCCGACAGGAGCAAATATCCCAATCCATGTAGATGTTCAGTCTGTTGTGATCAACGGTGAGACGTGGAATCTGGGCGGATATTTAGACATTGGAATCGTAGATACAATGAAAGATCTTATGGTGAATTTTGTCGGAGCTGTTGTATTTTCTGTAATTGGAATTTTATATCTGAAACATCGTGGAAAAGGAAAACTGGCAGCTTCATTAATTCCACAGGTGAGAGATACGGATGCAGAAGCATCTGAAAAATAGAAAACGTAAAGGACAGATCGATGAACAGTCAAAAAGAAATTAGAAATATAAAGATAAAAAACCAGTTGGAGCTCTGGCTGTTCTGTGCAATTATCGGTGCAGTTGCCGGCGGATTGGTCTGGGCGCTTTTGAAGATCATGGCAGTCGGGATGAATCTTATCTGGGAATGGATTCCGGAACATTTTGCATTTCCATACTATACGATAGCGGTCTGTGTGATCGGTGCATTTCTTATCGGTATCTTCCGGAAGGTGTACGGAGATTATCCGGAAGAAATGGAAACTGTTATGGCAAAAGTGAAAACGGAGAAGCATTATGATTATAAAAATATGCTTGTCATGATGATCGCAGCAGTGCTGCCGCTTTTGATCGGAAGCAGTGTAGGTCCGGAAGCCGGGCTTACCGGAATTATCGTCGGAATGTGTTACTGGGCAGGAGATAATCTGAAGTTTGCCAGACAGCATGCGAAGGAATACTCCCAGATCGGGGTAGCAGCATCCTTAAGTGTTTTATTCCATGCTCCGCTATTTGGTTTGTTTGAAGTGGAAGAACATACTTTAGAAGAGGGTAATTCAGAACAAGCTGTTGTTCCGTCAGGAATTTCATCAAAGATATTTATTTATGGAATCGCAATTGCTGCTGCAACAGGTATTTATGCAGGACTCTCAGCAGTATTTGGTTCAGGACTTTCCGGTTTTCCAAGCTTTGAGGCAGTTGAGATCGGAAAGATGGACTATGCATTAATACTTCTCTATATTATTGCAGGATGTGTGTTAGCTGTTTTTTATGAAAAGACACATCAGATAACGAAGAAAACTGCGAAAAAGGTACCGGCAGTTCTTCGAGAAGTTCTCGCAGGAATTTGTCTTGGAATCTGTGGAATATTAATCCCGGCAGTTATGTTTTCGGGAGAAGAACAGATGGGAGTGTTGATGAAAGAGTATAGTCAATACCTTCCGTTAGCACTGATCGGAGTTGCATTTTTGAAAGTGCTTCTCACAAATATTTGTATACAGTTCGGTTTGAAGGGAGGACATTTCTTCCCGGTTATCTTCGCAGGTGTATGCATGGGATATGGCGTTGGAATGCTGATCTGCGGAAATGCAGAGAACCATCTGGTTTTCGCATCTGCAATTGTTACAGCAGCGCTTTTAGGTGGAACGATGAAAAAGCCGTTGGCGGTTACAATGCTTCTGTTTCTATGCTATCCGGTGAAATTGTTCGTATGGATTTTTGTGGCTGCGGCAGCAGGCAGCAAATGTCTATCCTTATTTGATAAGAAAAAAGTGGAAAATAAAAATTCCGTTGAGTGAAAACTCAGCGGAATTTTTTTACCCTTTTTGAGATGTCTTCCAGTTCTTCTTTGGAAAGCTCCGGGAGACGCTCTAATTTATCCAGGAACATCATTGCCGTTTCACGACGCTGCATCTCTACGATCTGTCCGTAATAATTGACAACAACACCGGTAACGATTGCAACAACGAAAATCGTATAGATTGTGACGAGTACAGAAACCAGTTTGCCAACGAAAGTCATTGCGACAATATCGCCGAATCCAGCGGTAGAAAGTACCGCATAGCAATACCAGAGGGCATCACCATAGCGGTTGATGTCAGGCTCTACCAGCTGAATGATGGCAGCGGATACAAAGAGAAATACGATATAGCCGGAAAGAATCTGGGTTGCTTTGGTTCGTTTTAGGATCATCCATAAAAGTTTTAGTTTTTTCATACTTTCCCCCTATTCAGAATTCCGTTGAAGCGGCTCATGAATGTGATTGTTGTGATCGCGGCTGCAACAATATCACTGATCGGTTCTGCAAGAAAGACTGCAAATACCTTATCCTGAATAAAGAGTGGCAGGATAAAGATCAGCGGAATCAGCAGGATCAGTTTTCTTAAGCAGGCGAGCAGCAGACTGACCTTTGCCTGTCCCAATGCCATGAAACTTTGCTGACATGCAACCTGGAATCCGAGGGAGAAAATACCCGCCATATAGATTCTCAATGCCCATGCGGTATAAGTGATCAGATCCGTATTATTGGAAAAGATTCCTGCAAACAGCTTAGGAAACAGTAGCATGATCAGCCAGAAACAACTGGTGAAAATCGTACAAACCTTAAACTGTGTAAAGAAGGCTTTTTTTACACGCTCTTTATTGCCGGCACCGAAGTTATAACTCATGATTGGCTGACCACCCTGGCAGATTCCCTGCAGTGGTAATGTAGCAAGCTGGCTGACACTTGTGATGATCGTCATGGCTCCAACAGCAAGGTCTCCACCATATCTTGACAGACTGGAAGTAAAGCTGATGGACAGAATACTTTCTGTGGACAGCATGACAAAAGTGGAAATGCCAAGTCCAAGACAAGGCAGGATAACGTCCTTTTGTAATCTGAAATTTTCTTTTCTAAGATGAAGGATCGTCTTCTTTCCAGATAAGAAGCGAAGAATCCAAATCGCACCGACAGCCTGACTTAAAACAGTGGCAAGTGCTGCACCTCTTACACCGAGATGGAATACGAAGATAAAAATCGGATCAAGAATGATATTGATCACAGCTCCGATCACAGTAGTCATCATACTGATCTTGGCAAATCCCTGTGTTGTAATAAATGGATTCATTCCCATTACGATTAAGACAAAGATACTTCCAAGGATATAGATTCTTGCGTATGCTACTCCGTACGGCAGTGTCTTTTCGCTGGCACCAAAAAGTGTCAACAGCTGTGGCGCAAATGTAAAGAAGACTACAGTAAGTACGACAGCCATAAGGATGAGAAGTGCAAAACAGTTTCCAAGAATTTTTTCAGCTGTTTTATTATCTTTCTTTCCCATAGATATCGCAGCACGCGGAGCACCACCGGAACCTGCAAGCATAGCAAAAGCGTTGATCAGCATAAGGATCGGTGTAAATAATCCAACGCCGGTTAATGCCGCGGCTCCAACACCGGAAATGTGTCCGATATAGATTCGGTCTACAATGTTATATAGAAGATTGATGATTTGGGCGACAACCGCAGGAATTGCAAGCTGTGCCAGAAGGCGTGGGATCTTTTCTGTCTCCATCGCCTGAGAAGTCGATTTGCTATTCATATCTGTTTACTCCTAAATAGTTTTAAAATCAAAGAAGATTATACATCTCATGTAATGGAAAAATCAATAAGAAATCAAAAATTATAGGTATTCAACCTAACGAAATCGTGATATAATCAAAATATGTTTGAATGAGAAATATGGAGGTAGCTTATGGGCGTAAGTTATAACAGATTATGGAAAATGCTCATAGATAAAAATATGAAGCGGATAGAGATGCAGTACCTCACCGGGATCAGTGGTAATA
>ERZ773112.1541-NODE-1541-length-12795-cov-3.160911_pt1 | contig 12795 bp, 12 predicted proteins | sample MGYA00580566_ERZ773112 | MGnify/ENA primary metagenome ERZ773112 (study PRJEB29015, sample SAMEA2737842) | human gut metagenome | biome: human gut; feature: human-associated habitat; material: faeces | place: China | collected 2012 ... | reverse complement strand
AGTGTTCCCTTACAGTCGCACTTCCAATCATCTCGGCATGTGGCGTAGAGACTATCATACTGCCTTCGGCGGTATTGTCTACACATACAGGTGGATTTACCGGGTATACATTCCGTGATCTGACGGAGGATATTCCCGGCATTATGGATCACTGGGAGAAAGAAAACATCAGCTTTGACTGCCTGTACACCGGATACCTCGGCAGTATCACGCAGATTGAATATGTGTATGATCTGAAAAAACGTGTTGTGAAGGAAGATGGACTTCTGATCGTGGATCCGGCGATGGCAGATAACGGAAGCCTGTACTATGGATTTGATGATGCGTTTGTTGCACAGATGGCAAAGCTCTGTGGCAGTGCGGATATTATCCTTCCGAATATTACAGAGGCGGCATTTATGACTGGCTGTGAACTGCGGTTAGAAGGACAGGATGAAGCGTATGTACAGATGATTTTAGAGGCTCTTGCGAAGCTTGGCTGCAAGAAGATTGTTTTAAAAGGCATCAGCTTTGAAGATGATAAGATCGGAGTTGTCGTATATGACTGCGCAGAGAAAAAAGCAGAATATTATTTCACAGAGAAGGTGCCAAAGAGCTCACATGGAACCGGCGATTGTTATGCGGCAGCTTTTACAGGTGCGATGATGCAGGGAAAGACGATTTCCGAAGCTGCAAAGATGGCTGCTGATTTCGTTGTGGACAGTATTAAGAAAACAGACGACGGACACTGGTATGGCGTATGCTTTGAGCGTGCATTGCCGATGCTTGTGACGGAATTGAACAAATAAATGCGTATTACTTATATCTGAATCCCCAAGGAAGGATTGCATTGGTTTTGACCGTGCAATCCTTTATTCTTTGTTGCCGATTCCGATTATTTTGTATATAATATGGATATCTACGAAATAAGGAGGCATATATGAATATATTGATTGCCCTTGGCATACCTTTTATAGGAACAACTCTTGGCGCGGCAATGGTATTTTTTATGAAAGAAAAAATCGCTCCGAAGCTTGAGAAAGCGTTGCTCGGCTTTGCGTCCGGCGTGATGATTGCTGCATCGGTCTGGTCGCTTCTGATTCCTTCGATCGATATGACGGAGGCACAGGGCGGCATCGCGTGGGTGCCAGCGGTGGTCGGCTTTTTGCTTGGCATCGCATTTTTATTGTTATTGGATACCCTGATTCCGCATCTGCACTTAAACAGTGATAAGCCGGAGGGTGTACATACGAAGATCAGTAAGACACTGATGATGCTGTTTGCAATCACGCTGCACAATATACCGGAAGGCATGGCGGTCGGTGTCACGATTGCCGGTGCGCTTGCAGGCAATGCCGGAATTACGATTACGGGTGCATTTGCCCTGTCACTTGGTATTGCGATTCAGAATTTCCCGGAGGGCGCGATTGTCTCTATGCCGTTAAAGGGCGAAGGTATGGGAAAACCGAAAGCATTTCTGTGTGGTATGGCATCCGGCGCAGTGGAGCCGGTGTTTGGATTTCTGACAATCCTGCTTGCAGCGCAGATGACGAAGATTCTTCCGTATTTCCTGTCTTTTGCAGCTGGTGCGATGATCTATGTTGTTGTGGAGGAACTGATCCCTGAGATGTCTGCCGGGGAACATTCGAATATTGGAACGATTTTCTTTGCAGTTGGATTTACGCTGATGATGATATTAGATGTGGCATTAGGCTAAGTGCGTATTCTGATGGTTGTATAAACCAGTGGCGGTATGAGGAAGACTTGCGGCATCTTTGTAGATATAGAAGATGCCGCCCAGGAATCCAAAGATCAGACCTGCATAGCCACCGGAACAAAGAACAATGGTTGCTTTGACAAGTGCCGTTGTATTGTGAAGAAACAGACAGATCAGAGCACCGGCAAAAAGTCCGAGAACTGTCCATTCGAGTACCAGAACAGGAAGAAAAACGGATGCGGTAGAAGATTTTTTTGAATGTTTGCTGATATAGTTCCATATTGTTTTATACATTGTAATCCCTCATTTCTTAATGAAAAGTAATTGTTTTTTGATTTATTTTCATTATAGTGAGAGATTGTAAAGCAGGAATGCATAGTAATGAAAAATCTTTGTAAAATTTATGGTTTTGGTCAAAAGCTTTACATACAATAAATAAATGCATGAATGGAAATGAGATATTTATGCCGGATCAGAAACTTGATAATCTTTTAAACCTTGCAATGGATGCTACGTCACAGGAGCGGGCGAAGTCGGAAAATCTGAATGTCGGATATGATTCTACGACCAGGCTGTGGGATGTGATCGTAAAATACAGTGAACCGGAAAGAGGACTTGGTGGTGATGGAATTCAGGTAGTTCCGCTGCTTGGCGGTTATGCTGTGGTTACTTTACCGGAAACGGAGCTTGATGCATACTCTGACAGAGAGCAGGTGGAATTTATAGAAAAGCCGAAAAGACTTTATTTTGAGACTTTTGAAGGGAGAGAGGCGAGCTGTATCCTGCCAGTACAGGCTGAGTTAAATGGGCTGACCGGTGAGGGGATTCTGGTCGGTATTGTTGATTCCGGAGTGGACTATTTTCATCCGGATTTCCGGAATGAGGACGGCAGCAGTCGGATTCTGCGATTATGGGATCAGAGTGTGAATGGAAATCCACCAGAAAGTTATGTGACAGGAACAGAATATACAAAAGAAGAAATAGATAAGGCGCTTGCACTTGAAGAAACTGAGGGCAGGCGCCTTGTTCCGTCCAGGGATTTCAGTGGACATGGTACTGCAGTTCTTGGAATTGCAGCGGGAAATGGGAGAGCATCAGGTGGAGTGAACCGTGGTGTTGCGTATGAAAGTGAACTTCTGGTTGTAAAGATGGGAAATGCACGAGAAAATTCTTTTCCAAGGACAACGGAACTGATGGAAGGGATCGATTATCTTGTCCGACAGGCAGTGCAGATGGGGAAGCCGATTGCTATCAATATCAGTTTTGGAAATAACTATGGTTCCCATCAGGGAGACTCATTGTTGGAAACTTATATCAGCAACGTAGTGAATGTGGGACGTTCTGTCATTTGTGTTGGAAGCGGAAATAATGGGAATGACAGAATCCATACGGCGGGACAGCTGCGTCAGGGACAGACAGAGACGATAGAAATGAGCATTGGGACTTATGAGACAACTCTGAATCTACAGCTGTGGAAAGCATATGCAGACGAGATTGAAATTTCCATAGAAACGCCATTCGGTGAACGACTGCCGACGCTTTCTGAAAAAATCGGTACTCAGAGATATCGTGCGGGGGAGACGAATCTGTTGATTTATTATGGTAAACCAGGGCCTTTTCAGGTGACACAGGAGATTTATTTTGATTTTATTCCTGTGGGGACATATCTTACCAGCGGAATCTGGAAGATTCATCTGCAGGGAAAACGAATCCGGGAGGGTAACTATAACCTGTGGCTCCCGGGAGGAAACGTCCTGAACCCGGTGACTGGATTTTACCGACCGGTGGCATCGGAGACATTGACGATTCCCTCCACGGCAGCGAAGGTGATCACGGTAGGAGCCTACGACTCCAGATTAAATGCCTATGCAGACTTTTCCGGTCGCGGTGGAGAGAGACTTTCTTATCCAAAACCAGATCTCGTCGCACCAGGTGTCAATATCACTGCACCCGTACCGGGCGGCGGATATGCTAACGTAACCGGGACATCATTTGCCACACCATTTGTGACCGGATCGGCAGCACTTATGATGGAGTGGGGAATTGTAAGGAGAAATGACCCATTTCTATGGGGAGAGAAGGTAAAGGCATATCTGAGACGAGGCGCCCAGCCACTGCCTGGTTTTGAGAAGTATCCGAACGAAAGTGTGGGGTGGGGAACCTTATGTACAGCACAAAGTATCCCTTATATGTGAAAGTAAATGTTGGGTAAAGAGTGAAGATTTTCATTCATCCGGGTTTGTTTCATTCATTGCGGAATCAATATACATGCACAATACCCCGGATGCGGCTGAGAGCAATAAATAGTCAGGTCTTTCCCGATTTCCGGACTGTAAATAAAATATATGCAGAACCATCAAATCAAAAAGAGTGGGGCATGTATATGACTGGTGATATATTTTTCGGCTACAGCAAAGTGTACAAAAACAAATAGACAAAAATATGAAATATGTCTAATTTGTTCCTCGATTTTCTATGAGAAAAAGAGTAAAACATAGGTAAATCAAAAAAGAGAGAAATGCATTGATTAGGACAGGTCACAAGAAGTAACCGGATTACAGAGAGCCGCAGATGATGAGACACGGCAGAAGGTATTTTGTGATATCACCAGGGAGCATCCCACTGAATATTAAAGTAAGCCGGGACGTAGTCTTCACGTTACAGAAGAAGCTGTTTATACTGACAGTAGTAAGAGGTTATATCAGATGTGAGATGACTCCCACCTCTGTAGGTGGTGAGCAACAAAATTATATCAGTGGTGGGATTCAATCTCCCATCTGATATAGCCTCCGGCAGGATTGCAGAGATGCACAGAAGAATATGTCATGCATTGCATGACGTGCATCTCGCAGCAAGAATGCCGAGGGCATTCTTGAATTAGTAATAGATAGGACAACGCAAAGTGGTACCGCGGAAATTTCGCCTTTGTTATCCAAATGGATAGCAGAGGCGTTTTTTATATACAAAATATAAGAGAAAGAAGAGGACAAGATTATGAGTGGAATCTTAATGATGGTAATAGCCATTGTAGTGCTCGGAGGAGCATATCTTCTGTATGGCCGTTATCTTCAGAACAAATGGGGAATTGATCCCAAAGCTAAAACACCAGCATATGAGCTGGAAGACGGAGTTGATTATGTACCAGCTGATACAAATGTAGTATTTGGGCATCAGTTTGCGTCTATTGCAGGAGCCGGCCCGATTAACGGACCTATTCAGGCTGCAATTTTCGGATGGCTTCCTGTTTTACTCTGGATTCCGATGGTATTTATGATGGCAGTAACATTTACAGCACTTGGTATGACAATTACAAAACTTTCAGGAGCTCTGTTCACAACAGGCCTGGATATGGGAAATACCTTACAGCTCATTTTTGCGATATTACTATTGATACTTGGTGTACTGGTAGCAATTCAGGGTGTTAAGAAACTGTTTGAAAAACAGAAAGCTTAACAAATAAGATTCTGGTCAGTAGCACTTGGAGAAGCAAATACGTTTATATAGTTAATGACTTTTCATTAAAAGTCAATGTGCTTTTAGAAAAAAATATGCCCCATATACCACAAGGTGATATATGGGGTATATTTATGCTAAAAAGCAAGAATTCCGAGATGTTCCAGAAGAATTTTGACGCCCAGAAGAACCAGGATCAGACCACCGATAAATTCTGCTTTGCTTTTATATTTGCTTCCGAAGAAGTTGCCAACGATAACTCCGATGATAGAGAGTACAAAGGTTGTGATACCAATAATACTAATTGCTTCAATGATCGGAGTATTAAGAAAAGCAAACGTGATGCCGACTGCGAGCGCGTCGATGCTTGTTGCAACAGCAAGAACAAGCATGTTTTTGTGATCAATCGGAGCATCTGTGACTTCGACGATTTCTTCTTCATTCCATTCACGGACGGCTTCAATTATCATTTTGCCGCCGATGAAACCAAGAAGGATAAATGCGATCCAGTGGTCAATGCTGGTGATGTACTTCTGGAACTGGCTGCCAAGAAGCCAGCCGATGAGCGGCATAAGTGCCTGAAATCCTCCAAAATACAATCCGATAATAACGGCCTGTTTTTTGTTAAGTTTTCTCATTCCGAGGCCCTTACAGACTGAAACTGCAAAGGCATCCATGGAAAGTCCGACACCCAGCAGAAATAATTCAATAAAAATTGCCATAATAATCTCCTTTTCTTTTCTGAAAGTATGTAAGCATACAAAAAACTCACGTATGCAACAAAACAATACAGACAAATGTCTGTATGTGATATTGCATACATGAGTCTCATTCATTAAGATTTGCCAGGTACAGGTACCAGTATGTTGACAAATCACACATTCGTGCAAACTACTCCCTCACGTAAGTTTGTGTTAAGTTTTTCCAACTATAACAAATGCAAGGACGCCTGTCAATAATTTTTTTCATTAACAGCTACGTGTATTTCATTAGCAGCTGTGCGCGAAATGTTTTCCTTTTGGCAGAAACGCGTTATAATATTAAGTAATATAAGCATTTTTTATTAAGAAATTAAGTTTTCAGTGGAGGATAATTTCAGGGATGAAAGCGATTGGAATTGATATTGGAACAACTACGATCAGCGGAGTGGTTGTTGAAGTTGATGAAAGAAGACATTCAACTGTAATAGAGGCAAAGACAATACAAAATGGAAGTTTTATTAGAACTTCTAATGAGTGGGAACGAATCCAGGATGCAGAAAAGATTATCCAAAAGGCAAAGGTAGTCGTCGATGAGTTTATTGATAAATATCCGGATGCACACAATATTGGTCTGACCGACAGATGCATGGAATTGTCTATCTGAATGCTGAGGGGAGAAGTGTAAGTCCACTGTATACATGGCAGGATGGACGTGGGAATATCTGTGATGATAAAACAGGAAAAAGTCTCTTAAAAGAGATCGAAGAGAAATGTCAGTACAAGGCTGCTTCTGGTTATGGACTTATCACACATTTATATAATGAAAAACATCATCTGGTTCCGATAGAGGCGAATACATTCTGTACAATCATGGATTATCTTGGAATGTGTCTGACAAAGAGAACCCATCCACTCGTACACGTCAGCAATGCTGCCAGTTTTGGATTTTTTGATGTGCAGAAAAAGTGTTTTGAAACGGACTGGTTGAATAAAATTAGAATGGACACTATAAGACTGCCGGAAATTTGTGAAGATATGGAAGTGCTGGGAATGTATAAGGATATTCCGGTAACAGTAGCAATCGGTGATAATCAGGCCAGCTTTCTGGGGGCAGCAGGCAGCGAAAATAATACATTACTGGTGAATATGGGAACAGGAGGACAGATTTCAGTTCTGACAGATCAGTATTTTGAGACGGAGGGAATCGAAGCGCGTCCATTTCTTGGGGGAAAATATCTTCTGGTTGGAGCCTCCCTGTGTGGTGGTAAAGCATATGCATTGCTTGAGAATTTTTTCAGGTCATTTATGAAGGAGGCAATCGGACAGGATATACCATTGTATGAAATATTGGGAAGACTTGCAGAAAAAGGAATGGACGCCTCAAGTAGTAGTATGAAAGTGCAGACAACTTTTGATGGAACCAGAACAGATTCAGGGCTCCGTGGGGAAATCAGAAATATTTCATCAGATAATTTCACACCGGAATTCCTGACATATGGCGTACTGGAAGGCATGATCCGGGAACTTTATGATATGTTTGTTCAGATTGAAAAAGGCACGGAGATAAAGATTGTTCAGATGATCGGATCTGGTAATGGGCTCAGAAAAAACAAAGTGCTTTGTGAGATAGCTGAGAAAATGTTCGGGATGAAACTGACTTTATCAGAGTGCAAAGAAGAGGCCGCAACTGGTGCAGCAATCAGCGGTTGCTTATAATAATTCTATCAAAACAATTTAATGATTCCTAGATTTGTAGTAATATATAATCAAAAGGATAAAAGCAAAGTGAGGGAACAAAATGCCAGGATATTTGATCAAAGACACAACAGTTGAGGAGCGTAAAAAGATCGTAGAGGAATCACTGGGTAATATTTCAGCAGATTGTGACGGATGCATGTCAGGTCTTGCGGAGATGTACCAGGATTATATCGAGGGAAAAAGAGAAATCCGCGATATCAATATGGAATTCAATGCTCATTATGTCAGAGAAGACATGGACAAAGAGGAGCGAAGAAGCTGTCCGATGTGATTTGAGCCGTATAGGCAGAATTCTTATTCTAAAATGTGGACTGCGGGGAAATCGTGATGAAGAAAAAATTAATTAGGCCGTTTGCAATACTGCTGGCAGTCTTTCTGGGATTACTGGAGGTGGGATGGCGTTTTTTTAACATGGTGGTCTGCTGCAAAAGAGGAGAGCACAAAAAGGAAAGAAAGAAATGGTTTGAACTATCTCATATCAGGGAAAATCATCCCAGGAATGGTTATGCAAGAGTATATAATGAGAGTAAGGCCTGGTGTCTTGAACAGAAGATGCAGGACTGTTATATCAAAAGCATTGACGGATTAAAACTGCATGCATTATATCTGCCGGCAGAAGATGCAAAACGGATTGTTATATTAAGCCATGGATATCGCGGCAGCCGGTTTGGCACATTGTCATTTATGGCAAAATATCTGCATGAGCATCAGTGTGATGTCCTGTTTATAGAACATCGCTGCTGCGGTGACAGCGAGGGAAAATATATCACCTTTGGAGCAAAGGAACAATGGGATGTGCAGCAATGGGCAGTCTATGTATCTGAACGAAACAAAGAGAAGCTTCCGATTTATCTGTACGGACAGTCCATGGGGGCAGCTGCTGTACTGATGGCATCAGGACATATGCTCCCGGCGGAGGTAAAAGGCCTGATCGCGGACTGCGGTTTTCAGTCTATGGAAGGACAGATGCGAGATATGGCAGCTAACTGGTTCCACCTGCATCATATCCCACTACTTCTGATAGAACTGGATTGGTTCTGTTCTCTTCTGGCAGGATTTCATATGAAAGATGCAGACACTGCCGAAGCCATGAAAAAAAATACAAGACCGGTTCTCTTTTTCCATGGAGAGAAGGACACCTATGTGTATCCAAATAACTCTTTTCAGAATTATATGCTCTGCAGGGCAGAGAAGGAACTGGTGATCATACCGGGAGCACGGCACCTGTGCTGCGCTTATGTAGATCCGGAACTGTATCAGCACAAGATGATGGAATTCTTTGAAAAATACGATTAAACTGAGATAAAAAATCCTGACCGGGATTTATCAGACATAGTACATAACAGGAAAGATACCTTTGATCTGTTATGTTAAATGCATGATAAGTCCCGGTCAATTTTTTGTAAAGTGTTCATTAAGTCTTTGGGGTACTGGTATTTCCTGCGAAGGTATGATATTTTTGCACCTGAAGCATATATACAATGTTTTCTGTCTCGGATAAAGAGGAAAACCGGGACAATGGAGGTTATCTATTATATGAGAAATTATTATCCTTTGACGGCAGCTCAGAAGATGCATCATAACTGGATCATGGATTATGGTACACAGCAGGTATCTGGCGTAAGTGTTGTGGCTTCTGTACAGGCAGAACTGGATTTTGGATTATTAAAAAAATGTATTCAGATGGAAACAGAGCGTTCAGGCTGTACCAGAGTCCGTTTTACAAAGCCGGATAAAGATGGAAATGTAAAACAGTATATAGAGAAGCAGGATTCGCGAGATATTGAGCTGAAGGATCTGTCGGGAATGGAAAGTCTGGCAAAGGCAGATGAGCTGATGCAGCAGTGGGCTTATGAAACATTTGACGGAGATAATATCCCGATGTGTGAATTTATTATGCTGAAGCTTCCGGAAGGATACAATGGTTTCTTTTTACATATGGATCACAGACTGATCGATTCCTGTGGGCTTGTAGTTATGATTGAAGACCTGTTCCAATTATATACGCATTACAGATATGGAACAGCCTGCCCGCAAGAGCTGGTAGATTTTGAAACAGTCCTGAAAAAAGATCTGGCAAAAGCGGGCAATGAAAAGCGTTTTGCAAAAGACAAAAAATTCTGGGATGACCAGCTGGATGCATTGGGCGAGCCGTTATATTCTGATATACAGGGACCAGCCGTATTAGAGGAAGCAAGAAAACGTCATGGAAATCCGAAACTTCGTGCTTCTGATATTGAGATGAACGAGCTGTTTGTTGCAGTAAAGGATTATCATCTGGAACCTTATGCAACACAGAACCTGATGGATTTCTGTATGAATCATCAGCTCTCTATGACGAATCTGCTTCTGCTTGGTATTCGTACTTATCTGTCAAAAGTAAATAATGGACAGGAAGATATTACGATCCAGAATTTTATATCCAGACGTTCTACCCATGAAGAATGGACTTCTGGAGGAAGTCGAACCATTATGTTCCCGTGCAGAACAGTGATCTCACCGGAAACAGATTTTCTTTCGGCAGCTTATGAAATCCAGAATATGCAGAATCGAATTTATATGCACAGCAATTATGATCCGGCATTTATTGTGGATGAGATGAGAAAAAGATATCATACACCGGAGCATACCAGTTATGAAAGCTGCTATCTGACCTATCAGCCAATGCCGGTGAAGGTGGAGAATGAAATGCTTGGAACCATACGCCAGCATGCCAAATGGTTTGCAAACGGTGCCGCAACCAAAAAAATGTATCTGACCGTATCGCATACTGAGGATGGTGGCATGAACTTCTCCTATCATTATCAGACTGCTCATCTGGAAGAGCATGACATGGAACTGCTTTATTATTATATGATGCGTATTCTTTTTAAGGGGATCGCAGAGCCGGATATGAGCATCGGCGAGATTATGGAACAGGTATAGAAATCAAAAATAACAGGAGGATATGAGATGAATCAGGAAATGGAATTTAAAAATATTGTAGCGCAGTACAGCAAAGTGAAACCGGAAGAGATGACGGGTGAAATGAGATTCCGTGAAGATCTGGGATTTACTTCTCTGGATTTCATGTCTTTTCTGGGAGAGCTTGAGGATACCTTTGACATTGAACTTGAGGAAACCGAAGTGACCCAAATTACAACTCTTGAGGAGGCGCTTAAGCTTCTGGAGGAGCTTCAGTAAGAATGAAGCTGTTGTCCGCAGAAAAGTGAAGGAGGAGAAAGACATGCTGATCAGGGAGATATTAGAAGAAAGTGTACAGAAATTTGGCGAAGTCAAAGCAGTAAAATGGCTTAACAGGAAAGAAGTTCTGGAGAGAAGTTACAGCGAAATGTTGAGAAACGTGATTTCCATCAGAAAAGGACTTCTTGCAGAAGACTTTGCGGGAAAGCATATTGCATTGATCGGAACCAGCTCTGTAGAATGGATCGAAAGTTATCTGGGAATTATTACAGGATGTACTACAGCGGTGCCGCTGGATGCAGCACTCCCATGTGAAGAACTGATCGATCTGATAAACCGATCCGATTCCGAAGCACTCTTCTTAAGTCTGAAACACAGACCATATCTGGAAGTGTTCCTTGCAAATTGTCCGAAACTCCAGAAAGTATGGATGCTCCAGGAAGAGGTGGAGGATGTACCTTCAGGTGTATACAGTATCAATGAGCTGAGAAACACGGGAATTAGTGCATCGGCAGATGCTTCCTGTCCGGCAGCAGAAGATATTGCGACGATTATCTTTACTTCCGGAACGACAGGAAAGAGCAAAGGGGTTATGCTGACACAGAATAATCTGGCATCCAATGTTGAGGCAGTTAAGATTTCAGCAGAACCCGGAACTGCCATGCTCAGTGTACTTCCAATCCATCATGCATTCTGTCTTGTCATGGACTGGCTGAAAGGTTTCTCTCAGGGAGCAACTATCTGTATTAATGACTCTCTGCTTCATATGGTCAGAAATATGAGTATTTTTAAACCCGATATCATGCTCATGGTTCCGATGATGATTGAAACAATTTATAAGAGACTGTCAGCAGCTGATCCACAAATCCCGAAGGCAGTTCTTGCAGAAAAAGTTTTCGGTGGAAAACTGCAGACGATTTTTACCGGTGGCGCACATCTGGATCCGTACTATATTGACCGTTTTGCAGAGTATGGTGTTCAGATTCTGGAAGGATATGGCATGTCGGAATGTTCTCCTGTTATCAGTAATAATACGCCGGAAAATCATAAGCCGGGTTCTATTGGAAGACCACTTGAGAATGTGGAGATAAGATTTGAAAACGGTGAGATTCTGGTAAAAGGCACAAGTGTTATGAAAGGGTATTATCAGATGCCGGACGAGACAGCTGAAACACTGAAAGATGGCTGGCTGCATACTGGCGACAAGGGTTATATGGATGAAGATGGATACCTCTTTATTAATGGCCGTGTAAAAAATCTGATCATTCTCTCCAATGGAGAAAATATATCTCCTGAGGAAATCGAGAACAAGCTTGCATTGAATCCGCTTGTGGGTGAGGTTATTGTAACAGGTGAGGACAATGGTCTTACAGCCCGAATTTATCCGGAACAGGCAGTTGTGGAGGCAAAGGCACTGGATACGGAGATGATTCGTTCACAGCTTCAGGAATTTCTGGATGAATACAATAAAAATCAGCCGACCTATCGTCGTATTACAGGCCTGGTGATCCGGAAAAATCCGTTTATACGCAGCACGACAAAGAAAATCAGGAGACAGGATGTCCTGATCGACGAGCCACAGGCATAATAAAAACCCGTTTGAGTGAATTTCTCAGACGGGTTTTTATTATGTCTGTTTATATGCAGGGCATTCAGGATAAAAGAGGCAGCATGCCAGACAGGAAAATCTGCGTCAGAATCCCTGCAATGACTTCTGGTGCAAGATCAAAATTATCCCTTGTCCATTTGTGAAGGACACCGATCGTACTGCCGATCGCACAGGTGATCACGTAAGATATTTCCTCTTTTGTATGCCTGCCGGGTCTGGCACTGGAGGTAGTAGCGGTGACATAGTGATGAAGCATAGTCAGCATTTTTTCAAAGAGATCATTTCCATGAGGCGTACTCAGAAGACTGGAAAGAAAAGGATTTTCCATTGTATAACGGCAGATCGTCAGAAAATAGGACTGACAGATATCGTGGTCATTTTCAGGATGAAATTTT
>ERZ773112.1529-NODE-1529-length-12855-cov-5.874844_pt1 | contig 12855 bp, 8 predicted proteins | sample MGYA00580566_ERZ773112 | MGnify/ENA primary metagenome ERZ773112 (study PRJEB29015, sample SAMEA2737842) | human gut metagenome | biome: human gut; feature: human-associated habitat; material: faeces | place: China | collected 2012 ... | reverse complement strand
GTGAGATGGCTTCTGCTGTTGCAGGTGGTATCGCCGGTTCATTTATCGTTGCTATGCAGAAAGGTGTAGCGCGTGGTATCTTCTCAAATGAAGCAGGTCTTGGTTCTGCTCCTATTGCGGCAGCAGCAGCCCAGACAAAAGAACCTGTTCGTCAGGGTCTTGTTTCTATGACAGGTACATTTATCGATACAATCGTTATCTGCTCCATGACAGGTCTTTCTATCGTTATTACCGGAACATGGAATACAGGCCTTGAAGGTGTTGCCATCACTACAGCTGCTTTCCAGCAGGGTCTTCCGTTCCCTCCGGTTGTGGCATCTTTCTCACTGATGCTCTGCCTTGTATTCTTCGCATTTACAACCATCCTCGGCTGGGATTACTATGGCGAACGTTGTCTGGAATATCTTCTGAACAGAAACCAGACAGCTGTCAAAACCTACCGTTGGCTGTACATTATCTGCGTTTTCATCGGCCCTTATATGACCGTTGCTGCCGTATGGAACATTGCCGATATCTTTAATGCACTGATGGCATTCCCGAACTTAATCGCGCTGCTGGCATTGAATGGCGTGGTGAGAAACGAAACAAAGGATTACTTTAAACGGCATCCGGAGTTATAAAGGGCAAAACTTTTCCAAATCTCAATAAACTGTAAAGAATGAACGAATTCATAGCAGGCACGTTCATTCTTTACAGTTTTCTTTAGTTTTGATTCCTAATATAGTTGTTCTTCTCTTCAGGAACCATCAACATTCCTCCAGTGGCATGACGTTCTGTCGATTGATACACAGATTCCCCCCTCATAATCGGTTGGGATAACGTATTCATGCTTCTGGCTGACCGGTTTATTCCTGTGATCAAGGAGATGGCCTTACCCAGCATGAATTCATCCGGATCACCCAATGGTAATAAAGCGTCTGTCGGATTCTGAGTCAAATCATACTCATTCCATTCTATATCCGGTTTAAAACCAGCACTGTAGTCATCATTCACCGCATTAGTCACTCTCAATGTGATAGGCCAATATATCCATTCATATTTATCATTCTTTTGCATCTCCATTCCTACATTTTTCCCTTCTGTCAATTCGCCAATAAGGGTAACATCCATAAATGGGTTGAGGCTGTTAATAACGACTTCCGAAGAAGAAGCCGTACTTTGGCTTGTCAATATATAAATTCGATTGGAATTAAGTTTCAAGTAACCTGCCGTTCCTTTCGTTTCCACACAAAAATCATTGGAATAGGATTGTCCCTTATTGTCAGAGAAAACAGCAAACACCTTTTTTCGAGAAGCTTCTGGAATGAGGAGTCCTGCGAGCATATTAGCAGAATTCTCATATCCACCTCCATTATAGCGCAAGTCCAGCACAAATTCATTCACACCTTGCGCCTGAAATCCGGCAAATATCTTCTTCATTTCCTCATCATAGGTACGATCCGAATATCCATTCGGTCCGGAAGTAAAATGATTATAAACCAAATACCCTATCTTCTTATCTCCCCGAGTATATACATTGTGATAGAACAAGGGATTGTCCTCCACGGCCCGGGAAGCTTCTATATCAATAGTTCTGACCTCTGTATCGCCACGTTTGACGAGCCATTGAGTCCTATCTCCATTTAATAAGATTCCATAATTATCGGAATTAATATTATTTTTTCCTTTAACACCCACGATCCAATCCCCTCTTTCCAAACCTGCACTTGATGCCGGACTATTAGGAAGAACATACAGAATACGGGCATAATAATATCCTAAAGGTTGATTACTATCGTTTACAACATTAAATAAAGTAAACTCCATACCATAAGTATCATCCGCATCAATGCTGGTACGTGCTTTATAATCTTTATTCTTCTCCATATAAGAATAATAATAAAGATGCTTTCCGTTTCTCGTCTTTCCATCTTTCAAACTGAGCATAGATCTAAAGAATGTTTGGGGATCAGCAGAGAAATCCAACTTATTTTGAGCAGGAATGTCGTTATTCCACAAATAATCACTGCGCATGACACTCTCTATCCACTCATTGACTTCCAACTCCGTGTTACCATTTCCCGGGTCATCTCCTTTAGCCGGAGTATCATCCGAACATGACATGCCTAACAGACATAACAATAAGCCCAACCAAATATGGATTTGAAAATTCTCTTTCATAATTCTCCTGTTTTGATCATTTTAATAACCGCAAATATATCTATATTCCAATGATATATCATCTTAAACAACAACTATTTTCAATTCAAATTTAAATTTTCATTGGTTATTTATGAGAAAGAGAGTACCTTTGTATCCATCTCTATCAATCTACACTCATGATTCAACTTAATAACGGAAACAAAAAAATACTTCAAATAGCCATCCCTTCTATCGTTTCAAACATTACAGTTCCTCTGTTGGGCTTGATTGATGTTACTATTGTAGGTCATTTGGGCTCTGCCGCCTACATCGGAGCGATAGCTGTAGGCGGAATGCTTTTCAACATCATCTACTGGATTTTCGGTTTTCTGCGTATGGGAACCAGCGGCATGACTTCACAAGCATACGGCAGGCACGACCTGAATGAAGTCACCCGGTTACTACTCCGTTCCGTCGGAGTAGGATTATTCATTGCATTTACTTTGCTAGCCTTGCAATATCCTATAGAAAGAACCGCCTTCACCTTTATCCAAACGACTGAAGAAGTAGAACATCTGGCGTCCCTCTATTTCTATATCTGTATTTGGGGAGCACCGGCTGTTTTAGGGCTTTACAGTTTTGCCGGCTGGTATATCGGTATGCAAAATTCCCGTTTCCCCATGTATATAGCCATCACACAAAATATAGTGAACATTGCGGTCAGTCTTCTTCTTGTATATGGATTAGGAATGAAAATAGAAGGTGTCGCCATCGGAACGTTAACTGCACAATATGCCGGGCTAGTCATGGCATATTTGTTGTGGTTACGCTACTACAGCACCCTGCGGAAACGCATAGAATGGCATTCCTTCTTTGACAAACAGGCCATGTACCGTTTCTTCCAAGTAAACAGGGATATCTTTTTCCGTACCATCTGCCTGGTGGCGGTTACTGTCTTTTTCACTTCGGCAGGTGCGGCACAAGGAGAAGTGGTGTTGGCGGTCAATACATTACTTATGCAATTATTCACTTTATTCTCCTACATTATGGACGGCTTTGCATACGCCGGAGAAGCATTGGCAGGAAGATACATCGGAGCCAATAATCAGAAAGCACTTCACAAGACGGTTCGCCAACTATTCGGCTGGGGAGTAGGATTATCGCTTGCTTTCACCTTATTATATAGTATAGGGGGACAATCCTTTCTCGGATTACTGACTGACGAAACAACTGTCATTCATGCTTCCGAAAGTTATTTTTATTGGGTACTTGCCATTCCTTTGGCAGGCTTCTCTGCTTTTTTGTTCGATGGAATATTCATCGGTGCGACAGCCACCCATCTGATGCTGAAAGCCATGATAGTAGCCTCTGTCAGTTTCTTTCTTATTTACTATGGTTTCCGGGGGGCAATGGGCAATCACGCTTTATGGATGGCATTCATTACCTATCTTCTACTTCGCGGAGTAATGCAAGGAGTCATGGGAAGAAATATTTTAGGATATAAAACAAGTAAAAAAGATTAATATTTTTATCTTTGCAAAAAACTAAAAGACAAACCAATATGGCAAGATTTAAAAGAATTCTACTGAAGCTGAGCGGCGAAAGCCTGATGGGCGAAAAGCAATATGGTATAGACGAAAAACGTCTGGGTGAATATGCGCAACAAATCAAGGAAATACACGACCTTGGCGTACAAATAGGTATTGTAATCGGTGGTGGAAACATCTTCCGGGGGCTGAGCGGAGCTTCCAAAGGTTTTGACCGTGTAAAAGGTGACCAAATGGGGATGTTGGCAACCGTTATCAACAGCTTGGGATTGAGTTCCGCATTGGGAGCGGCCGGAGTCAAGGCACGTGTATTGACAGCTATCCGCATGGAACCCATCGGTGAGTTTTACAACAAATGGAAAGCAATTGAAGCGATGGAAAACGGAGAAGTTGTGATTATGTCTGCCGGAACAGGCAATCCGTTTTTTACTACCGATACCGGGTCTTCCCTACGTGGTATCGAGATAGAAGCCGATGTGATGTTGAAAGGAACACGCGTGGACGGCATTTATACAGCTGATCCCGAAAAGGACCCCACTGCTACGAAATTTGACGATATCACCTACGATGAGGTATTGAAGCGCGGTTTGAAAGTAATGGATCTTACAGCAACCTGCATGTGCAAGGAAAACAACCTGCCCATTATCGTTTTCGACATGGACACAGTGGGCAATCTGAAAAAAGTAATGACCGGTGAAAATATAGGAACACTGGTACACAACTGATTTTCTCATCAAGTTCATCCATTTGTCATTCCTTATTTCCTTCTAAATGACAGATGGGTGAACAGTTTTTCTCTGTCTTACCATTTTTTCCACAAATTCGTTCTTTATTGACACATATTCCTTAAAAAAGAGACTCAACCGATAGATTTTCCATCTAAATGAACAATTATTCATGGACTTATAGCGTTAATTAGCCTATTTTTACATCAGCAAAAAATGTAAATCATTCAAAGACTATAAAAACGACAGGAAATACCATGAAAAATTACTGTTACATCTGTTTATTGACTGCCTGCATGGCTCCCATGTCTCTCCAAGCCAAAAAAGCAATTCCGTACAGTGGAGAAGTATGTGTAGCCTCTCTCCCTACAGTCCCCACAACCCTTCCCGGCATATCTTCCGACTCGTATGCCCGGCGCTTTGCCGACTCTGAGATGCTCCGCTTTCCCAAAGCTTATCAGCTGGATCATGGCAAACGGCTCTTTTTCGGGTATTCACAAGGAGTAGGCTGTTGCGCCATGCTGGATATGTGGAAAAATACCGGTGACAAACGTTACTTTACGTATGTTGAGGAATGGGCGGATAGTTTGATTAACGAAAAAGGAGAAATCCACCTTTATGATATGTCAACTTACAACCTGGATTACATCAATTCAGGAAAAGTACTGTTCGACCTCTATAAAGAAACAGGCAAAGAAAAATACAAAGCAGCCATGGACTTACTGGTAGAACAACTCAAAAGACAACCACGTACGCTGGAAGGTGGCTTCTGGCATAAATTGATCTATCAACATCAGATGTGGCTGGACGGACTTTATATGGCTTCTCCTTTCCTAGCCCGCTATGGAGCGGAATTCAACCGTCCTGATCTGATTGATGAAGCGGTAAAACAATTCACACTTTGCCACAAACATACCTATTCACCGGAAACCGGATTATATCATCATGCCTGGGACGAGAGCAAATCCCAACGTTGGGCAAATCCGCAAGACGGTACTTCACCTAACTTCTGGGGACGCAGTATAGGCTGGTGGTTCATGGCCATGGTAGATGTACTGGACTATATTCCCGACAACCACCCCGGACGTGCCTCGCTTATCAGTTGGATTCAAGGTTTGGCAGAAAGCCTGCCCAACTATCAAAGAGACGGGCTATGGTATCAGGTAATAGACCAGCCCGAACGTGAAGGTAATTTTCCCGAAGCATCCGTAACCACCCAATGTATGTATGCTTATGCCAAAGCGGTGAACAAAGGATATATAGACGCCCGATACCGGAGCATCGCGGAAAAAGCCTTCAACGGATTAAAGAAAACATTGCTTCGCGAAAACCCCGACGGAACTCTGACGCTGACCCGTTGCTGTCAAGTAGGCGGACTGGGCGGCACTCCTTACCGCGACGGAAGCTTTGAATATTACATTGGCGAAAAGATGCGTGACAACGATGCCAAAGCTACCGGTCCTTTCATCATGGGTTGCCTGCAACTTGGCAAATAGAATCATATCGCATAAACAACAGAATTATCCATCTTTTTAAATTAGCTATATACAATGAAACACACCATTTATGCTCTGACAATGTTTGCATTGGCCGCTTGCACCTCTCCCCAAGAGGAAGCCATAGACCGCCATGCACTGGTAACACGCAATAATCCGGAAGTGACTGCCATGGATTCATTATCCTCCCTGTCGGTAGGAAACGGAGAATTTGCCTACACGGTAGATGCTACAGGATTGCAGACTTTTCCCGAAGTCTATAAAAACGGAGTTCCACTGGGTACACAAAGCCAATGGGGATGGCACAGCTTCGGAAATCCCGAAAACTATAAACCGGAGGAAGCCTTGGTGGAGTATGACTTCGGCCACGGGCACAAAGAGCTATATGCCACCCAACCCAAAGAACCCGACAGAGCAAAGGAAGCATCCGACTGGTATCGTGTAAACCCACACCGCCTGCATCTGGGTATCATCGGACTCGAATTAGAAAATGAAGTACGTCCCTCGGATGTGCAAAACATACAGCAATCACTGGATATGTGGAACGGTATCATCAACAGCCGGTTCACTCTCAAAGAAACTCCCTACCACATTCAGACAGTCTGCCATCCGGAGCGTGACATGATTGCCGCACGCCTGTCGGCCCAACAACCTGCCGGCATCAAGTTTCACTTCCCCTATCCCACGGGCGGTCACTGTGACGATGCTTGTAATTGGGAGGCGAATGATAAACATAGCACGACCCTGGTCAGTGAAGACGCACAATCGGCCGTGTTAAAAAGAACACTCGACGCAACCACCTATTATGTAACAATCAGTTGGGAAGGCGCTGCGAAGCTGAGGGAAAAAAGTGCAAACTATTTCGTACTCACGCCAACGGACAGTGTATTTACATTCACCTGCCAATTCACACCGCAAGCGTCCGCTTCTCCCATCCTGACTTTTGCGGAAGTACAACAAGCCTCTTCCGGACACTGGCAAAATTACTGGACACAGGGAGCTGTTGCCGACTTCTCACAATGTACGGATGTCCGTGCCAAAGAATTGGAACGCCGGGTCGTATTAAGCCAATATCTGCTCGCCATCCAATGTGCCGGATCAACCCCGCCACAGGAAACCGGACTGACTTACAACTCCTGGTTCGGGAAATTCCATTTGGAAATGATCTGGTGGCATCAGGCACAATTCGCCTTATGGGGACATCTCGAATTACTGGACCGCACTTTATCCTGGTATGAAACCGTGGAACCCATAGCCCGCCAGATAGCGGAAAGACAAGGTTTCAAAGGCATACGCTGGATGAAAATGACTGATCCCAGCGGTACGGAAGCCCCCTCTAAAGTAGGCAGCTTCCTGATCTGGCAACAGCCTCATCTCATCTACCTGGCAGAATTGCTCTATCGGGCTAATCCATCGGAAGAACTGCTGAAAAAATACAATAGCCTGATACAGGAAACCGCCGAATTCATGTATTCATTCGCCACATACGAGGAAGAGCACGACCGTTATGTCTTGAAAGGCGCTATTCCCGCACAGGAAACGTTGCGCGCCGCCGAAACTGTCAATCCGCCTTTTGAACTTTCGTACTGGCATTTCGCCATGCAAGTTGCCCAAACATGGCGTGAACGTACAGGGATGGAACGTGTACCCGAATGGGATGTGCTGATAGAGAAATTATCTCCGCTGGCATACAACGACGAACAGCTGTATCTGGCAGCCGAGACCGCGGTGGATACCTATAAAGATATCCGTTTTACCTCAGACCACATGGCAGTGCTGGGCGCTGTCGGCATCCTGCCCATGAATCAGCTGATTCATGCCGGATATATGAAAAACACCCTGCACTGGATTTGGGATAACTGGAACTGGGACAAGACCTGGGGCTGGGATTATCCGATGACAGCCATGAATGCCGCCCGAATGGGTGAGCCCGAGAAGGCAGTCAGCGCATTATTGATGGACAAACGTACCAACACCTATCTGGTAAACGGTCACAATTACCAGGACGGGCGTCTGCGTATTTACCTGCCCGGCAACGGTGGATTACTGACCACAGTCGCCATGATGTGCGCCGGATGGGACGGATCGGAAGGAAACAATCCCGGATTTCCGAAAGATGGCAAATGGAATGTACGCTGGGAAGGGTTACAGCCGTTACCGTAAGAACAGGAGTTAGCAGTTATTATCATGAAAACGACATATTTACTTCTATGCCTATTGGGCATCGGTAGCGTTTCCGGCGCAGGACAAACCAAACAGCCACAAAAGATAGGTGATTTCATAGAATCCACTTCGTACAACGAACATCGCCGGAATGCCACCCGAAGCCTGCAATATACCCCTGACGGAGACGATTTTGTCTGCATCAACGGTAAGAATCGCTTTACCCGTGCCTTATACGGCAGCCACACAGCATTCCGGCTGGAAACAAGCGACCGGCCCGTATTCGCTGCTTATACCAAGGAGAATCCGAAGCACATCTGCTTTAAACTGCAAACCTCCGGAGGCACGGTAGCCCTTGACTCTACCGAACACTGCGAGTCCCGTTATACAGCGGGACGCCGCAGCTACAGTTTATCTGATCCGGCTTTCGGAGGCGGAAGCTTATCCATTACCACATGGGCACTTCCCGATAAAGAAGGGGCCATCTGGCAATTCAACGCCCGGAATTTCAAGGAATTCCATCCCGTTCTACTGGCATCCATTTCAGAGATACGTAATTCCAAACTAAACCGTAACGGAGACATGGGAGCCGACCCAGCCGACAGTTTCGAAGCTCCTCTCCAGCCTCAACAGTTACAATCCTTCCCGGTACAGATAGACGGAACACTTTATATTCTATTGGAAAACCAGGAACTACGCACACTGACGACTGCCGAAGGCGAAAACCTGTTTAAAAAGGCAGAAGCCGCCCGCTCCGAAACAGCCTCACGCATCCGCATTGAAACACCCGACCCTTATTTCAACACCTTAGGAGGCACGCTGGCTATGGCTGCCGATGGAATCTGGGATGGCGAAGTGTGGTTACACGGTGCCATAGGCTGGCGAATGCCCCTCAGTGGCTGGCGAGCCGCCTATACCGGCGATGTTTTGGGATGGCATGACCGTGCCCGGACCCATTTCAACGCATACGCGGCAAGTCAGGTCACCGAAGTGCCCAACACCCTCCCCCATCCGGCACAAGATTCCGCCCTGCATCTGGCACGTTCCGTCAAGAAATGGGGTACACCCCAATACAGTAACGGATACATCTGCGGTAATCCTCACCGCAATAATCAGATGCACCACTACGACATGAACCTTTGCTACATAGACGAATTGTTATGGCATTTCAAGTGGACGGGGGACTTGGATTATGTCCGCCAAATGTGGCCTGTCATCACCCGTCACCTCGCATGGGAAAAGCTGAACTACGACCCGGATAACGACGGGCTGTATGACGCATACGCCTGTATTTGGGCCAGTGACGCCCTTTATTACAATAGCGGAGCAGTCACCCATTCATCGGCTTATAACTACCGTGCCAACAAGACAGCGGCCCAATTGGCTGAAAAGATAGGCGAAGATCCCACTCCTTACCGCAACGAAGCCGAAAAGATTCTGAAAGCCATGAACGAGAGGCTATGGCTTCCCGACAAAGGACATTGGGCGGAATATCAAGATTTTATGGGTCACAAGCGAGTACACGAAAGTGCCGCTGTATGGACCATTTATCATGCTATAGACAGCGAGACAGCCAATCCGTTCCAAGCCTATCAAGCTACCCGTTATGTAGACACGTCCATTCCTCATATCCCCGTCACGGCCCATGGATTAAAAGAGAATGGCTATGCCACTATCGCCACCACCAACTGGCTGCCCTACTCATGGAGCATCAATAATGTCGCCTTTGCCGAAGTGATGCATACCGCATTGTCATACTTCCAGGCCGGACGTGCCGACGCCGGATACAAACTTTTGAAAAGCTCTGTTCTGGACGGCATGTATCTAGGAGACAGTCCGGGTAACTTCGGCCAGATCAGCTTCTATGATGCCGCACGCGGAGAATGCTACCGCGATTTCGGTGATCCCATCGGAGTCGCTTCACGAGTACTGATCCAAGGTCTGTTCGGTATCCTGCCGGATGCCCTGAACCAGCAAATCATCCTCCGGCCGGGCTTCCCGGACGACTGGGACAAGGCTTCCGTCAGCACTCCCGATATAAGCTATCGCTTTACCCGGAAAGAAGATACGGATACCTATCATATCACACAACGGTTCCAGACTCCTCTCCATCCGGTATTGCACGTCAATGCCAGAAAAGAGAAAATCCGTTCAGTAAAAGTGAACGGTGTCCCTGCCACATGGCAATCCATCGAATCGGCCCATGGCTATCCTCTTCTTTCAATCCAGGCGGAAGGAACATCTTCAACCACCATTACCATCGAATGGGAAGGAGCACCACTTCACACGTTGGCAGTCCAGGAACCAGTCATCGCTTCAAACAGGAAGTTGGCTTTGCAAATACCTTCGGGAGCATCCATCTCCCAAGTATATGATCCTCAGAGCGTTTTAGCAAATCACACTGTAGAAGCCACCGCTTTCAACGCACAGATAAAAGGTGAACCGGGACACCACACTTTCTTTGTTTACACCCATCAGGGAGAAATGGATTGGTGGCAACCTGTTAATATCTATATAGAGAACGTCCGGGAATCCCCCTCCTATACAGACTTTGCAGATATCCGTCCCGAAAAATGCCGGATGGTTGATTTTGACCGGCAACTGAATGCTTCCGTCACCGATATATATCAAAATGAATACCTGTCTCCCCGGTCTCCATACACTACGTTGCAACTTCCCACACAGGGAATAGGAGAATGGTGTCATCCGCTGCTAAGTGCTACCATAGACGACTCGGGATTACGCAGTCTTGTACATCATGATACTTTCCAAACGTCTTTAGGCATCCCCTTCCGTCTGAAAGAAAAAGGAAACAACATTCTTTTCACCTCCCTATGGGATAATTACCCGGACAGTTCCACCATCTCACTATCCGGCACGGCCTCACATGCTTATCTGCTGATGGTGGGAAGTACCAACCACATGCAGTGCCACATTGCCAATGGAATAATACGCATACACTATGCAGACGGAACTTCCCAAGCAACGGAGTTGACCAATCCGGACAACTGGTGTCCTATAGAACAAGATTTCTATGTGGACGGCAAAGCATTCCAAGCAACTGCTCCCCGGCCGTACCGTCTGCACTTGAAAAGCGGTAAAGTAAGCCGTGATCTGGGTAAGGAACTCAACATCACCGGCGTATATGGACGTGAGATAGAAGGTGATGCAGGCATATTGCTCGATATTCCTTTGGATCATTCCAAGGAACTAAAAGGGCTGACCCTGGAAACCCTGTCCAATGATGTGGTGATAGGAATCATGGGAATCACTTTGCAATAACCACGTGTTATTCAATGCGGAATTACGTTAACTTGAACCGGCGTAGTTCCGCATTATTCATCTTTGGCACACTACGTAAATGTTCCAAAGTCACTCCTTGAATGTGTGCCTGTACCGCCCTGTTTATCAGTCCATGCCCGACTGCCAACACCTGTTTTCCATCATATCGCTCTTTCAAGTAGTCCACAAAACGCCCCGCACGTTCATAGAGCATCGCCTCCGTTTCCACATCTGCCGGAAAATGTTGCAAATCAACTTCTTTAATGGCAAGACCTGTCCAACTCCCCCAATCGATTTCACGCAGCAAGACTGTTTTCTCCCAAGGCAGGTTCCGACCTTCCACCGCGATGCGGGCCGTATCCACACACCGTTTCAAATCACTACAGACCACTGCATCCAAAGAGATGTCCCGCAAAGTATCACGCAGCGCTTCAGCCTGTGCTATTCCTTCAACAGTCAGCGTGCCCGGCATGTGTCCTTGGAAAATACGGGCGATATTCTCTTCTGTCTGCCCGTGACGGGCTAAATATAAAGATATCATTTTTTTTAATGCAAAGATAATGCTTACCGGCCAGATTTACTTCAAAAGGGCAACCTTCTTATTCTCCTTTCCAAAGAAAAGCAATCTTCAGACAGATGATAAAAAAATAACAATCTTGCCTATAAAAGTATTCTCCCCGTAGATTAAGGGGTTTCTTCCGTACAGTTAAGGCCTTTCATGCGGTAACCTACTACAGACTCCGTCAGTAGACTGTACAGTCTGTTACATCAGACCGTACGGTCCACTACAATAGTTTATACAGTCCATTATCGGAGTCTGTAGTAGGTTACCGTATGAAAAAGCTTAATCATGCAGTAGAAAAGACTTAGTATACAGGGGAAAAAGGCTTAAGTATTCATCAAAAGCAGACAGCCACCTTCGAAATGTCACTCCGCCTGCAAGCTACAAATTATCCACCGTATCTTCCACTTCTATCACCCAGTCCCCGATAGTACGGGTGGCACTGTCGAAATTAATCCCCACCTTCACGATGCGCCTGCCATCCTTGCGATAAGGAACAGCATACAGCCTGCTGTTTATCTGCGCCAATGCCTCCCGGGCCGTACCGTCATATTTAAATTCCAGCACATAAATGGCATCCTGCATCTTTATGACCACATCCGCACGCCCCACCGCACTTTTCACCTCGCTGTCCACATACATCCCCATCAGACGGAACAACAAATAAAAGATGGTCTGGTAATGCTTCTCCGTCTTGTTCTCCAAATCATTGGAAATGGAAGCAAAGAAAGAACGCGTACGTTCCAAGCAGCTCTCTATATCTCCCTTACGAAGATCGCGAATGAAGGAAACGACATAAAAAGTACTGCTCTGACCCGGCAACTCAAGGTAAGCGGGCAACAGGGACTCGATGAAACCTTTACGCACCTCCCCGTTGGGATAGGCCAGCCGGTACACCTGGAACTCGGGATCATATCCCTTGATCGTCAGGTAACCACTTTGATATAAAACGGGGATAG